>OWJH01000398.1_pt1 | contig 19031 bp, 20 predicted proteins | sample 1732621 | NCBI WGS metagenome assembly OWJH01 (sample SAMN05065735, study PRJEB22554) | human gut metagenome | biome: ENVO:2100002; feature: ENVO:00000062; material: ENVO:00002003 | host: Homo sapiens | place: USA
GTCGGCAGCGTCAGATGTGTATAAGAGACAGATTATTAATTTATTAACGCATTTATGAAAATACTACTTCTCGGAGAATTCAGTAATTTGCATTGGACACTAGCGGAAGGACTTCGTAAGTTAGGACACGAAGTATGTGTTGTCTCCAACGGAGACCGTTGGAGAAATTATCAACGTGATATTTCTCTCACAAGACAATCTGATAGTATATTAGACGGCATACAATATGTACTACAATTACTTCGTGTTCTTCCTCTATTAAAAGGATACGATGTGGTGCAATTAATCAATCCATGTTTCCTACATCTAAAAGCTCAAAAATGTTTGTATATCTACCAATACCTGCGTAAGCACAATAAAAAAGTTTTTTTGGGTGCTTTTGGAAATGACTTTTATTGGACCAGTTTATGTATGAAAACAAATGCCCTTCGCTATTCAGAATTCAAAATCGGAGATAAAGAACGCTATACTGCAAACAATCACAATATCCTTCAAGAATGCCTTTATGGGAATACAGCTTATACAACAAAAGAAATTGCCCAAACCTGTAACGGCATTATAGCTTGCCTATGGGAATACTATGTAGCCTATATTCCCTATTTTCCCGATAAAACGACTTTTATTCCCCTCCCTATCGATTACTCCAATATTACGAGCCGTGTACGGACAGAACCTGAGAAAGTAAACTTTTTCATTGGCATCCAGTCTGCACGGAGCGATATAAAAGGAACGGATATTATGTATCCCGTCTTAAAAGAGATACAAAAAAAATACCCGGACCAATGTCGTATCACAGAAGCGATCGATGCTCCGTACGCGATTTATCAAAAATTAATGGATGATGCTGATGTACAATTAGACCAGCTCTACTCATACACTCCTTCCATGAATTCATTATTAGCCATGGCAAAAGGAGTGATTGTGCTGGGCGGCGGAGAAGAAGAAAATTATGAAATAATAAATGAAAAAGAGCTACGTCCCATTATCAATGTATATCCCTCCGAAGAAGATATCTTCCAAAAATTAGAATACATCGTATTAAACAAGGAACGTATTCCGGAATTATCAGCGCAAAGTATCGAATATGTAAGAAAACATCATAACTATGTAAAGGTGGCACAGCAATATGTTGATTTTTGGGAAGCACATTAAAAAACTGTACTCTTTTTTTTACACAAACCGGTTCAGTGCGGCAATTACCGTATCGGTCTCTTCATCCGTCATCAGCGGAGACATCGGCAGACTGAGTTCTTCCCGATGTATTCGTTCAGTCACCGGCAATGACAAAGAGCTATATTCGGTAAAGGCTTCCTGTTTATGCGGAGGTATCGGATAGTGTATCTGTGCCTGTATTCCCTCCGCTGCAAGAAAGGCTTGCAATCTGTCACGACAAGAAGAAAAAACCGGAAAAATGTGAAATACATGTTGTTTCCAGTCATCGACAGACGGTAAAGTCAACAGAGGATTTTTAATTCCATCAAGATATCGGCAGGCAATATTTCGGCGTCGCTCATTATCGACATCCAGACGAGCCAATTTAAGCCGAAGCACAGCAGCCTGCAGCTCGTCAAGGCGACTGTTAATTCCCTTGCAAAGATGAACATACTTGGCAGAAGAACCATAATTGGCAATAGAACGTATCATCGCAGCAAGCTGTTGGTCATTCGTTGTCACTGCACCGCCATCTCCCAAAGCTCCAAGATTTTTTGCCGGATAGAAACTGAATCCGGCCGCATCTCCAAGATTACCGGTACGTTTTCCATGATAAACCGCCCCATGCGATTGTGCAGCATCCTCCACAACTTTCAGACGATAAGATGCCGCTATATTCAATATAGGTTGCATATCAGCACATCTTCCATATAAATGTACGGGAAGTATCGCTTTAGTCCGGGAATTAATCAAAGTTTCTATCGCTTCGGGCGCTATATTACAGGAATCAAAAGAAGGCTCGCAAAACACGGGTTTCAGCCCGGCACGAACCACTGACAAAATAGAAGCAATATATGTATTGGCAGGAACAATCACTTCATCTCCCGGCTGCATCTCTCCCAACTCGCGATAAGCCATAAAAATAAGGGTCAAGGCATCCAAACCATTTCCTACACCAATACAATATCGGGTTCCGCAATATCCGGCAAAAACCTCTTCAAAAGCACGGGTCTCTTCTCCTTGAAGATACCAACCGGAACGGGTTACACGAACCACCGTTTCCGATAGCTCCGGTTCAAAAGATTCACTAATACGCTGTAAATCAAAATACTTAATCATTTAGTACAGATTTTAAAGAAAGTTCATACGTATCATACATCACCGCACGTCCGCCAAATCCCTCTTTCTGAAAGATCAACCCTTCATTCAAGTAACGGCCTCCATCCTCCACAGAGACCCCGAAATCAAAATACTTCCTATCGGTATAAATTTGATGAATCAAATAATCAAATAAGATATCGAGTGCCCCCATTTCCCGGCCTTGTCCGGTAGAAGCAATATACTGAACATGAGCTACTTCTCCGGTAAGATACATTACACATCCTCCTACAGTCTCTTCACCGTCCAACACCCGGTAAAGTTTTATTTCTTCCGGGAAAAGACGACTCAAACAGACCATTTCTTTCAAAGAATGAACAGGCAATCTGTCGTGACGTTGTTGGAGATTTTGTTCCAAAACCGGCCAAAAAGCATCAAAATTTTCATCCTGGCAGACTTTCAGTCCATGATTACGAGCCTGTTTCAACTTACGGCGACGGAGAGTACTGAATGGGTATCCTTTTTCCGGTATTACCACAGAAGATATTTTCCGCTCTGTCAAACGGGCATTCAACCGAAAAAGGGCATACAAATCCTCTTCCGACGGATAATTATGATAAATAAATGGAATGGTACGATAAACGATCCTACCAACTCCGGCAGTCCCCTTTAAATAGCGGCATAAGAGGTAAAACGCCTCCAACACTACCGTTGCAGTGGCATGATAAGAAAGAATAAACCCGCCGTATGTCAGCCCGCCATGCGAATAATAAGTATCATCACTCTCATTACCGGGCAATAAAACTATCAACCGCCCTCCTTTGTAAAACATCAGAGAATGATCAGCAAAACGATCTGCATGATAATCCATATAATCACGCATAAACAAAAACGTACCGTTTTTAGAGGTAGCAACAAAACTATCCCAAACAGTCTTTTGCTCCGCTGTATAACGAACTATATTCAACTGCAAGTCTTGGGTAGCGGGTATCATTTCTTTATATATTCCAGAAAATCGTCGTATGAATTAATATAATTGTCCAGGCAATAAGGATGAGAAGCTAAAACCAGCACAACAGCGTCCGATGAAAAATTACTCATTACTTTCCACATTCCCGGAGGAATCAACAAGCCTTCGGAAGGAGAAGACAAATGATAATATTTACGCCCCGTTTCATCCTCCGTCCAGATATCGAAACTACCACTTACAGCCACAAGATACTCGGATAATTCCGTATTAGCATGTTGTCCCCGTTCTTGTCCTTCAGGTACATTATGTATCCAGAATACACGTGCCACTTCAAAAGGTATATCCTGACCTACTTCAAGAAGAGTCAGACTTCCTCGTTTATCTGTAAATGTCTTTAAACGTTCCATAACTTTATAGAATAACGATATTTAGCTGATATTATTATACGAATGACCGTTTATAGTTGCCTATACACTCGGAAGATTAGGATCCGGATTAGTTTCAACATATTGAAACCACTTGCTTCATCCAGATGAAACACATTGTTCCAACCGGATGGAACACATTGTGCCAATAAGATGAAACCCATCGTTTCTTCCTATTGAAACGATGGGCTCCTTTACCTAAACGGGCACTTAGGTCCGTACACATATATTATTAGTATTAGTTATCTTCTTGACGAACTGCTTCCCCGTTCGGAAGAATTTGAAGAAGAACTTCTCCGGCTGCTACTGCCGGAAGAAGAACTTGAAGCAGAAGAACCGCGACTGGATTGTCCGTTGGATACCGAACTGCTACGAGTACTGCTACGCGTAGTACTACGGTTGGAGTTTGAGCTACTACTGCTTGGAGATGTAGTTGTCCGGCTTGTTGAAGAACTGCTACTGCGCCTGCTACTCCCAGAATTTGTGTTATTATTTACCGGTGTACTGCTGCCCGAACTGTTATTTTCCCTTCGGCTACTTGACGAGTTCTCCCGGCTCGATGATGACGAAGAGGTATTACCCGGGCGGGTAGTAGTCGTACCTGTACTCGGGCGAGTTGTTGTACCTGTACTTGGACGAGTAGTCGTACTCGGACGGGTTGTAGTACTCGGACGGCTACTCGTTCCCGTGCTCGGACGGGTTGTACCGGTACTCGGGCGAGTAGACACACTGGGCCGAGTGGTTGTTGTACCCGGTCTCGAACTCGGTCTTGTGCTTGTATTCGGACGAATATTTACCGAGCCGAAATCGGAACGGCGATTCGTATGATATCCCCGATCATTTCTCACACTATAATTTCCTCTATAATAACTATGGTTATACCTTCCGCGATAATAGCTTACATTGTGAAAATGCGTCCGGTAGTGTCCTCCCGAATAGCTACGATAATGGTAGGGTTTCGGAAAATAGAAATAGTTACGATTGGTATAAGTAATGTAGACACGGAAATTCCATCCGCCACCACTTGCATAGATCGGACGATAGAAATAATCGGCTTGCAGAAAACGTCGATACTGCGCATCGCTCAATACCCAACGCAAGTCGTCGTTACGTACATCCAGATAATTATAATAATCATCCAACGCCCATTCGTATCCACGTATCACGTCATCCATCAGATAGCGGATGGAATAGATAAAATCGAAATTGATCTCGTAGACATCATTATACTGGGCAGTATTCAGGTTCAGTTCATACGCCATCTTATCTGTCAGGAAACGCGTCTCCTTACGAACTCTGCTATTGCTCATAGCGGCCATACTCACACTGCTCATGGCAGTTATCCCGATGGCAAATAATATTAAAATAATTCGTTTCATAATCAGTAAGTCTTTTTAGTTATTATTCTCATGATATACCTTTATAAACTGATTTACCTCCTCCTTATCCGAACTAAAGGTCAGTTTATCCAATGCCCGGAAGAAATTCGCCTTATCGGCAATCCTCGGATATATTTTCTTAAGGAACGGTTTCTTTTCACTGTCAAATGTATAAAATTCCAGTAACCGTATACATTGGTCGGTAGTAAAATACGAACTTATCAATGCATTGTCAAGTAAAGCGTTACGGTCGGATTCAAAAGGCTGCTTTTTCAATGAGCTCATGAACTGATTGAAAGAGCTGTCGCTCATCACCGGCTCCCTGGAATTGAAACCATCCGGCCGGTGTCCGGGCTTATCCGGCCTGCCCGGTCTGTGCTCCGGTCTGTCCGGACCATCGATGACGATCTCCTTCACCTCCCTACCCGAACAATAAACACGCTCATCAAACAATAAGTTCTCTCTTTCAAAGCGGTTTCCACGACGGGCGGCATATACCTCCACCCGATAACTGCCACCATGCAGGTTAGCGATAAAACAACTATATGTAGGCCGGCACACCTGCTTCCCATCAATAAATACCACCACCTGTTCTCTTGGGCTTTCAACAGAGAGGCCCTCCAAAGAGAAAGCACTTGCCGGAAACATTGCCAGCAGAAAACAAAAACCGAGTATCAATTTGCGTATCATATCTTTTCTATTTTATTATTTTCCGTTCTGGTATGGCAATCTTTGTCTCTCTCCAAATAAGATTCCATCTCCGTCACTTTACCATCCACAAAGCGTACCCGGACAACCGACCATCCGGAGAGTACCATTACACGGAATTCCCACTCTTCGCCTTTATCATCAAAACTCCTGTAAGCAGGCGCTCCGAGTACCTCCTTAACCTGTTCCAGTGTCATCCCCCTATGGATACCGGACAATTGTTCATTCGTAAACCCGGCACCGGCAGTGACACAGCTGACAAGCATCATCATCAACAACAGAATGCCAAAAGTATGTATCTTTTTCATAACCTATATCTTAAAAGTGAAACTTTTTTAGGAAAACATCCCATTTTTAATGTATACAAGGTGCCGGCGGCAGAGGATGTTCTTGGAAATCCCGCGTCGTAAATGTATCCATACCCGAAACCCTTCCATCCTCAAACGTTATCACCACCACTTTATACTCTCCCGAAATAAGAGACAGGCTTCGATATTCCCACTCTTCCATTCCCCTGTCAAAACGGCGGTATTCCGGTGTCCCGAAAATCTTTGAGATCTCCTGTCTGCTCATACCCTCCTGCACTTTCATCAACCGGTTTACAGAAACACAACTTGTGCTCAACACCAGAAACAATAACATCCATAAAACATGTATCTTTTTCATATCCTATATACATTTAAGTAATTCAACTTCCGTGTTTTCTTATACCACAAAAATAGGGTGAGGAAACTCCCCACCCTAATGATTATCTATATTCGTATATAGGGATTTCCCTATTGCAGTTAGGAGGACGCCAACCGGATACCGTCTTCCTGCAGCACAACCAAATGTTTTTTATACAAATCGCCCACCGCTTTCTTGAATGTCTTTTTACTTACACCGAAAGCAGCGTATATATCATCTGCAGGACTTTTATCATTCAGAGATGTATACCCGTCGTGCTCACGGATATATTCCAGCAGAGTCTTCGAGAAGTCATCCACCTTTTCAAATCCCGGTTTCTGAAGCACCAAGTCTATCTTGCCATCCTCACGTATTTGCTTTACATATGCTTTCAGCACCATACCGGTATGCAAAGGCTGAAAGATCTCACTATCATAAAGCAATCCGCCGAACTTGTTTTCTATAATAGCCTTAAAGCCTAAATCCGTCTTCTGCCAAATCAGAATATTCACCTCTTCACCCGGCTGATACTCTGCCTTTTCTTTCGAAAGATAACGATCCACCTTGGCGGAAGCCACAATACGGTAACTTTCATCATCCAGATGGGCATGAACAATATATTTCTTACCAACCTGCATTTTCATCTTCTGCTCGCTAAAAGGCACAAACAAATCCTTCATCAACCCCCAGTTGAGAAAGGCTCCAAACTGATTGACCCATGCCACCTCCAAACAAGCAAATTCACCCACCTGTACGAGAGGGGTCAATGTGGTGGCAATCAATCTCTCTTCATTATCAAGATAAAGAAACACATTCAACATATCTCCTATCTGGCAACCTTCGGGTACATAACGGGCAGGCAACAGGATTTCCCCTTCGTCACCCCCATCCAGATACATTCCAAAATCAACCTCTTTCACAACCGCAAGACGGTTGAACTTTCCTAATTCAATGGACATAATTATTCAGCAGTAATTTGTTAGTAGTAATTTGTTAGTAGTAAGTAGTCAGTAGTTAAGTAGTAAGTAGATGGTAGTCAGAAACAGGTTATCAGTAGTTAGAAACAATGCAACATATCGGCGTTGTTATACTGAAAAGGTCTCCAACCACCAGCTACTTACAACTTCACGATTTAGCTACTTACTACTTAACTACTATCTACTTACTACTACTTACTAACTATCTACTTACTACTAAAACAAACTTCTAAATCACCGCAAAGATAGTTTATTTCAATCATATCTCCCCTCTCGATATAACTTTTCATTATCAGCCAAAACTTTTTTCAATGAACAATCTGGCTGATAAGTCGTTATCTTTGTATCGTCAATAGAGAAACAGTATATTCATTTACAAAAAACAGATAAGATTATGGAATTCTTAACCAATGAGAAATTAACGATTGTAGGAGCCGCCGGAATGATTGGCTCAAATATGGCACAAACCGCCATGATGATGAAATTAACTCCCAACATCTGCTTGTATGACCCATACGCCCCGGCACTGGAAGGTGTAGCCGAAGAGTTATACCACTGCGGATTCGAAGGGGTCAATCTCACCTATACCTCCGATATCAAGGAGGCGCTGACCGGTGCAGCTTATATCGTATCGTCCGGTGGTGCAGCCCGTAAAGCCGGTATGACGCGTGAAGATCTGCTGAAAGGCAATGCCGAGATTGCCGCCCAGTTCGGTAAAGACATCCGCCAATACTGCCCGGACGTGAAACACGTAGTGGTAGTATTCAACCCGGCCGACATTACCGGCCTGATCACCTTGCTTTATTCAGGATTGAAGCCTTCACAAGTCTCTACACTTGCAGCATTGGACAGTACCCGTCTGCAAAATGAGTTAGCGAAGTTCTTCAAAATACCTGCTTCCAAAATACAAAACTGTCGCACATACGGCGGACACGGAGAGCAAATGGCCGTATTTGCTTCAACAACTACAGTCGATGGCGATACGTTGATCAACTGGATCGGTACTACCCGCCTGCCGCAAACCGAATGGGATGCTATCAAGCAACGTGTTATTCAAGGCGGAAAACACATTATCGACCTGCGCGGACGTTCCTCTTTCCAAAGTCCGGCCTATCTTTCTATCGAAATGATCGCTGCTGCTATGGGCGGTGCACCTTTCCGGTGGCCTGCCGGAACCTATGTTTCCGATGGAAAATTCAACCACATCATGATGGCGATGGAAACCTCCATCACTAAAAACGGCATCAGCTACAAGCAGGTGGAAGGCACCCCTATCGAAGAAGAAGAACTGGAAAACAGTTACAAACACCTCTGCAAATTACGTGATGAGGTTATCGAGATGGGTATCATTCCTGCTATCGAAGACTGGCACACCTTAAACCCGAATATCAAATAATCAGCGCTCCGAAGCTGAATGTGTTCCTCACAGGAAAAAGCAAGAAGCTATTTTTGCACATATTACCGCACCCGTCACGGAAAGAACGATTCCTGTCGGGTGCGTTCATGATACTCCTGTGTTTTTGCCGACAGTAAGGGAAACCATGTCGGATTGTACGCCGATAAATAAGTTTTTCGTATCTTTGCCACATCATCTGATCTATAAATACCCGATTGTTCAACACATGAAATGGCAAATTTGCAGATAGCTACGCTCAGAATGAAATAATAGAGAGTTTATTTATTCATTCTGCGGGGATGACTGAAAAGGTCATCCTCCTAACGTTATTTGCAATTAAACCATGAATTTTACTTATAAACAAATCTGGCTCATCAACTTTCCGGTGATGATGAGCCTGTTGATGGAACAACTCATCAACCTCACCGATACCGTTTTCTTAGGACATGTAGGCGAAATAGAATTAGGCGCTTCGGCCCTGGCAGGAATGTATTACATCGCTATTTATATGCTTGGCTTCGGCTTCAGCTTAGGATTACAGGTAGTCGTTGCCCGGAGAAACGGAGAAGGAAACTTAGCCCAAACGGGAGAAATTTTCTGGCAAGGACTGCTTTTTCTTGTTTCATTGTCGATATTGACTTTCACTTTATCTAAAGTAGCCTCCCCACTCATTTTGCGGAAAGTAATATCATCCGGAGAGATCTATCAGGCAGTGATGAAATATATCGACTGGCGGGATTACAGTTTCTTGTTTGTATTTCCGATACTGGCATACAGGGCGTTCTTCGTCGGAATAACCCAAACCAAGGTACTGACGGCAAACTCCATCCTGTTAGTGACCACCAACGCGGCTTTAAACTACCTGCTCATTTTCGGAGTATGCGGTTTCCCGCGCTTGGGCATAGCAGGAGCGGCCATTGCCTCCTCTTTGGCTGAAATAGCAGCCCTGATACACATCGTAATTTACACCCACTTAAAGATAGATAAAAAGAAATACGGCTGGCGGCCGACAGTCAATCTTCCACTGCTCGGTCAATTATTCCGGATTTCCAGTTGGACAATGATACGTTCTTTTTTCTGTATCGCCCCCTGGTTCCTGTTTTTCATTGCCATAGAGCATTTGGGAGAGAGACAACTGGCAGCAGGTAATGTAGTGAGAAGCGTATCCGTGATGCTGTTTGTAATCGTCAACTCGTTTGCAACGACCGGTATATCTCTGGTTAGTAATTTAATCGGGGCCCAACAGGTAAACAATGTGTTACCCATATGTTGGAAAACCGTCAAGCTGAGTTACGCGGTAGGTACTCCTTTCGTATTGGCGGCAGCACTCCTTTCCAAACCCATCTTAGGGATCTATACCAACAGCAGCGAAGTAATCGAAACAGCCTATGCTCCTTTTTTACTGATGCTATCCACTTTTTTTCTGGCTGCTCCTGCCTATACCTATTGCAATGCAATTATCGGGACAGGAAAGACCAAAACGGCATTCGTATTTCAAATAATCACAATCATCGTCTATCTGGTGTATTTGTACGGGCTATCCATCCGCGAACAGTTACCATTAATCATGTACTGGACGGCAGAGCAGCTTTATGCTTTATTGCTTCTGGGTTTATCTCTTTATTATCTGAAAAGAGGGAATTGGAAAGAGTAAAGAGAAAAGTCCATGGGGATCTGTCCTAAAACTCCCCTTTCAACGAAATCACCCACGTCACCAAAGGTGAATCGCCCCAAAAGTTGGATGGGTTTAAATAGTACCCGATTATAGGAAGAGTCCGGTATTGCGCCGGGCTCTCTCATTTTGGTATGGCCTTATCTTTACTCTCCGCCACTTCTACCAGATAAACCCCGACACAAATAAAAAGAATAGCAAAGGTCTGCGTCCAACTGAACCGGTCTTGCCCCAAAATCAAGGAAACTATGGTAGCCACGATCAATATCAGATAACCATAAATGGCAACCACTGTCGTCTTCAAATATTTCAACCCGACCGGCAACAGCATATAACTGATGGTCGTAGGGAAAATAAGTACGAACATCAATACCGCAAAAGGAAGCCAATGGAAAGGCATTGAAAGCACCGGAGCATCAAATCCGGTAATCAGTGAAACAATTATGCCGGAAAAGGCCGCACCACTAAAAGTATATTTCAGCATCGTGACAGGCCCTACCGCCGAAAGAATACGCTGGCTTGCCACCAAATAAACGGCATAGACCACCGAACTGAAAAGGCACAACATATTTCCCGTAAAAGCATCTGAGGCCAGATCATCACTCTGCTGAGTCAAAATACAGACAAGGGCACCCACCAAAGCAATAGATATACCGATAATTTTCGGAGCAGTAGCCTTCTCATGGAAGAAAAAGATCATGATAAGAAACACCCAGATCGGTTGTAAACTCGTAAAAATAGAACTCGATACAGGAGTAGTCTTGCTAAGACCTACCAGATAAAAAAACATAAAGCCATAAAGCCCCACTACTCCCAAAAGAAACAACAGCCACTTATCCTTCCGACTTGTTTTTTCTTCCGGTGCGGAGAACCACCCGATTACCCAAAAAGCAACTGCTGCAAAAGTACAACGAATCGTAGCTCCCGTCAATGGACTCATCCAAAGAGGAAGCAGAAATTTAAGGGCATTCATATTCAACCCGCTGAATACTTTCGATATAGCCATGCTAAGATTAGCTTCCAATTTTTTATTCTTCATACTTATTAATTTTAATAAATTGCCAATTTAATAATGTGCCAATATGCCAATGTGCCAATGTGCCAATGTGCCAATGTGCCAATGTGCCAATGTGCCAATTGGCTGCGCTATCATGCCGCATGGTAATTGGCACATTGGCAAATTATTCATTATTCCTTAAACAAGAAAGTGTTCCGTTTGCAATAAGCCCATATCAAAGCTACCAATGTGATACAAAGATTGAACACAAAAGCGAACTGCTGAGACTTGATGTGGAATACCGTCGATTGGAAGAAATCGATAATAAACGGACAGAGTAAAATGGCTAAATAATTCATCATCATCACAAAAGCCAACGCCAGCGTCGCTTTCTTCGGAACAGCCGTATGGGTGGTCTTATCGTATATGACAGGTTGTATCACCCCATACCCCAATCCCACAAGAATACATCCCGGAGCTATCACCCACTCTTTCGGAGATATCCAGATCAGTGCCAGCCCGACAGCAATACACAGCAAACTATAAAACTTTGTTTTCTCACGAAAAAGCCCCACAATACGGTTCAAGAAAAGACCGGGAGCCATAATAGCGAGAAAAAAGAGCGAAATCATAACACCGGAATCACCACTCGAAAAGTGATATTCTTCCATTAAAAAAGGAAGATTGAAAGTTACGATAAGCGCCAGATAAGTAGACAACCCGTAGAACATCATAACCTGCAAAAGATGTTTGATATTCACTCCGTATTTGGACTTCCCGACTTCCGGATCGATCGGTGGCACACCAGTCTCCTCCTTTTCGTCATTCGCAATCGAAGCACTCCCTTCCTCACTGATCATGCTGCGCCGGAGATAAACCGACAGTACCAGCGATACCAAAGGAAACAGATAAACCACAAACGGTAAATGCCAGTTTACCTCAGCCAGATACCCGGTAACGGCAGTAGCTACCACCAATGTTATGTTCGTAATGGCAGAACTGAACCCGAACTGTTTCACCCGGTACGGACCGACAAAGTATTTGGAAATAAGTCCGGTAGAGAGTGGTATAATCATCCCCGAACCAACACCGAGCATGGCACTGATAGCGATAAGTTGCCACATCTTACCGGCAAACAAATAAAGAATACCGCTTAAAGCAAAAATAGCGAGCCCCACCTGTAACAGGCGGATAAAGTTCACTTTCTCCGTCAATTTTCCCGCCAGAATGATAAACGGGATAATCAAAAGAGAGGGTAAGGATGAAAGCATCTGCACATCCAGTTCGGTAGAATGAGGAAAGATGACAGATAGTTTCCCGAGGATAGGCGTAACGGCTAAACCGGGCAAAGCATTAAGAGCCGAAATGGACCAAATGCCGATAAGCGTTATAAGAGGAATCGTTCCCCTTCCTGTTTGTATTCTCATATTCGCTTCTATATTTGAGGTTTGGATTTGAAAAGAACAACGTGATGCCCGGAATGTTCAACTCCGCACGGGAAGTACAATAAACGCAAAATAATGCAAAACGGCTAAACTTTAAAAAACCGGTGCTGTTGTTGTGGGAAATTCGACGGGGAAAATCCCCATCGCCTAAACCTAACTAAAAACAATAGTAAAATGGAAGATTTAAATTTTAGAAACGGTGATGCCAAGACTGATGTATTTGGTTCAAACAGAATGTTGCAACCCTCTCCGGTAGAAAAAATACCTGACGGGCCGACCACTCCGGAAATCGCCTACCAAATGGTAAAAGATGAAACATTCGCACAGACTCAGCCCCGACTGAACCTGGCTACTTTCGTCACCACTTACATGGACGAATATGCCACCAAACTGATGAATGAAGCCATCAATATCAACTACATCGATGAAACAGAATATCCCCGTATCGCTGTAATGAACGGTAAATGCATCAACATCATGGCCAACCTGTGGAATACTCCGGAAAAAGACGACTGGAAAACCGGTGCATTAGCTATCGGTTCTTCAGAAGCTTGTATGTTGGGTGGTGTCGCTGCATGGTTACGCTGGCGCAAAAAACGTCAGGCTCAGGGTAAACCCGTAGACAAACCGAATTTTGTTATTTCTACCGGCTTCCAGGTAGTATGGGAAAAATTTGCCCAACTGTGGCAGATCGAAATGCGCGAAGTGCCTTTGACACTGGAAAAGACAACCCTTGATCCGGAAGAAGCACTGAAGATGTGTGATGAAAACACCATCTGTATTGTTCCTATCCAGGGCGTTACATGGACAGGATTGAATGACGACGTAGAAGCACTCGACAAAGCGCTCGATGCTTACAATGCCAAAACCGGCTACGACATTCCTATCCACGTAGATGCTGCAAGTGGCGGTTTTATCCTTCCGTTCCTATATCCGGAAATCAAATGGGACTTCCGTTTGAAATGGGTACTCTCCATCAGTACCTCCGGTCATAAGTTCGGCTTGGTTTATCCGGGTCTCGGTTGGGTTTGCTGGAAAGGCAAAGAATATCTTCCCGAAGAAATGTCATTCAGCGTCAATTACTTAGGTGCCAACATCACACAGGTAGGTCTGAACTTCTCTCGTCCGGCTGCCCAGATTTTGGGACAATACTATCAATTTATCCGTTTGGGATTCCAGGGATATAAAGAAGTACAGTACAACTCATTGATGATCGCCAAGTATCTCCACGGTGAGATTGCCAAGATGACTCCGTTCGTCAACTACTCAGAAGACGTAGTGAACCCATTGTTTATCTGGTACATGAAACCGGAATATGCCAAGGATGCCAAATGGACTTTGTATGATTTGCAAGACAAACTGGCTCAGAGCGGATGGATGGTTCCTGCTTATACCTTGCCGTCCAAATTAGAAGATTATGTAGTGATGCGTATCGTTGTCCGTCAAGGATTCAGCCGTGATATGGCAGATATGCTGTTAGGTGACATCAAGAACGCCATTACCGAATTGGAAAAACTGGAATATCCTACTACCACACGTATCGCCCAAGATAAGAATCTGCCGGTAGCCACAAAGGTATTCAACCATACAGGTAAGCCACAAGCGACTAAAAAATAAAATTATTTACAATTAGACAATTGACGATTTACGATTGGAGTATCTCTAAAGTGAAGTGATTTACGATTGGAGTATCTCTGTAGAATCATTTCAAGGAGTGCTTTCAATCGTAAATCGTCAATCGTCCAATCGTAAATCCAAAAATGTTTTATCTTATGAAAAAGATTTCTATATCTCAAATAAAAGAGGTGGCACAACAGGCTTATGAGCAGGTGAAGGGCAACACGGACGGAAAAAATGCCGACTACATCCCCTACCTCGCCAATATCGACAAGAACCTGTTCGGCATTAGTATCTGCCTGCTGAATGGCCAGAAAATCACAATAGGTGATTATAATTACCGTTTCGGCATAGAATCGGTATCCAAAGTCCATACAGCCATTCTGGTTCTCCGTCAATACGGTGCTCAGAAGATATTGGATATGATCGGTGCCGATGCCACCGGATTGCCCTTCAACTCTATCATCGCTATCCTTCTGGAAAACGATCATCCCTCTACACCGTTGGTCAATGCGGGAGCGATTTCCGCTTGCTCTATGGTGCAACCGGTCGGTGAAGCTACCCAAAAATGGAATGCAATCGTAGAGAATATTACGGATCTTTGCGGCGATGCTCCGCAATTGATTGACGAACTGTACAAATCCGAATCTGCCACCAACTTCAACAACCGGTCGATAGCCTGGTTATTGAAGAACTACAATCGAATTTACGATGATCCGGATATGTCGCTCGATCTGTACACGCGTCAGTGTTCACTGGGCGTTACAGCAGAAATGTTGTCCGTAGCTGCCGGTACGATAGCAAATCACGGGGTAAATCCTGTGACAAACAAACAGGTTTTCGAAACCGAACTGACTCCGAAGATTACGTCGATGATTGCCTCCGTGGGCTTCTATGAACATACGGGCGACTGGATGTATACCTCCGGTATTCCAGCTAAAACCGGTGTAGGCGGCGGTGTAATGGGTGTATTGCCGGGCGTAATGGGAGTTTCCGCTTTTGCACCTCCACTGGATGGTTCGGGCAACTCCGTAAAGGCTCAATTGGCAATCAAATTTATTATGAATAAGCTGGGGTTGAATATATTCAACGGCGAGCAAGTTACTGTAGTTGAATAAAAGTTCTGTCCTTTTTTTTGTAGAGGTTACTGCCCGATAAGGGCAGTAGCCTCTTTTTAGTATCATTCTTCCTATACAGAGCTATCCCCTATATGCTTTCCCACTTACAAATTGTCAAAATGGTATTCCTATCCCTGCAGAATCCATTCATCAGGAACAATATAAGCAGACCTTTCAAAAACGACCGCCATTTCCATCTTTACTCATTCAGATTGCACGAAATACAATCAATAATACAACAGATAGCTCCCCATCATCTACAACAGCTATACTATTTATTACAAATTCAGGTTTATACCCTACTTTTTCACATTCGGTTACAAGCAAGACTCCGTAACCAACCAGCGTAAAAAAGCGTTCTTTATGAAGGAATTTACTTTTCCCGTAGAGCTTCTTATGGTTTCCCGTAGAGTTTCGGACCGTTCCTCGTAGAGGAACCGAGCCTAACATACCGGGATAATCGAGTTAACACACCGGGACAAATCGCATATTTATCCGGATAAGGTCAAAAATATACAAGAAAGAACAACTATTATCCATTTTGTTATGCAGTTTATTCTCCAGTTACAATCATATCCGCAAAGTACCCGTCACAAAACGCCGTAATACACCAGCAAAAAGGCAGATTAGTCACGCATTTAATATCTTTTCCTCAAATCCGCTTTTCATCCCCGGATACATCGGCGCATCGACACATCAACGAATTGGCACATTGGCATATTAGCTTATTGGCATATTATTATTTATCAGCTACCGGCTGTTGTTGCTGTTGCTGCTGTTGTTTTTCACTCGCCAACTGTTCATAATACTCATCCTTCTCTTTATTCTTCTTCTGAATCAAGCTGGTGACATAAACTGTGAATATCGGAAACATCATCATTCCCAATGCAGCCAACAGTACAGACAAAACCCGTCCGGTAGCAGTCACCGCAATAATATTGGAACCGACCGTCGTCACATCCATAAACGCCCACCAAAGAGCATCTCCATAACCCACTACCAACGGATTCACTTTATGCTCCATCACGAAGAATGCCAGACTGGCAAAATAAACCGTAGCCAATAGCATCGTCAGATAAGAAATAAACAGGCTGGATGCTTTGTTATACGTCAGCCATCCCACTACAATTGCCATTGCATATCCTCCCCGCACCAAGGGAATGAACCGGAGCATGTAGGTAATCTCCGGCGAAAATGTCCAACCCATATAAGCTATAATATTCTGATACGGGATAGCTACCAATAGAAAAAGAAAATGTGTGCCGAAATAACGCAGTTTGTCCTTCGACAAAAAAAGTTCGAGAATAAAGTCGAACAGGAACAGGATACAAATCCATAACTGTACCTTCATGTACAGAGACTGTGTGTAAAACGGGATACCTTTGAATGTATCCACAGAAATGCTGATAACCAAGAAGAGGGACAGTAACAGTATGATGACATGCAAAATGCCATATATCCCCCTCTTTTGCAGCGCAAAATCAGTAAGGGCAGTTTTCATAAACTTACTTATTTAGTAATTATACATCTTATTCTTGCAATGCAGAAGAAACAACTATATGCCCGCTTTGTTTAGAGCTTACCTTATGTTAATTAACCAAGTTTGACGCTATCCTCCAAAAACATCTCTTGCCTAATGTTGTTATAAAGCAGACTTAAAAATATTTTTCACTTAAAACCTTAACTTATGGCAAATATTAAACAAGTAGCAAAATTAGGGGTATTCACCCTGGCTATCATGAATGTAACGGCAGTAGTATCCCTACGCGGACTTCCTGCCGAGGCCGTGTACGGTATGAGTTCGGCCTTCTACTATCTTTTCGCAGCCATTGTCTTTTTGATACCGACTTCGCTCGTTGCAGCGGAACTGGCTGCCATGTTTCAAGACAAGCAAGGCGGTGTATTCCGCTGGGTAGGTGAAGCCTACGGCAAAAAGTTCGGTTTCCTGGCTATCTGGGTACAATGGATCGAAAGTACCATCTGGTATCCTACCGTTCTGACATTCGGTGCCGTTTCCATCGCCTTCATCGGAATGAATGACGCTCACGACATGTCACTGGCAAGTAATAAATACTATACGCTGGCTGTCGTACTGATCATCTACTGGCTTGCCACTTTCATCTCTCTTAAAGGTATGGGATGGGTAGGTAAAGTTGCGAAAATCGGCGGTATGGTCGGTACCATCATCCCGGCAGCCCTGCTGATTATTCTCGGCATCGTCTATCTGGCTACCGGTGGACACTCCAACCTGGACTTCCACAGCAGTTTCTTCCCCGACTTCACGAAATTCGACAATGTAGTTCTTGCAGCAAGTATCTTCCTTTTTTATGCCGGTATGGAAATGGGCGGTATCCACGTAAAAGATGTGGAAAACCCTACTAAGAACTATCCGAAAGCCGTATTTATCGGTGCTTTGATTACAGTAGTCATCTTCGTATTGGGAACTTTCGCATTAGGTATCATCATCCCCGCCAATGACATCAGTCTGACACAAAGTTTGCTGGTCGGTTTTGATAACTATTTCAAATACATCCACGCTTCCTGGTTGTCACCGATCATCGCCATCGCATTGGCATTCGGTGTGTTGGCCGGTGTATTGACATGGGTTGCCGGTCCGTCAAAAGGTATCTTTGCCGTAGGTAAGGCCGGTTATATGCCTCCGTTCTTCCAGAAGACCAACAAGGTAGGCGTACAGAAAAACATTCTTTTCGTACAAGGTATTGCCGTAACCGTATTGAGTCTTCTTTTCGTCGTCATGCCTTCCGTACAGAGCTTTTACCAGATTCTGTCACAGTTGACAGTAATCCTTTATCTGGTCATGTACCTGCTCATGTTCTCCGGCGCCATCTATCTGCGTTATAACATGAAGAAGACAGATCGTCCGTTCCGTATCGGTAAGAAAGGCAACGGCCTGATGTGGCTTATCGGCGGTCTCGGTTTCTGCGGTTCATTACTCGCATTCATATTGAGCTTTATTCCGCCCAGCCAGATTTCCACAGGTAGCAACACCGTATGGTTCACCGTTCTTATTGTCGGCGCAATTGTCGTAGTGATAGCTCCGTTTATCATCTACGCTTCCAAAAAGCCGTCATGGGTAGATCCGAACAGCAACTTCGAACCTTTCCATTGGGAAGAACAAGCTCAAGTTCAATCGCAAGCAGCCACAGCAACGGTAACCGCCGCTACTACAACTGCTACCACGGCTAAAGCAGCTCCGACAACCAGTGCAGCAACCGATGCGCCGGTAGCATCGTCCACCTCTACAAACAACGTTGGAAACAATGCTGCAAGCAAGGATAATACTCCCAAAACATAAACTTACTATTTGGCATGAAGAAAAAGGAGGTATACCTGAGTTAGTTTCTGTCTCTTATACACATCTGACGCTGCCGACGAAGCTAGAAGTGTAGA
>OWJH01000400.1_pt1 | contig 18929 bp, 18 predicted proteins | sample 1732621 | NCBI WGS metagenome assembly OWJH01 (sample SAMN05065735, study PRJEB22554) | human gut metagenome | biome: ENVO:2100002; feature: ENVO:00000062; material: ENVO:00002003 | host: Homo sapiens | place: USA
ATTTTACCACAAGGGTTCGCTATGGATTTTTAAGTGTTCAACTTAATTATACAATCCGCCAATCTTATAAGTTACACATTTGGCAAGGCTTACAGGCTTACATATGTTATAATATTAAAAGTATGTCAGGATAAAATCAAATGCAAGGATGTTCTAAGGCATAACTGATAAATCTGCATATCTGCATAAATGTAAAAATATATATGGAAAGTGATGAGTCAATATGGTTAAATTTCTTAAATCAAAATTATCTGCTGTCCTGATGGTCGTTTTATTGTCTGCTATAGGTCTCAGCCTTGCCGGGTGCGAAAAAGAGAGCCTTGATGATGAGTTTATTTTTGGCAAGAACAGGGTTCATTGTGAAAATAGTACAATTACATTATCAACGCCGTTTGAAATCATTTCGGAAGGAAAGCAGGTAGATCTTGTCGGCCGCGGTGAAGAAAAAGTGAGTGCAGAAGGGCATAATGAGCACCTTCAGATTTTAGTTACCGGCAATCAGGTCTCCAGTGATGAGAATGAAGAAAAACTGGTGAAGGAAGCACCGGCTATTTTACAAAACAACCCGTCTGTCAGCCGTTTGAAAGTAGAAAATAAAACGTTTTCCCTGGGCGATACTAAAGCCAATGTTTTGAATTTTACATTTGCTGAAACTGATAAAAGCAGGACTACCGATCTAAGTGTAAGAGAATATATTTTTACCTACCAGGGTGTTGTTTGGAGAGTCATCTATCAGTACAGAACGGGCGATGCAACAGGGAAGGCCCTGGCAGACCGTGTAGAAGGAAAGATTTCAATGGGAACTAGCTTTTAATTGAATTTATTTTAGGAGAGGAGTTATAGAAGAATGAAGGTTATTGGCGCAAGGGCGCCACTGGTCCTGTGTATATTCACAGGAATTCTGCTGAGCGAAGCGGTCAATCATATGCTGACGGCGGGTGCTTATTTTTCTCAGTATCCGTATCTGACGCAGTCTTTTACCATTCTAAATATTGAGAATATATCGCTCAATCTGTTTATTATGCAGCTTCATTTCGGCATAAAGATTGTGCTGAATCTGATTACAGTGCTCAGCATTCTCGCATCACTGTATGTATACAAGAAATTATAAAGAGAAGATTTTATAATAAGGTTCACAGCGTTCCTTTCTAGTTCCCTGAATTTAAATAGTTCATTTGGTTTTTTATGGCTCTGAGGTATGGAGAAAGCATTACCGGCCATGTGCAGCGAAATGGAGTGTTTTTATGAAGATCAAGGATATGCGTCCGGAGGACCGGCCAAGAGAACGTTTTGCAGAGTCTACGAATGTAAGTCTTGTCGATTTGGTGTCAATTCTCATCCGCACAGGAACACGGGGGAGAGCCGTGACGGAAGTGGCCCAGGAAGTAGTAGACTTCTTGGAAGCGAAAGAGCAGGACGGCATCGACTTCTTTGATGATCTTAATTGGCGTGACTTGATTGAAGTTAATGGCATTGGAAAAGATAAGGCAGTAACGATATGTGCAGCAATAGAACTCGGGCGGAGGCTGGCGTATCGTCACAAGAAGATTGAACTTATTGATTTCAATTCACCGCAGAAAGTTTCCAGGTATTTCATGGAGAAGCTTCGTCATGAAACACAGGAAAAGTTTATCGTTTCATTCTTGAATGTTAAAAATAAATTACTGGGATACAAAGTAATTTCGCAGGGAAGCCTGGATGCAGTATCTGTTGATATCAAGGAAGCAATGAAGTGGGCTATCCGGTATAAAGCACACGGATTAATCATTCTTCATAATCATCCCTCCGGCTCGCCTGAACCATCGGATGAGGATATCAACGTTACGAGGCGCTTTAAGGAAGCGGCTGAATTGATGGAAATGGAATTGCTGGATCATGTCATCATAGGGGATGGCATCTATGTGAGTCTCAATGAACGGGGGTTCATCTGATTATTAACAGCATTGGAATATAGCGGAGTACAATGCTATAATATTGAGGTAGTAAATACGTTCATCATGAGGAGGAATTAGAATGGAAGAAATGGAAAACGGCAAGAGGTATTCCGCTGAATCTAAGGGCTATAATGATAAGATTTATGAAGTACGCTTCCTGCCAGTCATGGAAAGACCTGAATATCAGGAAGGCGAAACAAGAAAAGCTCTTGAAAAGCTGAAAAAAGAAATGGCAGAGAAGGATTTCGAAAAATATATAAATAATGGCTTAATCAGAGTTACCTACGATGGCAGTCATCTTATGCTGATTGCTAAGTCGGAAATTTACAGAACAATGCTGACAGGCCCGTTTTTCAATGTAATCTGCAAAGCATTTGACGTAGGAAACTTCCGTGTAGTCAGCCAGGTAAACGGGTATTAAGATTTTCAACGTTCAGATCTGGAATAGTCAGGAATAAAAGCCGTGGGTATGGAACCTGCGGCTTTATTTTATTGCTATAATGATAAAGTTTTTATTGGTGAAGGTCATGCAGGCCGATACAAGATTGACTTGAGCACAATAAGATGATAATCTTAATAAAACGTTAATATGTATCTAATTATATTATTTAAAGGCAGGGAAAATATATGGAATTTTGGCATCTTTTCAGGGCAGGCGGATTTATGATGTATCCGCTGGTTATAGCATCCATTGCGGTTGTTGCTATTTTTATCGAGCGGTTCAATTACTATAAAAAGTGCAGATCGGATACGCAGCTTATCACGGGAATGCTTCGGGAGTATATCCCGGGCGGCAAGTTTGATGAACTGGCAGATGCTTTGGCAAAAGATGGCGGCATTCCGGCTTCGGTTATATTGGACGGAGTCAAATGCATACATCTGAAAGCTGACCAGAATGAATTGATAGAAGGAGCTTCATCAAGGGCTGTCGGCGAATTAAGGAAATATCTGAATTATCTGGATACCATTGTTACACTGTCTCCATTGATGGGTCTTCTTGGAACCGTTATTGGCATGGTCGAATCTTTTAATGTTCTTTCTACTGCTCAAGGGCAGCCTTTTGCCATTACAGGTGGTGTCGCAGAAGCATTGGTGTGCACAGGAACGGGATTGTTTGTAGCTATATTATCTCTTCTTGCATATACATATCTTTCCCAAAAGGTCAGCGAATTTATCGTTCAAATTGAAACACTGGATTCATTGTACCTTTCCTTTATGAAAGGGAGGTAAGGATGAGATTAGAACGATTCGAAAATGAAAAAAAGCCCAAGATAATGATTATACCTATGATAGATATCATCTTTTTCCTCTTGGTATTTTTCATGATGAGTATGCTCAGCATGGTTACACAAAGGTCCATCGGCCTAAACCTGCCGCAGGCTTCGACGGCTGTCATTGAAACGACAGAGGAACTTCCTGTCAGCATTGCAGAAGACGGGACAATTTTTGTTGAGAAAGAGCCTGTTTCAAAAGCAGCTTTTAAGCACAGGATGGAAATAGAAATGAGCAGGAACCATGATGTTAAGGTTTTACTTAGAGCGGACAAGAATTCCCAGCATGGAGATTTCGTTTTTGTCCTTGATCAGCTGAAAGCACTGGGAATCCATAGAATCAGCATAGCTACTGATTCAAATTAATTCAAAAAAGGATCGGTTTATGCATAATATAAATCACAAATGGTCCATGGCTGTTTTTGAGTCAATCCTTTTCCATGTATTCCTCATAGAGTTTTTGGTGGCGGCCGGAAGCTTTTTCATGGCTTCTCTGCCGGAGAGTAGTCCTATTGAGGTGGATCTCGTGGATACGACTGCAGGTGCTTCGGGAGGCGCAGGTTCCGGTTCCGGACATGGCTCGTCTGTTTCAAAATCAGATACAGTGAATGTCAATCAATTACCGGGAGGGGAATCGAAGGATTCATCAGCAGTGAGCAGCGATATGGCATCTTATGAAGATAATAATGAGTATTCACAAAACATAAATACCAGCACAGGCGGATCAGGCGCTGCAGATGGCAGTGCCCAGGGATCTGGCTCAGGAAATGGGACTGGTTCAGGCTCTGGCGATGGTACTGGGACTGGCTACGGAAGCGGGACCGGCTCCGGCTCTGGTGATGGCATTGGAAATGGCAATGGAGAAGGTTCTGGCGGAGGCGTTACAGAAGGGCCTCAAATCTTATCAAGGGAAGAACCGGTTTATCCATCTGCGGCAAGGTCTGCCGGGATTTCCGGCACTACTGTTGTCGGATTTATCATAGAAGCGGACGGAAGTGTTTCTTCGGCTTGGGTTGAGCAGTCGTCAGGAAACTCATCGCTGGATAGCGCTGCTGTCCAATCTGTCCAAAATTGGAGATTTGTTCCAGCCAGGCAAAATGGAATTCCGGTTCAATCAAGATCCAGAGTTCCTATAATCTTCAATTTGCGTTAAAATTTAAGACAGGGTTTTTATAATTAAAAATATTTAGGAGGAGTTATTATGAAGACAGGGAAATTATTTGGAATCGGTGTAGGTCCTGGAGATCCGGGACTGCTTACAGTAAAAGCAGTGGAAACGATTAAGAATGCGGATATTATCATCACCCCGAAAACTGAGAAAAAGGATGGGTCTGTTGCTTATAATATCGCCAGGAAATATATTCCGGAAAATGTTGAAATTCTGCCAATGGTATTCCAGATGAGCAATGATATGGAAGCGGTTAATGCCCAGTGGAAAGAAAATCGTAAAATTATTGCGCAAAAGCTGGATGAGGGTAAAAATTTAGTATTCCTCACGCTGGGAGATCCAATGCTCTACAGCACGTACATGTATATTTTTAACGAATTCAGAGATTCAGATAAATATTCCATTGAAACAATCCCCGGAATCCCTGCATTTTTAGGAATTGCTTCTTATATCAACCAGCCTGTAACGGAATGGGAAGAAAATGTATTGATTATTCCGGCTACAGCTTCGCCGGAAAAGTTTGATGCAGCACTGTCTGCCGCAGATAACGCCGTTATTATGAAGGTATATAAGAATTTTGCTTATGTACAGGAAGAATTAAGGAAACACCATATGATGAAGAGATCTGTCATGGTTTCCCGCGCAGGACTTCCTGATGAAATTATCCAGAGAGACCTGGACAGTCTGCCGGCTGATTATAAACCTAATTATCTTAGTACAATTATTGCGAAGAGAGATGAGGACTAATGACAGCATTTAACCGTCCCAGGCTGGTAATTGCCGGCACCAACAGCGGTGTCGGAAAAACAACGATTGTCGTAGGCCTTTTAGCGGCACTTCGTCAAAAAGGACTTTCGGTGCAGCCATTTAAGGTAGGACCGGATTACATAGATCCAGGCTTCCATTCAAAGGCAGCCGGCCGAGATTCTTATAATCTTGATACATGGATGGTTCCGGAAGAATATCTTCAGGAAAACTTCACAAAGTTGTCAGACGGGGCTGATATCTCAATTATAGAAGGCGTCATGGGCCTGTATGATGGAGGGGCTAATGGAGTAAGTTCTACTGCCGATATAGCAAAGAGACTTAAGGCCCCGATCATCCTTGTTCTGGACTGCAAATCAGTCGGATACAGCATTGCGGCCACAGCATTGGGATTCAGAGAATATGATAAGACAGCAAATATTGCCGGCGTCATTTTGAACAAACTTGGATCTGACAGGCATGAAGCCATGGTCAGGGAAGTTATGGAAAAAATAAATATGCCGGTTGTCGGCGCTTTCCATAGGGATGATCATCTTAAGACACCGGAAAGGCACCTCGGTCTGACGCCGGTTACTGAAATTGAAACGAGCCAGCTGATTGAAGATATCGGAAAGGCTGCCAGCCGATACATTGATATGGATCAGATTCTTGCTATCGCCAATTCTTCACCGGATCTTGATATTGACGATGATAAGAATGCAGAAGAGAACCATAAAATTGTGAAAATCGGCGTTGCCAGGGATGCAGCATTTTCGTTTTATTATCCATCCAGCTTAGAAAAATTAGAGAGCATGGGAGCCGAGCTCATCGATTTCAGCCCGCTGGAAGACAGCAGCATTCCTGATGTCGACGGACTGATTTTTGGCGGTGGTTTCCCGGAAATGTTTTTGGAAAAGCTTCAGGAAAATGAAAGCATGAAGCAGTCGATCAGAGAGGCTGCATCAAAGGGGATGCCTATTTACGCAGAATGCGGCGGTTTAATGTACTTATGCCGTCAAATTGTTGATTTTGACGGGAACGCTTTTGATACAGCAGGCATTATTCCCGGGGTTTGTAAAATGGGCAAGAACCTGCAGCGTGTGGGTTACGTGACTGCCACTGCCCTTAAAGACAGCATTGCTGCCAGGAAGGGGGATCAATTGAGAGGACATGAATTCCACTTCTCAATGATCACCAAAGATGAGGATTACCCGGATGCATATGAACTTCAGGGAACGCGTCAGAGTACTCCGCACTTGGAGGGCTACAGCAAGGATAATGTTCTTGCAAGCTACCTGCACATTTCTTTCGAGGGAAACCCTAAGGCAGCCGATCATTTCATAAAATCATGCTTGTCTTATAAAAAGACTCATTTGTAAAAGCTGGTTCATGTACGAAAATATATAGAATTGATAATAGTCAATTTAGAGGAGAATATATGGAAAACAAGGGCCTTATACTTATTAATACAGGGAACGGCAAGGGGAAAACGACAGCCGCTCTGGGAACTGCTATCCGTGCATGGGGAGATGGACAGAAAGTTCTGATTCTCCAGTTCATAAAAGGCGGCTGGAAGTATGGAGAGCTTAATGCCATCCAGGCTTTAAATAAGCTGGATCAGCGGATTGAAATACGCCGGATGGGAGATGGATTTGTCTTCCATAATCAGGAAGAGGATGAAGAGACTTTCCAGAAGAAAAAGGCTTTGGCTAAGGAAGGCTGGGACATGGTGCGCCGGGAATTTGAAAGCGGCAATTGGGATTTGATTGTTCTGGATGAGATCAATTATGCAATCCATTTCGGAATGCTCAATGTAGATGAAGTTCTCGAATTATTAAACAATAAACCGGAGCGTCTGAATGTCATCCTTACAGGACGGTATGCTGAGCCCAAACTTATAGATGCTGCTGATACCGTTACGGAAATGACCTTGGTTAAGCATGCGTTCCAGAAAGGAATCCGGGCCCGGAAGGGAATTGAATTCTAAATCCTTCTGCAATATAAGTATCCGTAATCATGAAATAATAAAAAGCTCGTAATATAAACGTTGCGGATTTTAAGCTGATACAGTGAAGGCGGGCAATATCAGTTATCTTCTTTACATGTTTGTACTGGCATGATAAAATTTTGTAAGTTGTAGGTACATTTGTTTATTCAATGAGGGATGTATATGGCACTTTATGTAAAGAAATTCGGCGGAAGTTCAGTCGCGACTCCGGAAAAAATGCTTAATATAGCAAATCGTGTGCTTCGTGATAGGAAACCTGGTGATAAAATCGTTATTGTTGTTTCTGCTATGGGTGACAGCACGGATGACTTATTAGATTTGGCAGCAAAGGTTTCTGATGTGAACTATGCCAGAGAACGGGATATGCTTCTCTCTACAGGTGAACAAGTGTCAATTGCATTAATGGCAATGACATTTAAGAAACTCGGGGTTCCAGCTATTTCCTTAACTGGCCCGCAGGCAGGCATAGTTGCAGGCGGCGGTTATGGAAAAGCTACAATTGACGACGTTAAACCGGACAGGGTGTTTAAGGAACTGGAAGCCGGCAATATAGTGATTGTCGCAGGATTCCAGGGAATGATGCCAAACGGTGATATCGCTACATTAGGCAGAGGCGGAAGTGATGCTACTGCCGTTGCGCTCGCCGGAGCCATGCATGCCGATATGTGCGAGATTTTCACAGATGTTGACGGTGTATACTCTGCTGATCCGAGACATGTAACCGGAACTATAAAAATGAAAGAAATTACCAATACTGAGATGCTTGAAATGGCAAGGCTTGGCGCCGGAGTCATGCAGCCAAGAAGCGTAGAACTGGGAATGAAGTACCATATTCCGATCCATGTAAGGTCTACGTTCACAGATGAAGAAGGCACCATAATTCGGGAGGTATGTACAATGGAAACCAGAGATGACACCGTAAGAGGCGTAGCACAAGACGCTCATGCTGCAAGAATTGCTGTTCTTGGATTAAGAAATATTCCAGGAGTTGCTTACAAAATTTTCTCTGTACTGGCTGAAAACAATATCACCGTAGATATGATTGTTCAAAGTGTCAGAAATTCTAACGATGATAAAACGGATATCATTTTCACAATTGACGACGCCGATCTCTCTGATGCAAAGAGAGTTTTGGATGCAATGAGAGATGAAGGAAAAGTCGAAGAAGTGATTTATGATGATGATACAGCAAAGGTATCCGTTGTTGGTGCCGGAATGCTCGGCCGCCCGGGTGTCGCTGCCCGCATGTTTGGCGCTTTGGGCCGTGCAGGTGTCAATATTGATATTGTAAGTACTTCAGAAATCAGTATTTCCTGCCTTATTTTGCGTAAGGATCTCGATAAAGCAGTACAGGCTATTCATGATGAATTCTTCACGGCAGGAGAAGGCAGATAAACTGTTCCATTAATAGACAAAAGCACAGGTCTCGTCCCTGCGCTTTTTCTATTTATGAATCTATTCCAATGATTTGCTTTTAAATACGATATTTATAAATTTTTGATTAAAGGAGAGGCCTATGAAATTCAATAATGGAGATATAATACACGGCTTCCGTGTTACAAATCTATCACATATACAGGAAGTGGATTCCGATGCATATTTGATGCAGCATGAGAAGAGCGGAGCCAGACTTCTCTATCTCGCAAATAACGATGATAATAAGGTTTTCTTTATCAGCTTCCGCACGACACCGGATAATTCCAAGGGAACTCCGCATATCATGGAACACTCTACACTCTGCGGTTCCAGAAAGTTTCCTCTTAAGGAACCATTCGTAGAACTGGCTAAGGGATCTTTAAATACATTTTTAAATGCTATAACCTGGCCGGATAAAACGATGTACCCGATCGCCAGCAGAAATGATAAGGATTTCCATAACCTTATGGACGTTTATCTGGATGCCGTTTTCTATCCGGACTGCCTTAAAAATCCTCAGATCCTTATGCAGGAAGGCTGGCATTACGAATTGGATAATGTGGATGCGCCGTTGACCTATAATGGCGTTGTTTATAATGAAATGAGGGGCGCTCTTTCATCTCCGGAAGCAATCATGGAAGACAAGGCGATGGAGGAACTGTTTCCCGATACGACATACGGAGTAGAATCCGGCGGGGATCCTGAAGTCATTCCTACATTATCATTCAGGGAGTTCAGTGAATTCCATCGCAGATTCTATCATCCATCCAACAGCTATATTTATCTTTATGGCGACATGGATATCGATGAGATACTGAAATTCATCGACCAGGAATATCTGAGCCATTTTGACGCAAGGAATGTCTATTCCGCTGTCAAAACTCAATCCCCGCTTCCGAAAAGAAAGATTGTTGAGGCGCCATTCGGCATTTCTGAAAATGAAAGCCTTGAGAAGAAGACTATTCATGCATTATATATTGCACTTAATGACCATATAACTACGGAAGAGTCTCTCGCATTCAAAATCCTGAGCTATGTTCTGGTAGATATGGATGGAGCTCCATTAAAGAAAGCAGTTTTGGACGCAGGAATCGGGAATGATGTATCTAGTGCGTATGGAGACAGCTATAAACAGCCGGTATGGACAATCGAAGTAACTGGTTCAGAAATTGATAAGAGAGAGAAGTTTATTTCAACTGTCGATCTTGTCTTAAGGAATCTTGCCCTTGATGGAATTGACAGGAATATGCTTGAAGCAGCACTCAACCGCACAGAGTTCATCCTGCGTGAGAATGATTTCCAGGGAAAACCGAAAGGACTTCTGTATGGAGTGAGAGCAATGGATCTCTGGCTGTATGACAGAGACCCCATGCAGGCTCTTAAGTACATTGATGATATCAAGGAACTTAGAAATAATCTGGATAAAGGATATTTTGAAAATCTGCTTTTAAAATACGTTATCAAGAACACGCACCAGGTACTGATTACAATGAAACCTGAATGTGGTCTGACAGAAAAGAAAAATAAGGAGACAGCAGAGAAACTGGCTGCCTTCAAGAGCTCTCTCTCCCACGAACAGCTTGAAGAAATCGTCGAATCGACAAAAGCCCTGAAGGAAAGACAGGCTTCGATGGAAACGGAAGAAGCTTTAAAGACAATTCCGCTTCTTTCTAGAAAAGACCTTAAACGTGAAATCGAAGATGACAGCCTTATTGAAGAAGACCTGAATGGTATCCGTCATTTCCATTATGAAGTCAACACAATGGGTATCACTTATTTGAATATCTTCTTTACACTGTACGGATTGAAGGAAGAAGATATTCCGTATGCTAATCTACTGACGTCGATATTATGCAGCATGAATACTGATAAACATAGCTATGTTGAATTATCCAGACTGTCCAATGCTTATACCGGAGGACTTGGGTTCAATGTCAGTGCATACAGCAGGTATGATAATTCCGCAGATTATACCCCTGTTTTTGCCATCCGGGGAAAAGCTCTGACATCGAATGTCGACAAGCTGATGGGACTCATTGGTGAAGTTCTCTGCCATACTTCTTTCGAAGATACCGCAAGATTGAGAGAGATTCTTCTTCAGGAAAAATCGGAATGGGATATGAGCGTGTTCAGCCGTGGAAGCTCACTGGTTATGACAAGACTTTCTTCTTATTTCTCTAAAGCCGGTGCATTTGCCGAACAGCTTGGATTGAGTTACTACTATTTCCTGTCAGACCTGGTTCGCGATTTTGATGCAAATTCTGATGAGATTGTCCGCAGGCTGGCAGAAGTTGCAAAGATTATTTTTGCAAAATCAAATCTGTTTATAGAAACGATTGGAGAGTCCGGCGAGGTAAGCGCGGTCAAGGATCATTTATATGAAATTGCCGATGATCTTCCGGATGGACATGTTTATCAGAAGCACACCTTTGATTTTGCCGAAGGAAACAAGAACGAGGCATTCTTAACTTCCGGAAAAGTCCAGTATGTTGGCGAAGGCGGAGATTTCCGCAAATACGGGTTCAATTATACTGGCGCTCTCCGGGTTATGGAAACCATTCTGCGCTATGAATATTTATGGAAGAAGGTTCGCGTCCAGGGCGGAGCATATGGTGCATTTACCCAGTTTTTAAGTGATGGTACTGCGATTTTATGTTCTTACAGAGATCCGAATTTAAAACAGACCCTTGAAACATACAAGAACCTTCCTGAATATATCCGCACGCTCGAATTATCAGACAGGGAAATGACAAAATACGTAATTGGCACGATGGCTGCAGATGAAATACAGCTTACCCCGTCAATGAAGGGCGAACGCGCAATGCTTCATTATTTGAATGGCAATTCTGTTGAAAACCGCAGAAAAGTCAATGATGAAATCGTCAACTGCACAGTTGAAGATATCAGGAAACTTGCGCCTTTGCTTCAGAGCGTTATTGATCACTCCAGTATCTGCGTAATGGGAAATGAAGAAAAGATTCATCAGGATGCAGATGTATTTGATAAAATCCTGTCCCTTCCAGACTGATCATATGCAGGTAAGAACGAGATTTGCTCCGAGCCCGACCGGTTTCATGCATCTGGGAAATATCTGGATCGCACTCTTGAACTGGTTGTGGACCCGGCAGAATAAGGGCAAAATTGTTTTAAGGATTGAAGATATAGATACGCAAAGAAGCAAGCCGTCCTATATACAAGGAATTTTAGACGATCTTTCCTGGCTGGGACTGGATTTTGATGAGGGCCCTGGCCATAGCTTCTCTTATGGAGATACGATACAGAGCCAGCGTACACATCTCTACGAGGAAACCTGCAGGGACCTTCTGAAGCAGGGGGAGTTGTACCCTTGCTTCTGCTCCCGTGCAAGGCTTCACGCAATCAGTTCAGCACCGCATGCTAATGAGGCAGTATCCTCGTATGACGGCCATTGCCGAAATCTGACAGAACAGGAGAGAGTCGTCCAGACAAAGGCTCCTTCACTCAGATTTAAGGTGGACGATTGCAGGATAGAATTTACGGATCTGCTGAAAGGAAAGCAGTCAAAACATTTAAGAGCCGGCTTTGATGATTTTGTCGTAAAAAGAGCTGACGGGATGTTTGCGTATCAGCTTGCTGTTTCACAAGATGATGGCGCCATGGGAATCACTCATGTGTTTCGGGGAAACGATTTAATGGATTCCACTTTTTACCAAATCCTATTGATGCGTAAAATGGGATACACTCCTCCGGCATATGCACACCTGCCGCTTTTAGTCGATCAGCAGGGAATCCGTCTTTCTAAAAGGCAGCATGGGATTTCGGTTAAAGAGTTAAGAGAAAGTGGTACTACAGCAGAAGAAATCATAGGATTCTTACTGTATCTGGCGGGGGAAACCGGTCACAAGTGCAGGATGTCTGCTTCTGAGGCTCTTCGGAATGTCGATTTTAACACCTGCAGAAATCTCACAAAAGATTCAATAACAGTTCCTTTTTAAAAAATGAATATTTTGAGATGAACGTATTTTTTCTAAAATTGCAAGTTCAAATTGAACACCTTTAACCAAATAATTTAAGCTGCATAGACGGTATCTAAATAAGCTTCAAATAAATCATCAGGCGTATCATACCCAAGGGACTTTCTAGGTAATGAATTCATATCCTCTGCAAACCAGAGAATCTGCTCAGCAGAGTAGTTTTCGATAGACTTTCCTTTAGGTACGTACTTTCTGAAAATGCGATTGTGACGCTCATTTTGAGCTCTCTCATAAGAGCTATATGGATGAGCAAAATATACCATTATACCATATCGTTCTAACTGAGATAATTCCGCAAACTCAGTTCCGTTGTCTGCTGTAATTGTTTTAAATACAGTAGCAAATTGTGATCCATAATATATTTTGAGACTACGTAAAGCAGCTTTTACAGATGCTACATCTTTACGTCGAATCTTAATAGCAATGAATTTATGCGTTACTTTCTCTACTAAAGTTAGTACCACAGCCTCTTTACCTTTACGCTTACCAACGATAGTATCTATTTCCCAATGACCAATCTCAAGATGTAGCTTAACGATATCTGGTCGTTCATCAATACTTCGGCCAAAGATGCGTACGTTCTTTGCTTGTTTAGGCTTTGACTTTTTACGACTAAGCAGTTCTGGTACATCGAATAGGGATAATGGTAGGCGTGATTGATTAAGGGCGTTATACAGCGTTTTAGCACATACAAGTTCCTCTTCAGTAAACAGATTATGCTTCTTAGCATAGCCAGCACATACGTCTAATGACCAGTTAGCTTTTTTAACTTGCGCTGCAACCCAAATAGCAAATGGACTTTCAGACGTAATGCGCTGTTTACGACCAGAACGTTTTCTGTTTTCATAGTAAACGGCTTGACCTCGACTAGGTACATACTCTGTTGGTCTGCCTCGATGTGTCGTCTTAGTTGCAGTGCCACGTTTTAATTCGTAGCCCACAGTACTAGGTGAGCAATTAAGTGCTTTTGCAATCTGGCGATAAGAGTAACCTTGCTTATGGAGCGCTTTGATTTCGCATCGATCTTCAAATCTTAAGTGTTGTCCTCTTTCGCGAGGTAGGGTATTAATGGTATTATTTAGGTAGTCCATAGTGATTGCCTCCGGTTAATTTTGTGTCGTAACTTAATTTTACCATTGATGCAATCCTATGGATCTTTTTATTTAGTTTTAGTGTTCAATTTCATTCTACAATTTACGCTAACTTTTCCTTGGTTTTCTGTTACAATATATATAGAAGAGTATGAAATACGGATGATTCGGTATGGTCTTTTTTTATGGGAGAGGGTGATGGTATGGACATGAAGGTTGTGGTGGATCCCTGGTTTGAGGGGAAGGAGCTGCGGCATTTTGTGCGTGGACATATGCATCTCTCTTCTTCTCTTTGGAAGAAGATCAAGTGGAATGGGAAGATCCTGATTAATGGCAGGCAGGTGTTTAATGCCCGGACGGCGCTGCATGCAGGGGATGAGATTACTCTGATCTGGTCGGAGGAGAATGATATCCTTCCGGCGAATGTTCCTTTGGATATAGTCTATGAGGATCCTTGGCTTTTGATCGTGAATAAGGGGCCTCATATGATTATCCATCCTACGGCGAAGTCGACGCAGGAGACTTTGGTGAATGCGGTGGCGTGGTATTTCAAGGAGAAGGGCGAGGATGCGGGGATTCATCCTGTGTATCGTCTGGATCGGAATACGACGGGACTTGTCGTTGTCGCCAAGTCTGCTAATGTGCAGTATGACCTTTCGAAGTCTCATGATTCGATATTCCGTGAGTACCTGGCTCTTGTGGGCGGAGAAATCGTGATGGGGGATGAGGCGAAGAATATCATCGGCGAACCAATCGGGCGCAAGCCTGACAGTATCGTAGAGTGGATGGTCAGGCCCGATGGGAAACCGGCATGGACCGAGTACATGGTGCTGGCGCATTCATGGAAGACGTCGCTGGTGCGTGTCCACCTCCTAACGGGAAGGACGCATCAGATCCGCGTCCATTTCTCTCATATGCATCATCCGCTTCTTGGAGATGACCTTTATGGAGGCTCGATAAAGCTGATCCAGCGGCAGGCGCTCCATGCGTATAATGTAGAATTTTTGCATCCGGTGACAGGGGAGAAGATGAAATTTACCGCTCCTGTTCCTGATGATATGAAGTCTTTGATTACGAATATCTGGCCTGATCTGGATATTTCCAAACTATGAGGTGCCTATGACGATTCAGAAGAGAAACGGAGTTTCATACCTGACCTTTGATGTATTTGAAAACGCGCCCCTTACGGCTGCTGTCTCCTGCAGGGATGGCGGTGTCAGCCAGGGGTTTTTCACTAGCCTGAATATGGGGCTCCATGTTGGGGACGATCCTTCCCTTGTTGTGGAGAACAGGAAACGTTTCTTTGATGCGCTTGGCGCAGACAGCAGAACACTCATCAACTGCAGCCAGGTGCACGGGACGCATATAGAAATCGTGGGAAAAGAAGACTGCGGACGAGGAGCGCTTTCGCTCGATACGGCCATCCCGGATACGGACGGACTGATTACGAATGAAGCGAACGTCCCAATCACGATGAATTACGCCGACTGCACGCCTCTTTTTTTCTATGATCCGAAGGGCGTCATTGCCCTTTCCCATGGAGGATGGCGCGGGACAGCGGGAAATATTGTAGGAAAGACCATTTCCATGATGGAAAAGAAATATGGCTCGAAGAGAGAAGATATCCGTGCTGCCATCGGGCCGGCCATCGGTCTCGAATGCTTCGAGGTCGGGAGAGATGTCATTGAAGCGATGAAAGCTCTCTTTACTGATGAAGAAATGAAAAAGCTCAGTTGCACGAAGGAAAATGGAAAATTTCTCTTCGACCTGCCGGGAGCCAACCACGTTCTCATGAGAAAAGCAGGCATTGCGGAAGATCACATCGAGGACTGTGGGATCTGCACCTATTGCCATGATGATATTTTCTACTCCTACAGGAAAGCAGGAGGAAAGACAGGACGCCATATGGCCGTCATGATGCTGAAGAATTAAGTTTCATAAAGGAGATGCGCGTATGAGGACAGCGGTCGTCACCGGAGCCTCCTCCGGACTCGGACGGGAATTCGTGAAACAGCTATCCGAAGAAGGAAAACTGGATGAAATCTGGGTCATCGCCAGAAGAAGAGAAAAGCTCGAAGAACTCGCTTCTTTCGTAAAAACGCCCCTTCGTATCTTCGGCGCAAGCCTGGATGACGAAGGCCTTTACGGTCTCCTTTCCGTCCTGATGGAAAGAGAAAAGCCTGACATCCGCCTCCTCATTAATAACGCAGGAAGAGGAACCATGACCACCCTCGACGAAGAAACCACCGAGGACGCCGTCAGCATGATCGGCCTGAACTGCCAGGCTCCCGTGAAAATGATGAAACTCTGCCTTCCCTATATGAAAGAAGGAGCAGGGATTATCAACGTAGCATCCGTCGCAGGACTCCTGCCCCTCCCGGACCTCGCCGTCTACGGCGCGACAAAAGCCTTCCTCCTTTCCCTCTCCCAGGCAGTCAATGAAGAAATGAAAGAGAGAAACATCCACGTCATGGCCCTCTGCCCCTACTGGATCAAAGACACCGAATTCATAGGAAAAGCAGGCGCCGAAGGCCGCATCTCAGAAAAAGGCATCCTCAATGCCGAAGAAACAGTAAAAAAAGCCCTCGAAGACCTCCGCCACGGAGAAACAGTCAGCCTCCCAGGCAAAATGGCCAAACTCACCGCCCTGGGCACCCGCTTCGCCCCGCTCGGGCTAGTATGGAAAATAAGGAAATGGATGAAAGTGTAGGGGGGCTAACCGAAAGGCTTCTTCTTAGAGGAAGAAGGGCCGTAGGCCGGTCTTAACCTTGCTCCGGGAGGAGAAGGTGGCGGCGGAGCCGACGGAAACATCATTTTCCAGCCTGTAAGGCGGCTGTATGGTTTTTAATCTCTCCTCTCTGCTGTCCGTTTTTAAGCCTTTCCTACTTTGCCATTTCCTCGACTCACCATCATAAAATTTCCTATTTCCTCAAATCACTCCCGCGGCTTGCTGTCAAAAAGTCGCATTTTGTCCAGCATGCGTGGTACATGCATGGGATTTACTAAAAATCATGATATAATAAAGAAAAAATAATTTATTTTTCTTTATAGGAGGAAATCACAAGTATGGATGACGGCCACATATGGGGCGAATTATTGATCATCATTTTGCTGGTACTGGCCAATGGGGCTTGTTCTCTGGCGGAGATTGCCATCGTAGGCGCCAGGAAAACGAAGCTGCAGGAAATGATTGACGCGGGCAGCAAGAACGCTGTCTACGCGCTGCGTCTGGCGGAGAAGAAGGAAGAACTCTTCTCCACGATCCAGGTGGGCATCACGACCATCAGCATCATCACTGGTATGTTTTCGGGCGCGTCGCTGGCGGGTCCTTTGGGGCGCGAGCTGGAGAAAATCCCGTTCCTTGCCCCGTATGCGCAGGGCGTCAGCATGGTCACCGTCATGGTGCTTGTGACGTACTTTTCATTGATTATCGGCGAGCTCGTCCCGAAATGGGTCGCGATCGCCATTCCGGAGAAAGCAGCCTGCGCCATTGCAAGGCCGATGATCCTTCTTGCGACCGTCTGCCGTCCGCTCGTGCTTTTCTCCACGTGGTCGACGAAAGTCGTCGTCAATCTAATCGGCGTGAAAATGGGCGGTGAGCAACCGGTCTCCGAAGAAGAAATCCGCGTCCTCCTCCAACAGGGGGCAGAACTCGGCACCTTCGACAAGGAAGAACCGGAAATCATCGACAATGTCTTTGAACTCAACGACCGCACCGCCGCTGACTGCATGACCGCGCGTCCGCAGCTGACATGGCTCGACCTGGAAGACACCGAGGAAAAAATCTGGAAAGACATGATGGAGACCACCCATTTCAGGCTTCCTGTCGGGAGCGGATCCCTCGATGATTTCAAAGGCCTGGCCGACCTTTCCGAAGTCCTTATGGACCAGCACCTTTACCCGGACAAACCGCTGAAGGCATCGCTCATCGAAAAAGTACGCCAGCCGCTCTTCATTCCGGAGACACTCATCCTGACGAAACTTCTCCGCTTCTTCCGCACGAAGGGCGTCCACGAAGCCGTCGTCATCGACGAGTACGGGACATTATCCGGCCTCATCACACTCCATGACGTCCTCGAAGAAATCGTGGGCGACATGCCGGGCGACAAGCAGGACATCATTGACGAGAAAAACAAATTTATCCGCCGCTCCGAAAACTCCTGGCTGGTGGAAGGGCTCTGCTCCATCGATGAATTCAGGGAATATTTCCACATCGAGGAAGAGCTGCCAGGCGAAGCGGAAGACTACTACAAGACTTTGGGGGGCTTTATCACCTACCTGCTCGGCTACATTCCGAAAGAAACGGAAAAAGCAACCTATGACCGATTCACATTCGAAGTCATGGACTGCGACAACCGCAGAGTGGATAAGGTATTGGTAACGGAAGGAACTCCTTCCGAGAAGGAGCAAAAAGAAAATGGCAAAAAAAATTGATGAAGAAACCATGCTGGAGAACATAGAAAACCTCCGCAGTGAACTTTCTGAAACAAAAGGATTCCTGCAGACATACATGCTCGATCCAGATCCCGACTCCCGCCCCGCTGAAGACGAAAGACTGAAAACCGTCGTCCGCCTCGCAGGAGAAATGGAAGATATCCTGGCCCAGCTCACCGGCGGCGTCCACACAGAAGAAGTCAAAGAAGAAACTCCGGAAGAAAAAGAAGCTGCTGCTGAAGAAGAAAAAGACGAAGAAGTCATCAAAGAAGCAGAAGAATCCGAATACACCGAAGAAGAACCAAAAGAAGAAGCTGATGACGAAGAAGACGAAGAGGAAACCGAAGAACCGGAAGAAGTCTCTCTCGAAGGCACTCCTGAAGAAACAGAAGAAGACGCAGAAGACGACTTCTTCCCGGTAGCCCAGGACATCTCCGAACCCGCCGACGACATCAACCTCGAATACAAAACCCACGAACTCGGAACACCTGGCGAAGACGAAGACAACATCGAAGCAGACTGGAACCTGAACGAAGAAGACATGATGCCAGCCTTCCGCGCCTACGCCACCAGCGAAGAACTCGAAGAAAAGAAAAAAGAAAAGAAAGCAAAGAAAGACAAGAAAAAAGACAAAAAAAAAGCAAAGAAAGACAAAAAGAGCAAAAAAATGAACAAAGAAGCCGGCCTCTTCGCCGACGTCGAAACATTTGAGTAACAAAGAAGAGGTCACCGGAGATGGGGATGCAGCATTTCCTGGGCCGTAGGCCGGTCTTAACCTTGCTCCGGAAGGAGAAGTGGTGCGGATTTGTTAATACAGACAAATAAATATCATAAAAAATCTAATCGTACC
>OWJH01000428.1_pt1 | contig 17959 bp, 6 predicted proteins | sample 1732621 | NCBI WGS metagenome assembly OWJH01 (sample SAMN05065735, study PRJEB22554) | human gut metagenome | biome: ENVO:2100002; feature: ENVO:00000062; material: ENVO:00002003 | host: Homo sapiens | place: USA
GATCTACACTTCTAGCTTCGTCGGCAGCGTCAGATGTGTATAAGAGACAGGGGAATACTGCGTGAAGAACGTGAAGAGCAAACAAGACTTGGTAGACATCAAGAGCAACGTGAAGAACTCACAGTTCGCACAACCGTTGTTCGAGTTCTCAGGCGCTTGTGCCGGTTGCGGTGAAACTCCGTATGTGAAATTGATTTCCCAGTTGTTCGGCGACCGTGAAATCGTTGCCAACGCCACCGGTTGCTCTTCCATCTACTCCGGTTCCATTCCTTCTACTCCTTATACGACCAACGCCAAGGGTCAAGGTCCGGCATGGGCAAACTCCTTGTTCGAGGACTTCTGCGAATTCGGTCTCGGTATGGCATTGGCCAACAAGAAGATGCGTGCACGTATCGAAGAACTCCTCAAGGGTGCCATTGCAGCCGATGAGACTCCGGCCGACTTCAAGGCTGCCGCTCAGGAATGGCTCGAAGGCAAGGACGACGCAGATGCCAGCAAGGCCGCTGCCGAAAAACTCGTCCCGATGATCGAGGCAGGCAAGGCTTCCGGTTGCCCGGCTTGCGCCAAACTGTCCGAACTGGCACACTATTTGGTAAAACGCAGCCAGTGGATTATCGGTGGCGACGGTGCTTCTTACGACATCGGCTACGGTGGTCTGGACCACGTCATCGCTTCGGGTGAAGATGTCAATATCCTCGTATTGGATACCGAAGTATATTCCAACACCGGTGGCCAGTCTTCCAAGGCAACCCCGCTCGGTGCCATTGCCAAGTTTGCCGCTTCCGGTAAGCGCGTACGCAAGAAAGACTTGGGTATGATTGCTACCACTTACGGTTACGTGTACGTGGCACAGATTGCCATGGGAGCCGACCAGGCACAGTGTCTGAAGGCCATCCGCGAAGCAGAAGCTTATCCCGGCCCGTCTATCATCATCGCTTACGCTCCTTGTATCAACCACGGTTTGAAGAAGGGTATGGGCAAATCGCAGGCTGAGGAAGAAGCAGCCGTGAAGTGCGGTTACTGGCACTTGTGGCGTTTCAATCCGGCTTTGGAAGCCGAAGGTAAGAATCCGTTCTCACTCGACTCCAAAGAGCCTAACTGGGATGCTTTCCAAGATTATCTGAAAGGCGAAGTCCGCTTTGCTTCCGTCATGAAGCAATACCCGACCGAAGCCGCCGACCTCTTCAACGCTTGCGAGGATATGGCCAAGAAGCGTTATCAGAGCTACGTGCGCATGACCAAGATGGACTGGAGCGAATAAGCCAATCCTATCAATCCATACATGACAAAGGGAGTGTCGGTACCATTCCGGCACTTCCTTTTCTAATATATTTCAGGGCATAGTCCCGATTCCATCTGCATATTTAACCTTAATTTCAACAAATGATGAATAAAGCACTGCACCATTCCATAACTTGCATGTTCCTCATCATCGTCTTTTTCACCGGAGCATACAAACTTCAATCGCAAAACATAGGGCGGTTCGAGTTGCCTCATTACGACCAACTCCCCAACAGACAAATCAAAAAGATATTCCAAGACTCGGAAGGGCTTATATGGTATTGTACGGAAGACGGTTTATGCCGCGACGATGGTTACAACATTCAAATCTTCCGCTCCGACTTCAAGACACCGGACGTAATTAAACACAACCACATCACTTGTATCACAGAAGACCTTTCCGGAAAAATCTGGTTCGGCACTCTGCGCGGAGCTTATATTCTGGACAAAAACGACTACCGCATCACGCCCATAGAAGGCTACGGCTTCGACTCATGGAGCATCGATGAAATCAAAGCGACCTCCGATGGTTTGGTCTACATTGCCACCAACAATAAAGTGTACCGTTTCGATGCCCGTTCCACCCGCCTCACCCACAGCTACGATATAGAGTGGCAAGGTGTACCGAATAAAGTCTCGTTTTTTTTCGAAGACCCTCAAACGCACAAATTATGGGTTACATTGCAAAAAGGCGGACTATGTTGGTTCGACAAGCAACAAGAACGTTTCGTTCCCTTCTATTGGCCGTTCGAGGCTCCTCCCACCGCACTGGTACGGGACAAGAACAACCATTTCATCTGGCTTGCCACATACGGCAACGGACTCTTCCGTTTCCGCCCCGATGCCCGAAACAGCAGCAGCATTTATGTCCCCATACGGGAAGAAGCCCTGGGAAGTCCTTCCGCAAAAATCATCTATAACCTGTTGCAAGATCCTGCATCGGGTGACTTGTGGACAGGAAGCGGCGACGGCTTGTGCCGCTACAAGACCTATCCTGACGGCAGTTTGGAACGATTGAGTACACCTCCGTCCTTACAACTGGAAAACAAGGTCTTTGCGTCAGCCATGTTCGACCATGAAAACAACCTGTGGGTTGCAGGAGACATCCATAATTCTTTCATCCTTTCTTCTTTGGATTCCGCCATCCAACGCTATAGCACGCAATCTCTCCAGAGATACGGAATCCCTACTAACATGGATTTGCTGATACACGAAGACAGCCTCATTTGGTGCCTGAATAAGCAAAAGCAGCTTTTCGCCTACTTTCCAAGTAACGGAAAAGTATTCACCAGCAAGCTGTCCCACAGGCGAACCACCCCTTTGCTGGCGAAGGTACGCAACGGAAAAGGCATCTATTGCATCCTGAAAGACAACATCGTAATCCGTCTTACATTCGAGCATAATGACATACACGAAACCGAAATCGTGAATATGATTTCCGTGGCCGAAGCGGACGAACACATCCGTACACTTCACGAAGATGCTTACGGACAACTCTGGATCGGCACTTCCCGAAATTTATATCGGTACTCCCTGTCAAGTCATAGATTGGAAAAAATATGGGCATCCACTCGCATGATAAATGATATCGTCACGGACGGACATACCGCATTCATCTCCACCGAGAACAACGGACTGCTCGTCATAGAGGGGCAAGGAACGAAAAAAAGAATAAAAATAGCCGAGAACGGTCTCGGATTAGCCCTGCAACCTGGAAAAATCCTGTGGATCAGCACAGCCAAAGGCAATATACTCCGTTACGACCTGCACCGCAAAACCCTGCATTCCATGGATCGGGAGTGCGGACTGAACGGCAACAGCATCTATAACATCACGACCGACCGCAAAGGAAAACTATGGATTCTCACCCGGCAAAACGTCACGATATTCTCTCCTGAAAAACAAACATTCAGTACGTTGCGCGCATCGTCTCCTCACATCGACATGGAAAACTTCCTTTGTATGTACAAAGATAGCGACGACTGCTTCTACATCGGGGGACAAAACGGCTACTTGTCTGTCCGAACAAACGCTTTCTCGAACAAGAAAAAAGAAAAAGATTTCTTGCCGCGTTTTACCGCCGTCACGGTCAACTCCCAAACAAGACCTATATCTTCTGCTACAACGACCTTGAAACTCCCTCCTTCTGCACAAGATCTCACGCTACACCTTTCCACGTTCACGCCTCTGCACAGCCAGAATATCCGCTTTGCGTTCCGGCATGCTGGTCGCCACGAAGAGTGGAACGTCCTTCCGCAAGGACAGAACAGCATCCACCTGTCACAACTCTCCAAAGGAGACAACAGCCTCGAAATCAAATCTACGGATGCCAACGGACATTGGAATGAAACGCAGAGCCAAGTCTTGCATATCTATCGTGCACCATGGTGGTACGAAACTTATGCCGCCTATTTCCTATACGTTTTGGGAGCCGTGGCCGTGCTTTTCATATACATTCGCCATGTACTGAAACGCCAACAAGCCAAAAACCAACAGGCAGCCCAGAAACAAATGGAAGAGATGAAATACCGGTTCTTCACCAATATCAGCCATGAACTACGCACGCCACTGACACTCATCATCGCGCCATTGGAATACCTACTGAAAAAGGAAGAGAATCCCGACACCAGAAAACAACTGAAAACCATCGACCGGAATGCCCACAACCTCCTGTCGTTAGTCAACCAGCTACTTGATTTCAGGAGAATCGAGATGAAAGGAGAAACATTGGCTTTAGAAACTTTCAACCTAAAGGATATGCTATCGCGTATTTATGAAAGTTTCCTTCCCATGTCTGAAGAAAAGAATATCCGTTTTGACTTTCATTGCCACCCGGAAACCTTTCTTGTCACTGCGGACAGCCCCAAAATAGAAAAGGTGGTGAACAACCTGCTGTCCAACGCATTCAAATTCACTCCTCAGGGAGGACACGTGACCTTAAAAGCCTATCCGGAACCCTCAGACGGGAGAGAGATGGCTGTCATACAAGTGGAGGACGACGGTATCGGTATCCCGACCGAAGAGCAGACACATATATTCGAACGATTCCATCAGGCGAGCTCTCATAAGGGCAATACAGGAAGCGGTATAGGGCTAAATGTCGCCAAAGAGTATGTCCAAATGCACCACGGAAAAATCGACGTATCAAGCGGCTCCGGAAAAGGGAGTCGTTTTACCGTCCGTATTCCCATAGGAAACATTAGCCACGTAGCGTCCCCGCTTCTCCCCGCAGCTCCGCAACAAGAGCATCCGGTGGACAATCCTACCTTGCCCGTTGATTACACCGTCCGTCCTAAAATATTATTGGTAGAGGACAACAACGATTTCCGCCATTATTTACAGGAGGAACTCCGTCGCCACTTTGTCGTATTCGAAGCTTCGGACGGAGAAGAAGGCGAAGCTGTAGCCTTGCAACAAAAACCGGACATCATCATTACCGATTTGATGATGCCTAAAATGGACGGTATAGAACTTTGCAAACGAATCAAACACAACATCGACGTATCCCATATTCCCATCATATTACTCACGGCCAGTGCCAGTGTGGAAAATGAAGAACGGGGTTACAAAGAAGGTGCGGACGCGTATATGACCAAACCGTTCAAATGGGAAATCCTGACTGCCCGCATTCATAATCTTCTTGCACAAAGGCGGCAACAACAAAACGAATTCAAACAAAACGCCGAGGCCGAAGCCAAGGACGTTACCATATCGCCGGCCGATGAAGATTTTCTGAACAAGGCTTTACGGTTCGTAGAAAAGAATATGGATAACTCCGAATATTCCGTAGATGAACTTAGTGACGACATGGCCATGAGCCGGGCAACCTTATTCCGCAAGATGCGTTCTGTTATCGGTATGTCTCCCACTGACTTCATAAGAAATACCAGACTGAAACGCGCCGCCCAACTGATTACGGAGGGACGCCTGTCCGTCACGGAAATCGCATATTCTGTAGGATACAGCAGTCCCGGCCATTTCACCAAATCATTCAAAAAAGAATTCGGCGTACTTCCTACTCAATACCACAAAACTTAAAAGAACAGTTCCTTTTTCATAGAACGTAGGTTGCATGGGCTTTCAAATATATCAAAAAAAGCCGGAATGCAACCTACATTCCATTCTTTGCAACGTAAATACCATTCATCCGCGCAAAAAATATCGACTTTTACGGTGACAAATTAAAATATCCATTAATCATAAAAAGCAGAAACAAGCGCACGATGAAAAAACTCTTACTTTTTCTACTCATCACAATCGGATTCTCCCTACAGCACAGCCTTATGGCGAACGAACCGGACTCTGCCTATGTCTTCGCATACGCAACCGATAAGAACGCCGGACGCAACGGCTTGCACTTCGCTTGGAGCACAGACCGGAACACATGGCACTCCATCGGTCCGGAACGCACGTTCTTACGAAGCGAATATGCCAGCGGACGGCACGGCAAACGAATGTTGTCACCTTATTTAATAAAGGGAAACGACGGGATGTGGCACTGCCTATGGAGCGTACATGAAGGATATGCCGTATTTGCCCATTGCGCATCGACAGATTTAATCTCCTGGGGACAACAGGCATTTCCGACTACAGGATACACCGGTAATTGCATGAATCCTTCGGTTGCATTCTCGCCCACCGGCCAAGACTATCTTATCACATGGAAAAGTCTACAGGGGGGAAACACGAAAACCTACAGTTGCCGCACAAAAGATTTCCGTACTTACAGTATTCCACAAGCGGAAAATGTCGCCGTCCCCCACCGACAACAGGTCACAATCAACGGAATCACAGAAAGCGGAACCCTCCACCGTGTGGCATGGAACGAAGTGGAAGCACTCATACAAACCGACAAAATGGCAAAGTACAAAGCCATCCAAAATGCGGAACGACTGGCCATCAACCCGGAGCTTTTCAAAGACACCATCACACTGAACGTAACGCTACGCCCCGAAGAAAGCAAGAAAATCAGCGATATGCTCATCGGAGTTTTCTTTGAAGACATCAACTACGGGGCGGACGGAGGACTTTATGCCGAACTCGTGCAAAACCGCGATTTCGAATATTCTCCGAATGACATCGGTCGTGAAGAGAACTGGACGGCCACCAATTCGTGGAGCCCGGGCGGAGAAGGCCTTTCGTTTGACATAGATACTGTGGCTCCGCTGCATGCCCACAATCCCCATTATGCCGTCTTGGACATCAAGGAAAAAGGACATGGGTTGGTCAACGACGGTTTCGACGGTATTCCCGTCAAGGCCGGAGAGAAATACGACTTCTCGGTTTTTGCCCGCAGTACCAGCAACAAACGAGGAAAAATCATCGTAAGACTGCTTGACGAAGACGGAAAAGTCATCGGCGAAGCCCGCACCGGCAAGATTTCCAAAACATGGAATAAGCTCACGGCTGTGGTAGAGGCTACCGACTCCGCCGTAAACGGACGCATCGAGGTTATCCCGGACATGGAAGGTGAAGTGAATTTAGATATGGTTTCCCTCTTTCCCCAAAAGACATTCAAAAACCGGAAGAACGGCATGCGTGCCGATCTGGCTCAAGCCATTGCCGATATCCGCCCTCGATTCGTCCGCTTCCCGGGAGGATGTGTGGCTCATGGCAACGGCTTGAATAATATATACCGTTGGGAAAACACCATCGGCCCGTTAGAAAGCCGCAAACCTTTGCGCAACTTGTGGGGTTACCATCAGACCATGGGACTCGGCTATTATGAATATTTCCAATTCTGCGAGGACATCGGGGCGGAACCGCTGCCCGTCGTTGCAGCCGGTGTGTGTTGCCAGAACTCTTCCATCGGAGGCGCAGGCCAAATGGGCATCCCCATGGAAAAAATGCCGGAATATATAGAAAGCGTACTGAACCTCATCGAATGGGCTAACGGCGCCCCGTCCGAAAGCCCATGGGCCAAGATGCGTGCGGAAGCCGGACACCCGAAACCCTTCAACCTGAAATATCTCGGTGTGGGCAACGAAGACCTCATCACGCCTGTGTTTGAAGAACGTTTCACCATGATATTCAAGGCTATCAAAGAAAAGTATCCGGAAATACAGGTCGTAGGTACCTCCGGCCCCTTCAGCGAAGGCCCGGACTACGTGGAGGGATGGAAGGTAGCCAGCAAGCTCGGTGTCCCCCTCGTAGATGAACATTACTACCAACCTGCAGGATGGTTCCTCAACAACCACGATTATTACGACCGCTACGACCGTTCCAAACCCAAGGTTTACCTCGGAGAATATGCCACACATATCCCCGGCAAAGGCAATAACATCGAGACCGCCTTATTGGAGGCTTACCACCTGATAGGCTGCGAACGAAACGGCGATATCGTCAGCATGACATCATACGCCCCGTTGTTGGCCAAAGACCGACGGACAAGATGGCGTCCCGACCTGATTTATTTCAACAACATGGAAGTCAAGCCCGGTACGAGTTATTACACTCAACTCCTCTTCGGACAAAACTCAGGGAATGAACATATTCCTTCCGTACTCACCCTGTCGGATAACCGTGACGATGTACGCAAACGCATCGGCATATCAGTAGTGAAAGACAGTCTGAGCCAAGACCTCATACTGAAAATCGTCAACCTCCTCCCGGTCAAAGTACAGGCTACCATAGACCTTGCCCCTTTGGGTATCACCGGAAAACAGGATGCCACGAAAACCGTATTGAGCGGTATGCCGGACGATTGGAAGGCTCGCCCTGGAACTTCGTCTATCGCCATAGCACCTCAATTCCGGGATGAACTGCCGGCCTACTCGCTGACAGTCGTCAGATTAAAAAGCAAACCGTAAAAAAGGAACCATTCATTAAACTTAAAATCATGAAAAAGAGATTACTATTATCCATGTGGGCTGCCTGCTGCCTCACGGCACAAGCCCAACGTATGATGGAAAACCTCAACCGGGGACTCGTAGCCGTACAAACGGAAAAAGGCGTGTTCACCAGTTGGCGTATCCATGGCACGGAGTATTATGACACGCAGTACAACCTTTACCGTGACGGCAAGTTGGTAAATCCGGAACCGTTAGACGTATCCAATTTCACCGACCCCGAAGGCACGGCCTCATCCACCTACACGGTAAAAGCCGTAGTACGGGGCGAAGAACAAGATGCCTGTGAACCTGCCGAAGTGTGGGACAAACAGTATCTGAGAATCCCGGTAGGAAAGATGTATTCCCGAAGAGGCACGGACATCACGGAGGACTATATCCTGAATGATGCTACCGCCGCCGACCTGGACGGAGACGGAGAAATGGAAATCATCGTAAAACGCATCCATGAGGACGACGGCCTCTTCTATCCGGAAAACGACAGCGCATTCACATTCTTCGAGGCTTACAAGTTAGACGGCACGCGGCTGTGGCAAATAGACATCGGCCCCAATATGATCAGTGCAGGTGAAGTGGAAACCAACATCACGGCTTTCGATTGGGACGAAGACGGAAAAGCGGAACTACTGATGCGTGCCACGGACGGTACCATAGTCTATGCCTCGGACGGGACAAAACAGGTTATCGGCGACCCGACCAAGAACTACCGTGACACCATGCTGCACACAGCCAATATGACGTATGCCATGGCGGGCGAGGAATACCTTATATATATGGAGGGATCCACAGCCAAACTGTACAACCCGGCCATGCAATTCCCCCTCAAACGGTTGGAGAATGGCGAAACGGACCTGAACGCCGCATGGGGCGACGGTTACGGCCACCGCGCCAACAAGTTCTTTTTCGGCGCGCCTTACCTGGACGGCCGCCATCCGAGCATCTTTCTGGCACGCGGCATCTACACGCGCCACAAGATGATTGCCTACGATGTGAATCCGGAAACCCACGAACTGGTGGAACGTTGGAGGTGGCTCAACAATGAACCGGGCAGCCCATGGTTCGGCGAAGGATACCACAACTTCGGCATCGCCGACGTGGACTGGGACGGACATGATGAAATCGTCTACGGTTCGATGGTCATTGACGACAACGGCAAAGGTCTTTCCACAACAGGCTACGGCCACGGTGACGCACAACATTGCAGTGACTTCGACCCCTACCACAAAGGACAAGAAATCCAGGCCTGCAACGAAAACAAAGCCGGAGCCAATTTCCGCGATGCCACCACCAGCAGGGTCTACCACTGGTACCAGCATCCGCAAGACTGTGGCCGCTGCATGGCTGGAAAGTTTACCGAAGAGTTTATGGGAAGCCAATGTACTCCGGGTTCCGGTATCCTTAGTTCTGTAACCCACGAGACACTCCCGAATGCTTCAGGAGCCGTAGGAGCCAGTTTCCGCACTTACTGGAACGGGGACTTGTGCAGTGAATCGCTGGACGGCACCAATATCACCTATTACGATGGTACAGTCATCCCGCTCGAAGGCACTCATTCAAACAACGGGACGAAGGGCACACCTTCCCTCCAAGCCGACATTTTCGGAGACTGGCGCGAGGAAGTCATCAACCCGTCCACCGACGACCAGTCGCTGATCATCTATACCACAACTATCCCGACGCCCTGGCGCAACTATACCCTACTGCACGACATGCAATACCGGCAGGCCATCTGTTGGCAGATGTGCGGTTACAACCAACCGCCCCACGTCAGTTACTTCATGGGAGAGACGGAAGGATATACCACCACCCCTCCCCCTTTGATGACCAACGGGCGCACGGAAGTGAAAGATGCCATTACAACCGCCCAAAACGGACAGCACGTGTTATTGGCCGATCCCGAGGGCGGAGAAGTGACAGTCGCCGAAGGCGCATCGCCTTACATCCTCACCGTCAACGCCTTCTCCCATACGGAAGGACATGACAACAACGACAACATCACCACTTCCTACTCCACCTATACGCTCAAAGGCGGTACGTTCGGCGGAGACATGCGTTTGGTAAAACAAGGCGAAGGCATCCTGAACCTGAGCGGCGAACAGACCTATTCCGGCCCGACGGACCTTTGGGGCGGCACCGTGAACTTCACAGGAAAACTCCCCAACAGCCGCGTATGGATGAACCGCTTTGCCGAATTAAACGCCAAGGCTGACTTCGGAAAGGATATCAAAATGGAATATGCCTCTGTACTCCGTGTAGGAGGAACGGGAGAAGCCGCCACCATCCACGCTGACAGTGTGACCATGCGGTACGGTGCCGTGATGGAATTCGACCTCTATTCCGAGAATACTCAGGCCGACCGCATCGTACTGACCAAAGGCCTTTCCCTGGAAACCCTCAACCGAAGCGACGGTCCCAAGTTCCAAGCACCGATATTCCGCTTTACTCCTCACTATCAAAACGGGAAAAACGTGATGGCAGCCGGAAGATACCTCATCGCCGAAGTGAAAAAGATCGACGGCAACGTAGATGACATCCTCCTTCAGGGACTGGAAACTCAAAAATGCCACTTGGAATACGAAAACGGCCAAATATTCCTCGTCATAAAGGAAACGAGAGATGCCGCACAAGTGTATTGGGACGGAACCCACACGCTCAACGAATGGAACCTGAATGAAAACGAGAACTTCAACAATGCGGGAGAAGCCGACATCTTCGTTTCCGGCGACGACGTGGTATTCGACGATGCGGCCACCGACGCCTCCGTCCGCATCAACGAGAACCTCTACCCCAAAACGGTGACATTCGACAATGACACGAAAACCTACAGCCTAAGCGGCAACGGCGGTATCAGCGGAGAAACGGGACTTACCAAGAAAAGAAACGGAACATTGGTCATCACGAGCACGAACACCTACACGGGAAAAACAACGTTAGAAGGAGGCGTCACTGCCGTCTCGGCTTTGGCCGACTCCATCGTCCGCAAAGGAGCTTTGGGGTGCTATACCAAAGAAATAGGCAGCTTTGAAATCAAGAACGGCGCCACCTTGCGCAACACAGTAGCCATTAAAAACGGAGTGCCCATCACCATCGGTGAAGGGGGAGCCGTCTTCCAGACCGACGGCGAACTGACTTTGAACAAACCTCTATATGGCAATGGCAACACTTTGACCAAAACCGGATCGGCCAACCTGATACTGTTTGCTGCCGACAACCTGAAAAAGACCTATCTGAAAGAAGGTACGCTACAGGCCAAAGGAGAAGGCGTGCTCTTCGGCGATACACTGATTTTCATCGGTAATGCCACTTATCAGGACTTTGACGACGGCAACACCTACAGCCTGAACCTCAATAATCTCAAAGTGGAAGAGGGCGTGACGGGCACGATGCGATGCGACAGCCGTTGCGAGAACCGCATCAAACTATTCGGAAAAGGTACGCTGAAAATATACGTGCCGTGGATCCGTTCGGATTTCACAGGCGACTGGTCAGCTTTCGAAGGTACGGTAGAACCTTCCAATCCCGACAACTGGTTCGCCTTGAACAACAGCTACGGCATGCCCAAGGGGACGCTAAACATCCCGGAACGTACCACTGTAAGCAATACGGCCAAACCTTACACCCTCGGCAAAGTGACCGGAAAAGGAACCTTAACCGGCGACAACAACACTTGGCGTATCGGTTCGTTGAACGAAGATTTCTCTTTCCAAGGCAAGATAGAAGGCACCGGCACGCAACTGATTAAAGTAGGGACAGGCAAGATGAGCCTTACAAATATCCACAGTTTCACCGGAGACTGCACGGTGCAAGAAGGTACGCTCCTCATCAATAACGCATCGGCAGCCGAAGGCATGCTGGGCACAGGCAGCGTCACAGTTAAAGCCAACGGAACCTTCTGCGGTCGCGGCAAACTGAATAACGGCGCGTTCACGGTGGAAAAAGACGGGCTGCTGTACCCCGGCGTTTCAGAAACCGCGACTACCGGTACGATAGACTTTTCGGAAAACTCCGTTACCATAGACAAGGACGGCATCCTCTCGCTGAACATCGCCAGCAAGACACGTTGCACCAATCTGACCGGTGTCAAAATACTGAATCTGTATGGCATACTCAGACTACATGTCCGCGAAAGTCTTTCGTTGGAAGCAGGCGACGAGTTCCGTTTGTGGGAGGCCAACCGCACGCGTACCCGTACCACTACAACATTTGAACTGGACAGCCCGGGCGAAGGACTGGAATGGGATACGACCGACATTGAAGACGGTATCGTCCGCGTGAAACTAAGCACCTCTGTCGACGACATCCATGCCGACGAGGAAGTCACTTGCGAAGTCTTCACCGTCGGAGGCGCACAAGTGGGTAGTTTCACCTGCGCCCGCAAGGACATCCGCCGTACATTGAAACAAAGCGGAGCGGCTCCGGGCACCTACATGGTGAAAACCATTCAGGGCAGTTCAACCGCCACAGAGAAAATCAGCATCGATTATTAAACTCCATTCGTGCAGGGGAAAGATTTCCCCTGCCGATATAAAAACAAAACATTATCCATTTAAAAACAAACATTATGAAAAACAGTTTACTAACGGCCATAGCTCTTTGCTGTGCCACATCTTCTACCATGCCTTTGTGGGCATCCGCGTACGAAAATCCGAAGTTGGAAACCGTAGAGCCGAACTTGGATACCGACGGAACCGGCGGTGGAGTGTACTACGTCTACCATGTAGCCACAAACAAATTCCTCACGAACGGCAATGATTACAACACAAGACTCAGCGTAGGCGACACGGGCCAGGAAGTCACACTGTCTTACGGTGAGGAACGCGCTCCCCTGATGGGCAAAGAACCGGTAGTGCCCGGAAAAGGATGGACTTTCAATATGTTGAAAGCGCAAAGCAACTCCGGTTTCCATGAAGTCTATGCAGGCAACGAAACAAGTGCATGGGTGGACTGCAATGAACAAGGACACACCCTATGGCAAATCCTGCCGCAAGACAACGGCTATTACCGTATCAAGATTGTAGACCAGGATGCCCAATACGGATTAAGCTCCGCCAACGCTTTGACGATGAACGGCATGTGGGGCACAGACGGTGTGGAATCGACCATCGTATATCCTTTCATCGACCCTTCTCAAGAGGGATACCAGAACGCAGAAACAGACTGGCAGTTCGTGGAACCGGAAGCATACGAGATTTATCAGGCCAAGAAACTCCTCCTACAGCAACTGGAAACCGCCAGCGAAACAGGCTACACCGACGTGTCGGCTTACGAAACCGTATACAACGACGATAATGCGACGACAAAACAGGTGCAAGAAGCTGCCGAAAAACTGCAACAAGCCATCGCAGATTACCAACTGTCCATCGTGGACGAAGAACATCCGGCTGATTTCACCGGAAGAATCCAAAACAACGCATTCGAGTCCAACACCGATCATTGGGACATAAACGGTGAAAGCGTTGGTTACCAAGCTACGCTCTACGCCACCCAAGACCGCCAATACGAGATGAAGAACTTCGTGGAAAGATGGGTTAGAGGAGGCGGCAACCTGGGTAACTCGATGGATGTTTCGCAAACCCTGACTGATCTGCCGGCCGGAAAATACCGTCTCTCGGCCAATACCATCGGTTACCAGCAAGGCGACATGGCTCTTACGCCGGAAGGAGTCTACATCTACGCCCGCGTACAAGGGGCTGAATACAAAGGCGAGGCACACACACTGGAATTCGGTGCCATCAGGGGTAACGACGGCTACGTTACCGACGCACCGACCCCACGGTTGGCTACTTTGGAATTCTTCCTGGCGGGCGGAAACCTCACCGTCGGTTTCAAAACCGAAAACACGAATTGCAACTGGGTTTGCGTAGATAATTTCAAACTGGAATACTTAGGACTGGAAGAAGGTGGATTAGCCCGACAACTGGCTCAGACCATCACCGATGCCCAAACATTGAAAAAAGGATACGACGATGCCCAAATCAAATATTCGATAACCAACGGAGAGAAATTCGACCAAGCACTCAGTCTGGCCCAGCAAACTTCTGGAACAGCCGGTGTGGACGAAGCGACTTTAGGCGAAGTCCTTAACGGCCTGATGCTCGCCATGGACACGCTGAACCTCGACGTGGCCGCATACGAGAAACTGGAAGAGCTGACCGGAGAGCTGAATGAAGCTTACGACGCCAGCCCTTACTCCGAAAATGGCCTGATTTCATACGAGGATTTCTTGTATGAACTGGAAGAAATACACGACAACCGGACTTTCAACCCCTTGGAAATAGACAGTATCCAACCACGCGCCGACCGCATGTTCAAAGCCTGTGTATGCGAAGCCCTTATCGCAGGCGACACCCAGAATGCCGACGGGATGGCCTCTAATTTAGACTTCACCGGAAGCAATTCGGGATGGACCAAAACCGGTGACGGAGATTTCAAATACGGCAACAACGTGGCCGAGGTATGGCAAGGCTCCTCTTTCGAAGTATACCAGGAGCTCACCGGCCTACCCAAAGGTTCTTACACGATTTCCGTGCAAGCTTATAACCGACAGGGTCTCAATGAAGACATCGCTGCCGGATGGAACCAGTCTGACCCGCAAAAAGACGTGCTGTCCTACCTGTTCGGCAACGATGCAAAAGAAAAAGTACGCCACTTGTACGAATTCCATTATGCATCAAACGAAGACTTGGCCAATAACGGTTCACAAATTTCCGGAACGGGAACAGCCATCGACGGACAATGGGTTCCAAACGGCGTAGCCGGAGGAGAGGCCGCCTTTGCTTTCAACGACCGTACCGACTATACGACCACTATTACATGCTATGTGGGCGAGGACGGTAAACTCCGTTTCGGTATCACCATGCCCACCGGCCCGAACTCCAACAACTGGACGCTGTTCGACAATTTCCACATCCAATACCTCGGTGCGGCCGACATGACGGGTGCCGTGAGTGCACTCAATGCCAAAATAGCAGAAACCAACACCGCATTGGCAGACAAAGCCATTACGACGGAAGAGGCGTACAACGCACTGAGCCAAGCCATTCAAGATGCCGAGAAAAGCTTGGAAAGCGAACTGACCGAGGAAATCTATACCGCACAGATTAAGGCTCTGGACGAGGCCATCATTCTGAACCGGAATTCGGTGGAAAAGGTAGAGACGTTGCACCAAACGGCCCTTATGTATGACGAACAAATCAACAGCGGAGCTTTTGCCGATTACGACGAGGGCATATTGGCCAACGTGGTTTATGAAGTCTTGGATGTCTTCACCCAAAACGGAAAGTTCAAAGACATCCCACAGACCGAACAATACATCATCGAGATGAACGAGGCATACAATCAAATGGTGTACGAAGGCATCGACGTGGGAACGGCTTCCAAAGACACCCCAGCCGATGTGACGGATATGCTCATCAACCCCGACTTCCAGCAAGTATTCGAGGAGAAGGACTCCGTTGCATTCACCGATGCCGGCTGGACAACGGAATTTACGAACGGCATAAAGGAAGCGAACGACTCCGTATTCGAATTCTACAATACCGACACGTGCCACATCTACCAAAAGATGTACCGTCTCCATCCGGGATATTACAAAGTGACGCTCTACGGATTCTACCGCGCAGGCGAGGCCGACGTGGCCGCATTGGCCCGCCGGGAAGGAGAAGAACAGCAGAACGCCAAGGTATATGCCGAAACGGAAAGCACCAACTACTCGAAACCCTTGCCTTCGTTCTTCGAATGCGTACAGAACGGCAAATTCACGGCAGCCGACATCGTACTGCCCGACAGCCTCTTCCCCAACTCGGGACGAGTGTATAATTGCGTCGTCAACGACCGGAAAGGCGCCCGTACGGCCATGAACCAGGGATATTATGAAATGGAATCGTATTTCCATGTCAAAGAAGGTGAAACGGTTCGTCTCGGCGTGCAAAAAACCGACACGCTCGTCAACGACTGGGTACTCATCGACGATTTCCACTTGTATTACCTTGGCGATGGAGAGGCAAACAGACCCGAAGGTTTAGACGACGTAGACATCAGCGACGGCATCAGCGACAACGTAGCCGATGAAAAGAGTACCGTGGTTGGTTCCGCATGGTACAACCTGAACGGTATGCGCATATCTCGTCCGACACAGCGGGGAATCTACATCCGTGAGGATAAGATGAGCGACGGCACGAAGAAGACTTTAAAAGTGCTCATCAAATAACCGGGTACTATGGTTTTTCATTATTGAAATTAGGATTAAGTTAATGCTTGAACAGGGGCCGAAGTGATTCGTTCCCTGTTTTTTTATTTACATCTTTCCGTCCGGTAGAGAACGTCGAACCGATAAGAGCAGAACGGTAAATCAATCTCAGGCGAATGAAAAATCAATCTCAGCCAAACGATTTTTCATTTGGCGCAGAATGATTCAGCACTTGCAATATACTATTTTACAACAACTTACCACTTCTTCATTTGTGATATGGCAATCGAAACTTATTCTTTACAAAAGGGATGAAGCAAACTCTTGTAGGCTGCATCCCGCCCTCCTGATCTTAACGTTCCCCGCTTACATACCGGTACACAGCCTCCGAAATATCGGCTATAATCCGGGCTGTGGCCTGTTCGCTTTCTTCCGAATCGCGGACCAACACGGCAATACTGTAACGACGCCCGTCCGGAAGGAAAACAAAACCGATATCGTTTGTCCCGATAATCTGTCCCTTTCCGTTACGGTCGCCCGTACCTGTCTTGTGCCCGATGACTGCCTTCGTACTGGCAAGCGGTGCCGGCAGACGGTCGCGCCCCGTCTGGCAGGAAATCATGGTTTGCTCTATGAAATCCCGGTATGCTCCCTTAGCCGCCTTACCCGAAACCAGCCATTCCAACAGGCGTACCGCCTCTAACGGAGTCGTCCAATTCCGGTAACAATCCGCCAGATTGCGGTGCATATCGTCCTCCGTGGCTTCAATGGCAAAATCCCGCAAGCCCATGCCGCGCAAATACTCATCCGTAGCAGCCGGGCCTCCGAACACCCGGAAAAGGATGTCGCAGGCATTGTTGTCGCTCAGGTGCAAAGTGTACTTCAAAAGCTCGCCCACGGAAAGAAACAGGTTTCCTTCCGGATATTTGTCCCGTAACGGACTGTACGTATCCGGGCGCAAATCGTCCGGCCGGATATGCACCAACGTATCGAAAGAAACGCCGCGCTGTCCGCAAGCGTCTGCCACAGCCAAAGCCTGGTGGAACTTGAACACGCTCATCATGGGGTAGCGAACGTCATTGTTCACCGTCAGCGTGTCCCTCCCGTCCACTATGACGGCTATTCCGACTTGCGCCTTCTTGTCCGCCACCATACGTCGCAACTGTTCCTGCAAATCTCCCCACCCGGCCTGCAATGCCAACACCGGACAAAGGCACAAAACGCCCGCCCATATCGTCCGTATCCGCTTTTTCATCCGTCTTTCCCCTTTTACGATTTACTCCAGACCTTGTTCTTTCAACCGCAAACGAATCAAGTCCAGATGGGACATATATCCACTGAAAGTCACGGATATGTTCTCCTTATGAACCTTCAGCACCGCCAATAGGGCTTTCACCGTGCGAGGGAGGTCGGAAGCCGCCGTCGCCTCGTTCAGTTGCAATGTCGCCGGAAGGCGGTCCATCCGCTCTTCAAACCAACGCGTCAACTCGTCCACTTCCTGTTTCGTATATGCAGGTTTATAAATATGCGGATTCTTTTCCACCGCAGGCTTCTGTTCTTGCTCTTCTGTCATCTTTCGTTATTCATCCTTAATTCCGCAACACTTTGATTTAACTTTATTTATAAGTTCCTGAGCAACAAA
>OWJH01000445.1_pt1 | contig 17577 bp, 20 predicted proteins | sample 1732621 | NCBI WGS metagenome assembly OWJH01 (sample SAMN05065735, study PRJEB22554) | human gut metagenome | biome: ENVO:2100002; feature: ENVO:00000062; material: ENVO:00002003 | host: Homo sapiens | place: USA
TTATTGAGCAAGAAAATCGTGGGATTTTTTCTTGAATTCAGCACTTCTGCTCCTCGCACAGATATCAGGCTACTTCCAGAAAATCGGGAGAGCGGGATATCTTGACCACCAATGAAGAAGATGCCTCTGACAATACCAACTTTTAAAAAAAGTCCCCTTGTCCTGTTCCCAAGTTCACGCAGCCCAATCTCCTAAAATAGCCCCTATCATAGTTACTCAAATATTTTTTCTCCAAAACGGGAGATTAATTCCTGTTTAAGATCGTTTGGAAAATAGCAATCATGAAATGCCCTTCCACCAATGCGAGTAACACTGTCAGGGATGGAAATAGTACTCAAAGAATAGCAGAATTGAAATGCTATACTCCCAATACGAGTTACACTGTCAGGAATGACTATGTTACTCAAAGAACAGCAATACAAAAATGTCCACGTCCCAATGCGAGTTACACCATTGGGAATAACAATACTCTTCAAAGAACTACAACCAACAAATGCAGCATTTCCAATACGAGTTACGCTATCAGGAAGAATAATATTACTCAAAGAAGAGCAACCACTAAAGGCCCAAGTCCCAATACTAGTCACACCATTTGGTATAACTATATTGCTCAAAGAAGAACAATAAGAAAATGCAGCATTTCCAATACGAGTTACGCTATCAGGAAGAACAATATCATTCAAAGATGCACAACAATCAAATACATTATCCTCTATACGAGCTATATTGTCGGGAAGAACAACGCAACTCAAAAGAATGCATTGACTAAAAGCCCAAGCCCCAATGCTAGTGACACTATCGGGAAGAACGAGACTCTTCAAGGATTTACATCCCCCAAATGCATAATACCCTATATAGGTAACGCTATCAGGAATTATAAGACTCTCCAAAAATTTACAATCATAAAATGCACCACTCCCAATGCCGGAAACTCTATCAGGAATGACATATGATGTAGTATCTTTGTCTCTGAATGAGATAATTGTGCTTTTGTCCTTATCAAACAATACTTTATTATCATAAATAAAGTAAGGTGACAAACATTTCAGTTCACCATCCCACTTGCAAAAAGGATTACCATTCAAGTTCGTTACACTATCCGGAATAACAAGACTACGCAAAGAAGAGCAACCTTCAAAAGCTCCATATCCAATGCCAATGACGCTATCAGGAATAACAAGACTACTCAAAGATTTGCAATCATAAAATGCCATGTCACAAATAATCTTTGTACCTTTTCTTATTGAATAAGAACCATCAAGTTCGTGTGGAGCTTCCAATAGTTTTCTTCCATCTTTTCTATATTTCACACCAAATTCGTCTATAATGGCCTCATTTAACTCTTCGTCTGTTGCTACTGTAAGGAGTTCTTCATCCGCTGCGAGAAAAGCACCCATCGATTCTTCATCCACCCATTCCATCAGCTCTACCGGATATTTTTTCTCTTTCTTCCGGCTATAAACCAAGAGCTCCTTCTCCAGAAACTTCACAGAACTACTGTTGGAAGACTCTGTCATATTCTGCTCATCAGCATTCTGAAGATGAACATCAGAGAGTTCCTTAGGGTCTATAGTAAAACACTTAAGGACATAAAAATTCCCAGTACTCTTGTCCTGCATCTTGAATACCACGGAAGAATCACCACTCATGTGATAGGGCTCTTCATGATCATCCAACACAGGAGAAAGGTGAGCCAACCTGCCAAGATTGGCTCCGGCATTTTGAATTGCCTTTACATATTCTGATATTTTTGGATACTTCATAACTTTTAAAATTATTAATTCATTTTATATAGTCGCATTTTAACAACACATTGCAAAAATACAAATTAATTTTAGAAACCAGCAAAGAAATCTCGAAAGACTTACTCCATTTCCTCAAAAAATCATCAAAATTCAGGCAAATCTACTAGATGAAGACAACGCCCCACTACATCCATATCCCCACTTTCCGTCCCGGCGGATTTGCAACTCCGCCGTAGAAAAAGGTTCGACCTATTAAAAACCGGGGGATTTGTAATCCCCCAACAAAAGGAAAAGCATACTTCTTTGCTGCGGATTGCAAATCCGTAGAGCCTAAATAGGTTAGGACATTTTTTGACGCCGGATTTCAAATCCGCCGGAACGCCTAGCGGGCTTGCGTTCTTTTATTTTATACCTCATCCCCATACGAAGCACGGATAAGTTTCTCTCTAATATCCGGATAATCCTTCTCCGGAATCCAGCCCTCAAGCCCATCAACAATTCTCACATAAATGCTGTGATGATAATCAGCCTGACCTCCTCAGACTGCGGAAATGTACCCCTTGTTCACACCAGTGGTGTGATACAAACCAGAATAAGTAATATGATACTTACTCATTACTTCAACCAAAATTTTGCCAAATTGACTCATGTCAACGTGATAATTTGATTTGATCATAATTAAAAAAACTTAAAAAATTGATGTATTTAAACTGTCAGTTCCCACTACGGGAACCGCCATTTCTATCCTTTTTTGTAACTTTGCGATATGAAACCAGCGAGATACTGCCTATCCCCAACTCCTTTCACTAAATCATGTAAACGGAACAATCCGCTTTACCAACAATAGCAGATGATAAAATGAAGAAAAAAGTATCACAATTCGCAAACATGACCAGCAAGACTCCCATACAGGGAGACCTCGAAAGCCTGGTTTCATTCATGAAAACCGATAAGAAACTCATGTTCCTCACCCAGTCTTACCGTCAAACAGGCAAGAAGACCTTTAAGGCGGATGCGCCCCTCTTTGCCCCAGCCTGCTACCTCGAAGGAGGCAAGGGCCAGGACAACATCCGGGAACTCACCCACCTATCTCTCGTAGATTTCGATGAGCTCTTCCCGCAGGTGCCTCCCGATATCACGGCTCTCAACGCCCTGAAGCAGAAACTCTGCGACGATCCGCATACCCTGCTCTGCTACATCACGATGAGCGGCAATGGTATCCGAGTCATCTATCCCTATGAGGGAGATGACTACCCCGCTGCCTTCGCCAAGGGCAATGACTACTATCAGCAGCTCATTGGCAAAGAAGCCGACTTCCAGTGCAAGAACGTCAACCGGCTCAGCGGACTCGCCTACGATCCTGATGCATACTACAAATCCTGTGCCAAACCCTTCACCGCCGAGGAAATTTCAAAATTCCATACTGAGGCAACGAAGAAGAATCAGCTACAGAAGAAACAGGACCGCATCAACACCTACTACGAGCAAATCATCAAACCGAAACTCGCAGCCGACAAGATTATTTACGAGCCAGGCAAGCACAACAACTATGTGATGCGGGTGGGCTATATGCTCGCCAAGAAGCGCTATGCCCATGCCGATGTACTGAAGTGGGCTCTCCAGAAATTTCCCGAGTATAATGATGTGGAGCAGGTCATTAAGTCGTGCTACGACAACACCCCCGGTGCCAGCAGAAAGGCATCAGGAGGAAGTGGTGGCGGCGGTGGAAATGGCGGCAGTGACAACCGCTTTGCATCGGTCGAGGAAATCAGAAACTTTCTCGAAGGTCATATCCGTCTCCGATACAATCTCATCACCCAGCGATACGAGTTCCAGGAAATCCCAGAAGGCGCATCATCTTCCGCCGCTTCCGCCGCTTCCGACAAGCCGCCACGATGGCAGATACTCCTCGACCGACATGTCAACTCGCTCTGGACCAAGATGTCGCTCACGGTGAAAGTAAACAAGTTGGATATGCGCAATATCATCGAAAGCGATTATACGCCAGTATTCAATCCCTTCGAGGATTACTTCGCCCATCTCCCGCCCTGGAAGGAGGGCGACAAGGACTACATCGCCGAACTCGCTGCCACCGTGAAGGTGAAGGATACCGACAGCTCCGTGCTGAGCTTCGAGGAATGCCTGAAAAAGTGGCTCGTGGCAATGATTGCCGGTTGGCTGGACGAAGAGGCGGTCAACAATGTCATCCTGGTCTATATCGGAAAACAGGGTGCCAACAAGACCACCTGGTTCAACCATCTCCTTCCGCCGGAGCTGAAGCAGTACTTCTACACGAAGACCAATGCCAAGCGAATGACGAAGGATGACCTCATCGCCCTCTCGCAGTATGCCCTCATCTGCTGCGAGGAGCTGGATACGATGTCGGCATCAGAGATGAACCAGCTGAAGGCTGCGGTGACGATGCAGTATATCAACGAGCGAGCCGCCTATGCCCACTATGCCGAGCAGCGCAAGCATATCAATAGCTTCTGCGGTACGGGCAACAATCCCCGAGTTTCTGAACGATCCTACGGGTACCCGCCGCTGGCTGCCTTTCGAGGTAGAGAGCATCGTCTCCCCTCGCCTGCATCCCTTCAATCATCCCGGTATCTATGCCCAGGCATATGCCCTCTACAAGAGCGGCTACCGCTACTGGTTTACGGATGAAGAGATAGAGCGGCAGAACCGGCACAACAGCAAATTCGAGACGCCACGCCTCGAACAGGAACTGGTGGATCTCTACTTCCGGAAGCCTTCGGAGGGAGAGACTGGGGAGTTTGTGTCCGTAGCCCGGGCGATGCAGATCATCGGCTGCAACATCACTCAGAAGCTGAGCAGCCAGAAGATCAGCAAGGCATTCAGCGATCTGGGATTCAACAGGTTACGCACCAAGCACAGTCGTGGTTTCATCGCCATCATCCGTACGGCAGAAGAGATCAGAAACTATCAGATTTCCCAGGGAATCGATGCCAGCAGCAATCTCCCATTCTGATGACGGGTGACGGCGGTGACACTTGTTTTCTAAAACTTTCCTCACGCGGGCAGGCAGGAAAAATTTTCTAGAAAGGCCTCCCGCCCGCCTACGTGAGAGAGATTTCAGGAAAAGCCTGTCACCGGTGTCACCCTGTCACCCGGAAGTAAGTCTCATCCCAGCATCCTAAGTAAGTCACTCAGGCATCCTGAGCAAGTCACTTATGGCTCGTAAGTAAGTCACTTAGGCATCGTAAACAAGTCACTTATAAATTTCAATCAATATGGAACAGAAATGTTATTCCAAGCAAGAGTTAGCTCTTGAGTATTTCCCTGATGCCACTCCCGAAGTGGCAAGTGCCCATCTCAGAAGATGGATCAACCGCTGCAAGCCTCTCCACGATGCTCTGGTGAAGAGCGGCTACACCAAATGGTCGAAGGAATTCAGCCCAATCCAGGTTGCCCATATCTTCGACTATCTGGGCGAGCCATAGGAAGAAAATCATTCTTCCGGGCTTATCTTCAAAAAAAGACGTGAAAATCAGTGAGAAACCGTGAGTAAACGTGAGAAACCGTGAATGGCGGATTCTGAATGTTGTATCTTTGCATTGTGATTCAGAAAGAACCACGGGCAATGCGCAGCGCCGATTAACTTTAATAATTTAACCATTTAAACGTTATGATCAGAATTGTCTTATACCAGAACACGAACCAGAAGATTGCCGAAGCTTGCGGCAAATGGTTTCCACGAGTAGTATCCGATGAGACCATCGGACTCGAAGAGCTCGCCGCTCACATGGCTAGCCACAACACCCCTTACAGCAAGGGTGCCATCCTCGGTATGCTGACCGATGCAGCAGCCTGCACCAAGGAGCTGCTCCTCTTGGGTAAAAATGTAAAATTTGCCGACATCGCCATTTTCTCCCTCGGACTGAAGGTGAAGGGCGGTGCACCTACCAAGGAGAACTACAACGTGGCGAAGTACATCCTGGGATTGAAGTTGAGAGCCAGAGCCACTGGCGAGCTCAAGACCGAGAATCTTGACACCACGATCAAGCTCATCAATCTGGCAGCTCCTGCAACGGAGAATCCAGGGAATCCGGATGATACCGGCAAGGATAATCCATCAGGTGGTGGCAGCCAGACTACCGGAGGTGGTGGCAGCCAGACTGAAGGCGGCGGTGGCAACACCGATAACACCCAGCAGGGTGGCGGTGGAACCACGGATAGCGGAACGACAGATGGAGGCGGCGACGACAACGTAAGTCTGTAGCCGAGAATAGTAAAATCTGAAAGAAGGGAGCCGTATGGCGTCAGGGGCATTCCGAGAGCATCAAGAGGCAGGAATCATCTGCAACAATCATCAAAAGCAAGCTCTGAACGGGTGTCTGGGTGATAGGGCTTCCTTCTTAGGATATCTCCCTAGTTATGAACATTTCAGTTGAATCAAGTTTTAGTAAATCAAATTTTAGTAAATCATCTGACCATGAGAAAAGAAACCATCAAGAAGATCATCAATCTTATCATCACAGTACTTACCGCCATTGCTTCTGCCGTCTGCGTGCAGAGCTGCAAGGGACTGTAATGAATCCATCATCAGTAATCAGTAATCAGTATTCTGTAATCAGTTTTCTATAATCAGTAATCATTAACAAGAGTTGCCTATGATCAAGAACAGAAAAATCAATTTAATCGTCATCCACTGCAGTGCCACCCGAGTCACCCAGGACTTCACGGTAGGCGAATTGGAGGCGTGTCATTTAGCCCGTGGTTTCCGTGACATCGGTTATCACTATTACATCACGAAGGACGGAGTGATTTATCCGTGCCGTCCAGAGTCGGAACCTGGCGCTCATGCCCGTCATTACAACGCCCACAGCATCGGCATCTGTTACGAGGGTGGTCTGGATGCCAATGGTCGTCCTGCCGACACCCGCACGCCAGCGCAGAAGGCAGCGATGAGAGAGCTTCTGAAGAGTCTCTGTACCGACTATCCTGAAGCCGAGATCCTAGGCCACAGAGATCTCCCCGGTGTCCACAAGGAGTGTCCATGTTTTGATGTCAAGAAGTGGCTTTCCAGCATTCATTTCCACATCTAGTCTCCTCCTCTCATCAAATATAAATTTCCGTACTCATCTCATTTCTCCCCCAACCTTATGTTCCCGCATAAGGTTGGGGACACAATCATTTATCCTGCCAATTCCCAGACCGAACAGGTCAAGATCTGCGTCATCTGCGCCATCTGCGTGCCCTTAACACCCAGACCGAGCAGGTCAAAAAAATCTGTGGGAATCCGTGAAATCTGTGGGAACCTCCAATCCCTCAAAGGTCGAAAAGCCTCAATCTATAGTAAAAGATTCCCCAGCCCCTATAATCCGGAAAATTTCTTTCGTGTGAATGTCTGGGAGTTGTCGAAGTTTCTGTAAATATCAACGTGCATCTTGTCGTCTTGGAAATTAAAAACCAGCTTAACCGCACTCATCCAGTTAACAAAGTGGAGCTTAACTTCCAACTGACTATGGCTGCCCCACGCATAAGCTCCACCTACTAAAAAAGGGGTGGGAATATTGCTGAAACTGCCCAATGTGGATCGACGGGAATTGGGTGGATAGAAAGAGATGGGGGAGGTTTTCCATTCTTTATAACCCAAAGCGATTTTACTTTCTTTCCCAGCTTTATCCATCACGTAGAGAGACAAGCCATTCTCGGAAGGTTCAAAACGGAAAGAACGCCATTCTAACACATTGTCTTCCAATTGGTAATTATTTCTCTGTATTTTCTTCATAGTTGAAGAAGACACCTTTCCCTGCGGTATCGGATGGCTATATTGTTGCCAACGTTTTGCAAACTTTTTTGATTTTTTTACTGCCAAAGGAGTTTCAGAGACGTGAGGCAAAAGGACATTCCATATATGGCTCTGCTCCTTCCCCCCATTGCCAGTCATACACTGGGTGATAGTGATGACCATTTCTTTGTCGGGAATGACAATAATATATTGTCCATACGCCCCGTCTGCACGCGATGCATTGGGGTATGCACACATCCACATCTGGTAGCCATAATCGTCGCCGTTAGGTCGATTTACTTTCCGTGAGGTCATTTCATCTACCCATTTCGCAGGTAACAACCGCATTCCATTCCACTCCCCTTTGTTCAACAACAATTGCCCGAATTTGGCCAAAGACTCAGGCTGCAAATACAAACCCCAGCCTCCGCTATTGATGCCTTCGGGACTTTCTTCCCAATAAGCCTCTGTAATGCCTAATGGGAGAAAAAGACGTTGCTTAAGGTAATCCATCATTTTCATTCCTGTGACTCGTTGAACAATGGCCGAAAGCAAATAAGTGTCGATAGAGTCGTATGCAAACCGTTCCCCTGGTCTTGCCACCATAGGATGTTTCAAATATCCCTCTATCCAATGTGAAGAAAATGTCCTCATCTTCGTATCCACCTCAAAACCGGAAGTCATTGTCAGCAGGTCACGGACAGTTATTTCGGCCAACCATTCAGAGATGGAATCGGGTAAAAGTTCGGGGAAAAAGGTGGCAAGCCGGTCGTCAAGTCTTAAACGATTCTCCATAATGGCTATGCCCACCGCAGCTGCAGTAAAGGTCTTCGAACAAGAGAATAACTGATGACCATATTCTGGCTTGAAAGGAGCCGGATACATTTCTGCAATGACTTTCCCATGTCGCAAAACCATTACACTATGAATGTCTGTATTCGGAAACGTCATCAGCGAATCGAATAGAGCTGTAATCTTTTCCGAAGGGATTCCTTGTGATTCGGGGGTACAACGTTCCAAGACATTAACTTGACTACATACCGGTATTACCGCACACAGGCTGGCAAAAAAGAATAAAAAGAAACGTTTCATATGTTTATTCGTTTGTTTGTTTGATAATCTGATAACTTGTTCCGGACATCGGGTCACCACCTATGTATTTCACCCATCCTGGATATTCGGCCATAGGCATCTGCCCATGGGTCCTACGCATGGTGGCATAAAGGGGTTCTTGCGGATAGTTTCCCGTAGTACACCATTGGTCAAGCCAACTCATATAGTTCATGGTTACGCCCCACCCATGAGTTGCATCAGGCATTATGTAGAACTTGCAGAAGGAGTCGGTCGTTTCTTGTCCATATTTATCAACATACCCTTTGTATTGATCAATCAATTGCCAAGGACTCATCGACATGTCCATCCAGCCGGAAAACAATATCAGCTTTCCGCCATGAGAGATAAAATCATCAAAATCCGGGCTGTTGGCATCATAGCGTGCCGAGGCATCCATCAATATGCGATATAAATTCTCGTCAGGATGGAAATAGTCATGTTCTATCAGTTTCCATGTCGGATCTTTGGTGAAGAAATACTTGAATATACCATCGGCGCGGTCTCCATGATGCACATTGTATCGGGTGTCGAGTGGTTCACGTGGCACTTCACTTGAACCTAAATCCATCGCGCCACCTTCTAAGGCAGAACACCCTTTGTAGGTTTTCATTCCGTTTTTCATGGCATACTCCAAACGGAAGCCATTGGCATATACATCTATCGTATTCATTTGGGCATCTGTCAAGTGATATTTTTTCCGGATGATGTTCAAAAAATTATCTCGGTTGTTTCGCGCTGCAAAGATGTTGCAGACTATTCCGTCTTCTATTCCATCCCATTTGTCGTAAAGCGAAATAGCATCTTGCTGTATGCCCTTGAGGGTTTCTTCGTCAATATACCCGTCCGAATGTGGATAAGTATCAGCATCAAAATTTTTGTAAACAGCTTGTGAGAGAACGGCTCCCCACAGTCGTGCCAGCACATAGTTGGAAGCCGGTTGTGAGCAAAAAACGCCATCGTAGTACTTGCCGTAGGTGGTGGCGCATTCCAAGGCTTCGCGTCCTCCCGTAGAGCAACCAGCAAAATAATTAAACACAGGCTCCTGTCCATAAAAATGGTTCACCACATAACGCATCACGTCATGCGCTTTAATCAGATGTTGTCGAATATAATTGTTCAGAGACTCCTCGTTAGAAGCAAACGATGCATCCATACCGCTGCTCGACTGATGTCCGGAATCATCTCCATAGACCACATAACCGGCATCGATAGGTTTCACGCTTCCGAATGCTGATGTGCCATGAACGTTAGGGATGGAACCGTTGTTGGCACCTCCTCCCAATTGCAAACTTCTTCCATTCCATTTCATTGGCAACAGGATCTCCCATTCTATGTTTGGGGCATCGGGGTCAACAGAACGAATAATGCCTTTCACATCTGCGTAAGAAGCACCAGTATCGGAAGTCTTTGTTGTAACCGAAAGAACAGCTCCTCCATTGCAGGCTTCCTTGAAGAAGTTGGAGGGAATAACCAAGCCGTTTAAGTTGGCTACTTCCGTACAGGGCAAAATGACGGTTTGTGAAGCTAATTTACAGCCGCTTGCAGGCTGGGCATAAAGGTTGGAATCTTGTGCACAAAATCCCCCCAAAGCAAAACATACCGAGAGAACTAATCTCATAGTCTTTGTGTTCGAAAAGTTTTTTTTCATATTGTTTTAATTTATTTGTTTTTAATGTAAAAACGTGGCACAGCAAATGCCATGTTCTGATTATATCCTGTGTTCCTTGCGTCCTATCCCATGCGATTCCGAGCGCCAGAGAGCAGTACGTAAATGCTTAACGTTTTCTGTAACCATAACCATATTATTTATGATAGCTGTAGTACCGATAATTATGTCAGCATCTTCAATAAGTTGACCTTTTTTACGAAGAAAAGCCTTTTGAACAGCAAATTCATTCCAAATATTTACCATTGGCAATATTGTTACATACTGGCAAAACACATGAACTGCCCTAATATTCTCAGAAGGTCTATCGCTACACTGAGCTTCATAAAGTAATTCATAATCATCCAAACTTGACAGGTTCTGACTTTGACTTTTAACTTTCGTTGATATTTGCTATAATATCTTCTGCCGACTGTTCGCCAACCCAAGAACCACAACAACGTTCTACCATTTCTTTAGTTCTATCTGCTGGCGTTTTTATTTCCTCTGCATTTGCTATCGACATGGAAAGTAAAGCAATAACCTCTATCTTATCTTCCTTACTCAACTTTTCGAGTTCATGCCAATGAGGAACCTTACTTGCAAGCCTATTACTTAAAGCAACCATATTCATAATCTTCTCCTTTTATACGTTCAACTTTGCCGCCAAAGTTACGCTTTTTTCTCTAAACCACCAAGAAAAAAGAAAGAATTCTGCAAGTCATCAGCAAAATCTCCCGAAATCTGCGAAATCCCAAACCGAACAGGTCAAAATCTGCGTCATCTGCGAAATCTGCGTGACCTTTATCTCAAGGCAGAAAGCCCTGCAGGAAGAGGACGAAGTTGAAATCTACATGTTCGGCTAATACAAAAAAAAGAGGCGATTATACAATCGCCTCTTTAATACTTTCTACAATGTAACGAACATCATCATCCGATACCATCGGACCAGCTGGCAATCAGTAGTAGGAGTATCCACTATGAGGATTCTTTTCAACAGCAAAGATGCCATTTCATCCTGCTTGATAAAGGCCTAAAGAAAGACCTCCACAGCCCGCAAATAAGTCTATAACAGTATATTGCTCTTTTTTCATTATCAATTTTTTGTTTGCAGCGTTACAATATTTTTTCAACACACAAATAACATAACAAAAACTTTATGTATTTTTAACCCACATTGCAGTCACGGTAACTACTCAGCACCCCTAACCAAGTATATGTGGGTAATCCTCCTTGATAAGGCTGATATAATCCCACGTATCTGCATCTATTTTATCTTTCTCTGATGCAATTTTATTCCAAACATTACGCAGCATATCTTCCAGCAATTCACGCTCTTGACTTATGTAAGAAATTCCGCTATACATTTTGCTTCCCCAAGTTTCAAAATCCTTTTCTACTTCATCCCAAAGATGCGAATCTATCAAACGACAAAAGTTTGCCAATACTGCTTTATAGTTATGCAATGGAACATACGGAATATCTTCTTTTGCCATATAAGCTTTTCCGAAGATATCGGGGCTCATTACTATCCATTTTCTTCTAGAAGTATTGGAATGACCTAAAGCATCCAACTTATGTTTGGCTTGCTGACAAACATCTGCCTTAAAGACAAAAATAGCATTCTGTGAAATTGGAAATTCAGCTGCATTCAAAAGAGTCATCGTATGCTTAACCTTATTATTTAAGCTCAATGCCGTTATGTTCTTGGCTGACTGATATCCCAATCTCAATTCCACCATCAGCAGACTAGAGCCACTCTTATGATTATTATCATAATTGGCTATACCGATCACAGCATCCATCGTACTATCATTAGCACCATTTTGCACATAGTGAGCCTCATAATCATCCATATCCAAGCATTCAATCCTTTTATCAAAAGGAGCCATAGCATAGTCTCTGTCCGAGACATCCACTAAGGTGGAATGCACATTCTGGTAGATTGGATGTGTATGAAGAAAATCATTGTCAAATATCTGTGTCGCCATACTGCTGAATCCTTTCCAAAGCTATGTTAAACGATTCGAAAATAGGCTCAATGTCTTTACCTAACCACTTAAAGTTATAACGATAAGAACATTCTTGCTCTTCGCTGGAAGATATGTAGAAGTTTGTCTCCTCCAACACCTCTTCTCTTTTGGCAATGGCCTTGATGGCAGCAATAAAGTCGGGATCATGACTAGCCAAAATCAGTTTCGTTCCCAATGTCTTATGTATCAAAACTAGCAGTCTGGCATATTCCACAATCCACTGCGGATGCAAATGAACCTCAGGTTCATCAATCATCAAGATAGTTTTATCATCCAAATATCCATTCTTGATCAACTGATAAAGATAAGCAAAAGTCTTCATACCAGTAGCTATTTTTTCCACAGGCAATTTAAGATGCTCATCTTTTCGTTCGTAATAGAGTTCTGTCTCGCCTAAAAGGCTATCAATCTGTGAGATTTTACCATTAAGCAATCGAGCGATACGCAAGAGAAGCATCTTTGACTTATCCAAAGTCCTACCTAGAGAATGAGTCATGTTACCATGAAGACGCTGCAAGAACACATTGTCTGCCAAATTTTTAGCATTCAATGCCATAGGTGTATCAATATAAATAGCTCGTTCTATGTTAAACAATGAGCCCAGACTCTCCTCAGAGATTATATTGACATCATCCTCCCAAAGTTGCATCGACTCTGGAGCAACATCATCTTCACGAAGATACTCCTCAATAAAGCTATATACGTCTTTTATAGAGCGTGTACTAAGTCGCTTTTCCCAATCATCAAGCATCCTATCGGTCTGTTGAAACATTTTCATCTCAAAATTATCAAATGTTTCAATGTTATCAGAATCCTCTATTAATTGCTTTAAATAGTTTATAACCCTCACCTTTCTTAAGGCAGATACATCATCCGAAAGAAACTCAGGTCTTACCTGTTCTGTAAACTCGGCTACTATAGAATTATATTTTTTAGCCACCTCATCAACAGCTGCTCCAACATTAATTTCTTTTTTCAAAGCATCAATATTGGCCGCCAACGACAAGATTTCACTTCTACTACTGCGATACCCCCATATTTCTCGAATAGCACGTGCAAGAATCTGCAAACTATGTTTGAATTCATCATTTACACCCTTGCCTACATACTCATCGAATCTAGTGGCAACATCCACCATATAATACAACCATTTGGAAATGGTACTTTTGCCACTTCCATTAGGTCCAGCCAAAACTGTTATTCCATCTACCAGAATATCAGCATTTTCTATGGCATGATAATCGCTTATGTTAAATCTATATTTGCTCATAACAATTCCATTTTAAAGCAAAAATAAAGATTTCTCTTGGAAAAAACAAATCTTTAAGCAACAAAACGCTCTTTTTTAACTTTTTGAAACGATTATAGCGCTATATGTCTAAGGATTTCTTATCATCTAACAAGAAAACGAGTATATTTGTATCGAAGTAAACCACTTGGTGGCCATGCTCCTCTAACCTTCTACCCCTATAGGTTCTTTACCAGTACGTTCCAGACAGCTTTTGCGAACCAAGTTCTCCAGTTTCTCCACCATTTTACGTTTGTTTTCCTTAGAAGCATTCCAACGGCGTAGAGCCTCTTCCCTTGTTAACTTTGTTGTATCCATATATTCTTCCTCCTATTTATTCTAGTTCAACATTCAGCCGCCAAAGTACGCTTTTTCTTTGAAACCACCAAGAAAAAGCAAAAATTCTGCAAGTTATCAGCAAATTACCCAAAATCTGCGAAATTCAAAGACCGAATAGGTCTATATCTATATTTCGTAAACCTTTACGAAAAAGGTTGTCATATACGAATACAAAATCTAATCATTAACAGAAATCAAATCAGAAATATTAGTAACCAGTTGTTCCCATCCATCCATAATGATACCAGGAGAATGCGTAGCTAATATAATCTGACAGTTTGGGTTCAACTTTAGAATATTGTTAATCAAATTTCTCTGCCAATCCAAGTGCATCGATATTTCAGGATCATCCATGATCAAAATGCTCTCTTGATTACGCTGCAACAAAATCGTAAGCATAACGATGATAAACTGCTTTTCACCAGAAGATAAACGCTTATTACTTTCCAACAATTCGTCCCCTATCTTAAATTGCAATTTACTTTTCGTTGTGTCAACAGTTTTATTTGTACGTTTAAAAGCTTCATTGACAATCTCAATAAACATATCATTGTGCGCATATATTTTTTTCATATCTTCCATATCAACTTTTCCCGCTTGGTAAATAATATCACAAAGCTGTTTAGAAAGATCTGACAAATAATATGCATATTCACTTTCAAGAACTTCCAATTGTTGATCCAAGACACTACTCATTTCATTTTTCAGTGCAGGAACATCAAATGTTGATATTTTATTGAATATACGAAGTTTCTTAAAGTTGCCAACAGATAACTTACTCTCACCTTGCTTAATCGAAATAACACTAGCGTTTAGAGTAAGATCAGAAATACGAAATTTTACAGAAATCTCTTCTGTCATTTTCAAAATAGCTCCCTTAAGAATATATCTTTCAGGTACGCTATTTGGCTCACATAAACTAGCTATAATATTCAACAGCGTAGTTTTATATGAGCCATTATCGCCTGCTATAATATTTACATCACTGCGTAAATTCCAGTCAAAATCATACTTACCATATAATTTTTCTATCTTTATGCTTTTTATCTTCATAACTGTCTATTTAAACAATCACGAACCTGTACGGGTGAAAATCCTCCTACAATAAATTCTATATATTTCCGTTCATTAGTGTCCAATAAAAATTAGACACAATGAAATCAACTATACACTTCTCCCTCACTTTTCCAAATCTTCTATTGACTTTTCTATTTCCTCAATCTGTGGCAATGCCGATGCGACATCAGCAAAGAGTTTTTCTGTTTCGTATTGTGCAATGCCCATAGGTTGGGTAATGCCACGAAGCGAAAACTCTGCTTTCTTGTTGCTCTTGGTTCGGCAGAGAAGCAAGCCAATAGTAGGCTTATCCTCTGGAGATTTTACAATGTCATCAACTGCAGAAATATAAAAGTTCAGTTTGCTAACGAACTCTGGTCTGAACTCCACGGCTTTCAATTCCACTACAACATAGCAATGCAGTTTGAGATGGTACATCAACAAGTCAACATAATAATCATCCCCATCTACGGAAATATGGTATTGCCTGCCTATGTATGCAAAACCACGTCCCATCTCGAGGAGAAAATCAGTTATTTTGCTTGTCAAGGACTTTTCTATATCCAATTCATTTTGTAATGCCACCGTTCCAATGAACGAGAAATTGTAAGGGTCTTTAAATATGTAACGAGCTAAGTCTGACTGAATAGGTGGCAAGGTCTGTTCAAAATTATTAATTGCATGCCCTTTAGCATGGATATATCCATTGTCTATTTGGAGGAGCATCACATCACGACTCCACCCATTCTGTGCTGTTTCGGTTATATAGTAGGCACGTTGTGCTTCGTCTTTTATCTTGGATAACAGTGAAATATGGTGATACCAAGATATTTGTGCTAGTGGTACTTGCACAACTTCCTTACCTTCACTCTCTAATTTTGCAAGTGCACTTGCAAAATTGGCAGTTCCTTTAATTTGGCAAGTGACACTTGCAAAAATGGAAAATCAGGATATTGCATGGCGAAACTCTTCATATATCCAAGATTGCGCTTGGAATAGCCACGATCATCCGGATAGCGAGAAATCAAATCTTTCGATAGTTGCTCTATAACCTGTTTGCCCCAACCTTCCTGTTCTTGTTTCTGTAGGATACTTTTCCCTATATTCCAATATAGTGACAATGTTCCCATATTGACACTGATAGCCGATTTCAACTTTGCAGTATCAATCAGCTGCTCAATGTCTTTGCGCCATTGAATATAGCTAGTAGGCAACAGTGTGTTGCTCTCTTTTGTTATATTGTTCATCTTATTATCCCTTTCCTGCATTAGCACTGAAACCGATGTAGTCAAACTGTTTTATATCTACCATTTCTTTAGTTCTATCTGCTGGCGTTTTTATTTCCTCTGCATTTGCCATCGACATGGAAAGTAAAGCAATAACCTCTATCTTATCTTCCTTACTCAACTTTTCGAGTTCATGCCAATGAGGAACCTTACTTGCAAGCCTATTACTTAAAGCAACCATATTCATAATCTTCTCCTTTTAAACGTTCAACTTTGCCACAAAAATACGCTTTTTCCTCGAAACCACCAAGAAAAAAGAAAGAAATCTGCAAGTTATCTGCAAATTATCCCAAATCTGCGAAATCCCAAACCGAGCAGGTCAAAATCTGCGAAATCTGCGTACCCCCACTCCCAATGACCGCATAGATCAAAAAAACTGTGGGAATCTTTTAGAATACCAAGAAATTCGCAAAAAAGCTGTTATTTCATTCTCATTCTACTATTAATCTTTATTAATTTTATATCGAGATATACCATATATATGGAATATATTATGTATCTTTGCACCAAAATAGAACCATTTAAACAAATACAATTATGAGTACAGTTTCAGTAACACCTTCTAAAAGAAAGATCATCGACTTAAAAGATGATACTTTTAAGACCCTATCCATTATGGCTATCCAGAAGGGAACCAACCTCAAAAACTATATAGAGGATATACTTAATGGTATAGCCGAGGATTACGAAGATGCGAAGCTCTATGCCAAATTAAGAAAAGAGCAGCCAGAGGGTCTCATCCGTGCCAACAAAGAAGAACAAGAAGATTTTGAAAAGTGGTTAGGCGTATGAAAGTCGAATTTTCCAAAGCCTTTATCAAAGCTTCCAAACGTCTTTCTGGCAAGATGCTCGATTCTTTAAAACGCACGATAGTAGAAGTTAAAGCAGCCAAAGGCATTCAAGATATCTCTGACTGCAAGAAACTTGTTGGGTATCGTAATATATATAGAATTCGTTTAGGAGACTATAGAGCGCTATTTACTCTAGAAATTGAGTTTTCTGGCGATACTATATTCTTTCAATATCTTTCTCCACGAGGCGAAGCCTATGGTAAAAAGATGAAAACAGAACTAAAGCGAATAGACAAAGAATAATAATATTCCTCTGTCTCCAATGTATTGTATTACATACCTTTAGCAAGGCGAATCCAGCCCACCTTATACAACTCCTATATATGCTCATGATGAGCGATGTGACCCTCCAAAAAGCTTAATATTTATTAAATCAAGAGTCACTTCTCACCATTTTACACCATTATACCGTATATTTGCACTCAGAAAGTAAAACGTTAATAATGATAAGCTTATGACACAGACA
>OWJH01000467.1_pt1 | contig 17043 bp, 13 predicted proteins | sample 1732621 | NCBI WGS metagenome assembly OWJH01 (sample SAMN05065735, study PRJEB22554) | human gut metagenome | biome: ENVO:2100002; feature: ENVO:00000062; material: ENVO:00002003 | host: Homo sapiens | place: USA
TACGAGATGTAGCTCCGTCTCGTGGGCTCGGAGATGTGTATAAGAGACAGTGAGGGTGCTATAGAAGTTCTCATCTAGGATGTTTAATGAGTTCCTCCCTAATACAGTAATAATGTTTGTTTTCATTTATACGAAATGAAAACGCCTTACCTAGGAGTGTGCTTTTCTCTTTTGAGAGAGTCAGCTTAATTAAGCACAGGCGCTGGCGAATGAAGCTTATGTTGACTTGAAGCGCTGGTATTTTTTGCTTAATAAATCGCTGTGAGAATCATCATCCAGATGGGCAGCGCTATGGCGGCTAACAAGGTCGTAGATGCTACGCAGGTGGTCGCATACTCGACATCAGCGTGATGAAATTTTGCAAGGACTGCAATTTGTGTGATGCAGGGCAGTGCAGCCTGAATGACATACACCTTGGCATAGAGTTCAGGGAGCCCCACCGGCAAGAGCATCGTGAAGCTCAGACACACCAAAGGACTGATAACGAAGCGCCCGCACAATGCCACCATCAGATCTTTGGAGAATTCGATATTGCGGATGCCGATGCGATAGATCATGAGGCCGATGAAGACCAATGCGAGCGGCGTAGTGATGCCGCCCATGTATTTCGCTGCGCTCATGATGGGCGCGGGCATATGCCAGTCGAGCAGAAGCAGAACAATCGCCAGCAGGAAGCCGCACAGCGGGGGCGAGAAGACCCGTTTGATGGTCGTCAGTGAAAAAACCTTGGGAATCTGCCGCTGATCATGCACCGCACCGTCAATGGACTCCATGTAGTTGCCCATCGTCCAGAAAAATGTCGTATTGGCAAAGAAATAAAGCAGTGTGGGAATCACTGCTTCTTCACCAAAAAGGGCAATGGAAACCGGCAGGCCAATGAACATGTTGTTCGAAGCGGTGTAGGCCGAGGAAAAAACACCGGAATGAACTCTTTCTATCCGGAAGATGTGTGCAGCAGCGCGGCTCGTGAAGAAGACGAGCCATATTGAGGCAAAGGGAATAATCATTGCACTCGCGAGCGACAGCAGTTCATCGTGTGTAAGTCGTTCGGATACGCTGGCAAAGAGATAGCAGGGCAGCGAAAGAAAGGTTACCAAGCGGGCAATGAGCTGCTGAGAATTCTGGTCGTACCAACCGCGAGAAGCGGTGTAGTACCCAGCACCAGCAAGGAGCGACATCGTCAACACGCAGCCAAGTGAATTGAGGAAGGCTTCAAGCATGAGAATTTTGTAATGGAATGCTGTCGAGAACGTGAACCCGGCAGATTTTAAAACGCTGCTTGTCTGGAGTTTTGCACTATATAAAAGGAATGCGCTGACAGCAGGTCTGCTGTAGGAAAGAGTGCTTAGATTGATAGATATCGTTGATACAGTGAGGCGCCTGCGACCCTTCATCGGTCGAGCAGGCGCCAGGCTGTCTGACGGTTGGTATTTTGTGTTTAAAGCTTAAGCTCATCACCCCGAATAAGCTTCATACGGCGGTTGAGCCAGAATGAAATCAAAACGAGCAGTACGCCGCAGACAACGAAGATGATGCTTGCGGTTCTCGTTACCTCACCGATTGCAGTGAGCGGCGCGACAATACCGCCGCCCACAAATCCCACTGAACCAATGACCGCAGCTGCAAAGCCGGCGCGCTGACGGTGCAGCGTGAGAGCAGCCGTCATTGCGGCAGGAAGCGTAAGCCCAAGGAATGCCATCAAAAGGAAGTAGAAGGGAAGAACGGCCCAAAGTGAAAGATTTGTGATGAAGCAAACCGCTACAAGGACAGCACAGACCAGCATGCCGACAGCGCCGACGCCGAGTGCTTTCAAGGGATCGATGCGCGAACTGATGACTGCGCCGGCAGTAATGCCGAGTGCCAGGAGACCGAATGTAAGACCATAGAGTTCGGGTGAAAGATCAAAGTGACCCCGGAAAATAAAGGGCGACGAAGAAATATGTCCGAAGAGAATGCCTGAAGCAAGGAGCTGCTGAAACACGATGCCGCAAAACACAGGATCCGAAATGAGTTTGGCGGAACTTTCACGGATGCTCTCGCGCTGCGTACCGTTGCTTGAACGTTGGGCACTGTTAATCCGCGAGCGCGGGAGCGTCTCCACGAAAACAAACAGTGTGATGAAGGCAAGCACCACACCCGTGCCAAAGAGAATCCAAAAAATGCCGCGCCAGCCGGCAGCATCCGCAATCAATGCGCCAAGCATCGGTGCAGTGATCGGGGCAATGCCTTGAATGGCTCCCATCACGCCCATAAAGCTTCCAAGCTCTCGCCCGGTATAGCGGTCTGCGGCAATGGAGCGTGAAAGTACGATTGCGCCGGCTGCTCCGAGGCCTTCAAAGAAGCGCATGACGAGAAAAACATGTATTTCAGTGGCCGCTGCAGCCACGGCCGTCGTGACGGCAAAAAGAACCAGACACCAGAAAAGCGGCTTTTTGCGGCCTCGACGGTCGGAAATCGGTCCGACGAGCAGCTGACCAGCAGCAAGGCCCCACATGATGTTCGACAGCCCGAGCTGAACCATGGCCGGGGATGTGTGGAAATCCGTTGTTTGCTCCGGAAGCGTCGGCAGATAGAAGTCTGTGACGAAGGGACCGAAGGCGGCGAGCGTGGCAAGGAAGAGCAGCAAAAAAATGCGACTGTTAGATGAGGCGTTCATTTGTTAGCCGGCAAAATTTATGAGGAAGGATGCTATTCTAGGGAAAATTCGAATTGAATACATCGACAATTTGCTACTGTTTTTGAATTCTTGACAAGTTCGTACCGTGAAGAAGGTGATGCCGGTTGGCAGACCATCATCGGTTTGCGCTAAAGTTCCGTCCACTCATCCCTCTAAAATTTCATAAATAAGAAGATGCCCGTTCTTGAACCCGCTCAAGTTGCTCCCGTGAAGGAGGTTGGCGAAGACCCAGTCACTCTGCGCGTGCCTCGTTCCGGACGAGCTGTCGGCAGCCGCCGCAAAGACATTTTGCAGACGCTTGCAAAGCTGCTCGAGGATCCTCAGTGTGATCGCATTACGACGGCGCTGATTGCCAAGAAGCTCAAGCTTTCGGAAGCCGCGCTTTACCGCAGCTTCCCGTCGAAAGGCGCCATGTTCGATGCGCTGATTGGCTTTATCGAATCGAGTCTGCTCGATCTCTTTGCGCAGATCCGTGACGATGATGCGCTCACGCAGATTGGGCGCGTGCAGATGATGGTGTCGGTAATGCTCGACTTTTCCGATGCCAATCCGGGGCTGACGCGCGTAATGACGGGACAGGTTCTGATGAAAGAGGATCCGAAGCTCACCGAGCGTATGACGCATCTTTACGACAAGCTTGAAATGGGGCTGCGCCAAACGCTTCGAGAGGCGGTGCTCGCTCAAGAGGTGCCCGCTAATTTTGACAGTTCCGCCCGCGCCGGACTGCTGATGAATTGGGTGCTCGGACGCTGGCTGCGCTTTGTGATGACGAGTTTTGCTGCTCGCCCCAATGGCGTGAGCGCGGCGGGGCTGGATCCGTTTTTGAAACCTTGATTGTGACGAAAAGCTGAGGATCAGGCGATGGCGTTCTCTCTTTGGCTGGCTTTCTTTGGTGCCAGTGTGCTGCTGGCGATTGCGCCGGGTCCCGATAATCTCTTCGTGCTGATGCAGTCGGCCGTCTTCGGGGTTCGTGCCGGCATGATTGTTGTCCTTGGCCTAGCAACAGGGCTGCTCTTGCAGACGCTTGCGGCTGCGTTGGGGATTGCTGCAGTGGTGGCGGCGGTTCCGGCACTCTTCTGGGCCATCAAGTGTTTGGGGGCGGCTTATTTGCTCTGGCTTGCGTGGCAGGCCTGGACTCACGCCAAGGATGCGGCGCGCGGTCATGATGCGGTGAAGCTCTCCGGACTGGCGCTTTGGCGCCGCGGTGTAGTAATGAACATTACTAACCCGAAAGTTCAGATCTTTTTTCTTGCCTTTTTCCCGCAGTTTGTACCCGCTGGCGTGACAGGCTGGCCGCTTGTGCTGCAGATGGTGATTCAGGGAGTAACCTTTATTTTTGCCACCATTATTGTTTTTGGTGCTATTGCTTGGGGTGCAGGTGCGCTGGCAGATCGGCTCCGCAGCGCCAGGTTTCAAGAAATACTCAACCGTACCTCAGCCGTTATTTTCGTGGGGCTGGCAGGGTTTACGCTTCTCTCATAAAAGCATGCCGCAGGCCGCAAATAAAAAATCCGCCGGAATGAACGCTCGGCGGATTTTTTATATTGCATGCGGTGTGGAGCAGCTGCGGCGGGCTCCAGTCTTAAGCTTTGCGCTTGTCCAGACCCAGTTCAGACATGATGGTCGCAGAGATTTCTTCAATCGATTTTGTCGTTGAGTTGAGCCAGCGAATGCCTTCACGATGCATGAGATCTTCGGCGTCGTGAATCTCCTGCTGGCAATTGGGCAGGCTCGCATAACGGCTGCCCGGGCGGCGTTCATTGCGGATTTCGGAAAGGCGTTCGGGCGCGATGGAAAGACCAAAAAGTTTGCTGCGCAGCGGCAAAAGCGCTTCGGGCAGTGTTCCGCGGTCGAAATCTTCCGGAATGAGCGGATAGTTTGCAACCTTGATGCCGAACTGCATGGCAAGAAAGAGCGATGTCGGCGTTTTGCCGGAACGGGAGACGCCGACAAGAATCACATCCGCTTCGTCCAGACCGCGGTTGGTTTGGCCGTCGTCGTGCTGCAGCGTGTAGTCGATTGCCGCGATGCGTCGCTGATACTTCTCATCATCGCGAATGCGGTGCGTCTGTCCGATGCTGTGTTCACTCTTCATGCCGAGTTCCGTTTCCAGAGGACCGACGAACTTGCGGAAGAGGTCGATGATGTGGCCGGAGACCAACTCGTTGAACGTACGCATGATGTCGGGCTCAACGAAGGTGGTGAAGATGATCGGGCGCAGGCCTTCCTCGCGTTCAACGGCGTTGATGCGGCGGGCCGTGTCGACAGCTTTTTCGACAGAGTTAACGAACGGGATGCGCGTTTGGTGGTAGTGCAGGTCAGGGAACTGCGTGAGGATGGAGTGCGCGAGCGTTTCGGCCGTAATGGCAGTGCCGTCGCTCACGATGAAGATCTGTCGGGTCTTCTTGGCCTTTTCCGTGTCAGTCATGTCAAACCTGAATGAAATGGGCGATTTTCTAAAAGCGCCGAAATTTTAACCTTCAAACGGCGTAATCGTGCGGCTGAAGCTGTTGTTTAGAAAAAACGATATTTGTGTGACTACCAAGCCGGGCGCAAGCCCGAGTAGAATGCGCATGTTTTCTAAACAAGCGCCCGCCAAAGAGAGCAAGAAGGACTTGTTCAGCGGGTGATCAGAGGATAAAAATGGTACAGGGTCGTTACGTATTCCCTTTCAGTCAGCTTCGCATGACGGATGTTGACCGCGTCGGCGGCAAGAACGCCTCTTTGGGCGAGCTTCTCAGCCAGCTTACGAGCGCGGGCATTCGTGTCCCGGATGGTTTTGCCACCACGGCAGAAGCCTTCCGTCTCTTCCTGAAGGAAGGCGGTCTTGAAGACCGTATTCACGCGCGTCTTGCAAAGCTTGATGTTGACGACGTTAAGGCCCTGGCCGCTGCTGGTGCTGAGATCCGCGGTTGGATTGAAAGTGCGCCGTTCCCCGCCGAGCTGGAAAAGGAAATTCGCGAGTTCTACGAATGGCTGCGTGAAGGCCGTGATATTTCAGTAGCCGTACGATCCTCTGCCACAGCTGAAGACCTTCCGGACGCTTCCTTTGCCGGCCAGCAAGAAACAGTTCTTAATGTGGTCGGTATTGATGCCGTCCTGCATCACATGAAGGAAGTCTTCGCGTCGCTCTATAACGACCGCGCCATTTCCTACCGTGTTCATAAAGGCTTTACGCACGCTGAAGTGGCGCTTTCTGCCGGCGTGCAGCGCATGTGCCGTTCCGACAAGGGCGCTGCCGGCGTGATGTTCACGCTCGATACCGAATCGGGCTTCGACCAGGTGGTCTTCATCACCGCATCCTACGGCCTCGGCGAAACCGTCGTGCAGGGCGCTGTCAATCCCGATGAGTTCTATGTCTTTAAGCCCACGCTTGACGCGGGCAAGTTTCCGATCATCCGCAAGACGCTTGGTTCCAAACTGATCCGCATGGAGTTTGAAACGGATGCCTCCGTCGGCCGCACGGTTCGTACCGTGGATGTGGATCCGGAAGATCGCCGCCGTTTCGCCATTACCGACGAAGACGTGATCGAACTCGCCAAATTTGCCCGCATCATCGAGAAGCACTACGGCCGCCCGATGGATATCGAATGGGGCAAGGACGGCACCGACGGCAAGATCTACATTCTTCAGGCTCGTCCGGAAACCGTTAAGAGCCAGCAGAAGTCCGTGGAAGAGCAGACGAAATACTCGCTTGGCTCCAAAGGCCGCCTGCTCGTTCAGGGGCGTGCTATCGGACAAAAGATTGGTCAGGGCGTCGTGCGCATTGTGCAGAGCGCCTCAGAAATGGATCGTGTCCTTGAGGGCGACGTCCTTGTAACGGACATGACGGATCCCAACTGGGAACCGGTGATGAAGCGCGCCAGCGCTATCGTGACGAATCGCGGCGGACGTACCTGCCATGCCGCCATCATCGCTCGTGAACTCGGTATCCCGGCTGTCGTTGGCTGCGGTGATGCCACTGAACGCCTGATGGAAGGCGACAAGGTTACGGTTTCCTGCGCTGAAGGCGATACGGGCAATATCTACGAAGGCCTTCTTGAGGTCAAGACGGAACAGGTTGTGCGTGGCGCTTTGCCTGAGATCCCCGTCAAGATCATGATGAACGTCGGCAACCCGCAGCTTGCCTTTGACTTCCAGTCCATTCCGAATCAGGGTGTGGGTCTTGCTCGTCTGGAATTCATCATCAACAACAATATCGGCATCCACCCGAAGGTGGTGCTTGAATACCCGAATGTCCCGGGTGAGCTTCGTGATGCCGTTGAACGCCTTTCCGCGGGCTATCCGTCGGCCAAGGCATTTTTCGAGCGCAAGATCGCTGAAGGCGTGGCTACGATCGCCGCAGCCTTCTATCCGAAGAAGGTCATTGTTCGTCTTTCAGACTTCAAGTCCAACGAATACCGCAAGCTGATCGGCGGCGCCAACTACGAACCGGTGGAAGAAAATCCGATGCTCGGCTTCCGCGGCGCTTCCCGCTACATTGCAAACTCCTTTGCGGAATGCTTCGCAATGGAATGCCGTGCAATGAAGTTTGTGCGCGATGAGATGGGGCTTACCAACGTCGAACTGATGATTCCGTTCGTGCGTACGGTTGAAGAAGCCCGCCGCGTCACGGAAATCATGGAGCAGCACGGTCTGAAGCGCGGCGTGAACGGACTGCGCCTCAACATGATGTGCGAAATCCCGAGCAATGCGCTTTTGGCCGAACAGTTCCTCGAATATTTCGACGGTTTCTCGATCGGTTCCAACGACATGACGCAGCTTGCATTGGGTCTTGACCGTGACTCCGGTCTCGTGGCCGCTACCTTTGACGAACGCAATCCGGCTGTGAAGGCGCTTCTCTCGATGGCTATTCGTGCCTGCCGTGCTCAGGGCAAGTACGTCGGCATCTGCGGTCAGGGGCCTTCGGACCATGCGGATCTCGCCAAGTGGCTGATGGATGAAGGCATCGAGTCCATCTCGCTCAACCCCGATACGGTGGTGGATACTTGGCGTCGCCTGGCTCGCGGCTCATAATCGACAAGTGCCGCGCGCATTTTTGACTTGATCCGCCGGTTTCGGCCGGCGTACAGAGTCTATGAAATCCCTTGAATTTCACGAAGTTCAAGGGATTTTTCATATTTATACGATCCTGTGAAGAACGATCGGCAACGCGTGCTAGACTCGATTGCGTACATGCGGATAACGCTGAGCGATTTAACGGCGCAGCGTCGGTACGCTGTCCGGATGCCTCGTTTTAGGCATGTTTTTCGACAGACTTTTCTAAGACAAACATGTTTTCGGTTTCTCCTGCCATCGCCTGGCTCATCGCCGGCATCGCCGTTCTCGGAGCGGAGATTTTCCTTGGCACCGCTTATCTTTTGGTTGTTGCATTTGCTTTTGGAGCGACGGCGGCTGGAGCTGCCGTTGGTCTTGACTTCACCATGCAGCTTGTCGTCTGCGCAGCAGTGCTCGCAGGCGGGTGCCTTTCCGTCATCGCTGTACGCCGGCGAAATGCCGGGAGAAAAGATCCGTCTGCCAAACTGCAGCACTTGGACAGCGGTCAATGGGTGACGGTGGATGTGGTGGGCAGCGACGGCCTTGCGGTTGTCCAATACCGCGGTGCACCGTGGGTTGCCCGGCCAGAGGGAAATGAGCCGCTGACGCCTGGCCGCTGGACTATCGCCCGAGTCGACGGCACGCAGCTCGTGCTCGGCCGGCGCTTCTAAGAGAGATTTCGACATTTTTTCAGCACATCGTTTGGAGCAGTCTCATGCCCATTGAAATCACTGGATTTCTTATCCTTTCACTCATCATCGTGCTGGTCGCGGTCGTGTTTGCCAGTCAGGGCATCAAGGTTGTGCCGCAGCAGACCGCCTGGGTAGTAGAGCGCCTGGGCAAATTTCATGCCGTGCTGAGTCCAGGTCTTAACTTCATCATTCCTTTCATTGATCGTGTGGCTTATCGTCACTCGCTTAAAGAAATTCCGCTGGATACGCCGAGTCAGGTCTGTATTACGCGCGACAACACGCAGCTCACCGTGGACGGCGTGCTTTTCTTTCAGGTTACCGATCCGCAGCGGGCGAGCTACGGCACCTCGAACTACATCATTGCTGTCACTCAGCTGGCTCAGACAACGCTGCGCAGCGTGGTAGGCAAGATGGAGCTCGATAAAACTTTTGAGGAACGAGACTTAATCAATAAGTCGGTTGTTTCCGCCATTGACGAAGCGGCACTCAATTGGGGCGTCAAGGTACTGCGCTATGAGATCAAGGATTTGACTCCGCCGGCGGTGATTCTGCAGGCAATGCAGCAGCAAATTACGGCTGAACGTGAAAAGCGTGCCGTGGTAGCGGCATCTGAAGGCCGCAAGCTTGAGCAGATTAACCTCGCGACCGGTGCAAGAGAAGCTGCTATCGCACAGTCTGAGGGCGACAAGCAGGCTGAAATCAACAAAGCAGAAGGTCAGGCAGCTGCAACGCTCGCTATTGCTACGGCTACTGCCGAAGCACTTCGCCGCATTGCTGAAGCGACTCAGGCTCCGGGCGGCGCCACTGCGGTCAGCCTGCAGGTGGCCGAAAAGTATGTTGCAGCGTTCGGGGAGCTTGCCCGCACCAACAATACGCTGATCGTGCCGGGCAATATGGGGGATCTGTCGACCATGATCACTTCAGCAATGAAGATTGTCGACGGCGCCAAAAACGGTGCAGCGGCCCCGAGCGGATTGCCGCCTAAGCCGTAATAAACCCCAAAACTATAAGAGCCTCCGAAATGACTTGCATTTTCGGAGGCTCATTTGTCAGTGCTGACAGCACGGCATCTTGGACGCCCGCGCATTCGACATCAAGCACGGGCGGATGAGATGCTCAGACGTCAGAAGCGGAAGTCGCGTTCACCCTGAGCAATGCGTTCAAGACGTTTTACGCTCGCATTGCGGAACTTCTCATTCTTCACTTTGGGGAGTTCGAGCTGAATGACTTGTTCACCCTCAACCAGCGTTTTGGGGGAAGCGTAGTCGCACAGATACTCCTTCATCGTCAGGATGGCATTGGCCTGACAGTAGTCGGCGATAGCGCCGTTCTTTGCAAATTCCATAAAGCGGTCGCCCGTGCGGCCGGCGCGGTAGCAGGCTGTGCAGAAGCTCGGCAGGTAGTGATTCTCGAGGAGCCAGCGGACGACCTCGTCAAGCGTGCGGCGGTCATTCGTTTCAAACTGAGCGGAATTTTCAATGTCGCGAATGTCGGCAATGGTGTAGCCGCCAACGGATGTACGGGAACCGCCCGAAATCTGCGAAATACCGAGTTCCAGCGCTTCAGAACGGATGCGGGCGCTTTCACGCGTCGACATGATCATGCCGGTATAAGGAACGGCGAGTCGAATCAGCGCCACAATCTTGAGGAAGATCGCGTCGGGCACGGCATTGCTGAAGGTGTGCGGATCAATATCGTCGGCCGGGCAGATGCGCGGCACGGAGATGGTGTGCGGCCCCACGCCCCAGACGGCTTCAAGATGCTCGGCATGCATCAGAAGGCCGACAAAATCGTACTTGTAGAGCGTCAGACCAAAAAGAACGCCGAGGCCGACGTCATCAATGCCGCCTTCCATAGCGCGGTCATGTGCTTCTGTATGCCAAGCGTAATCCGCCTTGGGTCCCTTTGGATGCAGCTTCTTGTACTCCTCCGGATGGTAGGTTTCTTGGAAGAGCTGATAGGTGCCGATCTCTGCATCATGAAGCTTGCGGTAATTTTCAACCGTCGTCGCGGCGATGTTGACGTTCAGGCGGCGGATTTGTCCGTTCTTGTGTTTGATCGAATAGATGGTCTTAATCGACTCCAGAATGTATTCGATGGGGTTGTACTTTGGGTGCTCGCCGGCCTCGAGCAGTAAACGCTTGTGACCGAGGTCCTGAAGAGCAACCACTTCGCGGGTGATTTCTTCCTGCGTGAGCTTCTTGCGGACGATGTTCTTATTTTTAGCGTGATACGGGCAATAGGTGCAGGTATTCACGCAGTGATTGGAGAGGTAGAGCGGCGCAAAGAGAACGATGCGGTTGCCGTAGATTTTTTCCTTGACTTCACGGGCGATTGAAAAGATGCGTTCATTGCAGTCTTCAAGATCGCAAAAAAGCAGCACGGCAGCTTCACGGTGCGTGAGACCTTTGGCCGTACGGGCTTTGTCAATCAGGGATTCAATCAGCGGACGGTCAGATTTGTGTTCTTCGGCCCACTTCAGAGTGGCTTCAATTTCCTCGCGGTTGATGAACTCGTCCGCGCGGCGAGATTTCGGGTTGTACATGAGAGAAAACTTGGTAAAGCGTTGACCGCCTGCCGGAAAATGGCGGGAATAATGAAGCGGTCGGTGGGGGCGTCTTAAAGCGAGCGCCATGGCTTTGTCGAATGCCGGCATCTTAATGGGTGAAAACCCCTTTAACGCTTAAGTTGAAGAGATATTCGACATGTATCAAATATTCGGGAACACTTCACCTGATGCTGAACGGCATTTCGCAGACATTTGTGTTTATGAGCGAACCATGCGGCCCAAACCGACCGCCCGTATTTGAATGAACGCGGGTGCTTCCAAGCGCTCGATAAGACAAGCGCAGAAGTGCAGAGTCGTCAGTGATGGAGTTCCTGATGGTCATGCGGGTCGCCTGCCACGGGCTTTTTGGCGTATTCGCCGTCGATACGCAATGCGCGCATGCGCTTTAAAACCTCGCTCGCTGCGCTGGCGGCATAAGCGAAACCGCCCGCAGTGCAGGCAGCGAGCACCCAAATGGAACCGCCGGCGCCGATGAGCGTGCCGAGAAAGCCTGCAAAGAGCGGAAAGATGGATTTGCCGGCATTGAGCGCTGTGATGCGCAGGCCAATAGCTTCGCCGATTCGATGCGGCGGTGCGAAGAGGTAGACGAGCGACATCATGTTGGGCAATGACGCTCCAAGTCCGAGACCTTCCAGAAAAGCTGCCGCCATCAAAGCATACGGGTTATGCGTGAACGGCATGACTGCAAAGGCGATCGCCGCTAAGAAAAGAGACAGGACGATCATGTGCCACTCGAGCACGTAGTGCAGAAGAATGGGCGTACAGAAGCGCACTACAAAGGTCGCGCAAGCAAAGCTGCCGAGCACCCAGCCGATCTCAGAGGGTGACAAACCAACGCTGTCGGCATAAACCGGTATCAGCAGATTGCCGACTTCCCAGGCAATGGAGATCATCACCGAAGCACAGAGAACGGCACGCATCGGCGGATCTTTGAGAAAGTCCATGGCAGAACCGCTGCGCTCTTTGTTGGACTGCCCGTCAGCTGCCGGAAGCTTTTTTCGTCTGCGGCTTGCTGTGTTCAGCAGCCGGCGCATGCCGGGGAACAGGAGGACGATTGAAAGCAGGAGCGGCAGCCCCAGAGCCCACATATAGACTGCAGCATATGAAAAATGCTCAATGAGGTAGCCGGCAGCTACCGGAGAGGCGAGGTTGCTGGTGGCTGTGGTGAGAGAAAGTGCCGTAAAAGCCAGCTGCCTGGTTTTGGGGGTGCTCACGTCGCCCGTGAGCCGCTGAACGACAACATTCGTGAGCATGAAGGAAAAACCCGTCAGCGTCGCCGCAGCAAAGAGTGAAGCGATGCCGTATTGAGCGGCAGGGAATAACAGCACTGAACTGCCGGCAAGCATCATGCCGATGCGGGCTCCGGCAAGCGGCCCGCGGGGACCGCCGCGATCCAGCCAACGCCCTGAGGGGATGGCAAAGCACATGGGACCGAGCGAAATTGAAGCCAGCATGGCCCCGACCCAGAAAGTTGACGCGCCCGAATTGATGGCATCGAGTGTGGCTGTAAAACGCATCCCCGTTGAACAGACATGCATGATGAGGGTGATCGTCAGAACTTTGAGAAGAGACCGGATCGGAACTTGGGGCATGGGAGAAAGGGGCGGAAGGGCTGCCTGAAGATATTAAATAGTGAGGTTGAGAAGAAAAGCGCGGGGTGGGATCGGTTGATTGTCTGCGTTGTTATTCAGTCACAGTATTTACGCGAATCAATTGCAACTCTTTATTTCAATAATTGTGTGCCTCAATGGAGGCAGTGAATGCAGCTTCTTATTGTCAATACCGATGCCAAACCCGCTCCGCGACTGAGTGCAAACCGGCCGGAAAACGCGAAAGGTTTGCGCCCCAAGGGATTTCAAGAGTTGATCTGATTACGCTCGGTTGCAAATTGATTGTACTCCTGCCGAGGTAGAGGCCTTTCTAAAACACGCGGGGCGCCTCACAATACGCTGAGGAAGTAGCGGAAGCGGCCGAAGACACCGTTCAGACAATGCGTGCTTAATGCCTGTAATGAGCAAAACGCAATGCGGCGTTTGAAATGGTTGACCGCCTACAAAAAGATTTGATCTTTACTTCTAAATCTGATAAGGCAACACTGATTGCCAGCAGAGAGGTGCGGCTTTGCATGGGGGATGTGGAGACGCACCAATATTTTGAACTGCTCCGAGGCGGCGCCTCGGACATTGACCATGCCGGCTCAAAGGATCCGGCAGCGTACAAAACACGGAGCGAAAAAATGGACATGACTCTTGACGGCAGCAGCCAGAGCGGGCGTCCCGCCAAAAAGACGGGCGTCATTAGCTGCCGCCTTCCAACTGAACTGAAGACCGCGGCCGAAGCCTTGGCCGCGAAGAACAATGTTCTTCTCTCTCATCTTCTGCGTGAATTCCTCGAGGAAACCGTCCGTCAAGACGATCCTTTCTGGTGGCGCAAGGGTGAAAAGAAGACGAAGTGAGGACTCCAGAGCTTAAAGCTCTGTCTTCTCGTCAACATTGCTATAGATGGCTTCTTACGAAGCCGCTGTAGCTGTCGGCCGGCGCATGATCTTCCACAGAGATCGGCGCCGGTTTTCTTTAGCTGAGATTTTGAAGAGATTTTTTGATTGTTCATGACTTCTCGCTCGCGAAATGAAGTGGCAGAATGAGCAAAGCGATTCTCAATCCGCATTGACACTTTCAATCGCGCTGCAGGTTGGGAAAGGCTCTTGATGGAGGCTCGATGCGCATGCCGCATTTTCGAGCGGACAACAGTCAACCGCCTGAGACAATCAGTTTTATGCTGAAGCTCTGCAGGTATTAGGAGAAGATTCATGGCCATTATCAAGATCAAGACGAAGATTGAACTTTCGGAAAAAGAGCTCACCGGCTTTCGAGCTGCCATTGAAAAAATGGGACTTGCACCCGAAGAAGCCGTGAAGCTTTTCTTCAATGAAGCCGTGAAGCTTCTTGCGGAAAAATACAGTGTGACGCCGCAGAAAAAAATGAAAGTGGAGCAAGTCGCCGCTAAACCAAGCAAAGCGGTGAAGGCCGAAAAGAAGACGGTTGAAAAAGCAGAGGAAAAATCCGTCAAGACGCCCAAAGCGCCAGCGGCTAAAAAGACTGCAGCCAAAGGGGCTCCCGTGAAGAAGGCGGCTAAGACTGCAGAAACGGCTGCTAAACCTGCTGCCAAGGCAGCTGCGCAAACGGCGGAAAAGAAGCCTGTGAAGCCTGCTGCTAAAAAGGCGGCCCCTAAAACGGTGAAGGCTCCGGCCCAGACGGAAGTAAAGCCTGAAGTCAAAGCGGCCGCGGCCGAAAAGGCGCCGGCCAAGGCCGAACCCGCTGCCAAGAAGCCGGCAGCGCGCAAAACACCGGTGAAAAAGCCCGCAGTCAAGACTGCGGCCAAACCTGCGGCGGCGCCAGCTGCGAAGCCGGCGGCTAAACCAGCCGCTGCGGCAGTCAAAACGGCTGAAGAAAAACCTGCGGCGAAGCCTGTTGTGAAGACTGAAACGCCGAAGGCTTGACGGATGCTCGAGCCGCAGGCCGGCGAAGCTGGCTTCAGCGGTTCACTGCAGACGAGCCGACCGGCCGCGGCTGCGTACTGGATTGAACAGACGCACGCTCGGCCGGTTTTCTTTTGCCCGTTCAAACCGCACAGAATTGTCTTGAATAATGTCACACCCTAAGAGAAGTTTCGCCTTTCTCCTACAATTGATAAACGCGCAAACTTACGCGCAGGGCTGCTGGTGCAGAAGATTCGCCGCGGCCTCGTTGGCCGCGCAAAGCGCTGAGATAAGAGTTCAGTGCCGCAGCTGCGGCGTTTGAAATCCTGTTTGAGTTCCAAATATCAAGATTTAGCAGCATACGCCTCGTCATGATGCCGTCTATACGCCTCTTCGCTGTCTTTGTCGGCCTGTTCTGCATCGTTCTTGGAGCGACTGCAGCACATGCTGCTGACGCCTTTTCCGTCAAGGTTGAAGGACTTCAGGGCGACCTCAAAAGCAATGTCGAAGCGCAGCTCGCTTCCATGGGCATTGGCTCTATTACCGTCGAAGGGCGCTATCGTGCACGAGTGCGAAGCGGGGTGCGCACCGGACTGCGGGCTTTGGGTTATTACGATCCGCAGCTGAAGTTTTCCTGGGGACCGAAACCCGCAGAAGGCAGCCGCAATCCGCGCGAACTGACTGTGGTGGTGACGCCCGGTGACCCGGTCAAAGTGATGGGCGCAGAACTCTCGCTCGAGGGTGATGCCGCCAATGATCCGGATTTTGCTGCGCTCAGGAAGAACTTGCCGAAAAAGGGCAGCGTGCTCAATCACGGTGAATATGAGGACTTTAAGAAATCCGTGCAGAGCCTGGCGACCCGCAAAGGCTATTTTCAAGGCCGCTTTACGAAAAACGAACTCGGCGTATCCAGAGAGCTGCGGGAAGCGTACTGGCGGCTCGCCTATGATTCGGGTCCTCGATGGCATTTCGGTCCCGTTTCATTTGCCGGCGGACAAATTGACGCTGACATGCTTGAACCGCTCGTCCCTTTTAAGGATGGAGAACCTTACGCCGCACCGAAGCTCGCGCAGTTAAACGAGAATCTCGCCGATACGGGATGGTTCAGTTCTGCCGTCGTTGCCCCGAACTTTAAGCAGGCAGACGTCGAGAATCACATCGTGCCGATGTCGGGGGCGCTCACTCCGCGCAAAGGCAACATTATTGAAACAGGTGTCGGATATTCAACCGATGCAGGTCCTCGCTTCACGGGCAAATGGGAAAAGCCGTGGGTGAATTCGCGCGGCCATAGTCTGTCTCTCGCTTCAACCGTGTCAGGCAAAGAGCAGACGATGGATGCAAGCTACAAAATGCCGCTGCAGAAGAGCCCGCTCGAAGAGTTTTGGCTCGCTCAGGGCGGCCTCAAGCACACCGATCTGAATGACACAAAGTCAATGCAGACCTCATTGGCAGCGACTCGCTATTGGAATATGGAAGACGGTTGGCAGCGCTCCATTGGTCTGCACTGGCTGATCGACAACTTCACGCAGGGCGATACGGATGCCACGACAATGCTCGTCTATCCGACGATTGCGTTTAACCGCACACGCTCGCGCGGGGGTTCCATGCCGATGTGGGGAGACTCGCAGCGCTACTCGCTCGATATCGCCAGAGATCTTTGGGGGTCAGACATTAATTTCTGGGCATTCAATGCCCAAGGCGCCATCATTCGCAGCTATGCCGCGCGGCATCGATTCATCGGCCGCTACGCTTTCGGCTGGATTTCCTCGAGCAGTTTTGATGAGGTGCCGCCGGATATGCGTTTTTTTGCTGGCGGCGACCGCAGCATTCGAGGGTATGACTACAAATCCCTTTCTCCCCGTGACGCATCGGGCGATCTTCGAGGTGCAAAGCGCCTCCTCACGGCTTCGCTTGAATATCAATTCAATGTAACGGGATCCTGGTGGGGGGCAGCATTTGTGGATACGGGTGAAGCGGTGGACCGCTTGGACTCTACGCACTTTAAAACGGGTGCGGGCTTAGGCATTCGCTGGCAGTCTCCCGTGGGCCCGGTGAAATTGGATATTGCGCGTCCGATCGGCGATCCGGATCACAAGGGATTTGCCTTCTACATTGGTCTCGGACCGGAGCTTTGAGTGATGACGACCAAAACTACAGATCCGAAGACGGACGTTCCTAAGAGCGCAGAGAAGCGACGCCGTCCGATGCTGCGCTTTGCATTTTGGACATTCATCGGCACGGCAGGGGTTTTGACCGCTGCCGCAGGGGGTGCGGCCTGGCTGGCCGGAACGGAAAGCGGTCGTTCAGCGGCGCTTAGTCTGGCTGTCCGTTTCGTGCCGGGCTTTGAGGCGCAGGCGATCTCCGGTCCTTGGGATGATCTGACGGTCAAGCGCATCAGCTGGGTGTCTGCGGGCATTTCGGCCAAGATTGATGAACTGCACCTCGGCTGGGATTGGCGGGCGCTTTTTCAGCACTCCCTTCACGTCACTAAGCTCGAGGTCGTCGGAGCCGACATCAAAGTGGACACAACGGCACTTCCCGCTTCGGAGGATGTGCCTGCCGACGATGCTGCCGGACTGCCGGATCTGCA
>OWJH01000479.1_pt1 | contig 16846 bp, 10 predicted proteins | sample 1732621 | NCBI WGS metagenome assembly OWJH01 (sample SAMN05065735, study PRJEB22554) | human gut metagenome | biome: ENVO:2100002; feature: ENVO:00000062; material: ENVO:00002003 | host: Homo sapiens | place: USA
GATCTACACTTCTAGCTTCGTCGGCAGCGTCAGATGTGTATAAGAGACAGTTCGTATATCGGATACGTTGATAAGGCGGAGGTAATAGGTAAACGTACAGTGGTGAATGTGACGTTGGAAGAAGATTCGAAAATGTTGGATGATGTCGTGGTAATCGGTTACGGTACGCAGGCAAAGTCCCATTTAACAGGTTCGATTTCAAAGTTAGAAGGTGAGAAACTGATTAATGCTCCGGTGAGTGATATGACATCTGCTTTGCAAGGTGCAATGACAGGTCTGACGGTTTCCAATGAGACATCGGAGGTGGGAGTAACTCCTTCTATCCGAGTACGTGGCACAGGATCTATTTCGGCAGATAGTGAGCCATTGGTTATCATAGATGGCTTTCCTGTATCCGGTGGTTTATCATCCATTAATGCTGCGGATGTAAAATCAATTGAAATTTTAAAAGATGCCGCTTCGGCTGCTATATATGGGTCACGTGCCGCTAATGGCGTAATTATGGTGACTACTAAAAGTGGTACGCCGGACAAACCGAAATATTCTTTCAAATTTTATCAAGGATTTAAGTATGCATATCAGTTGCATGATATGATGACTTCTTCCGAATGGTTGGATTTATTGGAAGAAGAAGCTGCTTTAGGTGGTCCGAAAGTTCCGAGCGCTGCACGTGGAGCCGCTTATTTGGAGAGCCAGATGGGAACTACCGATTGGCAGAAAGAAGGTTTGCGTGATATGGCAGGTATCACTAATGTACAGATGAGTGTTTCCGGTGGACGTAAGGAGACGAAGTATTTTATTTCGGCTGCTTATACCAAAGATCAAGGGGTAATGCTGAACAATTCATTGGATAAATTGAATTTCCGTACCAAAGTGGATACCAAACTTTCAAAGATAGCCACAGTAGGTGTTAATATCTCCGGTACATATAGTAAGACGGAACGTCCGAAGAATAATTTTATTGATTTTTACCGTACTCCTTCTTTTTTACCGGTCTATCACAATGCATATAGTACTGAATTAACCGGTTATGAAGGATTTGCAAGAGGTAGCCATTTTAACAATATCATGACACCGACTGCTGTAGATGCAGATGGGAATCCGTTGTTGGATGCCGATGGTAACCGGGTGTTGGAGAAATCGTCTCCGTTTAGCTCTGCCAATAATAATCCGAAAAGTGTAATGACTAATACTTTCCGTTGGAGCGAGACTATGCAAGGATTGGCTAGCATGTACCTTACGCTTGACCTTTGTAAGGGATTACAGTTTAAAACCTCCAATGGATTAAATGTTCGCTTTGCTCCTTCTTACTATTATGGTAATAAAGATGCTACAAAAGATAAAGAAGCAAGTCGTGCTACATATTCCAGTGCGCTTTATATCGATTTGTTGAGTGAGAATATTTTGAGCTATCATTTGGATTTTGGAAAGAATAAAGTTCACACTATTGACGCTTTGTTAGGATATACTGTAGAAAAGACACGGAATCAACGTGTAGCTATGGCTGCGACAGGATTTGCAACTGATGATATTCAGACGTTGAATGCTGCTACCGTTTACGAACTGGCGAGCGAAGGTAACGGCAATACGGCTGGTACAGGAACTTTCCGGTATCCGGATGTCGTATTGGAATCTTATCTGGGACGTATTAATTATAGCTATTTGGGACGCTATCTGTTGTCTACTTCTTTGCGACTGGATCGTTCATCGCTCTTTTCCAAAGGCAATCGTAATGCTTGGTTTCCTTCCGTATCACTTGGCTGGCGTGTGAATGAAGAGAAATTTATGAAGAATATCAAAGCTATCTCTAACTTGAAACTTCGTGCATCGTATGGTGTGACAGGAAATAATCGTATCAGCTATAATGCAGCTCTTGAGGTATTGAACAGTGCAAATTATGTGACGGGTAAAGGTACAGGCGCTTTGGTTAATGGCTCTGCAAACATCTCTTCCTCATTAGCTAATTCTAATATTACGTGGGAACAGACTGACGAGTTTAACTATGGCTTGGATTTGGGACTTTTCAACAACCGAATTAATCTGGCAATAGATGCCTACTATTCGGTGACACGTGCACTATTATTTGAACAACCTACACAGTCGTTTACCGGTTATACTCATTATTGGAATAATATAGGAAAAGTTCGGAACTCAGGCTTGGAGATTCAACTTGATACACATAATATGAAAAGCCGTAAGTTTTCATGGGATACTAATATAAATTTTTCATTGTCACGTAATAAACTGTTAGAGTTAGGTGGCGAACAGCAAATGATTTCTTTGGGAGAAAGAAATGAAGGCTATCTTGCTAAGGTAGGTGAACCGTTGATTCAATTTTATGGATATAAGACGTGTGGGGTATGGAATAGCGCGGAAGAAATTGCTGCTAATCCTCATTTCTCAGATGATGCACCGGGAGGAATACGTATCGTAGATACTAATAATGATGGTTCTTTGACTCCTGAAGACCGTGTTGCATTGGGAACTCCTTACCCTGATTTCACATGGGGTATTACTAATACTTTCCAAATCAAAGATTTCGACATCTCATTCCTGATTCAGGGTGTACAGGGAATTACAGTACTTAATGGAGATGTTTACTATAATGAAACAAAAAAATGGAATAAGAAGTATACAAAGAACCGTTGGGTGAGTGCAGAACATCCGGGTGACGGAAAAACTCCTTATCAGAATGTGAAAACGGGACATGACCTCATGCTTACCGATTATCCTTTGCAAAACGCTTCGTATGCTTGTTTACGTAACTTTACGGTAGGATATACTTTACCGGCAACGGCTGCCCGTAAGATTAAATTGTCCGGTGTACGTTTTTATGTGTCGGGTAGTAACCTGTTTTATATTTGGGGAAGCGGTTACAAAGGCATTAATCCGGAGTCACGTATGACATCCGGTGACTATTCCAGTGCTATGATTTCTGGATACCAGCGCGGTGGATTCCCATTGACTTCTACTATTTCTGCCGGTTTTGATATTAATTTTTAATGGAGGAAAACGATGAAAAAAGTAAATTATATAGGATTATTGTTAATCGTTATGCTATTTTCTGCTTGTGATCTGGACCAATATCCTTATTCGGAAGTGGCAGCAGATGAATATGTGAAGGATGCTTCATCAGTGAATAATCTAGTGTTGGGTTGTTATAATTCTCTGCATGATGTGATGTATTACGAGTGGGCTGTGACCGAGTTACGTTCAGATAACGGACGTATGTATGCGGCCGGATCCTCTTCTAATACTACCCGGTTGGTGGAACAGCTTGACCAGGGAACTATTGTACCGGAAAATGAATGGGTAGAAACGTATTGGAATGCCTGCTATGCCACAATTGCTCGGGTAAATAATGTTATCTCTTACCTTGATGTAGTGACAGATGAGACACTACGGAATCAATATGAGGGAGAAGTACTTTTTCTTCGCTCATTGGAATATTTCAATTTAGTTCGTTTGTGGGGACCGGTGTTCATCGTTACTTCTAAGGTTCCCTCTGAAGTGGCTCGTGATATGCAGCGCTCTACAGTAGATGAGGTATATGCACTTATTGAAGAGGATTTGGAAAATATTGTCAATAATGAATTACTTCCCGGCAAGATGGCGGATAGTGACTTGGGACGCGCAGACCTGAATGCAGCGAAAGCATTACTTGCGAAGGTATATGCTACACACTATCGGGTAGGTGATGAGAAGTATGCTCGTGCGGCGCAGTTGTGTAAGGAAGTTCTTGAAAGTGAATCTGTGGGAAATCCGCAATCGGGTAGCGATCTTGTTGCTTATGATAAAATTTTTGATATTAGTAATGAGATGAATAAAGAAATCATCTTTGCGGTTCGTTATCTTTCCGGTAATGTAGGTCTCGGTTCGCCATTCGGCAATATGTTTGCTCCGGTCAATAATGGCGCGAATGTGATTATCGGTACTTCTTCCGGTTATAATACTCCCACTGATAATATTATTGCGGCTTACGAGCTAAGAGGAGAGGGAGCTGATAAACGTCTGGATGTGAATGTCGCTCAGAAATATTTTAATACAACTACTCAAATATGGGTGGAAGGTAATAATGGTCGTTATTGTAAGAAATATGTTAACCCTGTGTCTACGCAATATGATGGTGAGAGTGATTGGCCTGTGATTCGTGTTGCCGACATTGCTTTGCTTTATGCAGAACTGACTAATGAGATCTCAGGACCCTCGGCTGATAATCTGAAATATCTGAACATGGTTTGTGAACGTGCTGGTGTTTCTACCTATACATTAGCTGATTTGCCAAGCCTTTACGATTTTAGAGAGGCTGTGCGTAATGAACGTAGGCTGGAGTTAGCTTTTGAAAATCAGCGCTGGTTTGATCTTCTTCGTTGGGGCATTGCTACCCAGACGGTAAACAATTATTTGAACAGCGAGCTTCTTTATACGGAATATTCTTATACGGTGAATGATATAGAAGATTGGCAAACATTTTTGCCTATTCCGGTGAGTGTGATTGACATTAATCCTGAGATAGCGCAGAATACGGGTTATTAATCTTTTAAATGCTTACAAATATGAAACAATATAGAAAATGGACTTTGGCAGCATTATTTGCCTGTTTATTCTTTTTGTGTGGTTGTGATTCTACATCGATGAAAGATGTGGCGATTAGTTCACCGGAGGTTCTTTCTTTCTCGCCTGAGAGTGGAAGTATAGGTAGTGAAGTGATTGTTACCGGAGAATATTTGGATGATGTGGTAAGTGCTACTATTGGTGGTGGAAAAGTTACTATTTTGCAGAAAGTATCCAATCAGCGTTTATCTCTAAAGGTAACGGATCAGGCACGAAGTGGTAAAATTGTATTGACCAACTCAATCGGTGAGGGTGTATCAGAAGCAGAGTTTACTCTCGAATATCCGGCACCTGTTGTTTCGCAGACCGGAGTACCTTCGGAAGTTGAAATGGGGAATAATTTGTTGCTTTCTGGTAGTCACATGAACGTAGTAAGTGCCGTTCTCTTTACTGCTGCTGAAGGAGGTACGGCTGGAAATGAGGCTGAGATCGTCTCACAAAATGAGAATGAGATAGTAGTGAAGGTTCCTTATGTGGAGAGTGACAGGGCTGTGGTGACATTCAAATACTTTAATGGTACGGAGAATGTGGAGACATCAAGTTCTTCTGCACCGCAGTTGACAGTGAAACGTTATGAACCGGAGGTTACAACTACTGTATTTGAACCGGCTAATGTAGGAGATGTGGTAGTATTGGAGGGAACTTATCTAAATAAAATTGATAAAGTATTAGTAGGTGACATTGAGTGTAAAATTATGTCAAAGACTGAAAGTGAATTGCAGTTTGTGGTACCTACATCTGATAGTTTTAAAAATGGTGATAATATAGTACCGTTGAAAATTTCTTATTTTGATGGACGTGAGACCCCTGTCTTAGCAGAAGAATTTATTGTAAGAGTGGCTTTTGTGTACTATTGGGAAAATAAGACTATTTATGCACAGGCTGGAGAGACTTCAGCATTCTTCTCACCGGAAACGGGACTGGTTTATTCTAACGATGTATGGAGTAAGGATGTAGATCCTATTGCTGCTGCGGGCAAGAATACTTGTAAAACGGCAAATATTCCGGTTGTGCCAGAAGAAGATTATAATTCAGTAAATCCTTATTTTTTCATTTCCGGCTCATCTTCTAAGTATAATTTAGCTATCAATAGTCCGGCTAACTCTAACGGGCAGTTGAAGAATTTTAAGACTTCCGATAAAGCTTCCATTACGGGGGGAAGCAGTTATTATGGTACCCCTGCATTATCATTTGCATATTTGGATCCTGAAGCTAACCCGAATTGTGCCGAATTGGTTAATAATGTGAAGATTGGTAACATCAAGAATATCGATGAGAAAACTTTCCCGCTTGATGTGGGAAAGAAAACATGCGCTGGTATTAAGCCATCGGTAAGTGCTGCGCCTACTACAGATATTTGGGCAAAAGAGGAGTTTGAGGCAGGTGTAAATAAGACCAATGTAAAACTAGATGCTGTATTTCTAGTATTCTATTACAATGTGAAAGGATATGACAATAAGGCAACTGATAAAAATCCGGTTAGGGATGTGAAGCGTATAGGGTTGATGTATATAAAGAGTGCTGATTTCAAGATGAAAGAAGGTACGGAAAAAGACCCTTCCGCAAGTTCTATCACCTTTGATATGTACTGGCAGAAACAAGATTATGATTACTCAAAAGTTCAAGTTCAATAATTTAAAATGATGATACGAAATATACATAAGGCGATTATAGCTTCCCTGCTCATTGGGTTACCGTTACTCTCTTTTGCAAAAAGATATGACGTAACACTTCCTGAAGTAGCTTCCTGCTTAAAAACTGCACAGCCGGGTGATCAAATTTATATTAAAGATGGTCAGTATAAAGATATGCAGTTGAAGTGGATGGGTAAAGGGACTGAAAAGTCTCCTATTTCCATAAAAGCTTTGAATCCGGGAAAGGTAAAGATAGAAGGTGGGTCTACTCTACGAATAGCGGGAGAATGGATATCTGTCGACGGATTATATTTCACAGATGGATATGCTCCTAAAGGTTCTGTAATAGAGTTTCGTAATGGACAAGAGTTGGCTAATCACTGTCGTCTGACGAATTGTGTGATAGATAAATTTAATCCATCCCGTCGGGATCAGGCTTATAGCTATATATTGCTTTATGGTCGTCATAATAGAGTAGATCATTGTTCATTGACAGGAAAATTAAATTTGGGGGTGACATTAATTGTCATCCTCAACGACAAACGTTGCCTGGAGAATTATCATTTGATTGATCACAACTACTTTGGAGAAAGGCCGGTATATGGTTCGAATGGAGCTGAAACAATGCGTGTGGGAACCTCTCAGCAGGCTTATAGCTCCTCAAACACAATCATTGAAAATAATCTGTTCGAACGTTGTTCCGGAGAAGTGGAAGTAATTTCTATCAAATCCAGTGATAACATCATCCGAAACAATACTTTGTTGGAATGTGAAGGAGTAGTTGCTTTGCGCCATGGCGATCGTAATACGGTGAATAACAATCTGTTTATCGGCAACGGACGTCGTAATACAGGCGGTATCCGTGTAGTTAATGCCGGACATCGGATTTATGATAATCTATTAGTCGGTTTGGCAGGTACCCGTTTCTTCTCGGCTTTAGGAGTTATGGATGCAGTACCCAATTCGTTGCCAAACAGATATTGTCAGGTTGTTGATGTCGAAATGTTCCGCAATACATTTGTTGATTGCACAAATATAGAATTTGGTACAGGCAAAGATATGGAACGTACCCTTGCACCGGAAAAGGTTTCTTTTACGGACAATATTATTATCAATAAGAAATTGGCTCAGCCTTATATAGCTGTTGACGATGTATCGGGTATCCAGTTTAAAGGTAATAAGGTACAACTAAGCAAGAACTATTCGGCACCGGGATTCATTACGGAAAAAGTGAAAGTTCCTCAGTTGCCTGATAATACTGTGATACGTAAGGATAAAGGTGCTTCGTGGTTTACAAATCAGGTGGCACAGTCCACAACTAATGCTCATAAAGAATGCAATGTATCTCCGGGTACGAATCTGTCCGAAATCGTTCATTCGTTAGAACCGGGCAGTATCATTATTCTGCCAAAAGGTACGTATCCTATTCAACGTTCTATACTCATCGATAAGCCGTTGACAATTCGTGCCGCTGATCCGGGCAATAAACCGCTCATTCGTTTTAATGGAGACAAACCGGATAATATGGTGACAATAGCTGATGGTGGAGAACTGAAAATTGAAAATATTGCTTTCGATGGCGTATTAGAACCGGGAAAAGCATTGGCTAAAGCGGGAATATCTACAGCTTTTGATATGATTCAGCCTTATACATTGACAGTAGACGGTTGCGAGTTTCAAAACTTTGGAGAAGGCGGATTCTTTGCAATCAAAGGAACAAAGGCTACTTTTGCCAAAAGTGTTACTATTAGAAACTGTTTTTTCCGTGATCTTTCAGGAGATGCCATCAATTATGCAGCAGAGAAAGATGATATAGGTCGTTATAATGCTGATGATATGCTGATTGAAAACTGTTCTTTCTACCGTTTGCTAGGTTTGCCTATCAATATTTATCGCGGTGGAAGTGACGAAAGTACGGCAGGGCCTTATGTTACTATCAGACATTGTACTTTCGTAGACTGCTGTAACAAAGAGCGTGGGAGTGTCATGCGCTTGATTGGCCCGCAAGTATTGACCGTAGAAAACTGTAATTTTGATAATAGTGGACGTGGCGGAGCAACGATCCGTTTGGATGAGGCCACTTGGGAAAAGGTACGCATTGCGAACTGTAATTTGTGGAACTCCGGTAGAATGGTAACTACCACTGCTCAGGCTATACAAGGGAAGATGTACAATATCCGTCCTGCTTATACTAATGCTGAAGCATACGATTATGTACCTGTACGGGGGAGTGAATTGGAGAAACTTTCTATTGGTTTGCGGAAGAACTGAATAGCTGCGCGTAATATGAGTATCGAAAAAGAAAATGAGGTAAGATGAGAAAATTTGTTAGTTGTATATTTATGGTTTTAGGAGGGTGTCTTCTTTCATTTGCCCAACATCCGTCTCTTCTTTTCACGCAGGAGGAAGTGAGCGAGATTAGGGCAGGAAAGGGGATGGTGCCCGAGTTCGACAAATCGCTCTCGGAGGTATTGAGTGCGGCTGATGCAGCAGTAAACTCTTCTATATCCGTTCCGGTTCCGATAGATGGTGGCGGTGGTGCGGTACACGAACAGCATAAGTCCAATTATTATGCTATGTTTCATTGTGGAGTTGCCTATCAACTGACCGGTGATAAGAAATATGCTACCTATGTGGCCAATATGCTGCAAGCCTATGCGAAGTTATATCCCACTTTGGGCTTTCATCCTTTACAGCTTTCTCCTGTTCCGGGACGTTTGTTTTGGCAGACTTTGAATGAAAGCGTATGGTTAGTACATACAGCAGTGGCTTACGATTGTATTTATAATACACTTTCATCCAAACAGCGTGCCACTATCGAGGAGAATTTATTTGTTCCGATGGCAGACTTCATTATGGATGGAATGGGAGATAACCATGCCAATAAAAAGACCTTTAATAAGATGCATAACCATGCGACATGGGCTACGGCTGCTGTCGGTATGATCGGCTTTGCCATGAATCGTGAAGATTATGTAAAGAAGGCACTTTATGGCTCTGATGAAACAGGTAAGCGTGGTGGCTTTATCCGCCAAATGGATTATCTGTTCTCTCCCGACGGTTACTTCACAGAGGGCGCTTATTATCAACGTTATGCCATTTGGCCTTTCGTTATCTTTGCTCAATGTATTGATAACAAATTACCGGAACTGAAAATTTTCGACTATCGGGACAATATTCTTTCAAAAGCGCTTTCCACATTGATACAGCTTTCCTATGAGGGAGAATTTTTCCATATCAATGATGCACTACTGAAAGGACTTTCCGCACAGGAACTGGTATATGCGGTAGATATATTGTATAATATGAATCCTTCGGATAAATCACTGTTATCCGTTGCTGATAAGTATCAGCATACTTATCTTCCTATTATCGGCGGTTTCAAGGTAGCTCGTGATATAGCCCGTGGAGAAGCAGCCCCGATTGTTTACCGTAGCAGTCTATTTCGTGACGGGCGCAAAGGAGATGAGGGTGGTATAGGTGTAATTCGTTCTACAGCTTCCGGCTTAAATAGTGCTTTGACGCTGAAGGCTACTTCACACGGTTTGAGCCATGGACATTTTGATAAACTGACAATGGCTTATTACGATAATGGAAACGAGATTCTTACTGATTACGGTGCCTCCCGTTTTCTGAATATTGAGGCCAAGTACAAAGGACATTATACGCGTGAAAACCAATCGTTTGCTAAGCAGACAATCGCACACAACACCTTGGTGGTCGATGAAACATCCAACTTTGGCGGAGATATAAAAGTATCTTCCCGTTATCATTCGGACATTATTTATCATGATTTCAACGGAGGACATTTTCAGGTAGTGGTAGCAAAAGATGCTAATGCTTATCCTGGCGTGGAGATGAAGCGTACATTGGCTTACGTGACTACTCCTTTCCTGCAATTTCCCTTAATTTTGGATGTACTGCAAGCAAATGCGGACAGAGAACATCAATACGACTATCCTTTATGGTATAACGGGCACTTCGTCTCTCTGAACTTCCCTTATGCTAAAGCCGGTAATGAATTAAGAACTCTTGGAACGAAGAACGGTTATCAACATCTTTGGCTGGAAGCCTGGGGACAGAATGAGAGTAAGAATACATCTTGTTTTACCTTTGTTAATAAGAACCGTTTTTATACTGTCAGTACAGCGACAACTCCGCAGACCGAAATAAAAATGCTCCGTTTGGGAGCCAATGATCCAGACTTTAATCTGAGGAATGAAACAGCTTTTCTGATAAGGGAAAAAGCACGTAAGAACCACACATTCGCTACTTCTATCGAAACGCATGGAGATTATGATGTGGTGATGGAAACTTCCAACAATCTGGTTTCTTCTTGCGAAGAAGTGAAAGTACTGATGGATACGGCTTCCTATACAGTTGTAAAAGCCATATATAAAGGTGGGCATTTTGTACTGCTTTGTCTTAGCAATACGGATAATAGTAAAGAGAAAAAACATAATCTGACCATCGATGGACTTGATTATACATGGAATGGTCGTTGCGGAATATTTATAAGATAAACAAACCATTAATAGACAAAAGTATGAAAACATGTAGTGAAACTTTTCAGTTTGAGAAAGATTTGAAGTGGGAAAATCCTGCTCCGGGTGTTAATCGTCAGATAATGGCCTATGACGGGCAACTGATGATGGTCAAAGTAAAATTTGATCAAGGTGCGATAGGAAGTATGCACGAGCATTATCACAGTCAGGCGACTTACGTAGTAAGCGGTAAGTTTGAACTAACTATCGGTGACAAGAAAGAAATTCTTTCTGCGGGAGATGGTTATTATGTAGCTCCTGATGAGTTACATGGATGTGTTTGCCTCGAAGCTGGTATTTTGATTGATACATTCAGTCCTGTGCGTGCAGACTTTTTAAATCTCTGAGCGTATGAAAGTGAAAGGACTCCGATGGATGGTTATCGGATTAATCATGTTGATAACCATTATCAATTACCTGGATAGAGGCACGCTTAACTATATGTGGGTGGCTAATATTGATTATCGCTTGGTTTCCCAAACGGATGCATTGGCAGATAAAGGCAATCATGCTGTTTTGGCAGGAGAGCAATATATCTTGACGGCTGCAAACGGAAATCGTGACTCGGTCAGTGTAGCCAACGTACAGATGAAGGAGAAAAATGGAGTTACGTTTGTGACCAATCGCGAAGGTATCGCTATCGATCTCGGCTTAATAGATCGTAATGATCCCGACGCTTCACAACAAGCGAAAGATATTCTCGGTCTGATTACTATTTTCTTTATGATAGCATACGGTATCAGCCAGCTTGTTTCCGGGAAACTGTACGATAAGATTGGATGCCGGAAAGGTTTTTTCTGGAGTGTGTTGATATGGGGTACGGCAGATGCCTTGGCTTCTCTTTCCAGGGGGATCTTCTCGCTGACTTTTTTCCGGATGATGCTCGGATTGGGTGAAGCAGGTCCGTGGCCTGGTACGACAAAAAGTAATGCTGAGTGGTTCCCACAGAAAGAACGTGCTTTTGCACAGGGATTGTTTGGAGCGGCAGCTTCCATAGGTTCTATTCTGGCACCGATTATTATCCTGATGTTGTTCATTGCCTTTGGATGGAAGCTGACATTTGTTGTAGTCGGTGGATTAGGGCTGATTTGGTTGGTCCCTTGGCTGATTATCAATAAAGAAGGACCGAAGAAGCATCCTTGGATTACGGAGGAAGAACGGACTTATATCTTGAGTGGTCAGCTTGAAAAGGAGTTGAAAACCGAAGAAAAAGGAAAGAGTTGGGGAGAACTGCTTCGGGTGAAAAAGAACTGGTCTGTTATTCTGGGACGATTTTTCCTTGACCCAATTTGGTGGATGTTTGTGACGTTCTTACCGCTTTATCTGGCAGATGTATTTCATCTGAATATTAAAGAAGTGGCATTTTCTGCTTGGGTACCTTATGTGGGTGCAGCATTGGGAAGTATTGCCGGTGGTTGGTATTCCGGTTGGTTGATAAACCGGGGGCATACAGTGAATTATGCCCGTAAAGCGGCTATGTTGCTTGGCGGGTTTATCATAATTCCGTCTATTTTGGCGGCAATCATGTCTACTACGGCTCCTGTTGCTATCATCTTTATGGCTTTGGTATTAGGAGGTTTTCAGTTCTTCATGACGAATTTACAGACTATACCGAGCGATTTACATAGTGGTAAGTCTGTGGGCTCTTTGGCGGGACTAGGGGGTGCTTCGGCAGTATTAGGAACTATTCTGGCAATACTTTTTGCCAGTTATATTACGAATTGGATATTATTATTCAGCTTGTTAGGAGCTTTGGTGCCGCTGTCGTTGTGCTCCATTTTTCTAACAGTAGGAGAGATTAAACAAATAGAAAAATAAACGTATTTAAAAAACAAGACGATTATGAAATTAGAAGGTAAAGTCGCTATCGTGACAGGTGGTGCACGCGATCTTGGTCGCGCAATATCAGTGAAATTGGCAGCAGAAGGTGCTAAAGTTTGTTTGAATTATTTCGACAATGAAGCCGATGCACAGGAAACACTGGCGTTGATTAAGAATGTTGGTGGTGAAGCTATCGCAGTTCAGGGTGATATGACAAAAGCTGCAGCGGTAAAGAATCTTTTCGCAGAGTGTAATAAGGCTTTTGGTGACAAGGTAGATGTATTGGTAAATGTCGTAGGTGGAATTGTAGGCCGTAAAAAGATTACTGAGCAAGATGAAGCTTGGTATGATTTCCTGATGGATGTCAATATGCGTTCCGTATTCCTCTGTACTCGTGAAGTAGTTCCAATGATGCCGGCAGGTGGTTCCATCATTAACTTTTCTTCATTGGCTGCACGCGATGGTGGAGGTAACGGAGCTTCCATGTATGCAACAGCGAAGGGGGCGGTGATGACATTTACTCGTTCTATGGCAAAGGAACTTGGTCCACAAGGTATCCGTTGTAATGCGGTTTGCCCGGGTACGATTGCTACTTCTTTCCACGATCGTTTCAATACACCGGAGAATCGCGAACGTATGAAAGCTTCTTACGCATTGCGTCGTGAAGGAACTGCTGAAGAAGTTGCAGACTTGATTTGCTTCCTTGCTTGTTCCGAGTCTTCTTACCTGACAGGTACGAACATTGATATTAACGGTGGTTGTTTCTTCTCTTAAAGAAGAATGACTGATTCAAAAATTAATGGCAGTCGGGTGGCAATTAACTGCCCGACTACTTACCTACTTTAAAGATAATAGTTATGAGACGAATCTTTGCCATATGGGCTGTATGCCTCTGTTGGGGAATACTGAATGCTGCTCCGTTGGGGCCGTTTAATGCGACATTACTTGAACAGCTAAAGAATGACTATCAGAAAGGCGACAAGGATGTTGTCCGGTACATCGAATTTCAGGAAAAGGCAGCGGAGAAATATATAAAGATGACTCCTTTATCGGTGACCGCCAAAAAGAAATTACCTCCTAGCAAAGATCCACGGGATTATATGACCTTATCTCCCTATTGGTGGCCTGACTCTACAAAAACGGATGGACTTCCCTATATCCGAAAAGATGGGGAACGTAATCCCGAAGTTTATGAATATCCTGAACGTGAGAATGCCAATCGCTTCGGTGATGCCGTTTACTGTCTGGGAGTGCTCTATTATATAACAGGAAAAGAAGTCTACGCCAAAGCATGTGCTGTTCATTTAAAGACATGGTTCACAGACCCGAAACTGGGTATGAATCCCAATATGACTTATGCACAATCCGTGCCGGGTATGAAAAATATGCGGGGGTCAGGCTTTATCGACTCTCGTCGTTTTAGCCGTGCATTGGGTGTTGCCCGATTGATAGAGGGCTCTAAAAGTTGGACACTCTCAGATAAGAAAAAGCTTGATGACTGGGCCACCGCTTTTTGTTATTGGATGGAGAACAGTACGCAAGGGCAAAGAGAATCTCATGCAGCCAATAATCATGGCTTGTGGTACGAAGCTATTCATCTGATGGTATTGGCCTACTTAGACCGTACCGACCGTATTCGTGAGGTGGCTGAACAAAGTATTCTTCCCAAGATGGGTACACAGATTGCTGATGATGGCTCATTACCCCAAGAGTTGAAACGTACCCTCTCTTTACATTATTCAACTTTCGCTTTGGAAGCTTTGATGGAAGCTAATCAAATCACCAGTCAAATTGGTATTAATTTATGGGGTACGCCTGCTCCCAATGGAAAAGCGGCTTCACAGGCAGTGGATTATCTATATCCCTACTATCTGAATCCTGAAAGTTGGAAATTCAAACAAATTAAACCTTTCGACCAGTCTCGTGCAGCTATTCTTCTTTATGAAGCAGGAACAGCATTGGGCAATCAAAAGTATATTGATACGGCAAAGCGTATTGGGTTGAAATACAGTACATCTGATGTGGAAACGATACCGTATCTGATTTTGAAGAAGAAATAGAGTTAGAAGACATAATTTATCCTCACCTAATATTAAGTGATAACATGAAATTGAAATTGTTTTTTTATTTGTGTATGCTGCCGTTTCTTTGTCTTGCGCAGGAAACTCAACCACAACAGTTTTCCAATCGTTATGGTATGAAGATGAAGCAGAACGAAGATGGCTCTTATTCGTTGCTATATGCAAAGAAATATGCGAAATTTATTGATGTGAATACAATTCCTGATGTAATGACTCCTTATACTTACCAGGCAAACCGCTTGAAAAGCAAGGATTATAAAGGAGTAATTACAAAAGACATTGTTTACAAAAAGTATGAAGATTATGAGCTGATACTGACAGTTGATTTTGCAGAAACTGATAACCCTGCTCCTTTTGTAGTTTATCTCCACGGTGGTGGATGGGCACGGGGCAATAACGGTTCGTCTAGATCTTTATCCCAATATTTAGCAAAACAAAAGGGGATCACTGGTGTACGTGTATCTTATACATTGGCTCCGCAATCTGATGCAACCGTGAAAGTTTCTATCCAAGATGTTTGGGATGCTGTGAAATATATACGGGAACATGCTGCAGAGCTGAATATCAATCCTGAATGCTTTGGCTTTCTGGGAACTTCCGCCGGTGCTCATTTGGCTGCGGTAGCTGCAATGACTGTACCTGGAACGAAGGCCTTCGTTGGTTACTCCGGTATTTATGATTTGGAAAAGGCGGCTATCATTCAAAAGACGAAAGACCCTCAGCGTATTGGATATTTCTGTGGCAGGGATCCTAAAGTACTTCGGGAAGTATCTCCTGTCAACCTGATTCCGAAAAAGAATGTACCTGCTTCCATGTTGGTATGTGGTACATGTGATGTTACGGTAGAATGTGAGCAGAGCGAGATATTTGCATCGGCTTTAAAGAAAAGAGGGGGAGTCTGTGAACTGTTGAGATATGAATATTATGACCATAATGTCAGTTCAAAGACTTCTGATAAAATGGAAGAGATTTTCTTCAAATCGGTAGATTTCCTGACTGACCATGTTAAATAAGTCCAAATGAGAAAAGGAATCTTATTTTTAGCCCTTTTTGCTTTTATCGCCTGCTCCAACAGTTCATCGGAAGTGATAGACGAGAAAGAACAACCGAAACCTGAACAGCAGGTGGATGGTACATTGATTGCTGACGGCAATAGTATAAAAACATATGACTTGATTAAACGTTCGGGATATAACCATGAAGCGCCTGATTCTTCACGTGAACATAAGACCGCTCATTTTCAGCATATTCAGCAGGTTTATGATAATCAGTTGAATAAGTATGTATTTGCTTTCTTCATTCATGCTACGATTGATGATGATCGTGGGCTTACAAATATTACTGACCGTCAGCGCAATGAGATAAAGACGGATAACAAATCTCCGGAAAGTCTTGTCGGACAAAAGGGAGAGGCTATGGTATTTCGTTGGAAATTCTGTTTGCCGGTAGGGTTTCAAACGACGACTAAATTTTCTCATCTTCACCAGTTGAAAGGTATTGATAACTCGTCGGGCACAGCAGATGTCAGTTCTCCTCTTATCACTCTGACTGCCTATTCTAACAGCAAAGGGGGACAACAATTGCGGGTACGTTATGATAAACGTGGTGGAAGCACTACTACCCTTATTAGTACAGACCTTGCCGATTTTCTAGGCAACTGGGTAGAGGTAGAAGAAAAAGCCTGTTTCGGTGAGAACGGTTCTTATGAAGTGATCATCACACGTATCAAAGATGGAAAAGTTCTTTTAAAACTAGGTCCTGAAAAAATGGATATGTGGCGTACGGATTGTACCGGACTTCGTCCCAAATGGGGTATCTACCGTTATTTGGGTGAGAACCGGAGTTGGCAAGATCGGTTGCGTGACGAGGAAATCCGTTTTGCCGATTTCTCTATCAAAAAACTTTAGAGAGGGATTTTAAGAACAATATAAGAAAGGGACAGACTATCGTTTTGTCTATTATGGTGGTTCTCCTGTCTGAAATATATCTTCGGGTATATTTGGGGATAGGAGAACTTTATTTTTGGGGGGAATAGATATTTATAGTTTTTTGTATTTGTCTGATACAGATAAATATGGTATGAATTTGCCACATATGTGGTATCTGTCTCTTATACACATCTGACGCTGCCGACGAAGCTAGAAGTGTAGAT
>OWJH01000481.1_pt1 | contig 16800 bp, 17 predicted proteins | sample 1732621 | NCBI WGS metagenome assembly OWJH01 (sample SAMN05065735, study PRJEB22554) | human gut metagenome | biome: ENVO:2100002; feature: ENVO:00000062; material: ENVO:00002003 | host: Homo sapiens | place: USA
ACAACTTCGTGCTTTCTCTAAAGGTATGGATTCAAAAAACAGACGCAACAAGTGATAAACAGATAGGGAACGCATTGCGTTCCCTATCTGTTTATCTATTACTTTCCGATGCAACATGTGGATGTTGCTGATAGTTAAGCTTTTATCTTTTAAACGGTACAACTACCCTTTTTACAAGTGCAGAGAAAATGAACAACAAATGTAATATGCTTATTCTCAGCCTGTTAGCGATGAAGTTGTACCGTTCCTTTTAGCCTTTTTTGTAAGATTCTGGAAACAAATGCAATGCATTGTTTCTCAGCCTCTCCCGTTTCTTGTGTTACAGAACGCTTATCTGGTTGCAAAGATACAGATTTATATTGGATTAGAGCAAACTATTATCTTAAAAAATATTATTCCACAGTTGCTTTTTCGATAATTTTAATCGCACCACTTCATGTATCACAGTCAATGAGTTGCAGACAATGGGCAATGTGAACATGGTTTCATAATCTGAAAGCAGACAAGATACGCAAGCGCATATCGCATTACTTTGGCTTGCAACCAATTGTCTTAGAATCTTGGATAACGTCTTTGACTCTGTTACGAAATGCCTTCTGCCACCATTCAAGAGTGTAGAACAAAGTAAGCTCCGTCATGCCTGTCTCTCCAAGAAGAAAACCTTTGTAGAGCAAACCAATCACTCACCAAATAACTATGAGAAAGTGGCTTCTGACTCTATTGTTTAAGTACCATTGCAAACTGTACATGAACCAGAGGTTATTTGGAACGACAATAGTGACAAACAAGATGAACGGCTACGATAATAAGCCTGTATTGATGAAATAACACAAGGAATAAAATAATCTTGAAATCTCATGCAAGTTTTTGATTCCTTTTGCGTTTATTGAATAGTTATAACCCTTTAATATTGAAGAAATGTATGAAAATTAAAATGATTCTTATTGCATTAACCGCTTTGCTATCTTTGGCAAGCTGCGGTGATGATGACTCTGGTATTCAACTCACACAAGACGAAATCATTGGTGACATAAATACTGGTAAAAAGATTGTGATTACCTCTCTTACCACCTATACGGAAAGTAGCAGCAAAGTTAATGTAAATGGAGCTAAAGGCAAAATATCAGCAACATCTTCCGATGAAAGTATAGCCAAAGTCTCGTGCTCAACAAATGAAGCAGAGAAAGAAATCTATGTAAGTGGTGTTTCTGTAGGAAATACCACTATCACCATAACCGATTCCGATGGAAATACTGCTGTATTAAAGGTTGAAGTAAAAGATTGGACGACTCTTTGGGAACTTAGTAGAACAATGTATGTGGTAGATAGAAAATGTTTTGTTGAAGGTGTTTCTTCTGAGGATTCTGCAACTATTGCAGCTGATGCCATAGAGAAAGACTCATACAATAAATATTATACAATACGTACTCGTGTTTATATTCCTTCTGGCCCTTATGCAACCAAGAGACTAACCATTACAGATGATAAAGGAAATGTCCGCATGGATGGAATTCTTAAGATTCAACCAAATGCTGATAACTCCGAAGTTTGGCATTTATTACCTATTGGTAATTATACGGAAGTCGTTTTGGCTACATTTTACTATGACCAAAAAAGTATAGTCAAAGATGTGACAGGTTATTATAAAACGGCATATCCTAAGATTAAGAAAGTTGAGCTACATGCCATTTGCGCAATAGAGGAATTGGAGCCGGACAAATAATTGATAGAAGTAATTTACATTTATATCTGAATAAATTGCAACATTGTGGCATTAACCTCTACATTCAAAAGGAACAGCTTATATTATTGGACGATGAAGGACATCCGTCCCTCTTTGCCCCGATAATGATAGCCACGCTTTCAACCTGTGCGCAATTGGAGCGTGATAATATCTCATTCCGATTACAGTCAGGAAGGAAGCGGTTTATATCTTTGTCGCAATAAAAATAAAAAGAAGTATGAAAAAGATAGTTTTTATTCTACTCATTTTTTGTAGTTTTCTTGTAGTATGGGGATGCAATAAGAATAAAACGAAATGTGTTCCACAGAAAGAAGCAACTTCTGATTCTTCTATGAGAAGTAATGACGACACTCTAAGCCTTATGATAGAGCATGAGGTTGACGATGTTGATTATGGCGTGATTATAAAACGTGGCGACAAGACCATTCATCGCTTCGGATACAAATATCCTGAAGATGATGATCTTGTACCAAATGAAGAACGTATTGATAGTTGTCTGTTGACTGACTTGAATTTTGACGGTATAAAAGAAGATGTGCTGTTTTATTTGGGTAGCTTTGGTGCTTCTGGCACAGAATATTTTGATGCCTGCGTGTGGAATTCTAATACTGAGCATTATGACAAAATTGAAGAATTCAAAGATATTCCAAACCCCAAAATCAGCGACAAATACAAGTGTATTCTTTCAAGAGTGTATGTTTCTTCCGCAGAGAACGAATATGCAAAATATGTATGCACCAATGGACATCTCATTAAGGTTGCCGAATTGAGACAATATTGGAAAGGGAACATTTATCCAGAGCGAGACAGGGCTGTTTATGAAGAGCATTTTATTAAAGCTAATGTTTGGAAGAGAAACTTGAAACTAAATCAAATTAGCGATTTCTGGAAACCGGTCGTACCGTTTTGATTATATCCAATTGGAGTTGGTGAGGTCATATAAAAATAAAAGGAATTATGGGCAAATATCGCTTTCCATAATTCCTTTCTAATATTTTTTCTTTTTAATGAGTTGTAGATATTACCTTTTTTCCAGACAAATCATATATCTGTTCTTCTTTTTGTGGGCTTATTTGTAATGTTATCGACTCCTGTTGTCGGGAAATCATCCGTTTAAGGGGTAAATACCGTACAACGAGTTAAGCGATTACTAAAAATGCAATCATAGCAATAATACTATTAATTTTTCGTTCTTTTCAAAAACGGGGTTGTGCAATAGTGGCTTAAAGGCTAAAAGCACTACCTTTGTAAATAATATCAAAACAGAGTATAATGGAAGAAAACAATATAACAGTTGATAAAGCTGTCCAAACCATAAAAGGGGCAAATTTGCGAGCTCAACAAAAACAAAAGTTTCTCATGTTAATGTAGAAGAATTATGAAAATATCTGAAATAAAAAACGAATTATTAACAACTTTGAACCCATGTGTCTTGAACCATGGGTTCAAAGTAAATAAGACGAAATTTTGTCTAAAGAAGAATGACGAAAATAATGAGAGTCAATTTTCTTTTGATTATAACTCATGGGGCGATGAAATTCATCTATTTCCATACGTGCAAATAAAAAATAAAATGATTCATTCTATTTGCGAAGCCAATGGTTTTCATTTAAATTACACAGCATTTATAAATCTCTTGCTGTTGAGAAAAATTTATGATGGAACATATACTGAGGATTCAAAATGGCAATTACAATATGATAGACAAGACCGATTTATTATTTTTAATAAAAGAGATTTAGAAAATACTGAAAAAGAAATGATAAATTTAGTATCATTTGGCTTGGAATATTTAGAGACGAACAATAATGTTTATGCAATAGATAAGATGTACAATACTCCACCTCTGAATAAACAAAATCCGAACTGTTCAGGATTTGATACTCAATGTATAATAGGTCTAATCTCTGCAAAATTAGCGCATAACGAAAATTATGGACAGATTTGTGACTATTATTCGAGTTCTATAAATTCAGAAGATATGTTACAAGATACAAGACATAAGTTTGAAAGTATTAAGAATTTTTTAGAAACCCTTTAATGAGCAACATATCCGTATATGTTTAAAACACGGCTACAGATATTTCTGCATAGATAAAACTTCATAGAACAGAGTGCAAAATAAACTGTGTCAAGCTATAATAATGATGGTTTAACACAGTTTATTTGCATTTTATACTTTCTTCTTCAGAATATAGTTCTTCCGAAACTCTTTTTTAGGTTCGTTGCCAAACGAATCCGTCAGAATAATACTATTGTCATCCCTCACCTTATAGAATATATTGTCCCCACTTGAAGGATGCACAAGCATCAAGATATTGCCATCAAGCACTTGGAAGGTACCTCTTAACATTTCCCGCTCGTTCTGCTTTTCTTTGAATGTCTGTATCAACAAGTAGGTTCCATCAGCATTTAGCGTGAGTGTTGTTTCAACATTAGGTGGTAACACACCGTTATAAGTTCCAACTATGGAATCCAAGCTGGCTCTATTTTATAAAGCATATCATTCGATTTTAATTGAAATATATGCATATTGCCAAGTTTTCTATGATTATTTAAATATAGCGTAATACGTATAAAACCATTGATAGATCAGTATTTTGAGATAATGCTGCAATTCTATGCAATAAAATCAAATGTCTATCGTTCTTTAGATAAAACATAAAATAAAGACGTATGAAAGTATCAACAAAACAAGGCTATAAACCGCCTTAAAATTCGCCAGGGCTTATCAGAGGATATTTTCCTTGTTTCTTTGAAAGTTTTTCCATGTCTAGGCTACCCATACCAATGGCAGTTGCAAGACCTTGAAGACCACCAGAAGAGCGGTCCTGACGGTGAGATTACCACCTCGTTTGAGTATGACGGCATACAGCGCCTTGTCAGTGTCACCGACACGGAGGGCAATGTAATGACCTCTACTTACGACATGGGAGCAATGTGAATGAAAGACCTCAAACTGTAAATGTAACCATAAAATGAGAAATCACATTTGTTTAATTACGCTTTACGCTTTTACCTATATTTTATACTCTTGCTCTATGGAGCAAGAGTATAATTCTTTCCATATAATATATTGCAAAGAAGTTTCCTCAGGATTACAATATAATAATTCTTGTGGAACGATAGAATATAGAGGGGAGAAATATACTATAAAAAAGAGTGTTTATTATGTTAAAAAGAAACTGCAAAATGTAGATGTGTATAGGAGTGATGGTATAATATCCTATACTAAAAGTGAAGTAGAATCTGATAAAAAACTCGCAAACTATTTAGGGATTCCTTTGGTTAGAATTGTTGTGATTAGTAAGGATAAGCTTTTGGATAATAATACATTATTTTCTTATGAAGCAAAAGGAGATTCTATATTTGTTAATCAGGCAAAAAATCTTGTCATTTACGTAAATTCTATTCAAAAGTAAACTCTATGGGGAGTTTTTTATTATGGTTCTACAAGAATTAGTGTGTGTTAACGAGAGTGTAATCTAAACTGTGTCATGCTATCACTGTTATAGTTTAATGCAGTTTATTTGCATTTTGTTCAGTATAGTTTTCCCACTTCTACACCCGGCAACAAGTAGCAGAAATCATCGAATTTCTGGATGAACCATAAAAAATCACCCTGAAAGGGAATGCATACAACACTCTATACATATCCCTTTCAGGGTGAGTTAATAAAACTACAATCATAGCAATAATACTATTGATTTTACGTTCTTTTCAAAGAAAGGGGTTGTGCAATAGTGGCTTAAAGGCTAAAAGCACTACCTTTGAATGCTGTCAAATATGGTAATGTTCAATGTCACAATTTGTGATATTGGAAAAATGAATATAAATATGACAGATAAAATAGAAAAAAAGGAGAGCAGCGAACTGTGTATGTCACATAGGTGCATCCATTAAGAACTTAGGCAAAAAGTGGTTTTGGTTTCTCCAAGATGGCAACAAAATAGTTCAAAGAGCGAATCGCCCCACTTTGGGGCTATATTTGGGCTACAGGAGGCATTTTCACGTTGCATAAACAACTCGTTCGCCAACTGGTCGTCAGAGTTAGTTAACGCCGAGGATTGCATAAAGGCTTTCCAATGCATATGTTTAATTCAAATTTAATCCACTTTTTAAAGTGGAGTCATAGATAAAATCATATAGAATAAAGATGAAAGAATTAGTGGGTATTATATTATTGACAGTTTTGGTAGTATTTGTTTCATGCAACTCCAATACTAATGTGTCTCTTGTGGGAACATCTCCGCAACTATTTGGTGTACGCCAAGTAAGCTCAGGTAATCCTGGCTATAGAAATAGAGAGTTGTTCATAAACGAATTGGAAAAAAAGTGTAAATATCCTATTGAGTTTCAAAAAAATAATTTGGAAGCATACGTTGCTGTTGAATACACGACAGACCAACGAGGATATATTGTTAAAAAAAAAGTGGTTGCTTGCGACAATAAAAAATTCAAAAAGATAACATTGGATATATTCGACGAAGTTAAAACTCTTAAAATAGCCACAACAGAGAAAATTGATACAATCTACTTCCAATACAAGATACAAGGTTCACCAACTTTAATCCATTCAAAAGTAGATGTCAAGATTATCGGCTATGGCAGCAATAATAAATCAATTTTAATGAAGTAACTCGATTTATCATAATTCACTACTGTCCAATAAAAAAGGCAATTCAAATTATAGAATATTATAAAAACAATAATAGTCGAAATGAACAGAAGAAAAAATAGATCCCAAAATAGGAAAAAAGGCATTTGCAGTAAAATTACTGTTGCAAATGTCTATTTTACAATTTGTGTATGTGTTTTTATTTATGCGCTTGCATCTCCTATTTTGTCTGTTGTTTTAGAACATTGCGGTGAACAAACTGAAGCGATAATAACATCAAACACATCATCATGGGTTCATAGATGGACTGAAAGTTGTTATATGTATGAATTTAGTTTAAATGGAAAATTTTATACAGGAAATTCTTTAATCAAAGAGGGGGAGAGTGATAAAATAGGAACAAAAATTAAAATTTACTATTTTAAAAATTTCCCATCTTTTAACAGACCATTAAGTTATTATGATGATTAAGTTGTAAAAGCTAAAATTAAAATGAGGGTATGTTAGTTTGCATACCCTCATTTTATGATAGTTATAGTCAAACTGAAATGGTTTGAGGAAATCTTAAGGTTTCATGTTCGATGGATAAAACAGTTCATGAATAGCATATTAGAACAATTCTATGCAATAAAATCAAATGTCTATCGTTCTTTAGATAAAACATAAAATAAAGACGTATGAAAGTATCAACAAAACGAGGCTATAAACCGCCTTAAAATTCGTCAGGGTTTATCATAGGATATTTCCCTTGTATCTTTGAAAGTTTTTCCATATAAAATCTAAGTACTACGGGTTAGAGATGATTTATCCAGACGAAGAGAAGATTACTTACTCTTACAATCTCGGTGGTCAGCTTGAGAAGGTTCATGGCTATAAATCTTACGGCTACGACTATGTGAGCAAGATTGGCTACGACAAGTTTGAGCAGCGCACATATTTGAAGTATTGCAATGGTGCGGAGACGTTCTACACCGTAAGTTATCATGCTTACATACCTTTACTAAAATTTAAAATATTGTTATGAACAAAATCACTGCTGTCCCGTTTAGAAATCATCGGGCCTGAAAAGGCTAGGATATAGCCAATCCTCCGTCTCTTCTGTTGGAACAGCTTTGTTAAACAATTCATTTAAAGGAGTCTTGTCCGTAAGGAATAGACCCACGTTCTTTGAAATAGTGTGTAGCGATTGATCTATGTGCATCTCTTTCTTTGCATAAGCTAAAAGCAAGTATGTGCATATGGCAATCCAGATTTGCAGATATATGGCATTCTCGGAAGTTCCATAAAAGGATTTGATGTGAAGGTGTTGCTTAATCCATTTAAAGTAAAGTTCCACGTTCCATCTTTCCCTATATAATTCAGATATGGTAAGCGCTTCATATTCCATGTTGTTTGTGAGAAACCTATACACCTTACTTGTTGCATAGTCCTCATAGGTTACCATTCTAAGTTCTTCAGGATACCATTTGGCAGTATGTAGTCCTGTTAATTTGATACGTTCATCAGAAATGATACCAGTACTCTTGTCAACTTCGGCTTCTGATACAACTTCAAAAAGCATGTTATCTTTTGCCCTAGTAACAAAGAATGCATTCTTCTTAGTTATCAACTTGAAGAGTCTGTTGAAATCTACATATCCTCTGTCCATCAAATAGATAGCAGAAGGTTCTATGTAGAGATCATCAAGAGCTTTTACATCATTAACTGATGCAGAAGTCAAATAAACTGAGACTGGAAGATTTCCTCGCAAATCGACTAATGTGTGCATTTTGATGCCACCTTTGTTTTTGCGATACTTTGCCCAAGGACATAATTTGAGACACAGACTTATAGTACTGCTATCAAAAGCATATACCATGTTGTCTAGGTCTAATCTGAACTTGTCTTTGACATAAAGAGGACGTACTTTTTTCAAAAGAACGTCTGCAAAATCTTTATAGATATGCCAATCTCGCTTCTCGTTAGCTTTTGCTAGAGTATTACGTGGTACAGCATAACTAATACCACAATGGTAAAGTTTGCAGGAGAGTGCCGTAAGGCAGTTTTCTATATCTCGAAGACTATCACGACCTGTTAATTGAGCATAGCTCATTACTAGGAATTGGTCTTTGCAAGAGAAGTTTCTTGCTCTGTAGTTTCCCTTATAACGGTCTACACAAGTTTTGAAATCACGTTCTGGTATAAGTGACATAATCTGAGAGAATATAGTTTTGCCTTTGTTCATCGCACACGTATTTTAAATATGCGTGCAAAGATACAAAATCAAATCGAATACACTATAAAAAGTCCGTAAACTTTTGAGTATTAATAACTTATTTAATAATCGTCTCGTTTTAACGGGACACTAGTGGAACAAAATAATAAAAATATTATCAAGCATAATTTGTTTTGTTTGCTTCGTCATTCATGATTGGATCGATTATTTTAATGGTTTTTTGTTTTTTTTGCCAAATCTTCCAGAATCATTAATATCTGAAAAAAAGTGGAAAAAAATATTACGCAAATTAATCAAAAAATCATAACATTATGAATGTGAACTAACCAGTCTTTTTTGGGGATATTGATTAGGGCACGAAAAACCGCAAAGAAATTTTTAGGTATCACTGAAAATTCCAAAAGAGTCCAAAGACAAAGCAATTCAACTTGTTCAGTTCTCCTTCAGGGCTGATGTGCAAGCGAGAGAGTCGTATGTACGACGATGAGTCAGCATGGCATAACAAGTTCTACAAGGAAGTAACCTCCAAGGTTGACGAAGACATTTTCAAACCGCTCTATACAACAGAGCGAGAGGATAATCGTGTCGGGTGTCCTCCTGAACGGGCTCCGTTATAAGTTCCAGCTATGGAATCCAAGCTAACTCTGTTTCCCAAAACTGCCGTATATTCTTCATGCTTATCAGCACACCTGCCTCCAGCGTAATGAGGCTGGCGAACGAGTGTCGTCCCGAATTGTAGGAATAGGGAAAGTCCGTTCTCTTTTCCGCAAGTACATCTCTTCCTTTTGGATGGAAAGCAACAACTGCTCGATGTCCTTGTTGTTTTCCACGGCTTCCTTGCTCTTGCCCTCCTTTGGCTGCTTTAGAGCTTTATGTTAATAAAACTACAATCACAGCAATAAAACTATTAATTTTACGTTCTTTTCAAAAATGGGGTTGTGCAATAGTGGTTTAAAGGCTAAAAGCACTACCTTTGAATGCTGTTAAATATGGTAATGTTCAAAGTCACTATTTGTGATATTGGAAAAATGAATATAAATATGACAGATAAAATAGAAAAAAGGAGGCAACCTTTGCAGTACCGTACAATGGCGATGACAACAACGATTATGTCGATGGTAAGGGCTTCTGCTGCAATGACGGCAGCTTGGAACCTGCGCAGGCACGAGCTTTGTCGAGAGCTGCAAAGAATAACTTCCAAGAGGGCGACGCATACGAGACGATGCAGTTCTACTACCACCCAGACCATTTGGGTAGCAGTAGTTACATCACCAACCTTGACGGCGAGGTGGTGCAGCATATTGAGTATGTGCCTTTCGGTGAAGTCTTTGTTGAGGAACGCAACAACATTTGGAATTACACCTTATCTTTTCAATGCCAAGGAATTTGATGAGGAGACGGGCATGTACTACTATGGAGCAAGGTACTATGACCCGAGGGTGAGTTTGTGGATTAGTACGGATATATTGGAAGAGAAGAATTATGGAAATTCAAGTTATGCGTATACCTATAATCCAATTACTTTTATTGATCCTATTGGCACAGACACAATAAATATATCCTATGTTAATAAAAAATGGAAGATAGATGCGCCCATAATAGCTGATGGAAATGACGTCTTTAATGTCGCAAATGGAGATAAAAAAGAAACCTATGAATTTTCACAAGGAGAGCATGGGAAGCGAGTGAATTTGTTAAACTTGGAAATAGGTGAAACAAAAGACAGTTATACACTAGGAGTGTATCATATATCTGGAGAAGCAGATAATGGCACAGGGTTCTATGTTGCTCCAGGAGGAGAGCCAAGTACAAAGAACGGAAGTGGTCGAAGGATTCCTGATGGAACATATCCAATAATTAATCCGACGGCTGGATCACAATGGATAAAACCTGGAGTTGGAGGAAACGTAAGTAAGCGAGGAATCAGATTCCACTATGGAGGAACAAATCCAAGATCTTGGACAGAAGGATGCTTTGTTTTATCCTCTGGGTATTCTGTTAATGGAAATACGATCCATTATAATGCTGATGAATCAAAAACGGCATCAAGAAACTTTGACAATGCTTTGGGAGCCATAGGACATTTTTCGTATCGACCTAAAAGTAGGACCTATAATAGAGAAGGGGCAACTTTTAATGCTCCAATTAAACATACCCTAATTCTTAAATCAAGGAAAAAGTAATAATGTTATGTAAGTCTGTGTTATTGAAGATTTTCAATAACACAGACCTTTAATTAACTTTTGAACACTCTAAAAATGAAGAAGTCCTTATCTTTGATATTGTATGTATTTATGTGCAGCTGTTGTCTTGGCTCTTCGAGAGTCTCATTGAATTATAAAAATGATGAATCAACAGACGCACTAGAAGTAAAGTCGCCAATCTGTAGTCCTCTAAATTCTGAAGATAATGAACTAACAGATTCTATAACAACTAATTTTTCTCAGAGCAATGTAACATATTATGGTATCCGGATTTGGCCCCAAGACGAAGAATACTACCAGAAAAGTGTAGAAAACAGGTTGTATCTTGTGTTAGGGATTAATGATACGTTGGTAGTTATATCCGATAACCCAATATTTTTTGGGGCGAATATATTATCAATAAGATCAAAAAGTAGAGCAAGGAAGGTATATTCAAGGTACAATCTTAATTTTGACAATGATCTTCCAATAAGATTTTATGCCACATCTTCATCAGATACTCTTATTTATGAAAAAATACCAATAAAATCTGCTCCGTATCAATTGTCCAAGGGTATATTGAAGACAAATAGGTTAATTGGTCTCCCCATATATGTGGGTATGCCTATCAAAGTGCTAAATAGAAAAGTGGGGATAGAGGGAATAATCCCACTTGAAACCTTAACAGAGTATAAGGTAATGTGCGTCATACATCCAGAAGCGGTTCGCTCTCTTTGGGTAGATAAACAATATATCCAATCATTGAAGCAGTTAAGTCACTGTGATATAACAATGATCATATTAAAATTAAAAGATAACAAGATTGATACCATTGAGTTTACCAATTTTGGGAAATATAAAATGACGGATGGAATGAGCGTAACATCATATTTAAAATTTAGATAATGCGGTAATGGCCAAAAGACGTAAAGAAATTCCAGTAAGCGAAAGAACTGTTATTTTGAAAGGATTACGAAAATGAAAAAAACATTACCCGTTGGCGGAATTAAATATGGAATAAGATGGGTAATGCTTCAAATCGGGAGTTGTTGTAATAATCATCTGATTATCAATGCTATCTGACAAAATGAAAAGTGTGAAGGCTGGAATTAACGCTTTGCTTTCGCATTATTTCCGACATTACAGCATAAGCACATGAGCAAAGATATTTTTTGGGTACTTTAAGCTCCAGATTGGAAGTTATCAAAATTAAAAGAACAACAAATATGGCACGCAAACGACAAGTCACAATAGTGATAGATAACTGTATGACATTAAAACAGCAAGAATATGGCAAACAGACCGTTAGTCCATATATAGATTGCTTGAACTTACCCATACAAGGGTAACAGGCAATACCCATATAAGGGTAACAGGCAATAATTTTAATAATAGGTAATTTTACAACTATGAATAAGTTTATATTAGTGATAGCTATGGTTTGTTGCATAACACAATTATGTTCACGATTTAATGCGATATATGGAACAAAACATCATATTGATATGTTAGATTCAATATCGACAAATTTTGCAAGGGAAAATACTATCTATCGCGGAGTTCGATTGTGGTCTATGTTTAATAATCCGAATAAAAATTATTTGTGTATAAAAGTAAATGACACGCTAATCATCGTTACAGATAGTGAGTTATTGTTTGACACCCCTTTATATTCAACGACAAAGGAGAGGCTTGCTCAAGATTTTAGCCAGGCAAGCATCGTATACTGCACTGATATTCCATTCCGTGCATATGTTGTTGCAGAAGGGGATACCTTAATATACGAAAGAAATTCCATTACCTCCCCAAAATATAACTTATCTCGAGGAATTGTTAGGAATAACATTGTAAATCCTAATAAAAATTTATTTGTAGGTGATTCCTTGGATGGACTATTAAAAAAAATTGGATTATGGGATAAAAGGGTATTAGACTATGCCGATAAGTCTAACGTGTGTATATTTATAAATACCGAAGCAATCAAATATCATTCACGACTTAGAGATGAATCAAATTTTATATTAAAATGTGAATTCAATGCAGTTTTTGTACAAATAGTTAATAATAAAATTTATGGTGTTGAATATGGACTTTTTGGTAGATATGAAATGAAGGAAGATTTAAGTCTTAGAGAATATATGGATGCCATGTGATGAATGATGGATATAACGAGTTCGGCATGGATGAGCGCAAATTCAGACAGTGTAATACAAACTGTGTCAAACTATAACCATTATAGTTTAACACAGTTAATTTGCACTTCATTATTTCTTTCTCAGTGTATAATTCTTCCTATCCTCATTTTTGGGTTCATTACCAAACGAATCCAGCAAAACAACACTTTTATCCTCCCTCACCTTATAAAATATATTGTCCCCACTCGCAGGATGCACAAGCATCAATATGTTCCTGCAATGGAATCCAAGTCAATACCGTTTCCTAAGACTGCCGTATATTCTTCGATTTTAACAGGGTCAATATTGGCATCATTTTGTTCTGTGCCGCATAATATATAAGATGTAACAAATGCAACAACCTATATTGCCATTTCCTTTTTCATAGCCATCATAAAAGAAAAAGTGTCCGCAATATCAAACGAGTGGTATCACGGACACGAATGAATAGTTGAGTTTAATGAAAGTTATTATGCTGAAACTTTGTTGATGCACGAACAAGCCCTTGCACTGTCGAAGACGATGCGAATGCCGTTGGTCTTAATCTTGTCGAAACGAAGGATGCGCTTTCTTTTGGGTCACTCTCGCATACCGCTGCGTCATCTTCACATCCTTGTGACCGAGCATCTTGCAGATGGTCTACATCGGCACACCTGCCTCCAGCGTAATGAGGCTGGCGAACGAGTGTCGTCACGAATGGTAGGAATAGGTAAGTCCGTTCTCTTTTCCACAAGCACATCGAAAGCCTTTTGGATGGAAAGCAACAACTGCTCGATGTCCTTGTTGGTCTCCACGGCTTCCTTGCTCTTGTTCTCCTTTGGCTGCTTTAGTGCTTTATGTTAATCGAAGTACAATCGTCGCAATAATACTATTGATTTTACGTTCTTTTCAAAGAAAGGGGTTGTGCAATAGTGGCTTAAAGGCTAAAAGCACTACCTTTGTACGCAATATAACAACAATACGTTTAAGGTCACAATTTGTGATCTCAAAAATAAAGATAGCAATATGGCAGATAATATAGAACATCAAGATAAAGGAGAACTGGTCGCAAATTGTGACCAGTTACAAAATGATGAAGTCGTAGTTACCACTCCTGTAGAAAGTCGAATAATGTCTATTCGTGGAAAGCAGATTATGATAGACAGAGACTTGGCTGAACTTTATGGAGTGGAAACTGCAAAGAAAACAGTTTCAAAAGGTGCTTCTGATAGAATTGAATAACAAAATAAATCACGATATCTTTATTGGATGTCGTGATTTACTTAAAAAAACAAGAAAATGAAACGTGTTACAAATAAGGAGCTTATAAGTGTCATATTGGTAAATATTGGTTTATTAGCAGCTGCTGTTTATATGTGGCTCATATACGACCGTAGACAGACGATAATCAAAAGTGAGGAACCAATACAAAATTATTCGGTACTGGAAGTTAATTGCCGTCGTAGAACTTCATCATCCATATTCATAGAGTTCAATGGAAAGCAATATTATGTAGCAGTTGCCAGAGATAAATGCATACAGTTTGATCCACAAAAAATAAAACTCTTTTATGACAAAGAAAGAGATAAAGTTTATGAAGAAAGTGGGGCGATGGTAAGACATTTAGTACCTAATTTTATTCTATATTTATGCTCATGTATATGGTTATTAATCGTGATAAAAAAAAGACTTAGTAGTAGTTGATTATATAATAGGCTGTAACAACTTCAACTAGACGACCTCCGTATATGACATGGGTGAACGCCGTACTGAGGTGAACCATCCTGCAAGCGGCATCACTAGCTTCACATACGATGCGCTCGGCAATGTGCTGACCAAGCAGACTGCCAACCTTGCAAAGGAAGGCAAGTTCATTACTTACGATTACGACTATCTGCGTCTGACGGGTATCAACTACCCAGACCATCCGGAGAACAACGTGAAGTATTACATAACCGTGTAAATAAAAAATAAATGAATTTCAATGATAGTACTCCCTGGGGAGTGCTATCATTGAATCGTAAAATTAGGAATTATGATATTTGATAAAATAATAAAAGATTTACTTCAGCTTAACTTTTTTTCTGAATATAAATTTAGAAAAAGAGACTCTTCCTTCTTGTTGAAAACAAAAGGTGGTAAGCAATTTATTGAGATGGATCACTGGATTGACGAAGCAACATCATCTCTCGTAATATATCCTATCTATGGTGTAAGATTCGATATTCTATCAAAATGGTTTGAGAAATTTAGTATGAAAAATTTGCAAGACCAAAGAGACAGAGCCAGTATCGCTTTTTCTGGGGATATGCTATCTATGCAAGACAAGTTTTATTTCAACTTGAATGGGGAAAAATATGCAACCGATTTTAATAAATTACAAGCAAAAGTTCAAAAGTGTGCAGAATATGTCTTTTCAGAATATTCGTCACTTGATAAACTCTATAATAAAACAATAGTGCCAATTTTAAACGGAGAGGTTTCTCTACCTGATGTTGGAGCTGACTGGATCTTTATTGATTTGGCTTTGTGCAAAATCGTAAATCCTTCAAATTTTCATAAGCTAAAACAGATAATTCTTTCCCATGTGAGAAAAATGTATATGTGTAAAGAACCGAACATATTGGATTATTATGATAATTTGGAAGATATTTTACAATATTTAGAATATACTCAATTATAAGTAGTGTTTTTTAGGATGCATATTCATTAGTGTCCCGATTTTAACGGGACACTAATGACTGCACATCATAATAACAATGAAATATGTGGTATAAAGAAAAATATAGAATAGTAACAGAGAATCCATATAATAAGGAAAAATTAAATGGATTAGGTTTGGTTATTTACAGTGAATGGAAAGATTCGTTTGTAAACATCATCCAGAAAAATGAAATAAAGCATTTATTCCTGAACTATTCATTGGGATGGAAATGTTCAGACTATACTTTTTTACGATATATAAAGCCGATAGAAACATTAGAAATAATAGATACTCATTCTGTTGGAATTAAAAATGTTGAGCAACAGCATGAGTTGGTAACATTATGTTTGAATTTACCCAATGCTAATGATATTGATTATCATGCCTTTTACCATCTAAAAAATGTGTTTTGTTATGGTGATAAACGAAATGATTCTTTATTTTCTTGTAATAGTATAGAAAAACTATATATTGATGATTTTAGAATTGGGGATAAACATTGTATTGGAAATTTGAAAAACCTGAAAGATTTAACAATAGCTAATTCCAATATAACATCTCTATCTTTTGCGAAGGAACTATTGCAACTTAAAAGTTTAACTATACTAAATTGCAAAAAGGTACAGTCGTTTTCGGACATTTCTTTTCTTAGAAATTTAATAAGAATAGAGATTAGAGGCGTCAAAAACCTTCACGACATCAACTTTTTAGCAAACTCAAAGAATATTGAGGTTGTTATAATAGAAACAGATAAATTGGCTTCAATCAAGTCTTTGGCTGGTTTAAAAAGGATTAAAGCTCTTGCTTTATTTGGGAAAAATTTCTTAATAGAAGATATGGATTTGACACCGATATACAATTTAGAGCAGCTTTCAATGTTGGATATTCCGAACCGAAAATGTTACCCAGTAAAAATAAATTGTTATTGGAACTGGGATGATTATGGGAAAAACCGTAAAAATTGGTTGACTGAAAAATAAATTTACCAATTTTATTGAGATGAGGAGAGTGTAAAATAAGCTGTGTCAAGCTATAAAAGTTATAGCTAGACGCGGTTTATTTATATTTTTCTATACTTTCCTTTTTAGAATATAGTTCTTCTTATCCTCTTTTTGGGGTTCATTACCGAACGAATCTATCAGAATAATATGGTTGGCATCCTTCACCTTGTAGAAGGTATGCT
>OWJH01000492.1_pt1 | contig 16524 bp, 10 predicted proteins | sample 1732621 | NCBI WGS metagenome assembly OWJH01 (sample SAMN05065735, study PRJEB22554) | human gut metagenome | biome: ENVO:2100002; feature: ENVO:00000062; material: ENVO:00002003 | host: Homo sapiens | place: USA
ACTTCTAGCTTCGTCGGCAGCGTCAGATGTGTATAAGAGACAGGCCATAAAGGCCTCGGCTGACAGCGCACAGGTATGGCTGACGTTCAGCGTGCCCGGCGAGAAGCATCTCCGCCTGACGGTGACGAATCCGGCGGATGGCACGGAGGATGTACGCGAAAAGGTAGTGACGGTGCAGCGTGTCTCATGGCAGCAGGTTTCCCACGAGGCATTGGGGATGACTTGGCCGGTTTTGTTCTGGGATATGGACGGAGACGGCATATTGGATGTCTTGGACCAAAACGGTTTTTACGTAAATGACGGATACGGAAGGTTTGAAAAACTGGGGACCATATTCAATTCAAACCTTACGGTGGAGTCTCGTGCCGGTATGGGAGGCCAAGCCCCCGTTTTGGACTTTGACATGGATGGGGATGCCGATTTTGCGGTACGGAACAATAAGGGCAACCTGATTCTTCATCGCGGAGGCCGCGACTTTGAGGCCCTCGATGCCAATCCGTTGCTGGTCGAGCACGGCTTTGCGGATTTGGACAATGACGGTTTTCCCGAGCTGGTGGATGCTACGGTCGGGTTTTATGCACCGTCCGAGTTTTATGTCAACAAGGGCAACAACACCAATTTTGAGAAAATGACCTTGGATGACGGAGACGGGAATTGGATACAGATAGAATTTTTATACGATGTCAATCGTGACGGCTTGCTCGACATCTTCTCCACACGTGGCAGGGTAGATGGGAAATGGAAAGATGCCTTTGCCCTGAACAACGGCGGTTTGGAATTCGACGTGCGTTATTCCCCTGAAAGTGAAGGTACAGTGGTTGCTTTCGAAGACATGGACGGCGACGGCGTGCCGGACAAGGTAGTGACTTACGGTAATGACGGAGTAGACAAGGATGTGATAGGCATTTGCTTCGGCAATAAGGATTACACGTTCGGCACCCTGGTCAAATTTGTATTTGAAAATGCTCACAGTAGCCGTTATACAGTAGAAGTGGTCAAAATAGCCGATTTCGACAACAACGGCTGCCCGGACATCTTGGTGTACTATGATTTCTACGAACAAAACGTGAGCAAGAAGGAATATGCCATACTGTATATGGAGCGCGACCGCTCGGGACGGATAGAAGTGCTGCACAATCAGGAGTTGGGATTTGTGGATGGCATGGCCGACGTGAACCATGACGGTGTTCCAGATTTTTATCATGCTGGGAATGACGGGGTAACGTTGCTCCGCACCGGCATCGAGAACACCGCTCCCGAAGCCCCGGCCCATGTGCGGGCCACCCAGGAAGGTCTCGGCATATTGTTGGAATGGGATGACGCCTACGACAAGGAAACCCCGGCCATGCAGATGCGCTACAATGTGAGCGTGAAGAAGAAAGGGGCAGAAGGCGAAGGTGCTTATATCATCTCACCGCTGAACGGCGGAAACGGCAAGGTAGCGGTCATTCCCGGGGCATATTACCAGAAAGCCACGCGTAAGATGATTCCCATCGAGCGGTTCGAGGCCGGACAGGAATATGAGGTGCAGGTACAGGCCATAGACCTCTGGGATGTCCATTCGCCCATGTCGGAGACCTATTCCTTTAAGGTGAGCGAGCAGTTCATCGCCGGACCTACGGTGACGGCACCGCGCAAGGCTGTGGCTTTGACGTATAATGTGCCCGATGCCGCTTTGCAAACCGCCGAGTGGGACTGGGACGGCGGGACGCTTCTCGGTCAGGAAGGGAAACGGTTTGAAGTGGCATGGAACGAGCCGGGGCTGAAAACCGTGACCGTCCGCACGGCAGATGGCGAAACGGCCACTAAGAACGTGATGGTGCGCGACATCGACCTTTCGTTCGACTTCCCCACCGAAGGACTGGCCGGGACGGAGATTACCTTCACGCTTCCCGAAGCCTTTGCGCAGGCTTCCCGCGAGGACATCGATGTGAAGCTGTCGGACGAACGTATCGAGATGCTGCTCCGCGTAGGGAGCCGGGAAGCCAAGGCGGTGTTCCCCGATGCCGGTGATTATTCCTTCCGCTTGTCGGTGCTCGATTCCGTGTGCGGCGTGGTGGAATCGGAAGAGAAGCGCATCCGCATCGTGGGCGAAGTGCCTGTGCCCGTTATCCGTTTGGTAGGCATCGATGCGGCTACCGGCAAGAACAAAGTGACGTGGGACATGCCCGGCATGCCGGATTTCGTCACCACCGTGAATATATATAAGGAGAACGGACGCTACAATGCCTTTGACTGTATTGCGCAGGTGGCTCCCGAGGCGGGCGAGTTCGTAGACACGTCCTCCAATCCCTCTGTCTCGTCCGACCGCTATTGCATCAAGTTGGGCACGACGTTCGGTGTGGAAAGTCCGGCCAGCCGTGTGCACAGCGGTACGCACCTGATGCTGAACAAAGGAGTGGACGGTGCCGTCAACCTGATATGGAACGCCTACGAGGGTGGCATTGTGGACAGTTACCGCGTCTTGCGCGGAACGTCTGCCGACCGTCTGGAACTGTTGGCCGAGGTGTCGGGTGCCCATACGGCCTACACCGACCTGAACGCCGGGGACGGGACGTATTTCTACGCCTTGGAGTATGACGAGACCTATTCCGACGAATGGCAACCGATGACGAGGACATCCAAGGAAAGGGCGTCCGGAAGCGGTCGCTCCAATGTGGTATGCACGGACGGGGCATGGACAGTGGTACCTGCCGAACAGTTGAACGTGCTGGCCATAGAGAAGGAACTCGTGCTGACACCTTCTCAACCCACGTTGCATTTGCAGGCCGAAATCCTGCCGGCCATGGCGGACATCCGTACGGTGAACTGGCAGATTCTGGAAGGCAGCGAACTGGCCTCGCTGACTCAAAACGGCGTGTTGACGGCTCAGGGAAAGGAGAACGGTGAAATCGTGGTATGCGCCACGACCGTGGACGGAACGGACATCGAGGCCCGTGTGACCGTCGTGAAAAAGGATTTCGGCATCCTGCCGCAGTCGGTCACAGTGACCACGGTGGAAGGTACGACGCAGTTGACTCCCCTCACCGGGCGGTTGCACTTGCAGGCATCCGTGCAACCCGCGAATGCCTCCCAACTCGTAGCATGGAGCGTGGTACAGGGAGCCGGTCTGGCCACTTTGGATGAAGACGGTGTCCTGACCCCGACCGAAACGGGCAACGGAGATATCGTGGTGCGTGCCACCTCTTTGGAGGACGCTTCCGTGTACGGCGAGTTGGCCCTCCATAAGGAAGGTTTCTCCGGCGATGGAGTAGAGGGAGTGAATGCCGGACAGATGTCGGTGCGCCGCGTCGGCGACGACCTGTGGATTGAAGGGCTGCCCGAGGACGGCGAATGCGGTTTAAGCATCGTGGACCCCTCCGGACGCGTGCTTTCCACGGAATACCGGCGCGAGGGACGTTCGGGCAGAATCTCTTTGGCGCGTCTGGCTTCCGGCACCTATCTGCTCCGGGTAGTTACCGGTGAAGGCAAACAAGCGTTCCGTTTCTTCAAGTAGGCCGGAACGTACATCATAAGGAAACGCCCCGGGCATTCGGTTGTGGCCGTAATGTCCGGGGCGTTTGGTGCTTTTTAGAGTCCAAGAAGGTGGGTTTGTAAATATAGTGTACTTCTAAAAAGGTTGGCTTTCATCGGCGGATTTTTCTGCGCCAAATGATTTTTCAATCTCAGGCAAGCGATTTTTCGTTCTGCGCCAAATGATTTTCGTTTCTCTTGAAGGTGAAAAACCGATAAGATGAACACGTGGAAATGAAATGCCGGGAGTGGAATGCCTTCTTTTAGAATACTGGTTTATTTTATTGTGTGATAAGTGTTTATGCAGGAGTGGAATAAAGCGGACAGTTCTTTTCTTCCGAAAGGTGAAGGCGGTACATCGCGTTTGTAAAGCGCGGAAAACGGGATGCGCAGGATGTCATATTTATCGAAAAAATACCATAATGGCATTTTTCTTTTGGCCGGATGAAAAATAAGTCCTACCTTTGCAGCCGAAATAATATTCGTAATGTTTTGTAATCCTCATCGGAGGGCAACAATGAAATGCCGGATAAGATGACTGGGTAAAACCAATCAACTTATCCGGCATTTTATGTATGGTAAAATAAAAAAGACGTAGAAATGAAAGAATTGGATTTGACACAAGGGAGCGTGCCGAAGGTTCTGCTACATTTTGCAGTCCCGTTTTTATTGGCCAATGTGCTTCAGGCACTCTACGGAGGAGCCGACTTGTTTGTGGTGGGGCAGTATGACGATGCTGCGAGTGTGGCCGCCGTGGCTATCGGAAGTCAGGTGATGCAGACTGTGACGGGCGTCATCCTCGGGCTTACTACGGGGACGACCGTGTTGATTGCTATCGCCACGGGAGCGAAAGATTACCGGAAAACGGCCTCCATTATCGGAACCTCTATCGGGCTGTTTGCCGCAGTCGGTGCGGTACTGACGTTTCTGATGGTGGCTTTTCATAGCCGGACGGTACAACTGATGCACACTCCGCCCGAGGCGTTGGCCGATACGGAAGCCTATCTGTGGATTTGTTCGTTGGGCATTCCTTTTATAATAGGATATAATGTCGTGTGCGGTATTTTGCGCGGACTGGGAGATTCGCGCACGCCGCTCTATTTCGTGGCGTTGGCTTGTGCGTTGAACATCGTGCTGGATTTCATTCTGGTGGGTGGCTGCCATCTTCGGGCGGCGGGAGCGGCCATAGCCACGGTCGCTTCGCAAGGGGTAAGCTTTGCTACGGCCTTGTGGTATCTGTACCGGAAAGGTTTCCATTTTGAGTTTACGCGTCGAGATATCCGTCTGGACGGACAGCTTTGCAGGCGCGTGCTGCTGCTGGGAGCACCTATCGCGTTGCAGGATTTGTTGGTCAATTTTTCCTTTTTGCTGATTACGGTCATTGTCAACGGTATGGGCGTGGTGGCTTCGGCGGCTTTGGGAGTCGTAGAGAAGCTGATAGTCTTTGCCATGTTGCCGCCGATGGCCATATCGTCGGCCGTGGCGGCCATGACGGCACAAAACTACGGTGCCGGGCTGCGTGTGCGCATGAACCGTTGCCTGTATGCAGGCATCGGCATGGCGTTGGTCTTCGGCGTTTCGGTGTGCCTCTATTCACAATTCCTGCCGGACACGCTGACGGGCATCTTCACCCGCGACAGCGAGGTGGTGCAGATGGCTTCCGGCTATCTGCGGGGATACAGCATAGATTGCATCATAGTGAGTTTCGTGTTCTGCATCAATGCCTATTTCAGCGGGCAGGGCAATTCCGTGTTCCCCATGGTGCACAGCGTGATTTCCACCTTCCTCTTCCGCATACCTTTGTCTTACGGCTTCAGTCTGGTGAGTTCTTCTTCTTTGTTTCTCATGGGGTTTGCTCCTCCGTTGTCCACTTTGGTTTCGCTGATGATATGCATCGGGTATATGAGATACAAGAGAAAAAAGGAAATTATTCCGGTTTATGCGTAAGAAAGCTGTTAAAAACAGATGAGGGGAAAACGTATTTCCCATAAAATATCTAATTTTGCAGCGTAAATAAAAAATGTAAGTATGAATTTGTCTGAACTGATACAGAAACGGCAAAGTGACCGGAAATACGAGTCGCGCCCTGTCAGCCGTGAAATGGTGATGAAATGTCTGGAAGCTGCACGGCTTGCTCCTTCGGCTTGTAATTCACAACCGTGGAAATTTGTTGTCGTGGACGATGTGGCGTTGTTGCCGCAAATGGGAGCGGCGGCTGCCGGGATGGGGATGAACGGGTTTGCCCGTGAGGTGCCCGTCATCGTAGCTGTGGTGCTGGAGAAAATGAACTTGACGGCCCGTATCGGTAGTGTCATCAAAGACAAGGAATACTCTTTGCTCGACGTAGGCATCGCCGTGGAGCATTTTTGTTTGCAGGCGGCCGAGTTGGGTTTGGGGACTTGTATCATGGGCTGGTTCGACGAAAAGAAAGTGAAAAAGCTGCTCGGCATCAAAGGAAAGCGCGTACCTCTGCTCATCTCGCTGGGCTATCCGGCGGGGGAGACCCGCAAGAAAGCGCGCAAGTCGTTGGAGGAGATGAGTAGTTGGAACCAATATTAATACGGGAATCATGGATAATAAAAAAGTGAAAGGCTATGCCTATGGTGTCATAGCGTCGGTAAGTTACGGGCTGAATCCGTTGTTTGCCCTTCCGCTTTATGCTTCGGGCATCAGGGTGGATTCCGTGTTGTTCTACCGTTATGTGTTTGCCTTGCTGTTCCTGGCCGTGATGATGAAGATGAGCGGACAGTCGTTTGCCCTGAAACGGAATGAGATACTTCCGGTGGCGGTCATGGGATTGCTGTTCTCCTTCTCGTCGTTGTTCCTGTTCCAGAGTTTCAACTACATGGATGCAGGCATCGCTTCTACCATTTTGTTCATGTATCCCGTGCTGGTGGCGGTGATTATGGCCGTGTTCTTCAAAGAAAGGTTGAGCGTGGTGAAAATAGCATCCATTGCCACGGCTTTTGTAGGTATTTCCATGCTTTATAAAGGCGAAGGCGGTGCCACGCTGAGCATGACGGGCGTGTGTCTGGTGCTGATGTCCTCGTTGACCTATGCGCTGTATATCGTGGGCGTGAACCGTTCTTCCTTAAAAGAGATGCCGGGATTGAAACTCACGTTTTATGCCATTTTGTTCGGTTCGTTGGTCTATATCGTCCGTCTGCGCGGAGGGATGGATTTGCAGTGGCTTACGGAAGGGACGCAATGGATGAACGCGTTGGGACTGGCTTTGTTCCCGTCCCTGATATCCATGGTGACCATCGCGAAAGCCATCCGGAACATCGGTGCCACGCCGGCTGCCATTCTCGGGGCGTTGGAGCCGCTTACGGCGTTGTTCGTAGGTGTCATGGTGTTCCACGAGAGGCTTACGGGCGGCAATGTGGTCGGCATCTTGCTGATTCTTTTTGCCGTGACGCTGATTGTAGTCGGGCCGCGCGGATGGTTGCGGTTCAAGGCCGTGTGGCATAAGCGGACGGCTGGATAAAGCTCTTGTCGGCTTGTATGGAAAACAGCAAAGGGACTGTCCCGGGATTGGCCGGTGACAGTCCCTTTGCTGTCTGGGGGAGGAGGTTAACGCTTTTGTATGTCTTTCCCTGAAGCGGATACTTGCACGGGATTCCCCGAATAGGCGATGCTCCCTCCGCCGCTTGTGTGGGCATCCAGCGATTCCGAGGCGTGGCCACGAAATGTCGCCTGCCGAAGAGGCATTGGCATCCACATGCCGGGCTTCCATATTGCCGGCATCGATGTCGCCGCTGCTCGAGGCTGTATATTTGGCTTGTTCACATTTACCCTGCAGACGAAGGTCTCCGCTGGAGGTGGCTGTGGCTATCAAATGCGTGCACTCCAACCCTTTGATGTGCAAATCCCCGCTACTGTTGCATTGCAAGTCGGCCTGTTGGCATTTTGAACCACCGAAATAGATGTCGCCGCTGCTGTTGGAGGCCGCAGTGAGGAGGCCGCAGGAAACGGACTTGCCTGATATGTCACCGCTGCTGTTGGATGTGGCATGCAGGTCTTTGCAACTGATGTCTTGGCACGAGATGTCACCGCTACTGCCTGCCGTGAGACGGAGGGTACCCTTTACGTGCAGGCCGTCCTTTACGAAAATGTCCCCGGAACTGGAGGCAGACAAGCTGCCTACCGGGCGTGCCTTGACATGTACTTCCTTTATCCCTTTGGTTTTTGTGGGGTCTTTGGGCTTTTTCATGCCTACGACCAATGTCCCATGGGCATCCACTTGTACACTGATGTAAGGCAGGACGGCTTTGCTCGCACGGATTTCCACGGACGTTTCATCGTCAGATGGGATATAAACCACATCGACAGACGACGTGGCTGATATGGCGTTGAAGTCGCCGACGGTCACTTTCTGTGTCTGTATGTCTTTGGGGCTTGCCCCGGTTTCCCCGTCACAAAGGGATTGGGCTGGGCTCTTTGTGCAGCTACAGTAGGCAATGGCTGAGACGAGAAGAAGAAAAATCTGTTTTTTCATACTTTTTATTTTATAGGATTAATGTGGTCTCTTCCCGAAGGTGTCTTGCAAACGATGCGCGGACGTCCTTTGTAGGATATGCTGCCCGTGCCGTTCACCTCTCCCTCTATCTTGCGGGTGGCATGGCAACTGACCGTCCCTTCGCCGGTCACCGTGGCTGTGGCATCCATGGCTTGCAGCCCTTCGGCTTCGATGCTTCCGCACGACGCATTGGCCAGTGCGGCCTTTGTGCAACTGCCCGTGAGGGTGACGGTTCCGGAGGAAGAGGATTGTGCCGCAACGTCGGTAGCCGTTATCTCCTTGGCGTTGATGCTGCTTCCCCCTTCGGCTTGCGCATTCAGGAGGCGGCAAGTGATACCGCCGGTCAGGTCGATGGAAGCATTTGCTTTTGCATGTAGTGTCATGTCGCGGCACGTGAACTGCTGGTCGGCATGGAAAATTTTGTCGGACGTGGCAGAAATGTACAGATCCCGGCAAGTGATGGGGCCGCATATTACCGGACCATCGGCTGTGACGCGAACGTCGCCGTCACTATATGCCCCGTCTTTCAGGATGAGTGTGCCGGTTCCTTTATTGTGGAACGTGTCCATGGGAGGAGCTTTCAGTTCGATGCTGAACGGGGTATCCGAAGAGATGTCGGCGAAATGTTTCATGTTGACAAAGAGCGTTCCATTCTTGTTGACGTAGACTTCCAGAAATGGCAATACGTTCTCCGGCGCATTGAGTTCTATGTCTTTTTCGCCGGGAGTGGGGGTATAGATGATGTCGAGGGAAGCCGACGTGACAAGAGTGTTCAGACTGTCCACCGAAATTTTCCGGCTATCGTAATTCTTTCCTGCCGTGAGTGCCACGGTCTTGACTTCCCTGACCTCTGTCACTTCGTACACACCGGCGTATCCGGCGGCAAAACCCTCGTAGCTTTTTCCCATATTCCGGATTTGCAGTTCGGCATAGGCCGGATAGCCGTTCCGGGTTCCTTGGGTGGCGTTGTCGTAAGTGGGCAGGAGTTTTTCGGTCAGGTCCTTGACCCAATATACCATTGTGTCACCGCAAGAGGTGAAAGTACGTACTTCGTGTCCTATGACCAATTCTCCCCGGACTGTTTGTAGGGGAATATCCGTGAGGACGATGCTTTCCGGATCGAAGAGAGGCTGCTCTTGTCCTATTTCCATGAAGATGGCTTTGTCCGGATGGCTGTCGTGGATTTCAAAATACCTCCGTCCGCTGTTGCCCACTCCCCAACCGTTACAAGTAGAGGGGATAGCCTCTTTCGCTTCCATGGCTGCTTCGAACCGGTCGGCATAGTCGCCGGTGGGTACGAGGACGTAGCGCGTCACTCCCTTGCGATCGCAATCCACTTCCTTGAACTTGCAGGTTTCTTCGCTGTTCCATCCCGGGCTTTCTTCCAATTGGTCCAGTACGTCGTCGATGTCGCCGTCTTCGATATGGAAGATTTTGATGACAGGACGGCCGTCGGAGCGGGAGCGGTCTGTGTGTTTGACGACTGCCCCTTCGAGCAGTCCGTCCGTGACGACACAAGTCTGGCTGTCGCGTTGTGCCCAGAATTGCAGTCCCGCGCCGGATACGATTTCCCATTTGAATCCTTGGCGCGCTTTTTGCGTCGGCTGTTCCGGGAAGACGGGATACTTGCCGTCGCGGTCGCCAAAACAGGCTGTGAGTAGGATAAGATAGAGTCCTGCGGTAATTTTAAACAAAGAGCTTTTCATTGGGTGTAGGGTTGAGGTTTATAAATAAACAAGGAGTATTCTTGCCGGAACCGGATGGTCCGGAAAGAAATACTCCATGTCGTATGGTTATCGGATGAACAACAGTTCGCGGTATTTCGGAAGCGGCCACATCTCGTCGTCTACGATGAGTTCGAGTTTGTCTACGTGGTAGCGTATACTTTCCAACATGGGAGCCACCGTGTCGTGGTAGGCAATGGCTTTCTCGCGTACGTTTTCAATGCGGTTGGCCACCTTCCGGTTTTCCACCAGCCGGTCTGCATTTTCGGCAATGAAACTCGTGTGTTCCGAAATCTTTTCTATCAGTTCCAGGTTCTTGGCATTCAGTCGGGCCGCAGTCTCGGCAGGGAAAACCTCCTGTACTTTGTGCACGTTGTCTATCAAGGCACTTTGGTAGCGTGTGGCCACGGGAATGATGTGGTTCATGCACATGTCGCCGAAGATGCGTGCCTCCACTTGTACCTTTTTGGTATAGGTTTCCCATTTGATTTCGTTGCGTGCCTCGATTTCATTGCGTGTGAATACATGGGTCGTCTCGAACATTTTCACGCTGCTTTCGTCCAAATAACGGTCGAAGATAAGGGGACAACTGCGTTCCGTATCCAGTCCACGGCGTCGGGCTTCTTCCTGCCATTCTTCGGAATAGCCGTTACCGTCGAAATGGATGGGCTTGCACGTCTTGATGTCCTCGCGTACCACTTGCAGGATGGCTTTGGTCTTGTCTACGTCGTTTGCTATCAAGGCGTCCACCCGCGTCTTGAAGTCGATAAGGGCTTCGGCCATAGCCGCGTTCAGGGCTATCATGGCGGCGGCGCAGTTGGCTTGTGAACCGATGGCGCGGAACTCGAATCGGTTGCCTGTGAAAGCGAAGGGAGACGTACGGTTGCGGTCGGTGTTGTCGAACAGCAATTCCGGAATTTGCGGGATGTCGAGCTTCATGCCGTGTTTGCTGGCTACGTCTATCAGTTCATCGTCCGTAGAATGTTCCAAATGTTCGAGTATGTCGCTCAGTTGCTGGCCGAGGAAGGAGGAAATGATGGTCGGCGGAGCCTCATGCCCCCCCAGGCGGTGGGCGTTGGTGGCACTCATGATGGAGGCTTTGAGTAACCCGTTATGGCGATAGACTGCCATGAGCGTTTCCACGATAAAGGTGACGAAACGCAGGTTGTCGGTCGGAGTTTTGCCCGGCCCGTGCAGCAGGATTCCGGTATCGGTAGCCAGTGACCAGTTGTTGTGTTTGCCTGACCCGTTGATACCGGCGAACGGTTTTTCGTGCAGCAAACAACGGAATCCGTGTTTACGGGCTATTTTCTTCATCAGCGACATGAGCAGCATGTTGTGGTCCACTGCCAGGTTGGTCTCTTCATAGATGGGAGCCAGTTCGAACTGGTTCGGAGCCACTTCATTGTGGCGCGTCTTGCAAGGGATGCCCAGTTCCAAGGCCTGTATTTCCAAGTCTTTCATAAATTCGGCCACCCGCTCGGGGATAGAACCGAAGTAATGGTCGTCCATTTGCTGGTTCTTGGCCGATTCGTGCCCCATCAGTGTACGTCCGGTCATGAGCAAGTCGGGGCGCGTGGCGTAGAGTCCTTCGTCCACCAAGAAATATTCCTGCTCCCAACCCAGATTGGAAATGACTTTTTTCACGTCCGGATAGAAGTAGCGGCATACGTCGGTGGCCGCTTTGTCTACGGCATGGATGGCCTTTTTCAGGGGAGCCTTGTAGTCGAGCGCCTCGCCGGTATAAGAGATGAAAATCGTGGGAATCATCAGGGTGTCGCCGAGAACGAAGACGGGCGAAGCGGTGTCCCAGGCAGAATAGCCGCGCGCTTCGAACGTGGAGCGGATGCCCCCGTTGGGGAACGAAGAGGCATCGGTTTCCTGCTGGATGAGCTGCTTGCCGGAAAATTCTTCCACCATGCCGCCTTTGCCGTCGTGTTCCACAAAAGCATCATGTTTCTCGGCCGTGCCTTCGGTGAGCGGTTGGAACCAGTGTGTACAGTGGGTCACGCCCAACTCCATGGCCCATTTCTTCATACCGGCAGCCACGACATCGGCCGTTTGCAAGTCGAGCGACGCACCGTTGTCTATCACATCACACATCTTTTTATATACGTCGGCCGGGAGATATTTGAACATCTTCTGGCGGGTAAATACATATTTGCCGAAGAATTCGGACGGTCTTTCGGCCGGGGCCGGAACTTCTACGGCTTTCTTCTTGAAAGCTTCGCCTACAACTTCAAATCTTAGTGAGGATGACATATACCTTTTTGTATTATGGGTTATTTAAATGTTTAATCAATAAAACGGCGGGTGAGCGGAGCGAACTCTTCGATGCGGCGGTCGCGCAGGAAAGGCCACCAGCGGCGCACGTTTTCCGAGCGTTCCAAATCAATTTCCACCACCATGTTTTCTTCCGCGTCGCGACTGGCACGTGCTAACATCTCGCCCTGCGGACCAGCCACGAAACTGCTGCCCCAGAACCGTATGCCACGGGTTTGTCCGGACGGATCCGGCTCATGTCCCACACGGTTCACCGCGATGACCGGCAGGCCGTTGGCAACGGCATGTCCCCGTTGTACCGTGGTCCATGCCTCGCGTTGGCGTTCCTGCTCTTCGGGGATGTCGCTGCTTTCGTATCCGATGGCCGTAGGGTAGATCAGGAGTTCTGCGCCTTGCAGTGCCATGAGACGCGCACCTTCGGGGTACCACTGGTCCCAACACACTTGCACGCCTAACTTGCACAGCGATGTCGATATCGGGTGGAAGCCCAGGTCGCCCGGGGTGAAATAGAATTTTTCATAATAAGCCGGATCGTCGGGGATGTGCATCTTGCGGTAGGTTCCTGCGACGGAGCCGTCGGTGTCGAACACCACCGCCGTGTTATGGTACAGGCCGGCTGTTCGCCGTTCAAATAAAGACGTGACCAACACGATACCGAATTGCCGGGCCAGTTCGCCGAAGAATCCTGTGGACGGACCGGGAATCGGTTCGGCCAAATCGAAATTCTGCGTATCTTCCGTCTGGCAGAAATAGAGCGAGTTGTGTAACTCCTGAAGCACGACGAGCTGTGCGCCGCGCTTACATACGTCTTCTATGTTTTGTGCCAATTTGTAAAGGTTGGCCTTGGTGTCTGCGGTATTGGACTGTTGCACCAGTCCTACTTTTATCTTTCTCATGGGGGTATTCGTTTATTTGAGTACGGGTACGGGAAACTGCATTGTACAGCAATGCAGCGAACCGTGCTGCCGGATGAGCGGGCGGCAGTCGATGCCGACCACTTCATGCTGAGGAAAGGCTTTTTGCAAGGCTTTCCGGGCTTGTTCGTCCAAGGCGGGCTGATGGTAAGTCGGCATCAGTACGGCTCCGTTGACCACCAGGAAATTGGCGTATGTGGCCGGAAGCCGTTGCCCGTCTTCGTCGAAAATGGCTTCCGGCATGGGCAGGGCGACGAGCCGGTAGGGTTCGTCCTGAAGCGTGCGGAACGTGCGAAGCTGTTCTTCCATGCGTGCGAGTGCCTCGTAGTGCTCGTCCGTACGGTCCTCGCATTTCACGTAAGCGATGGTTTGGTCGGGGCAGAAACGGGCCAAAGTGTCTATATGGCTGTCCGTGTCGTCGCCGGACAAATAGCCGTGGTCGAGCCACAATACCCTCTCGACATGCAGGAACGATTTGAGCCGTTCTTCGATGTCGGCGCGGTTCAGGCGGTCGTTACGGTTGGCCGAAAGCAGACATTCCGAAGTGGTCAGGAGCGTGCCGTGGCCGTCGCTTTCGATGGAACCGCCTTCGAGTACGAAGTCCAAATGGTCCGTGTACGTCCCGTTCAATACGCCTTGCTTCATCAGGCTTCGGTTGATACGGTTGTCCTGGTCGGCGGAGAACTTCTTTCCCCATCCGTTGAAACAGAAATCCAAAAGGAGAGGGCCGGTTTCGTCTATCAGGGTAATAAATCCATGATCGCGTGCCCACGTGTCGTCGGTAGGGCAATCCGCCCATCGTATTTGCGCGAAAGCCTGTGCCGGAAGTTTCTCTTTCAGCAAGGTCTCTACTTTGGTGCGCTCCGGAGTCACTATTAATAAAGGTTCGCGCGAGGCGATTTCGTAAGCCATCCGCACGTAGCAGTCCGTTACTTCCTCCAACATGTAGCACCAATCCGTTCCGGCATGTGGCCATGTGAGCTGTACGCCGCTTTGGGGAAACCACTCCGGCGGCAGGAAAGTGCCGCGGATTTCGGTCTGTTCCGGTCCGTTCACTTCCTCGAAACGCAGCTCGTACCAGCGTTCTAATGTACTGGAACTTCTGACTTTATATTGCAATCCCATACATCAATCTTATGTTTCGTGTATAATTATGCGTACAAAGATACGAATCTTCCGATAATAATGGCTTTATTTTTATTAACTTTGTGCATAGAATGAGCGAGATGTTGAAAATAGAATCGGCTGCGTTGAGGCTTGGGGGACGTTTGCTTTTCCGGGATTTCAGTCTGGAGGTACGGGCAGGCGAATGGGTTTGTGTGACCGGCGAGTCCGGTTGCGGCAAGACCTCGCTGCTGCGTGCGGTGTTGGGATTCCTCCCGTTGGAGGCCGGGCGGGTATCTGTCGGCGGGGAGGAGTTGACGGAGCATACGGTGGAGCGTATCCGGAAACGCACGGCCTACGTGCCTCAGGAACTGTTCCTTCCGGCTGAATCGGTAGACGAGATGTTGCACCTTCCTTTTCACCTGAAAGCGAACCGGGGCGGAGACTTTTCGGAAGAAAAGCTGTTCCGTTTTTGGACGTTATTGGGGTTGGAGCGGGACTTGCTCCACCGTAAGGTGGTCCAGTTGTCCGGCGGACAGCGGCAACGTATCATTCTGTCGATGGCGGCCATGTTGGGCAAACGCCTTTTGCTGGCCGATGAGCCGACTTCTGCGCTCGACGAGGATAGCGTGGGGAGGGTGTCAGCCCTTTTCCGCCGTCTGACGGCCGGCGGAACGGCCGTATTGAGCGTGTCGCACAACCGGGCTTTTCTGGAAGCCTGCGACCGGGTGGTAAAACTTTGAACGGACAGCGATGGGAACGGTGGATTTGACTTATACGGGATTGGCCGTCGGCATGTTGCTGATGCTGATACCTTTTTATTTTCTGTGGCGTTTCCGCACCGGACTGCTTTCGTCGGCTTTGTGGGGAACCGTGAGGATGACCGTGCAACTGTTGCTCATCGGCGTGTACTTGCGTTTCTTGTTCCAATGGGACAATGAATGGGTCAACGTGCTGTGGATGGCGGTCATGGCCGTCATCGCTTCCCATACGGCTGTCAGTCGCACGGCCTTGCGCCGCGAGGTGCTGCTCCTGCCGGTTTTCACGGGCTTTCTGGCTACGGTCTTGTTGGTGTCGTTGTATTTCCTGGCCTTCGTAGTGCGTGCCGACGATGTGTTTGCCGCCCGTTTCTTCATTCCGGTGGCCGGTGTGCTGTTCGGCAATATGCTGACGGTGAATATCATGGCCGTGAATGTCTATTACAGCGAGTTGCAGCGCGAACAGGATATGTATTATTACCTGTTGGGCAACGGGGCGACCCGTTTCGAGGCTACATTGCCTTTCCTCCGTTCGGCCGTCATCAAATCCTTTTCCCCGTGCATCGCTAACATGGCCGTGCTGGGCATCGTGTCTTTCCCGGGGACGATGATTGGCCAGATACTCGGCGGCTCGATGCCCGAAGTAGCCATCAAATACCAGTTGATGATAAGCGTCATCACGGTTGTGGCTTCCATGCTGTCTTTGGTTATCACGATTTCGCTTTCCGTGCGCCGCACGTTCGATGAGTTCGGGCGATTGAAGCCGATATTCAGAAAAGGCCGGAATACTAAATAAATGATAAAATCCATCGGGTTTCTTTGGAAACCTCCCGTCTTATCCCTATCTTTGTGAAAATTTTCTATGACGTGAAAATTAAGGAAGTAGTTTTTGCCCTTGAAAGATTCGCGCCTTTGCCCTTGCAGGAGAGCTATGACAATGCCGGTCTGCAAGTAGGATTGACGGAGGTGGAAGCATCAGGGGCTTTATTGTGTCTTGACGTGACCGAGGAGGTAATAGACGAAGCCGTTTCTTTGGGTTGCAATCTCATCGTGTCCCACCATCCGTTGTTGTTCCACGGGCTGAAGACCGTGTCCGACCGCAACTACGTGGAGCGGTGCGTACGGAAGGCTATCCAAAACGACGTGACGGTCTATGCGGCGCATACCAATTTAGATAATGCCGAGGATGGCGTGAACTTCAAAATCGCCGAGAAGTTGGAACTGGAGCAGGTGAGACTGCTTCTGCCTCATCCCGTGAAGGTGAAGGACGGCGGGCATGAATACACCGTCATGGCGGGCAGCGGAGTTATCGGCGTGTTGCCCCAGCCGGAGGATTCCCTGAAGTTTCTCCAGCGCATCAAGTCCGTATTCCATATCGAATGCTTGATGCACAATGAGCTGTTGCAGCGTCCGGTGCGCAAAGTCGTGCTTTGCGGAGGGGCGGGCGATTTCATGCTCGAAGAGGCGCTCAACCAGAAAGCCGATGCTTTCCTGACAGGGGAGATGCACTATCATCAGTACTTCGGCCACGATCAGGAGTTGCAGATTGCCGTCATGGGGCATTACCAGAGCGAGCAATACACGAAAGAAATTTTTTATTCCATCATAGGTGAGATTTGTCCCGAACTGCCGCTTTACATGACGGCGGTAGACACAAATCCCATAAAATATTTGTAATCTGTCTCTTATACACATCTCCGAGCCCACGA
>OWJH01000496.1_pt1 | contig 16427 bp, 10 predicted proteins | sample 1732621 | NCBI WGS metagenome assembly OWJH01 (sample SAMN05065735, study PRJEB22554) | human gut metagenome | biome: ENVO:2100002; feature: ENVO:00000062; material: ENVO:00002003 | host: Homo sapiens | place: USA
CACTTCTAGCTTCGTCGGCAGCGTCAGATGTGTATAAGAGACAGGAGCCTGGCATCTCGGCCGAAGAGCCGGCCGTTCTGCCCCAAAGAGCCCGTATCGGCGCCAAAACCATTTTCAAGCACAAAGCCGACCTTAAGACCATTGGCGAGGGTTTCGGTGCCTTTGATGCCAAAGCGCGAACCGATGTACTGTCCGGAAGTCATCTGCAGTGCTGCAGAATCCGAGCCGTCCGCGTTGGTGCGGTCCTGCCAGGTCAAGCCGTAGTCAAGAACACCGTAAACCTCAATGTCTGAAGCGGAGGCAGAGAAGGCAGCTGCGCAAAGGAGCGCGGCGGCGAGGAGGGTTTGCTTCTTCATGAGCCTATTCCTTTTTTTTGGAGACCCCCGGCCTCATGACGCCATGAAGCTTTCGGGGGCTGCGGTTTGTTGTTGAAAAGATGAGGAAAAAACACAAAAAAACACCCGTTCGAACGGCGCGAAGTCACGCTCGAACGAGTGCTGGGAGCCGAGTCTTACGGAGGCTTAGGCCTCAATGCGACATGCGTTACGCTTTGGCGAGGTGCTTGCCGACAAGACGGCCGAAGGTGACCGTGCGGCCGCAGGCCACGCCGGTGGCAAGGTTCGGGTAGGTGTTGGCGAAGAAGCCGCCCGAATCGTTGCCGATGACGTAGAGACCCGGAATGGGATTGCCGTCGGTGTCGATCGCGTTCATCGTCGTGTCAATGCGGATGCCGTCCATCGTGCAGAGGATGTAGCCCGTGTTTTTGGCGCCGTAGAAGGGTGCCTTCGTGAGCGCAGCCAGACGGTGCGGTTCTTTGCCGTAGTCTTCGTCCTTGCCGTTTTTGGCGAGCGTGTTGTAGCGCTCGACCGTGGCTTTGAGCGTCTTTTCGGGGAGACCAAGCTTGCGGGCGAGCTCTTCAATCGTGTCGGCCTTCACTACAAAGCCCTTTTCGATCAGACCCGGGAGCATCTTTTCTGCGAAGACGCTCCAGAGGATGTTGGGGTCGGCGCCGTTTTCAAAGGGATGCACGCGCGAGCAGCCGTGCATCTTGAACTGCTTGGTCTGTTCGGGCCAGTTGGCGTCAAAGAGCGTGTAGTGGCAGTGCCCCTTCTGATATTCGTCAGCATGAAGAATGTTTTCGTACGTGCCCGATTCGTTGAAGAAGCGCTTGCCGTCGGCGTTGACCTTGAGCCAGGGCTGAGAGCCGATCCAGAAGAACCCCGAATCGCCCTTCTTGGCGGTTTCGGCGCCGGTCGGCTGATCAATACGCAGCGCGCAGCGGTCAAAGAGCATCGTCGAATGGGTTTCATCCATCGCCGCACCCGCCCAAAGGCAGGCACGAATGCCGTCGCCGCGTGCGCCCGGCAGACCGCCGTTGCGGCCGATGACACGCAGATTCCAGGGCTGAAGCGCTTCGAGCATCTGGTAGTTCTGCGCGTAGCCGCCGGTGGCGACGACCACGCCCTTTTTGGCGATGTAGCGCACAAACTTGCCGTCGCCCGTTTCGGCGATGCAGCCCGTCACGCGGCCCGCCTGCTTTTCAAGCTTCACCATGCGGGTGTTGTAGTCAAAGCGGGCGCCGAGTTTCTTGGCGTAATCAACGAGCACGGTGTTGCCGTCAAGCTTCTTGCCGTCGTCGGTCGTCTTGCCGGCCCAGCGAGGAGAGTGGCCGATGGCAAAGTGTTCGTAGCGGGTATGGTCGTCCTTGTCGCCCGATTCGTGCCAGAGCTCGACGCCGTGCTCGGCGAGACGGTCGCCGTACCAGTCAACGACGGCGCCCGACTGCTCGCAGAAGACCTTGACGAGGTCCTGATTGATGTGGCCGGCCGCGTACTGGGTCATCATCGTCACGAAATCAAACTTATCGATCTTCGTGCCCCAGGCCTTTTGATAGCGGGAGTCGAGACCGCCCACGTCGCCGCGCACGCCGGTGCCCGTCGAGAAACGATCGATGCCGATCACCTTGGCGCCTTCTTCGGCAGCCGCACAGACGGCAAAGAGACCGCCCGTGCCGCAGCCGACAACGAGCACATCGGTGGTATAGGTCGCGGTGATGCTCTTTTCAGCAATCTCAGGCGCCTTGCCGAGCCAATCGCCCGAATCTGCATCGGCATCGGCGCCGCTCGCGACGACTTCGACGGGGATTTCACCCTTGGCCTGCGCAATGCACTTGCCGGCGGCCTTCATGACGGCATTCGACGTGATGGAAGCGCCCGAAACGACATCAATCTGAGCGGATTGGGCCGCCATGAGCGAAGTCTTGAGTCGTTCGGCAGCCGCCTGACCGATGGACGGGGTCTCGTGGGCAACATTGAGAACGACATCCGTGATGCGGTTTTCGTCAAAGGTCATCGTAACGACAATGTCGCCGATGCCGGCCGCCTTGGCCGAATAAGTGCCCGGGATATAAAGCTCCTTGGCGGGTTTGGCGGCCAGGGCGGCCGTGGAGACGGTCGAGACGGCCAGCGTCGCGCCGCCGGCAAGACCCGTTCTCAGAAACGAACGGCGAGAGAGATTCGACATGTTTCTTCCTTGATGCTTCAAATATTCGTGACCTCGAAAGGCCATCGGAGGTGTTCGCAGGGAATGCGCGCTCGGCGCAGGACCGCGTCGGGTCTTCCCTCAACCCAAAGCGGTTGGATGCACTCATGATGAGACTGCGGGTTGTACACAGGTCAAGGGGTATATTTCTGAACGTGATCGCTGAATTGTTCGGAGGAATCGAACATGAATGACGGCGCACGTCAGTCCAATGACGGATGGAGGACAACAAGGAATCTCTTGAATTTACTTAAAATATTGACGAACATGCGGCGATATGCTGCTCAATAGGGCGCTCGATCTGTAGACTTCGCACGCCGGAGCGCTTTTGGCCGCTAAATGTTCAGCTTTCCCGATGGAGACTATGCAGCATGTCTGAAATCCCAAAGAAATCAAAGCCTATTTCAGTCAGACGGTATCGCATTGGGGACTACGCCCACTACATGGGGGTTGGGCGCGACTTTTTGAAGCATTATGAAAAATGCGGTCTCCTCAGTGCGGATCACCACGACAACGGCTACCGTCACTTTAGCTTTGAACAGTCGAGTCTCATTTTGGAATGCATGCGGCTGCGCAACTGCGGCTATACCGTCCGTGAAATGGGCGGCATGCTTCGCGATTTGTCGGGTGAGGAAGTGCGCCAATCCCTGCATGAGGCGAGGGAAGCACTCGAAAAGCGCATCAAACACACCCAGGCGATTGCGGCAGAAATCGAGCGCCTGGAGGAATGGTTCGATATCCGGCAGAGCCAGCCCGAGGATTGGGAGGTCACTTCAGCTGAAGGGCGTTACTATCTGCCGCACGCCAACGGATCCCAGTTTCTCGAGGATGAGCGGATCTATGAAATTCTGCCGCAGTGGCTCGACTGGCTCTCGGTTGTAAAGTCTTCGCTTAAGTTCAATGCGCCCGATCAGGCTGGCAACGGCTTTTCATATCAATGGGGACTTTCCGTTGAGGCGTCAAAAGCAGAGCGCTGCGGCATTCCGATCAACGGTGCTGTTCAATTCATACCGCCCGAGAAGGTGTTCGTCTATCACTTCGGCGGTCTGGGCCGGTTCAAGGTTCTCGAGCGCCTTGCCGACGGCACTCATCCGATCTTTGAATTGCTTCAATCGCTCAATCTCCGTATCACGGGCGACTGCTTCATGGATATCTTTATGACGGCAAACCGCAAAGCGGGCGGCGAAGGCTACGGAGTATTTCGAATTCCAGTGGAGCCGAAAGCATCGCCTGACGCGAAGTCGATGGGCGATATGAAATGAGTCATTTAAAGCGTTCCCTGCAGTGAAAGCCGCTCATTAACAATGAGTGCATTAAAGCGCAGCAATCCTCACACCGTCTCCAAATGCGGGTATTCGTGCAGGCCGCTCTTTAGTAGCGCCATCAATCGGATGTTAATGAAAAGTTTTTCTCGGCCTGCCGCAGCGCAGTGCAGAATGCCGGCGTGAGTGAGCGCATTGAGGTATTTCATTGCGGTCTGCCGTTTTGCAATACCGGCCTCTGTCAATGCTGCAACCCGACAATAAGGTTGCATAAAGATGGTTTGCACTAACTCAGGCGAATAAACGCCTTTGAGCAAAGGACTTTCTTGTATAAAACAGGTTGTCTCGCGCTTTAACCTGGCAATCGCTTGAGCTTTTTGGCATGTCCAAAGAGCGGTTTCTTCAACAGCCTGAAGCATGAAAAGAATCCAGTTCTCCCAAGCCCCTTCTTTTGTGACGTTGAGAAGAGCGGCATAGTATTTGGGTTTATTCCGAATGAAATATCTTGATAAGTTAAGAACAGGCTGGCTGAGAAGCCCGCTCTCAGCTAAATAAAGCAAATTCAGAATACGCCCCGTACGGCCGTTCCCGTCCGAAAAAGGATGAATGGCTTCGAACTGATAGTGAGCAATCGCCATTTTTACGAGCGGATCCATCTCGCTTGGTGAATGCAGGAATTCGACAAGGTTGTGCAATTTTTCCAAAATAAGCGCCTCTCCAGCGGGCGGCGTATAAATCACCTGACCGGAAGACGCCGACGCAATGCAGGTTCCGTCAAGTTTTCTCACGGACACGTTTGTGCCGCGCAGCGCGCTCGAGACGGCAGTCATCGTCCGCAAAGAAAGCGGACAACGCTTCAGACTCTCCATTCCTTTCCCTAGTGCCTGCCGATACCGCAGTACCTCTTTGGCGGCATCATCAGCCTGCGTGTCTGCATCAATAATCCTGAACAAGCTGTCTGTCGCCGCAGCGATGTTTTCAATTTCGCTCGAAGCTTGGGCTTCCAGAACAGGAATAATTTGGACAAAGATCTCCTTCTCTGGGAGAAGCCTCACCGTCTGATGAAGGCGCTCTAGAACCACGCGGGATCGAGTTGTCTGGCGAAAGATCTTTGCCGTCTCCCTAAATGGAGGCGGAAGTCCGGGAAGAAGGTTATAGGGGCTGGCAGGATTCCACATGGCAGTTTGATGTTTAAAAAGTCTCAGACCTTCGACAAGAGGCCTCTGACATGTCGAAAAATAGAGCATCCATGAACATATCCGGGGTCATGTGTCGATGTCATCGACAGATGAGCGGCAATCTGTCGAAAAAACGCAAATCATCGACAGGTCGTTCAAATCGAAGCGGATTTCCGGGTGCCGTCCATCCTGATCGTGCATCGATGTCATTATGCAATTGGCGCTCCGCCGCCGCAGCTTGTCAGTCCGCGAGTCAAGCCATTCGCCGCGCGGATTGAGAGAGGGTAATGGCAGAGAGCCCTGCAATGCGCAGGACCTCAGCGCCCGGCATCTTTTCACTCCCGCTCAATGCAGTATTGTTTATTAAACCGACGGAATTGCTCAATAGCGTTGAGAGAGGAGGGTGTTTCGAACATCATAAAGACAGAATGCTCATGCCGAATGGAACTTCGAATGGCCGACGGTATGACTGCCCGCTCTCCCTCTCTAATAATGGCTTTGGTTTTTTCCATGCGCCGCCTCAAGCGTCACGAAAGGGCACCGTTCTCTAATGACGCGCTCCGCCGCTTATGCTTCCTCAAAGATGCACCAGTCCGGCCTGGCGGGCCTTAAGCGGATCGGCGCACATCCAAGCGAAAACAGTCACGCCGTCAGCCGCATTGGAGATGACGGCGTTTTTTATGCAAGACGAATAGGGAGCGCTGGGTTTGCATCACCGATGTTGGTTTTCAGCAAGTGCCTTTTTATTAAGCAGCCGCAGGCGTCGCAGACAGCCGCATAACAACTGAAATCCTCCGTTAATCAATGTTCGGCAGAGGGATGCACTCCACGGAGCTAGTACAACTACCAATGACTGTATGTAGGAGATGGTCAAGTGATCACACTACATATAGTGTTTCTTGCGAAATATAGCTTCCAAGGAATGCGCGCTACTTCTGAAGCACTACCTACTAAATGGTATTTTGCAGCAATCTTTCAGCAGACTCAATCAGTTCGAATTTCATCTCTCAGTTCAATAAAAAAACGCTATCGATTGAAGGGTCTGCTGAGCGTCTTTTTACCTGTACACTTTCCGTCCAACTTCTGGGAAAGATTGCTGCGGGCAGAAGCGTTGGTCGGCACAGCTGCCGAAACAGCGCGTCGCGGCATTTTTTCTCTCAAATATCAATTCGCTCGAGAGACCGCATCAGACGGCCGAGCGCACGAGATAAAAAGAATGGAATCCGCGATGTTCAAGGTACTCAAGAAAGACAATACGCTTGAAGACTTCAAGCCGCAGAAGATCGTCGAGGCCATCATGAAGGCGGCCTTCCGCTGCGACAAGCAGATCCCTGACGAAACCATGTTCGCCATGGCGAATTCGATTTCTGAACGTCTGCAGTCGCGCAAGAAGGTGCCCGTGGCCGAACTTCACGAGCTCGTGATCGGTACGCTCGCAACCTTTGGCTTCAAGGATGTTGCGACGTCTTATGCCGAATACCGCTACTACAAGAACAACTACGCGAAGACCTTCGAGCAGCTGCGTCAAGATGCGGATGATGTTCTGCGTCTCGGCGACCGTGAGAATGCGAACTTCGATTCGTCCCTCGTTTCGACCAAGGGTTCGCTCATCAAGGGGTTCCTCACGAAGAGCCTCTATCGTCAGTTCTATCTCTCCGGGCGCGAAAAAGAATTCACCGACCGCGGCGACATCTACATCCACGACATGCGCGACATGATCCTCGGATGCATCAACTGCTGCCTCTTTGACATCGGTTCTATTCTGCGCGGCGGCTTCGAGATGAGCAATGTGCGCTACACCGAACCCAAAACCGTTTTGTCGGCACTGCAGGTGGTGGGCGACATCACGCTCGTCGCAACGGCTCAGCAGTTCGGCGGCTTTACGCTCGCGGAATTGGATAAGGCTCTGCTGCCCTACGTTTTGAAGAGCTGGAAGACGGCGCACGACAAATACATTGAGCTCGGCCTTTCGGAAGAACGGGCCGCAGAACAAAGCGACAAGGATGTCACCCGCGAGCTTGAGCAGGGCTTCCAGTCGCTTGAGCTTAAGCTCAATACCGTGCCGTGCTCGCGCGGTGACTTCGCTTTTACGACGATTTCGTTTGGTCAGTGGAACTTAAAGGACTACGCGCCCTTTGAGCGCAAGTGGCTCTCGAAGATCAACACAGTCATGCTGCAGGTTCGCCGCAACGGCCACGGCCCGCACCATAAGCCCGTGGTCTTCCCCAAGCTCGTCTATCTCTACGATGCGCCGCAGATTGCGGCCGACCCGTATTCGTCCGAACTCTTCGATGAGGCCGTGAAGACCTCGACCGAATGCATGTATCCGGATTACCTGTCGCTCTCGTCGGATTACGGCACGGTTTCGAAGCTCTTTCGCGAACACGGCGTCATTACGAGCCCGATGGGATGCCGCGCGTATCTCTCGCCCTGGCATGACGAAAAGGGCCGCTATGTTGCGATCGGCCGCTGCAACATCGGCGCTGTGAGCCTCAATATTCCGCTCATCATCCGTCTGGTGCAGCTCGAGCATCCTGACAATTGGCGCACCGCTTTCTGGACCGAACTCGACGAGCGTCTGGAAGTGATCCGCGAATTCTTCAAGAAGCGCTACGACATCATCCGCCGCCAGAAGTGCTCTTCGAACCCTCTCGCCTTCACGCAGGGGGGCTTCTATGAAGGTACGAAGGATCCCGACGATGAAGTGGGCGATCTGGTCCGCTACATGACGGCGTCCTTTGGCATCACGGCGCTCGATGAAGCCACCTTCCTCTGGACGGGCAAGCGGCTGCTCGAAGAGGGCGGCGCTTTCTCCGAAGAAGTGCTCCGTCATCTGCAGGCGCGCATCAACGTCTTCAAGAAGGAAGACGGGTGGCTCTATGCGATCTACGGCACGCCCGCCGAAAGCCTCTGCGCGACGCAGGCTAAGCAGTACGACGCCTTCTGCGCCAAGCAGGGCATTGACAATGTCTTCCGCCATACGCCGCACTACAGTCCTGAATACTTCACGAACTCCTTCCATGTGAACGTGACCGAAGAAATCACGCCCTTTGAGAAGCAGGACCACGAGTTTAAGGACTTTCACCTGTGCGAAGGCGGCCACATTCAGTACGTGCGTCTCGACAATCCCGAGAACACGGATGCGGTGAAGGCCGTGATCCAGCGCGGCATGGAGCTCGGCTTCTACCAAGGCGTGAATTTTGACAGTGCTTACTGCGGCGACTGCGGCACACACAGCACCAATGTGCTCATGCGCTGCCCCAAGTGCGGGAGCTCAAACCTCTCCGTGATCTCGCGCGTCTGCGGCTACCTCGGCTACAGCAACGTGAACGGCGTTTCCCGCATGAATGAAGGGAAAATGGCTGAGATCCACAACCGCAAGAGCATGTAAAACCTTTAAAGACCGCAGCAGCGGTCTTTAAAGGTTCCTCGGGGGAGTTCCGGCTGAGCTCCCCCGATTTATTTATTTCTTTCGTCATGAACTACATCGGTCTATCCGCCTACGACACCGCCAATGGCCCCGGCGTGCGCGTTTCGCTCTTTGTTTCCGGCTGCACGCTTCACTGCAAGGGGTGTTTCAATCAGGAAAGCTGGTCTTTCACGGCTGGCCGACCGTTCACGGCGGAAACAGAAGCGCAGATCATGAAGGCGCTGGATTCGAAATGGATTGCCGGTTTTTCGCTCCTGGGCGGCGACCCGTTTGAGCCCGAGCACGAAGCGGTTTTGGCCGGGCTCCTCGAGCGCATCAAGGAACGGTTTCCAGAGAAAACCGTCTGGGCGTGGACCGGGCGGACCTTTAAGCACGTGGAAAAGAGCAGGCTTTTGCCCTTCATTGATCGGCTCGTTGACGGCGCTTATGTGCAAAAGCTTCACATAGAGAAGCAGGGCGCCTGGCGCGGGAGCTCCAACCAGCGGATCATTCCGCTCTATCAAGGACGTATTGACGAGAGCCCTGCGGCTCAGGCTGAAGCCGCGGCGGCTGAAGCGGAGCACTGACTGACGGGGAGCGCTGTCAAAGATGAGCGGCGCAGGCGATTTGCCCCTTAGAAAGGCCGCGACGGAGCGCTCTTCATCCGCGCTCGCGGCAGACGTTCAAAAGCCGATGAAGACGGCCGGGCAGAAAAAAGCTGCTGCGAGTCCGTTGACTTCCGCAGCAGCTCGAAGACAGATTGAAAAAGCAGTGTGCCGACGGTGTTTCAAGCTTGATCAATCAAGCCAAACGCCGTTGGGAGCACATCCCTTTCAAGCTGTCGGCAGACAGTCAGCACCAAACGCTTCGCGGGCCAAACGGTCAAATTCAGGGAGCCACAATTGACGCCAGACGATCTTCGTCTCATCGTCAACCCAAGCAGCATCAATGCTGTTCACTAAGAATTCGCGCAGATCAGCAAGCGAAAATCCCAGCCAATTCATCATCAAAAGCCAGCTCTCAGAAATGGAGATATGGTGCATTGTCGGGTCATCGCTGTTGGGAAAGACCTTGAGACCGAGCTCAACCATGCGGCGGATCGGGTGCTTCACCGCCCATTCTTCATCCGTGAAAGTGCGCAGATAGTAGGAATTGGTCGGCACCACGGCAAAAGGGATGCTCCGATCTGCAGCGCGCTCTGCGAGCTCCGGATTGTCTGTAATTGTGTAGCCGTGGTCGATTCGCTCACACTCGAGGAGATCCATGGCAGTTTCCACATTGCGCCAGTGTTCGCCGAATTCGCCCGCATGAGCGGTCAATTTAAAGCCGGCATCGCGTGCCAGTCGATAGGCCTTCCAGAAATTTTCGGGTTCGTGGAGCGTTTCGCGGTAGTCGATCCCCAGACCGATGACCCAAGGCGAGCGGTGAGCGGCCATTTCACGCACCAATTCAACAGCATCTTCCGGGAGCGCTTCGCGGTCAATCGACGGCACGAGGCGGCCGACAATGCCGTATTTTTCTTCGCCTTCGATCAGGCCGGCCACAATAGCGTCCTGACCTTCGGCATAGGTCATGAAGTGCTTGAGGCCGGTCCAGTTCCAGAAGAGTTCGATGTAGCGCACGCCCTGAGCAGCCGTGCGTTCAAGGTGCTCAAGCGTAATGCGCTTTAGATATTCGGGTTTCTTAAGGATCGACGATTCCAGTGCGCGGAAGATGCGCAGCACCCCCACGGGCTTTTCGCCGCGGGTGTAAAAGCCTTCGATTTCAGCCATGGAAATCGGAGCGCCGGAATCGCGGACAAGGTCAATGAAGGTTTCCCGGCTCGTCGTGCCGAGAAGATGACAGTGAAGTTCAGCCTTTGGAAAAGCGGAAAAAAAGGCGAGCTGCTTGGCGGTGAGTTCGCGGGTGAAGGGGGAGTCTGGGACAAAGCCCGGGTTGGTGCTGCGCATACGGGTCATTCTTTTAAGTGTTGGGAGGCACAATCTATAGACGAACGTTTCCGTTTGGTCAAGGCCCCGGGTAAACGATTACGCGCTTCATGATTTCTCCGCACTTGAGACTCCAGTCAATTTGCGAGAGAATCGCCGCTTTCCTTTTTTCGTCGTGCGCGGAGCGCTCTTGACCCCGCCCGGCATGATTCCTCCAACGTACTGCCCGAACGCCGTCATGTTCGCCACTATCTTCGCCATTCTCATCCTCGTGCTCGCCGGCTGGGCGATTGCCAAAAACTACGATGCCAAAGTCGTGCTCTTTGCGGCCGGCTTCCTCTTGATGTACGCCGCGCTCATCATGGGGAGTGACGTTTTGGCGGGCAAAGATGCCTCCGGACTCGCCTGGGCGGATCCCTTTAAGGCCGTCAAGGATCTTTTCATCAAGCAGTACGCCAACGCGGGTCTCATCATCCTGACGCTTTTCGGCTTTGCTGCCTACATGTCCAAAATCGGCGCCAACGACAAGGTGATCGAACTTCTGAGCCGCCCGCTCGCTGCCGTGAAGTCTCCCTACATCCTGGTGCCCTTGGTGTTCTGGCTGGGGACGCTCCTCTCCATCATCATCCCGAGCGCTGCGTCGCTTGCCGTGATTCTGATGGCAACGCTCTATCCGGTGCTTAAAGCCGCCAAGATGACGCCCCTCACCGCCGCCGGCGTCATTGCCACAACGGCCACCATCGTGCCGACGCCTTTGGGCGGAGACAATGTGGTCGCAGCCCGTGTGCTCGGCTTTGATCATGTGGTCGACTATGTCTTTTACCATCACGCTGTGATCTCCATTCCGGCGATCATCGTGATGGGCATCGTGCATTATTTCTGGCAGAAGCACCTCGACCGAGCCGAAGGCGGAGTCTGCGCCGCAGTGGATGAGTCGGAACTTCGCCAAGTCAATGCCGACGCGCCCGCGTGGTACGCCGTTTTCCCCGTGCTGCCGCTCGCACTCACGATCTTCTTCTGGGCCTTCTTCAAGCACGCGAAGGTCGGACTCGTTGAAATCACGCTCTTTTCCTTTGCGCTCGCCTTCATTGCGGAAACCATCCGCCGCCGCGACGTCAAAGCCGCCATGAAGGACGTGTCGACTTTTTTCAACGGCATGGGCGACGGCTTCTCGAAAGTGGTGGTGCTCATCGTCGCAGCCTCGACGATGGTGGCCGGCTTGAAGGCCATGGGACTCATCGATGCCATCTCGGGTCTGGTCACGGGCGTAGAAAATGCCGGCGCCGGTCTGATGCTCGTTTTTTCCGGCATCACCGCACTCATCACATTCGTGAGCGGCTCGGGCAACGCGGTTTTCTATTCCTTCATTGAACTCATTCCGCAAATCGCCGACAAAGCGGGTATCGATCCGATTATGGTTGCACTCCCCATGCAGCTCACCTCCAACGTCATCCGCGCGGCTTCTCCCGTAGCTGCCGTAGTGATCATCGTTGCTGCCGTGGTGAAGGTGAACCCGCTCATGGTAGTCAAGCGCACCTGCGTGCCGCTCCTTTCGGGGTTCGCCGCTGTCCTTTTCCTCTCGCTCATTCGCTACGCGTGAAACTTGTAGGAATCCGAGCTTCGTGCAAACTTTCCCGTGAAGCTCGGCTGCCTCGATGGACTGCATCGGACAATCCTTTTGGATCCGTCCGATACTGCACCGCTCAATCGCGCCATTGCGGTTTTTAATGAATTCTGCGGGGTCTGTCTCAAATTTCGAGCAGGATCCGCAAGAACTTCAAGGACAACTCAATCGTCCGGCAGAGCGCCGGAATAGGGGGAGCTGAGATCTTTTGCGGATACCGAAAGATACCGAGCTCCCTTTAAAATAAGTCCTTTCGCAGCCGCCCTGCTGAATCCGCCGTCAGCAGGGCGCTTGTTTTCTTTTGCGCTCTTATCTTTCGCTTATGAGCAGAACTCGCAAATTAGACATGCTCAGCGGATCCATCTGGGACAAGATGATCCTCTTTGCGCTGCCGCTCGCCTTTACCGGCGTGCTCCAGCAGCTCTACAACGCCGCCGACGTCGCCGTACTCGGGCACTTTGTATCAGACGAGGCCATGGCGGCCGTAGGCAACAACGTCCCGATCATCGGATTAATCGTGAGTCTCTGTATGGGGCTCGCCCTCGGCGCAAATGTGGTGGTCGCTCAAGCCTTAGGCATGCGCGATGAAGAGCGGGCGAGCAGGGGCGTTCACACGGCTTTTTATGTGGCGGTTGTCTTCGGCGTGGTCATGGCGATCGCGGGCGAAATCGGGGCGGACTGGATCATCGCCTGCCTTGAAGTGCCCGAATCGGTGCGGACCGATTCTGAACTGTACCTCCGGGTCTACCTGCTGGGCATGCCCTTCATTGCGGTCTACAACTTTTTGGCCGCTGTTTATCGCAGTCAAGGTGATACGCAAACGCCGCTTTGGGCGCTCTGCTTTGCCACGATTTTCAATATCGCCGGCAATCTCTTTTTTGTGTTGGTCTGCGACATGGGCACTGGGGGCGTGGCCTTTGCCACCGTTCTCGCCAATGCGCTGGCCGCGGGGATTCTTTTCTGGCGCGAATGCCGCATGACGGGACCGCTCAGACTTGAACTTCGCCGGCTTCTCAAGCCAGACGCCGTGTCGCTGCGTTCGATCATTCGCATCGGCTGGCCCGCGGGCGTTCAGGGGGCGGTCTTTTCGTTCTCCAACCTCATCATTCAGGCGGCTATCAACAGCCTGGGAGCGGACGTGATGGCGGGCTCAGTAGCCGCATTCACGATTGAGATCAATGTGTACTGCTTTATCAACGCGTTCGGTCTGGCGGCCACCACCTTCGTGAGTCAGAACTACGGCGCGGGCAATCTCGGGCGCTGCAGACGGGCTACCTGGGTGTCAATGGGGCTTAATTTCTGTGCTTCCGTGATGATGATCGCGGTTGTGCTCATTTTCGAACGAAGCATCCTCGGCCTCTTTACGCACAGTGAAGCCGTGATGGAAATTGCCATTACACGCATTCTCCTCGTCGTGCTGGCCGAACCCATCAGCGTGGTGATGGAAACCGTTTCGGATGCGATGCGCGGCTACGGCTATTCCATGCCGCCCGCGATGGTGACGCTCTTTTGCATCTGCTCGATCCGCATCGTCTGGGTCTATACGGTTTTCGCCGCTGATCCGACGTTTGATACGCTCATGATCGTTTATCCCATCAGCTGGGCCGTAACGACCGCAGCACTCACCTGGCTCTATTTCCGCCATCAAAAGATGCTGACGGCTAAGCATGCGCATTCGCGGGCAACCTCCCCAGAAGCATTGCCCGTTACGGATTAGCCGCAGCCTTCAGACTGAGAGCAAAAGCGCCTTCAGCCGCATCGAATGAAGGCGCTTAAGCTGAAATCTAAAAGATTTTAGAAATCACAAACGGTAGAGACTGCCTCGTCAGAACACATAGCGTGCGCCGACGGAGTAGTGATAGTCCTCCTGATAATCAGACCCGTTGGCACGCGTGAGCGACCCGTAGAAGGAGAGGTTGTTCGTCGTGCTGAACTGCGCGCCGATCCCGTACGAGAACCAAGTGCCGCCCAGGTCTTCCTTGAGCTTCTGATCCTGTGCGCCTGCTTTCGAAGCGGTGGCATCCGTGTCGCCCAAGAAGTCATGGTTGACCGAAGCCGTCAGATAGATCGATCCGCGGTTATCAGCGAAGTTCGCGCCGGCCTGGAAGCCAATGCGGGCAATCAACGTATCGAAATCATCCTGAGAAACCTTCATGCCGTTGCTGCCGCTGTAGTCGTCGCCGAATACACGGCCGTAGGCGAGTTCAGCCTGCGGCGTGACATAGAAGATCTGCGAAAGATCAAAGCGGTGGCCAACCTCCGCGGACAAGCCAACCGTCGTGTTGTCATAGGATGCCTTGAACGGCGTGACGGTTGAAACATCAATATCGGTGCTGATGCGACCAACAAGGCCGATCAAATCGAGATAGCTGCCGGTGGGAAGAACTGCCGTGCCGTAGACGGAAAGGGTGTAGCCGTCGCTGTCAGCGCTGCCGTTCGAGAAGTCCGTTGAATTGTCGGTATAGGCAAATGCGGCGCCGACAATCCACGTGTCACCCACCTTGGCATCACCGCCCACCTGAATCGTGTTGTTGGTGAACTTCGTGGAAACGGAGTCAGAAACCTTAGCGTCCGTACCATAGACCCGAGCCCAAGCACCCAGTGCACCGTTTTGGCTTCGCACGTCGCCGAGGCGTTCGCTCAAGTGATTGACTTCATAGCGCCACTGAGCAAGATTCGCGGCGTTGGCATGGGTCACAGCGGTCAAAGTCGGCGACAGACGTGAACCTACATAGGAAACATCACGCGTGGCGGCATCGTATGTCCAGGCTCCCGTCATGTCGCTGGCCTCGCCGCCGACAAAATTATCGTTGAGCTTGTCGGCAGCGTTGCCGGCGATGATCGTATCAAGCGCCTCAGCAACTTTCTCCGCTGAACCCAGCTTTTCGGTGACGGAAGCGCCGGCTTCGAGCTTAAGATCGCCCGTCAGCGTTCCAACCGTAACGCCGTTTTCTTCTGTTGTATTGAAAGTGAGCTTTGAATTGGAGGCATTCAGAGTGTCGACATGGAAAGTGCCGGCAGTCTGATTGATATCCTGATTCGTAAAGGTTGCCTTGCCGTCAATGGTGACATTGCCGTTCAAGGTAGTGTTGGCGATCTGTGAGTCAGTTTTGTTTGTCAGCGTCAGAGAGCTTTCTTTATCAAAATTGAGTGCATTTGTATCGCCGGAAACGGTCAGACTGTCAGCCTTAATGGTTGCCGTGCTGTTTTTACTGAGAACACCTTCTTCGCCGCCCGTAAATGTGGCATTTGCAGCTTCAGCGTTGAAAGTAATTCCGTTACCCGCTTCATTATGGAGCCATACAGCATTCTTGCCGCCGTTGACCACAAGTGAATTTTCGGCCGTAACGTCTAAAACAGAATCGCGGGAATTCTCAGTAGAACGATTTGATCGAATGCCGTAAGTTCCGCCGTCGATCGAAATGTTTTTAGCAGTAAATGATCCCTTGATAGATGACGTTCCCTGATAATCCGTTGTTTGATCTGTAACTGAAATGCCGGCTGATTTAGTGTATTTTGAGTCAGCTTTAATCACCAGATTGCCGACATCAACGTCAATCGTAGATTGGTCAGCCGGAGCATCATTATTGTCACCTGCCATGACCATCAATTGAATAGCAGAATAAATCCGATCCGGATCCCCTTCCTGCGATCGATAGTTGTCCAGTATCAGCGTGTCAACTTCCTTGATGCTCAAACTTGAAGTGGACTGCATGTTAATGGCTTGACCGCCATCCGTATAAAAAGCAAGTGTTTTGATCCCGCTGAAGTCGAGTTTGCCGCCGCCCCAGGAATTAATGGCCTGATCTCCCTGAAACCGCTTGCTTTGGGTACCAAAATTGACTTGTCGAACGTCAGTCACAGAAAAACTGCCATTGTAGCTTACTAAAATAGCAACATTATTAGCTTCCTTTCCCGCTTGCCCGAAGAGTCTTTCTTCTGTTAAAAAATTGAGCTCGCTGAGTTTGCTGACCGTTAATGAACTGCCACCACCCGTAAGGTAAACCAGCGAATTCGTCCCCGTTTTATCATTGACGAAACTCAGGGTATCGGATGAAGCGTTCACGCCTGAGTAAGTTTCACCTTTTTTATACAGATATAAAAAGCCTTGCGTTCCAGGTTTAGCACCTGAAAGTGCGCCGTCAACAACTTTATTTGACTCGTAGGTTAACAATGGCTCGGCGTTAATGTTTTCAGCAGCCAGGCCAAAAAGACTGGTTATAGCTCCGATAACGGCAAGATGTACTGTTTTAAATTGAAGCACCTGCATCGTAAACCTCCAATAGGATGCTTTAAGTGCATTGCAATTTATATCTATCCCCCCCCCCGTCAACGCATAGAAAAAGAAATGCCCGTTTATCAAAATAAAAACAAAAGTAAATATTGAAATGTATTTAACTTGCAACGGGTATACCTTTAATTGCCGGTATTCATTTACATCTGTCTCTTATACACATCTCCGAGCCCACGAGACGGAGCTACATC
>OWJH01000537.1_pt1 | contig 15726 bp, 12 predicted proteins | sample 1732621 | NCBI WGS metagenome assembly OWJH01 (sample SAMN05065735, study PRJEB22554) | human gut metagenome | biome: ENVO:2100002; feature: ENVO:00000062; material: ENVO:00002003 | host: Homo sapiens | place: USA
TGTATAAGAGACAGGTAATTTACTTGTGTTCTCTTCCATAATAGTGCTGCGAAGATAAGCAAAAATCAGGTCAAATCTGCTTTTTCTGCCAGTTTCCTTTCTTTATATAAAGGTATGAAAGGAACAGGATACAGATTCCGTACAGATGTTCCGTAGTCCAGCAGACGGCTACATCCACTCTCAGATAGAGAATCATATAGGTGATATAGATCAGATAAATGGCCAGTACACAGAGTTCCAATCCCAACGCCGTACGTGTGTTGCCCGTTCCGGATACTGCCTGAAAATAGACGTTGGCAGGTACGAGTATCAGATAAGCGGAGCATAGTACCCATAAAGAAGGGATGGAGGCCTCCCGCAAATCGGGAATATCCGTATAGATACTCAATATCAGGTTAGGAAACAGTGCGAAGAGTATAACCAGCGGCAACACGAAAATATAACCGATACGGATGTGCTGGCGGATCGTTCCGGGAACACACTTGATTTCGCCCGCACCGATCAGGTTACTCACCAGGGAGCCGCAAGTAGCTGCAAATGCCATGGTGACCATAAACGGGATGCCCGATACATTACGGATGATATTGGTTATGGCCAGTGCACGTTCGCCTAAGTGTTCGACAAATAGGAAGAACATGAACCAAGTGGACAGCGAGAAAAAGTTCTGAATCATTGTCCAAAAGGATACGTTCAGGATCCGTTTCAGCATCTCCGGCCGGAATCCGGGCAGATGATTCAAGGCATACTTTTTACAGTCTATCCGTTTCCAGGTGTAGATGACGAAGAAGATGACCGAGATTACGATCGGCATACCCAGACCGCCTCTGCGGACGATAGCGCCCAGCGGTGCTCCGATCAGGAAGAAGATGATGATCGTCACCGGAAGCGCCAATTTCTTGTGCCATTCGACCTTGCTGCGGTAGAGCTGGTTGAGCGCATTTTTGGCCTGCGATTCGTCGAACGAGAACATAGACCGGGAGTTGCGTGCGGCTGAAACGGCCTGGCTCCAGATTCGGTCCTTGGAGCGCAGGTCGAGAGTCGCCAGGGAGTCGAGGGCATCCATCGGCCTGAAATCCCGTTTTTCTACGACCACCGAATCGTTTCGGTCGGTTATGACGGTCGTATCCCGCACGAAGATACGCTCCTTGAGCAACGGGTCATAGGATCGGGTCGTCGCCGAATTGACCTGCTGTGTCAGCGTGTCGATTTCGTATTGCAGCTCGGAGATGTTTTTGGTCTGGGCGTTGTTGAACAGATCGGCATCCGTGCGCTGCATTTCGAATCCCGAAATGGAAATATTGGCTTTCTGAAGCTCGAATTTATTGCGTTGCAGGGAACTTTTGTTGTACCACTGACTCGAATTTCGGGTCTGTTCGTAGCGTTCGCCGTTGAAGAGCGTGATCTCCAGAAAGCGCTTGTCGTCCGAGAGCCGGATATAGCCCGAATCGGCGACGGTCGTGGTCATATTGCCCGATGCGTTGCGGTTGTCGTAAATCAACACGTCGGTCAGCAGCCCTGTTTCCTGATTCTGGTGTCCGACGCGGATGCTCATGCCGTCGATGCCGTTGAAGAAGAGCCCGTCCTGAAACTCGAGGGTCTGGTTCATCTGGCGAATGTCGTATATCGTACGGAAAAATTTTTTGTTGGCGTATGGCACTAAGTTGTTGGCGATGAAGAAACTGCCGACAGCCAATATACTTACGACCACGAGCAGCGGCCTCATGATCTTAGGCAGCGACATCCCCGCCGACTTCATAGCGAGCAGCTCGTAGTTTTCGCCCAGATTACCCATGGTCATAATGGCCGCCAGCAGCGTGGCGAGCGGCAGAGCCATCGGGATCATGTTGATCGTGGCGTAGCAGAGCAGTTCGATGATCGTACCGGGATCGAGTCCTTTGCCGACCAGCTCGTCGATGTAGCGCCACAGTACATTCATCATCAGCACGAACATGATGATGAAGAACGTCAGCACCATGGGTCCCAGATAGGACTTGAGAACGAGTTTATAGATGGTTTTCATCGGCGCGGCGGCGTTTTTTGACGAGCAAAGTTAGCAGTTTTACTAAAATAAGCGTAACGGTCAGGGTAAATATTATGGCCGCACCGGGCGAAACTTCGAAATTGTAGCTCAGGGCGAGTCCCGCGAGGTTCCCCGCGACGGCGACGGCTGCGGCGGCCGGTGCGAGCGTGCGGAAGGATTTGGTGAACGTATTGACGATCGTTACGGGAATAGTCAGCAGCGAGATCAGCAGCACGATGCCCATGATGCGGATCGAGAGTACGATCGTGACGGCGATGAGTGCCGACATGGTATAGGAGATTAGCCGGGTCGGGATTCCCTGGCTGCGGGCGAAGTCGCGGTCGAAGGCGACGTACATGACCGGACGCAGCCAAAGGAGCGTGCCGACAATTACCACGAGCGTCAGAACGGCGAGCGCCTGGACATCGGTGCGGGTGACCGTTACGATGCTGCCGAACAGGAAATTCGAGAGGTCGCCCGATGTGTAGCCCGGGCGCAGGCTCATGAACAGTACGCCGATGGCCATACCTACCGACCAGATGATGCCGATGGCCGAATCCTCCCGGATACGGCCCCGGTCGTTGGCCCATTCGATCCCCAGTGCCGAGAGGACGGCGAAGACCATCGCACCCAGAATCGGATTGATTCCGAGGTAGAAAGCGATGCCCAGTCCGCCGAACGAGGAGTGCGTGATGCCGCCGCTGAGGAAGACCAGCCGCCGGCAGACGACGTAAGTGCCGATGATTCCGCACGTAATGCCCGACAGGATGCACGCCCAAAAAGCGTGATTGAGGTAGCTGTATCGGACAAGGTCGTTGAAAAACTCCATGGTGCGGTAATCATTAGTTTGCAAATTTACGGATTTTTTACAAAAAATAGAACCGGGAGCCGTTTTATATCGCAGCAACCGTATTTTGTTCCGTCCGATTTGCGGGGCCCGTGCCTTGGTTGCCGCAGAGAGCGGTATCGGTCGGAAGACAGGCTGTGCATACACCGGAATTCGTATGCTTTTTGGTGAAAGACATTAAAAAATCGAATATTCGGTGCGTCATATCATTTTTTTTCGTATATTTGAATACGAATGCTTGTTCATAGGTTCTTCGGCATTCGCAAAACCAATCTTTAATCTCTTAAATTTTTACATTTATGCGTACATCTTTATTTCTCGGTTTGACCGGATTGGCATTGCTGGCAGCGTGCGGACTGTCGGGGTGCAGTGATGACGGTGTCGAAAACAAAGACCCACAACTCCCCCCCCCACAGTTGATGTCAGCGTAGATGAAGTAAATCGTACAACGGCTTCATTTACAATCAATACGAACAATGCCTCCGACTATGTCTATGCCGTATTGCCGGCCACAGAAACGATCGCCGATGCGGAGGCGCTCTTCGAAAGAGGACCTGTCCGTTATTTCGAAGGAGAGAAAACAGTAAAGGTCGATCTGAACGATCTTGCCGGCGACACGGAATACAATCTTTATGTTGCGGTACGCAACATCAATCCTTTAGTTTACAGCGATCTCGCTTCCGAGGTGATCGACACGCATGTTCCCTATACCGAGATGATTACGCTCGAAAGTGTCGGACTTACCTCTTTCTCCTACCATATCATGAAGCCCGAAGGGGTGACCAAGTACAAGCACGTCTGTCTTTCGAAGTCCGACTACGATTACATCGTAAGTTTAATCGGAGGAAGCCTGCATTCGTATGTAAGTGCTTTCGGTGCGGAAGCGACCGAGGATCAAACCTATAATTTCGATACCACTTTCTTCGATATCGTCGATTTTCGTCAGGATATCTATTCCGACATGGAGTTTATCATCATTGCCGGTGAAGTGGACGAGAATGGCCAGGTCGCAGAGTCGGCTGTGAAGTCGCTCCTCTTCAAAACCAAGAAGGCCGGTGTCGCGCCTTACGACTTCGAGGTTTCCGTGGGTAACATCGGTTCGATGACGGCCGATATTGCCATCGAGCCGGAGGAGGGAATCGAGCGTTTCCGCTATTTGGTTGCTTCTCGGGCAGATTTCGATTATACCGCTTTCGAGGGAGAGGCTTCCGTGCGTCGCATGATCATCGGCCACTGGGACGATCTTACGAACGAGAGTACGAAGGCTATCACCGTCAATGCGACGGGACTCAAACCCAATACCGAATATCAGGTGGGTATCGTGGGCTTCGACAAGGAGTTGCGCGAAAAGGTTCTGCTTTACGACTTCACGACGGGAGAGCCTACAGGCCCCAAACCGACTTTGGCCGTCGAAACACAGACTGTCGAAACTCCGTGGAACAAGGCCGCTTTCAAGGTCAATGCGACTTATGCGGTAGCGATGACGGCCGGTGTTTTCCCGAAGGGCTCCATCGACGAAGTGCTCGGCCGCCCCGGTAATGAGAATCTTACGGCCGGCGATGTCATTTACAACAACGGTACGCAGCTTACCGAACAGGAGGTGGCTGCGGCTATGAGCGAAGAGGGACTTGTCATCGAGAGTGGAGAGCTGCTGCCCAATACCGAGTACGAGTTCGGCGTTTATGCGGCCAACGCAGAAGGTGTGGGCGTTTCCGAAATAGTGGAGTTCACCACCCTTTTACCGCCGCAGCAAGGCGGGGAGCTGCGTGCGAAGCTGCCCGGCAAATACACTGCGACGACCAAAGACAGCAACGGTGATCCGGTCACTTTCTCCGTTACCATCGCTACGGGTGTGAACGAAGCTACCGAGAAAGCCTATTCCGATCTGAACCGTCTGGTCGTTCTGGGCTTCGCGCCGTGCGGAGTGGATTATGCCAGCCCCGAAGAGCTGCTCGCCAACGGCTGGGCAGCGACCGAAGAGGAGGCCAATGCGAATTACGGGCCGAAGTGGTTCATCGAGTTCAACAGCGACGAGACGATTTCGACGAGTCTGCCTGTGAACGACGAACTGGATTACACGATGTTGAATTTCGATGGTAAGCAATACTATTTCCACGCTTTCGCCAAACGTCCGACTAGCGACCGCTATACGGATGCGGTACGCAGCTTCCCTGTCGAGGTGTCGGATGATCTGACTGTGACGATCAAGAAGTTGGTCGAAGAAACCGATTACGGTACCTTTACCTACTATCCCGGTGTGTTGTCGGGTACGAGTCAGTGGTGGGGCGACATGGTGTTCGCAGCGTCGGAAGAGATCGTGCTGAAGCGCGATGCCGATCAGGGGCCCGAGCCTGCTGCCGTGAAGAGCGTGCGACATCTCTCCATGCCCGAGCGCGTGACCGTAAACCTCGGAGCGTCACCTGCAGTGGACAACCGTCGAGCTGTGGCTGAACGATTGATGCGTTAATCCTAAAAAACTTGTGTTATGAAGAATTTATTCGGATGGATGCTGGTCGTACTGCTGGTGCTGACGGCCGGCGTGTCGTGCAGCGACGATGAAGAGCTTCTTGCGGGCAATGGAATCGCCGATGCAGCCTGGAGTGCCGAAAACCAGGTCGAGATCGAAGGCGGGGTGCTTAATTACACGTTTGCCGCCGCAGGCGATTGGACTGCCCGGAGTTCGGCTGACTGGTGCGAAGTGCAAACCGGTTCGGGTATGGCGGGCGAATCGTTGCTGCGTCTGAAAGTTGCCAAAAATACCCGGGCCGAAGCTCGTTCCGCGACGATTACCGTCAGTGTGTGGGGATATGCTTCGCCGGTTTCGTTCGTGGTGAAGCAGGGCAAAGGATTAATTGAGCAGGGGGACGGAAAATACCGCAGCGTGAACGAATGGGTTGCCGAGTACATGAAGAGCCGTTATCTCTGGAATCGTGCCATCGAGAATGTTTCGCTCGATTACAGTCTTTGTTATGACTTCTTTTTCTTCTCGATTCTCGACGGTGTAGCCGCTCAGGACGAGGTGAACCGCGAAGACGGTCATTGGCAGGGGCAGAAACGTATGTATTACTATTCGCGTTTGGAAAGCGATGCGCCTCTGTCGCGTACTCCCGGCGAGGCGTATGTCGGTTCGGGTATCTATCTGTTGGATGCGACCCGACTCGGGGACGATTATATCGGAATTGTGGTCATGGTCGTCATCCCCGGAACGCCGGCTGCGGAAGCCGGTCTCGTGCGCGGCGACTTCATCACGGCGGTCAATGGCGAGGAGGTGACCGAAAGCAACTATCAGAGTTTGGGCCAGGCCGTGTACGACGGTGCGGTCGATGTTACGGTGAACAGTGTCACGTGGACCGACAACGGGACTACTCCTGTGCTTACCCCGAAAGGGAATGTGCAGCTCGGAAGTGCGACCTTCACCAGTCCGGCTATCTATATGGATAAAGTGGTCGAAATCGAAGAGTCGGACAAGAAGGCCGGTTATCTGCTTTATATGGGCTTCGATGTCGATTACGATGAGGAGTTGATAGCCGCTTTCGACCGTTTCCGTGCACAGAATGTCACCGACCTGATCCTCGATCTGCGTTACAACAACGGTGGCGATGTGCTTTCGAGTACTGTGCTCGGTACGCTTATCGCAGGTGAGGCGTACAAGGGACAGCTCTATGCTCATATGACGTTCAACGAGGACCGCACGGAGGCCGGAGAGAGTGGCGACTACAAGATCGGCGTCAAGGAGACGTTCGAAAGCGTGTACGAACCGATCGAAAGAGCCTTGCAACATGCTTTGGGCTTGAAGAAAATCTATGTCCTTGTGAGCGAAACGACTGCTTCGGCGAGCGAAATGGTCATCAACGGTCTGCGCGGCCTTGATATTGAGGTCAATCTTATCGGGATGCCCACTAACGGTAAGAACGTAGGTATGGAAGGTGTGGTCCGCTCGTTTCACAATTACGATTTCCTGCTTTTCCCCGTTTCGTTCTATATTGAAAATGCCAAGGGCTTCCGGGATTACTCGGATGGCTTCACACCCGATGTCCAAATCGATGATTCGGCGATTTATCCGGGTGAATTCGGTACGATGATGGATCAGCTCGGATACCTTGCCCTGCAGTGGATCAAGACCGATAACAAACCGCAGTTGCCGTCCGCCATGCACACGCGCGGCAGTTGCCGGTCGATGAGATCTTTCGGCGATCTGTGGGAAAACCGGCCCGTACAGCCTGTGGGCGGAGCCGTGATGCAACCCGTGAGAGAGGAGTAGATCGCCCTGTTTTGATGTATGTCGCAGGGGTGCCCGTTGCAGGGCGCCCCTGCTCTTTTATCCGGACGTGTGTGTGATTTTTGCCGATAAAATGGTCGGATTCGCATAGTTTTTCGTACTTTCGCTCAAATTTACAGCAGAAATATGCAGCGACGCAGAGTCAATTTTCACACCTTGGGCTGCAAGCTCAACTTTTCGGAGAGCTCTACCCTCGCCCGTGAATTCGAAGCGGGCGGCTTCATCCGGGTCGGGGTTTCGGAAGCGGCGGATATTTCGGTCATCAACAGTTGCTCGGTGACCGAACATGCCGACAAGAAATGCCGTAACCTGATCCGTAAAATCCATCGGCGCAACCCGGCGGCGATTATTGTCGTCACCGGTTGCTATGCCCAGCTCAAACCGCAGGAGATCGCTTCGATCGAAGGGGTCGATCTGGTGTTGAGCAACAACGACAAGGGCGAACTTTTCAGGCGTGTAGCGGCTCTTGCTGGCAAGGGACCCGCACAGTTCACCAGTTGCGATGTGGAGGAACTGACCAATTTCTTCGCCGCTTTTTCGAGCGGCGACCGTACCCGTGCGTTCCTGAAAGTGCAGGACGGCTGCGACTATAAGTGCGCCTACTGTACGATCCACTATGCGCGGGGCGCCAGCCGCAATATGCCGATCGCCGATCTGGTGAAGGAAGCCGAGCAAATCGCCGCTGCGGGACAGCGGGAGATCGTCATCACGGGGATCAATACGGGCGATTTCGGACGCACGACGGGTGAGCGGTTCATCGATCTGCTGCGGGCCCTGAACGAAGTCGAAGGCATCGAACGCTACCGTATATCTTCGATAGAGCCGAATCTTTTAACGGATGAGATAATAGCGTTTTGCGCTTCGTCACCTAAATTCCAGCATCATTTTCATATCCCGCTTCAGAGCGGCTCGGACAGTGTGCTTGCACGGATGCGACGTCGCTATACGACCGCAAAATTCGCCGAGCGGATCGAGGCTGTGCGGCGCCTGATGCCGGACGCCTTTATCGGGATCGACGTGATCGTCGGTTTTCCCGGTGAGACGGAGGCCGATTTCCGTACGACCTACGAGTTCCTGGAGCGCCTCGCACCGGCCTATCTGCATATTTTCCCCTTCTCGGAGCGTTCCGGCACGCCGGCCGTCGATTTTCCGGACAAGGTACAGCCTTCGGTGGCTACACGGCGTGTGGAGGAGCTGGAAAAGCTCTGCCGCCGGCTGCACGGCGAATTCTGCGCCCGGGCCGAAGGTACGACGGACGAGGTGTTGTTCGAGAGCACGATGCGGGGCGGGATGATGTTCGGCTATACGGGCAACTACCGTCGGGTCAAGGTCCTCTACGATCGGAGCCGGATCAACACGATTTGCCGGGTACGGCTGGGGCGTATGGACGATGCGAACGATCTCGAAGGCGAAATCGTGGATAATTAGCGATTTCTTCGTATATTTGTATCAGGCGAAGGTTCGGGTGAATTTCGTTTCGGCATTCCGGCCGGATGCGGCCTTGCCTCCGGGCCGCATTGCATTTTGCGAAAAGGGCCTGTATTTCGGGCGAGTGAAAATAGCTGGGCTTGTTTGCCGTCCGGTTCTTCTTGTAAGAACGAATTGCGGTGTAGGCTGCCGGATTCGGCATTGGTTCCGCCTTGAACTGTTTTTCGGAATACGGCTTGTAGCTCGGTAAGATTCAAACAAGTTTGCTTTTGCCCTTGCCTTGCATTATATTTGTTGCATCGCTCCGGATATGTTCGGGTGGAGGGGCTGCCCTGCCGATACGGGCGGTTTGGGACGATTTTAACAGTTAAATGCGTATGACGGGAATTCGAAGAAGAATGTCCATTGCTTTCCTGAGTATCGTCGGGTTGTTGTTCGCCTCGGGGATGATCTCTTTTTTCGAGCTGAGTCATCTGAGTTATGATACCGAGGAGATTTTGAAAGCCAACCAGCGGAATGTGGAACTCGCCAAGGAGATGCTCGGCGCCGTGCATGATCAAAACGTGGCGATCGTGCATCTGGCGATCCTGCAAGATGCGAGTTACGATAGCCTGTGCCGCACGGGAATGCAGCGGTTGGAACATGCGGTGGCTACGGCCCAGAAAGGAGCGTTGGACCGCTCGGCGCTCGACTCCCTGACGGGTGCGACTACCGAGTTGCTGGTGCTGACCAAGATGTTTCTCGCGACCGAATCCCCGAAGGCAGGGGACGAGTCGGGAGAGGTGTGGTACAACGAATATTATGAAAAACAGTACGAAAAGGTCGTCACGGCGGTTCGGGATTATATGACTTCGACGCAGAGTTCGCTGGCTCCGCGGGCCGAGCAGCTCAAGAAAAACGCTTACCGGGCCGTTACTCCCGTGCTGATATCGCTGGTGGTGATGATCGCTACAGTGTTGATGCTCTTTTACTTTACGATGCTCTACTGTGTCAATCCGATCGTGGCGATGAACAAGGGGCTCGGACAGTATTTGACTTTCAGGATACCCTTTGCCGTGAAAGCCGAGTGTAAGGACGAAATCCTGGAACTCAAGGAAAAAATCGAGGCACTCGTCGCCATGCTGAAACAAAATAAAGCGTAGAGAGTCATGCGGGTCAATGTGATATTGCGATACGTGGGAATGATTATGCTGTTGTTGGCGTTCTTTATGTTCGTTTCGGCAGGGATCTCCTATGTCAACCACATGGATTCCGCGTTTTACCCGTTGCTGCTCTCGGCTCTGCTGACGGCGCTGTTGGGGGGCTTCCCGCTCATTTTCGTGGAAAAGCAGGATCGGATCACCAATAAGGAGGGGTTTTGCATCGTGGTCGGTTCATGGTTGCTCGCCTGCGTCGTCGGTATGTTTCCCTACCTGATCTGGGGCGGTGAGTTCAGCGTGATAAATGCTTGGTTCGAAACTGTTTCGGGCTTTACGACCACAGGATCTTCGATTTTGCAAAATGTCGAGGCGCTGCCCCGGGGATTGCAGTTCTGGCGGATGTCCTCGACCTGGGTCGGAGGTATGGGCGTGGTGATGTTCGCGCTGGTGATCCTGCCTGCACTGGGTACCAGCAAAATGATGCTTTCGAGTGTCGAGATGTCCACCCTGGCCCGGGACAATTATCGTTACAGGGCCCAGATGGTGGTTCAGATCCTGTTGTTCGTCTATGTCGGACTTACGATATTTTTCACTTTCATGCTGAAATTCGCCGGAATGAACTGGTTCGATGCCGTATGTCATTCGATGTCGGCCTGTGCGACCAGCGGGTTCGGAACCAAAAATACCAGTGTCGCCTTTTACGACAGTGCGATGATCGACATGGTACTCATCTTCGCGATGGGTATTTCAGGCATCCATTTCGGTTTGATCTATGCGACCGTTACCGGTAAGCGCAACAATATTTTCCGTAGCGAAGTCACTTTGTTTTATCTCGGAATGTTGATTCTGGGAAGCCTGCTGATCGCCCTGAGTTTATATATCGCCGATATTTATCCTACGTTCAGGTCATCGCTGCGTTTCGCGTCGTTCCAGTTTGTTTCCGTGACATCGACTTCCGGCTTCGCTACGGCCGATTCCAGCCTGTGGACTCCGTTCGCAATTATTTTGCTGATACTGGGCTCGTTGATCTGCGCTTGTGCAGGTTCCACCTCGGGTGGTATGAAGGCCAATCGAGCATTGATGGCTCTGAAGATGCTTTACATCCGGGTGAAGCAGCAGCAGCATCCGAATGCCGTCATCCGGCTCAAGATGGACGGTGTGATTCAGGAAGCGGGCGTGCTGCATACGGTGTCGCTTTTCATCGTGGCCTACCTGCTTCTCATTCTCATCGGAACGATTCTCTGTACGCTTTTCGGCGTAGATCTGATGACCAGTTTTTCGGGGTGCGTGGCTTCTATCGGCAATGTAGGTCCGGGATTTGGAGGGGTTAATTCGATGGCCAACTACGGTGATTTGCCGGCGATCGTGAAATTTATCTTCACGGCGCTTATGTTGTTGGGACGTCTGGAGATATTCGGATTGTTGCAATTCTTGTTAATCAGATGGTGGAAATGATGTGGCATAAGTTATTGATCGGTTTATTTTTGACCTTCTCGGTCGTTATCGTGCGAGGAGCTTCCGACCCGGCGGGGCCCGGTATTCCTGCCCTGCAGTCGAATTCGGAATACGTTGCGCTTCGGGATCAGGACAGTCGGTTGCAGGTCCGGATCGACGAGATGCAGACCCGGATTGCAGGACTGCGTGCGATGCTGCGGGAAAATCCGGCCGCACAGGAGACTTACGGCGCTCAGATTCTCTCGCTCGAAAGCGAAATGCTCTCTGCCCAGGGACTCCGTACGCAGGTCGCGGCCCGGATCAACGCCATCGAGCAGGCTTGGCTGACCGAACATCCCGATTATGTTCCGGCGGCCGAAACGGAAAAATCTCTTATCACGCAGACTCCCGAATCGCAGCAGAGTCGGAATCTCGTGTTCAACGGTTATTTCCGTGAGAATCTTCCGGCACGTGATTACGAGGCTCTGCTCCGGGCGCAGCGCATGGAGGCGGAGGTGGCCGGATGTGCCGGGCGCCTGCTGGAGAACTACCGGCAGCAGACTCTTTTGAAGCAGCAGTACGATACCGTTCGTACGGAGCAGGCGGCTGTCGATCTTTTCGGTCGTTACCGCACGGTAGCCAACCTGGGCCGGGTTTTGCGGGATTCGCTGACGGCCGTATGGGGATATGTGTATGATAACAAGAGCTATGCTTACGATTATATCCTGGATAAGTTGAATTGCAGGGACCAGCAGGCACGTCAGCAGAAGGCGTTGGACGATGTGCGGCGGCAGATGTCTGCGGCCCAGGCCGAAGGGCTTGTCGATGCGCTTCCCGATTATTATATCCAGAAATGCTATTTGACGGATTACGAGCGGGAAATTGCCCGGATGCTGGGATTGGGACTTGCATCCGATTCCTTGAAACAGGTGGCTGTCCGGCTTCAGACGATAGATTTTCGTCTTCCGAAGCCGGAGATTACGGAGCGCTATTTCCTCGATTACGAACCGGTCCAATTTGTTGCGGGGCGCTATACGTATAAGAAACCGATTCCGGACTGTCCTGTCTATGAGCACGGAGTGATCTACCGAATCCTGCTCGGGGAGTATAAGTACAAACAGAATATCTCCATTTTCCGCAACGCTTCTCCGCTCTATGTATTGAAGACCGACGCGGGGCGCTACTGTTATTTCGCGGGAGGTTTCGCGACCAAGGCCGAAGCCGTCGATGCACAGGAGTTGCTGCGGGCGAAAGGGTTTCGCCGTCCGGAACTGGTTGTGTGGTACGATGGGGAATATACCAATCTGACACGGACTCCCGAGGCGGAAATGGCCGCTTTCCGGGTGGAAATCTCCAGTGAGCAGAATCTGTCGGATACCGTGAAGCAGGCGATTGCGCAGGCCGCTCCCGGCTGCGACCTGTCCCGCGTGGGGGCGGATCTTTTCGTCGTCGGACAGTTCGACAACAAGGCTGTCGCGGATCAGGCGGCTGCCGCGATTCGCGCCGCCGATCCTCAATTATCGGTAAAAGTGACGGAAATTGCTAAATAATCGGATTTTTTGCGTATCTTCACCCGAAAGAAATAGGTCCGTATTCGGACGTATATCGGTGAATCGGGGAAAATTCGACCTGCGAGCCGGTTATTCCGATCTTTTTCAGCGATTTTAACACGGTGAATATGTTTTTTATCATTCTGTTGGTCTTTTTCGGGTTACTGTTTCTGGTGGCGGAACTTGTCCTGCTGCCGGGCGTATCGATCGGGGCGATTCTCGCGCTGGTCAGCTATGGAGGCGCCATTTATATCGCCTTCCGGGATTACGGTCCTTTGGCGGGCGGAATCGTCGTCGCCGTCGTTCTGATCCTTTCGTTCGCGGCGACCGTCGTTTCGCTGCGGTCCAAAACCTGGCGCCGTTTCTCCCTGAAACAGAAAGTCGATTCCTCTGTGATGCCCGAACCGGTGCAGCAGAGTGTCCGTGTCGGAGATACGGGAATGACCGTTTCGCGGCTGGCTCCGATGGGAAAGGTGGAGATCGGCGGTAAGATTTACGAAGCCAAGTCCATGGACAGTTATATAGATCCCCGCCGGGAGGTCGAAGTCGTCGGATTTGAAAATTTCAATATAATCGTACGCAAACACATTAAATAAATAAAAGATGGAAATCGGTATCATTGCACTAATCGTCTTCGTTTCGCTCTTTGCGATTTGGCTTATTTTTTACTTCATTCCTGTGGGCCTGTGGTTTTCGGCGCTGGTGTCGGGCGTGCGGATCAGCCTGTTGCAGTTGATCCTGATGCGCTGGCGCAAGGTGCCGCCTTCGACGATCGTATCGTCGATGATCGAGAGTACGAAGGCCGGTCTGGAACTCAATCCCAACGAGCTCGAGGCTCACTATCTGGCCGGAGGTAACGTGACCAATGTGGTGCATGCGCTGGTGTCGGCCCAGAAAGCCAATATTATGCTCGATTTCAAGATGGCTACGGCGATCGATCTGGCGGGCCGCGACGTATTCGAAGCGGTGCAGATGTCGGTTAATCCCAAAGTCATCAATACTCCGCCGGTAGCTGCGGTGGCCAAGGACGGTATTCAGTTGATCGCCAAGGCACGCGTTACGGTACGGGCCAATATCAAACAGTTGGTCGGCGGCGCCGGTGAGGAGACGGTTCTGGCACGTGTCGGCGAAGGTATCGTTTCGTCGATCGGTTCGGCACAGTCGCACAAGATCGTGCTGGAGAATCCCGATTCGATCTCCCGCGTGGTGCTGGAGAAGGGATTGGATGCCGGGACGGCGTTCGAAATTCTTTCGATCGACATCGCCGATATAGACGTAGGTAAGAACATCGGTGCACAGTTGCAGATGGACCAGGCCGAAGCGGACAAGAACATCGCCCAGGCCAAGGCCGAGGAGCGTCGTGCAATGGCTGTAGCTCTCGAACAGGAGAACAAGGCCAAGGCGCAGGATGCCCGCGCCAAGGTGATTCTGGCCGAAGCCGAAGTGCCGCTGGCTATGGCCGAAGCGTTCCGCAGCGGAAATCTGGGCGTGATGGATTACTATAAGATGAAGAACATCATGGCGGATACTACGATGCGTGAAACGATCGCCAAACCCGATAAGAAATAGGACGACGAATCGTTGTTCGGATGAAAAACCCCGTTGAAATCTCAACGGGGTTTCTTTTATCGATATGGCCGGGAATCGATCGGAGCGTATTCTGAAATGGAGCGCTTCGAAACGGGACCGAAGGATGCCGGTCCAGGCCGAAGAGTACAGCGTGCCGATGGACCCTGTTTTATTCGAATGGAACGGCAGGTCGGTCAACGGGTTTCGATTTTCGCACTGGCAACGCTTCGGGGAAGCGTTTCTCCGTCGGGGGTTCCCTCCAGCCCGTCTTTCCATTTGACGGCGGCATGCGCACCGTCGCAATAGGGCTTGTTGCGGGAGTGTCCGCAGCGGCAGAGCACTACCCTGTTCCGAACTTCGAAGGTTCGGCCGTCTTCGCGTTGGATGCGGATCCCGCCGCGTACCCAGAGTCCTCCGCTGGCGCCGATCGCCGGGTCTTCGATCAATCCCAGGCTGGGTTCGAAGATGAATTCGTAGGGTTTTCCCGTGCGGTTGTCCCAGGCGGTCAGGCGGGCGCTCGGACACATCGAAGCTTCGCGGACGGCCAGCTTGCGGGACTGCGAATCGCCGGATGCGGCCGTCAGGTCCCAGACACCCCCGTAAGGATGGCAGAAACGGGCGAAAACACAGTATTTTTCGTTGTCGTTCAATGTCACCCGCTGTCCCTCGGTGATCTCTACTTCGTCCGTAATCCGGTCTTCTCCGGAGGTGATCGCCGAATCCCATTCCCCCTTGAGGTGCGAGCCGTCGCAATAGGGTTTGCTGCGGGATAAACCGCAACGGCACAATGCCGTTGGTTCTTTTTCTGTCGAAAAATGCCGCCCTTCCTGAAAATACCAACTCTCGCCCTCGGAGTCGGGCATGATGAATTGCATGGCCAGCGGCGGGTTTCCGGTGACGAGGTACGGACCCTTTTCGGTGACGGTAATGGCTATTTGGTTCCCTTCGGAAGATGATTCGTGGGGCGATGCTGTCTTTTTTGCCATATCGGATGCGTATTTTTAAGTCGATTTGTTACGTTACCTTTGCAAGAATTGTTCCTAACGGAATTTCTGTTGTCGGAAGAATCGGAAATTAGCTGTTTTAGTAAAAATGTCGAGGTTAATTTTGCGAAAATAAGGCCATGTTCCGACAGGACCTGTTTGTTCTGTATGTGGTTTGTACTATCTTTGCCGAAGATGGGGTGCGGTTCGGCGATTTTTGCGTACAAGTCTGCACGATTACTCTCGCCTTTCCGTATCTTTGACATCATGGTCTTTAGATAGGATGCGCTTCGGAAAACCGGGACAGGTTCCCGTTTTCTCTCGGCTTTCCCTGTCTTTGGCTTCGTTTTGGATGCTTTGGCTTCGGTCAAACGCAAATAAAATTGCTTTTGCATTAGGCTTATTCGTATCTTTGACTTCGTCTTAGATCTGTCTCTTATACACATCTCCGAGCCCACGAGACGGAGCTACATCTCG
>OWJH01000539.1_pt1 | contig 15677 bp, 7 predicted proteins | sample 1732621 | NCBI WGS metagenome assembly OWJH01 (sample SAMN05065735, study PRJEB22554) | human gut metagenome | biome: ENVO:2100002; feature: ENVO:00000062; material: ENVO:00002003 | host: Homo sapiens | place: USA
GCATACGAGATGTAGCGCCGTCTCGTGGGCTCGGAGATGTGTATAAGAGACAGGCTTCTTGCCAGTCAGTTCAGCAAGAAGCTAATTATCAGGTAATTCCCTTGCCGCAGGAAATCGTTGTAGAGCAGGGAGCCCCCTTTATCCTGAAAAGCGGAGTAAAGATTCTCTATCCGGAAGGAAACGAGAAGATGCAGCGCAATGCGAAATTCCTGGCCGATTATCTGAAGACGGCTACGGGAAAAGACTTTACCATTGAGGCCGGAACAGAAGGAAAAAATGCCATTATCCTGGCTTTGGGGACAGAAAATGAGAATCCGGAAGCCTATCAATTGAAAGTTGCCGGTGACGGAGTAACCATTACCGGTTCTACGGAAGCCGGAGTATTTTATGGTATCCAGTCTTTGCGTAAATCTTTGCCTATTGCTGTGGGAGCAAATATAGCCCTCCCGGCCGTAGAAATCAAAGACGCTCCCCGTTTTGGTTATCGTGGCGCCCATTTCGATACCAGCCGTCATTTCTTCACGGTAGATGAAATAAAGACTTACATCGATATGCAAGCATTGCACAACATGAACCGTTTGCATTGGCATATCACGGATGATCAAGGATGGCGTCTGGAAATCAAGAAATACCCGAAGCTGACAGAAATCGGTTCCAATAGAACGGAAACCGTCATCGGACGCAACTCCGGTGAGTATGACGGTAAACCTTACGGTGGATTCTATACGCAGGAACAGGCAAAAGAAATTGTAGAATATGCTGCAGAACGTTATATAACCGTTGTTCCTGAAATAGACCTTCCGGGACATATGCAAGCTGCCCTTGCCGCTTATCCTGAGCTGGGTTGTACCGGTGGTCCGTACGAAGTATGGAGACAGTGGGGAGTATCCGAAGACGTGCTTTGTGCCGGAAATGATCAGGTATTGAAATTCCTCGAGGATGTATATGGAGAATTGATTGAAATCTTCCCGTCGGAATATATCCATGTGGGTGGTGACGAATGTCCGAAAGTAAGATGGGAACAATGTCCGAAGTGCCAGGCACGTGCCAAGGCGTTGGGCTTGAAATCGGATAAGGAACACTCTAAAGAAGAACGTTTGCAGAGTTTCATTATCAATCATATCGAGAAGTTCCTCAATGCTCACGGACGCCAGATTATCGGTTGGGATGAAATCCTTGAAGGCGGACTTGCTCCGAATGCCACTGTGATGTCATGGCGCGGCGAAAAAGGAGGTATTGAAGCCGCCAAGCAGAAACACGATGTCATCATGACTCCGAATACTTATTTATATTTCGACTACTATCAGTCTAAAGATATCGAAAATGAACCTTTCGGTATCGGAGGTTATCTGCCGATGGAAAGAGTATACAGCTACGAGCCTATGCCAGCTTCTCTTACTCCGGAGGAACAGCAATATATAAAAGGGGTACAAGCTAATCTTTGGACCGAATATATCGCTACATTCCCGCATGCGCAATATATGGTATTGCCCCGTTGGGCTGCTTTGTGTGAAGTTCAGTGGACGAATCCCGATAAGAAGAATTATGCAGACTTCCTGTCTCGTCTTCCTCAGTTAATCAAATGGTATGAAGCCGAAGGATATAATTATGCTAAACACGTCTTTGAGGTGCAAGCCCAATTTGAACCGAATCCGGCAGAAGGAACATTGGATATTACGTTATCTACTATTGATAAGACCCCTATTCATTATACTTTGGACGGTATGGAACCTACCGCTGCTTCTCCTTTGTATGAAGGTGTGTTGAAACTCAAGGAAAATGCTACCTTGTCCGCCAAAGCTATTCGTCCTTCAGGAGACAGCAAGGTGCTTACCGAGAAAATTGATTTCAGCAAATCCAGCATGAAGCCGATTGTAGCCAATCAGCCTATCAATGAACAATACCTGTTCAAAGGAGCTTCCACTTTGATAGATGGTCTGAAAGGAAATAGCAGCTATAAGTCAGGCCGTTGGATCGCTTTCAACGGAAACGACATGGATATGACTATCGACCTCCAGCAACCTACTGAAATCTCAAGCGTGGCAATCTCTACCAATGTAGCAAAAGGAGACTGGGTATTTGATGCCAGAAACCTGTCCGTAGAAACTTCAGATGATGGCAAGACCTTCAAAAAGATTGCTTCCGAAGAATATCCGGAAATGAAAGAAGATGATAAAGACGGTGTCTATGATCATAAGCTGACCTTTACTCCAGTGAAAACGCAATATGTAAGAGTTGTTGCATCACCGGAGAAATCAATGCCGGCATGGCATGGTGGAAAAGGTAAAAATAGTTTCTTGTTTGTAGACGAAATCAGTATTGATTAATGAATATAAGAAATAGACACGCTAAAGTTTGTCTTTTCTTATGGATATTAGGGATGTGCCTTGTGGTGCATCCCATCAAAGCGCAGTCCGTAATTCCTGTTCCATTGAAAATGGAGCAGGGTACGGGCTTCTTTTTTCTATCAGAAAAAACAAAACTTTATACAAATTTAGATGGGGAAGAAGCGAGGCTTTGGGAGAACTGTCTGCAAGCACTTCCTGTTTCGTTGAAGAAAGGTTCGAAAAAGGACGTACGCCAAGTACTTTCACTGCTGATAACCGGAAAGAGTGAGCGGTTGCCATCTCCGGAAAGTTACACACTGTCCGTCACTCCCCGACGAATCATTATCCGTTCAACTTCCGGAGCCGGATTATTTTACGGAATGCAGACACTGTTACAGTTGCTTACCCCTTCGGGCACGGGCTATTCCGTCGCATCCGTTGAAATAGAGGATACTCCTCGTTTTGCTTATCGTGGTTTTATGCTCGATGTTTCCCGCCATTTCTTCTCCAAAGAATTTGTGAAGAAGCAGATAGACGCATTGGCTTTTTATAAAATAAACCGGCTTCATCTGCATCTGACTGATGCGGCAGGCTGGCGCATTGAGATAAGGAAATACCCTTTGCTCACTGACTTTGCCGCTTGGCGTACGGAGCCGAACTGGAAGAAATGGTGGAACGGTGGACGCGAATACGTTCGCTTCGATGAACCTGGAGCTTCCGGTGGTTATTATACTCAGAAAGACATTTGTGAAATACTTGAATATGCCCGTCAGCATTACATGACGGTCATCCCTGAAATAGAAATGCCTTCCCATTCGGAAGAAGTGCTGGCTGCTTATCCGCAACTGTCCTGTTCGGGCGAGCCGTACAAGAATTCGGACTTCTGTGTCGGTAATGAAGAAACCTTTGCCTTTCTCGAAAATGTGCTGACCGAAGTCATGGAACTTTTTCCGTCAGAATATATCCATATCGGTGGTGATGAGGCTGGCAAGTCGGCATGGAAAACGTGCCCGAAGTGTCAAAAGAGAATGAAGGATGAACATCTTGCCAATGTAGATGAACTGCAAAGTTACCTGATACACCGCATTGAGAAGTTCCTCAATGCTCACGGTCGTCATTTGCTGGGATGGGACGAGATATTGCAAGGAGGTATGGCTCCCAATGCTACTGTTATGTCCTGGCGTGGAGAAGAAGGTGGGATCGCTGCCGTAACCTCCGGTCATCGGGCAGTCATGACACCCGGCGCTTATTGTTATCTGGACAGTTATCAGGATGCACCCTATTCACAGCCGGAAGCTATCGGCGGATACCTGCCATTGAAGAAAGTGTATTCGTACGATCCGGTTTCCGTTTCCCTGACTACAGAACAGGCTAAACTTGTTTACGGTGTGCAGGGTAACTTATGGGTGGAATATATTCCCACTCCCGAACAGGTTGAATATATGATGTATCCCCGTATCCTCGCATTGGCGGAAGTGGCTTGGTCTGCTCCCGAGCGTAAGTCATGGCCGGATTTCCATGACCGCGCCTTGAAAGCGGTGAGAGAGTTACAGGCAAGGGGGTATCATCCTTTCGATTTGAAGAATGAAATCGGCAGTCGTCCGGAATCCGTACAACCCGTTGCCCATCTGGCATTGGGTAAGAAGGTAATATACAATTCGTCGTATAGTCCCCATTATCCGGCACAGGGCAATACCGCTCTAACGGACGGCATACGTGGCGATTGGACGTATGGTGACGGTTGTTGGCAGGGATTTATTGACGGTGACCGGTTGGATGTGACAATCGATATGGAAACTGTTACTCCCATTCATTTCGTTACTGCTGCTTTCATGCAAGTGACGGGTGCGGAGGTGTTTTTGCCTGAGTCTGTCACAATCTCTGTCTCTGACGATGGAACCAATTTTACGGAATTGGAACACCGGACTTTTGAAGTCGCCAAAGAAATTCCTATCCAGTTTACGGACATCTCATGGAAGGGGAATGCGACAGGAAGATACATTCGCTATCAGGCTCAAGCCGGAAAAGAGTTCGGAGGCTGGATATTCACAGATGAGATAATCGTAAAATAATCCGTGAAATAACCGTGCGGTACTCCGTGTCCCAAAAATAAAAAAAAGAAGGAATCCACTCAACCAGATTCCTTCTTTTTTTGTTATATTTATAGTATTACCTTAAAAACTAACAATTATGATACGACGACACGGTAAACTAACATTGCTCACTCTTCTTTTGTCGGCTTCGTCTAATGGTATATTCGCTCAGGAGATACCCGTTACCACGCCCATAGACTCATTGATAACTGTTGGATATGCCACCGGAAGTTTGAAAACCCTCTCCGGTTCCGTAGAGAAGATTACGGAGACACAGATGAATAAAGACCAGATAACGAACCCTTTGGAAGCAATCCGCGGACGTGTGCCGGGCTTGACCATCCAACGCGGGTCAAACGGTCCGGCAGCCTTGGATGCGGTACGCCTGCGGGGAACTACCTCACTGACCAGTGGCAATGACCCTTTGATAATCGTCGACGGAGTATTTGGCGACTTGAGTATGCTCACCTCCATTTACCCTACGGATATTGAGAGCTTCACCATTTTGAAAGACGCTTCCGAAACCGCACAATACGGTTCACGAGGAGCTTCCGGTGTGATCGAAGTCACCACTAAAAAAGGAATGAGCGGCAGAACACAGGTAGCCTACAACGGTAGCTTCGGAATTTCCACCGTCTACAAGAATCTGAAAATGCTGTCCGGCGATGAGTACCGCCGTATCGCTTCGGAACGCGGGATTTCCATTCTGGACAAAGGATATAATACCGATTTTCAGAAAGAGATTGAACAGACAGGACTACAACAAAACCATCACATCGCCTTTTATGGTGGTTCCAGTGAGTCCAGCTATCGCGTTTCTCTTGGTTTCATGGATCGTCAGGGAGTGATTCTGAATGAAGACATGAAAAACTTCACTTCGAATATGAACATGAATCAGAAAATGTTCGACGGCTTCCTGAACTGCGAGCTGGGAATGTTCGGTTCCATTCAGAAGAATCATAATCTGGTGGATTATCAGAAAACGTTCTATTCGGCAGCCACATTCAACCCCACCTATCCCAACCATAAAGACCCCGTCACCAATTCCTGGGACGGAATAACGACTGCCAGCCAAATTACCAATCCATTGGCATGGATGGAAGTGCAGGATGATGATGCCACTTCGCACATCAGCACGCACGCCCGTCTGACTTTCAATCTGCTGGAAGGACTGAAACTAAACCTCTTCGGTGCCTATACCTATAATATCGTGGAAAATTCGCAATACCTCCCCACCTCCGTCTGGGCGAACGGCCAGGCTTACAAAGGAACCAAAAAGCGAGAATCCTTGCTGGGCAACATGATGCTGACCTATAAGAAAAACTGGAAAAAACATTTCTTTGACGTGTTGGCACTTGCCGAACTTCAAAAAGAAACCTACACGGGATATTATACAACAGTAAGCAATTTCAGCACCGACAAATTCGGGTATAATAATCTTCAGGCAGGTGCACTCCGCTTGTGGGAAGGCACTAATTCTTACTACGACCAACCCCGTCTGGCATCTTTCATGGGACGTTTCAACTATACATACGCCGACCGCTACGTACTGACGCTGAACGCCCGTACAGATGCTTCCTCCAAATTCGGAGCGAACCATAAATGGGGATTCTTCCCCTCCGCATCTGCCGCATGGGTGATTAGTGAAGAAGAATTTATGAAGCAGTTGCCGATGGTGGATAATCTGAAATTCCGTATTGGCTATGGTCTGGCAGGTAATCAGAGCGGGATTGACTCATACACTACATTGAACCTTGTAAAGCCGAACGGTGTAGTCCCCGTCGGAAACTCCGCCGTCGTATCTTTAGGAGACTTGCGGAACACGAATCCCGACCTGAAATGGGAAGTGAAACATACCTTTAATACCGGTATCGACGTAGCTCTTTTCGGCAACCGCCTGCTGCTTTCCGCCAACTATTACAACTCCCGAACCACAGACATGCTTTACCTTTACAACGTAAGCGTACCGCCTTTCACCTATAACACCTTGCTTGCCAACATCGGTTCCATGCGCAACTGGGGTACGGAAATCGCCATCGGCATCACCCCCTTGAAGACCAAGGATATGGAACTGAATATCAATGCCAATATCACTTTCCAGCGCAACAAACTGCTCTCATTAAGCGGTATGTACAACGGCGAAATGCTTTCTGCCCCCGAATATAAAAGTCTTGCCAGCCTCGACGGAGCCGGCTTTCACGGAGGATACAACCACATCGTATATCAGATGGTGGGTCAACCGTTGGGCGTGTTCTATCTTCCCCACAGTACGGGACTCGAATCCGATGGAAACGGTGGATACACCTATGGCATCGCCGATCTGAATGGCGGAGGTGTCAGCCTTGAAGATGGTGAAGACCGCTACGTAGCAGGACAAGCCGTACCTAAAACGATTCTTGGCTCCAACATCAGTTTCCGCTACAAGCGTTTCGACCTGTCTTTGCAGGTTAACGGAGCTTTCGGACATAAAATTTACAACGGAACCTCCCTGACCTATATGAACATGAATATATTTCCCGACTATAACGTAATGAAGAAAGCCCCGAAACAGAACATCAAGGATCAAACCGCCACCGACTATTGGTTGGAAAAAGGAGATTATGTCAACTTCGACTATGTGACGCTGGGTTGGAACGTGCCGATTGAGAAAGTACAGAAACTGAAGAAATATGTCCGTTCCCTGCGTCTGGCATTTACAGTCAACAACCTGGCAACTATTTCCGGTTATTCGGGACTTTCACCTATGATTAACAGTTCAACGGTGAACTCCACTTTAGGCGTGGATGATAAACGGGGATATCCGTTGGCGCGGACGTACACACTGGGATTGAGTATTAACTTTTAATGGAGGAGGAGATGATGAAACAATATATGAAAAATAAAAGTCTTTTTTTGCAGAAAGAAGAACTGCTTTCAAGGATAGCGGAACTGTTTTCAAAGAAGATCTTACGTCCTTCGGGAGTGCTGGTATTCCTTCTTATAACGTGCCTGGGTTTATTCTCATGTAGTAAGTTTTTGGAGGAAAATCCGAAAGATAAGTTACCCGAAGATGACGTTTACAATACAATCTCGGAAGTATATCTCAATGCAGTAGCTTCGCTTTATACATACGTAGGCGGTTATAGTGATAGTCAGGGATTGCAGGGAACGGGTAGGGGAGTCTACGACCTGAACACCTTTACCTCCGACGAAGCCATTATCCCCACCCGTGGAGGTGACTGGTATGACGGTGGTTTTTGGCAAGGACTTTACCTGCACGATTGGGGAATAGAGAATGATGCCATTCAGGCTACATGGGAATATCTCTATAAAGTCGTCATGTTAAGTAACAAATCACTGGAACGGATAGACAAATTCGCCGAAACTCATTCCGCTACGGAACTGCCGGCATACCGTGCCGAAGTACGTGCCATGCGGGCTATGTATTATTATTACCTGATGGATTTGTTCGGACGCATCCCGCTAGTTCAATCCTCTTCCGTAGCAATGAAAGATGTAGTGCAAAGTGAACGGAAAACGGTCTTTGACTTTGTTGTCAAGGAATTGCAAGAGGCGGCTCCTTTGTTGAGCGATGCACATAGCAACCAGTCCGGCCCTTACTATGGCCGTATCACTCGCCCCGTAGTAACTTTCCTACTGGCCAAACTGGCTTTGAACTCCGAAGTTTATACAGACAATGATTGGACGGACGGACAACGTCCGGATGGAAAAAATATAAAGTTCATAGTGAACGGCAGCGAACTCAATGCCTGGGAAACAGTCATCTACTATTGTGACCAACTCAAGACTATGGGTTACAAACTGGAACCGGAATACGAAACGAATTTCTCTATATTCAACGAACCGTCCGTAGAGAATGTCTTCACTATCCCGATGAACAAAACTCTGTACACCAACCAGATGCAATATCTCTTCCGTTCCCGCCACTATAATCACGCCAAGGCTTACGGACTAAGCGGTGAGAACGGTCCCAGCGCCACCATTGAAGCCCTCGAAACTTTCGGTTATGAAACCGCGGAACAAGATCCCCGTTTTGATATTTGCTATTTTGCAGGAATTGTCCACGACCTGAAAGGAAACATAATCAAACTGGATAATGGAACGGTACTGGAATATCTGCCCTGGAAAGTATCTCTGGATATAACAGACACCCCATACGAACAAACCGCAGGAGCCCGCATGAAAAAGTATGAAGTTGATCCGACTGCCACAAAAGACGGTAAGTTGATGGAGAATGACATTGTATTGTTCCGCTATGCAGACGCTTTGTTGATGAAGAGTGAAGCGAAAGTCCGGAACGGAGCAAACGGAGATGAAGAACTCAATGAAGTTCGTAGCCGTGTCAACGCTTCTCCCCGCACTGCCACTTTAGAGAATATCCTTGCCGAACGTCAGCTGGAACTGGCTTGGGAAGGATGGAGACGACAGGACTTAGTCCGCTTCGGGAAGTTTACAAGAGCTTACAGCAGCCGTCCGCAACTACCGGATGAGGCAAGTGGATATACAACTGTATTCCCTATACCGGAGAAAATACGGGTGATGAATGAGAGGTTGAAACAGAATCCGGGGTATTAGGAAGAAATCATAGTGAAAATATGAATACTTCTTTTGGTAGTGTTCATATAATTACTATATTTGTGCAGTAATTAAGTCCGATATAGGAGGAGATATGAAAACAGTAGAAGTAATTGTGGAACACGCAGGAAAGAACTTGAGTGCTTATATTGAAGATGCTCCGGTTATCACTGTTGGCAATGACATGAGAGAGATTGAGGACAACATGCGAGAGGCGATTGAATTGTATTTGGAAGATAATTCCAATCCCTGTGAAGTATTGTCCGGAGAGTTTGAATTAAAATTCAAGATTGATGCTGCTACATTTATAAACTATTATAGCAACATCTTCACTAAAGCTGCATTGAGTCGGATTACGGGTATTAATGAACGGCAATTATGGCATTATGCTGCCGGAGTGCATAAGCCTCGCAGGCAACAACTTGAAAAAATACAAAAAGGTATTCAGGCTTTATCAAAGGAGTTATCGGCAATCAATTTATTGTAATACATAGAGTGCTATATATTCAACTTCCAGCTAGTGTGAGATAAAGACGAACCCAAATAAAAAATCCTCGATTTTCATCCGGAGAATCGAGGATTTATGTTTTCTGTTGCAGCACTTGTATAGATAGGGATATTCAGTAAATGTTCCTCTTTCTAAAAAATCAAGAGAAAAGCTTTGCTTTACGTGAGCTTTTCTCTTGATTTTTTCGTTCAACTCTCCCAATCTTCTATCTTTTTTGTATAATATTGTTTACATATTCTTGTTTTTCCTTCCCCCCCTTGCATTATGTACATGTCTTTTTTAGGGGAAGTTAAAACCTCTCCTGTTTTTCCTGTTATTTTAGTCAGATTATGCTGCCTTTCTTTTTTTCTTTTCGACCTTTTCTATCATACATACCGCATTGGCTGTATGTATCCCAAAGAAAATCCAAAGTACTTCCGTTTTCCTGTTTCTAGCTTTTATCCTGGCCAATGAGTAATGTTGTTTCTGCGTTCCAAAATTTCCTTCCAGGCGGGTAGCTCTTTCACGGCTGAGTTCCGACCGTAAGATCTTACGAAGCGGCTCATCTTTGGCAGCTCTGCCCTTACGCTTAAAGGAAGTACTTATATGATATTTTGTACAAAATTTCCGGTTGGCATTATTGGCATAGATTGAATCCGCCGCAAGCGCCTTAACCCTAACCCCGGTCAGTTGTTGTTGCAGATGAATACAGTCTTTCAAACGTACTCCTTCGTTAAAAGCCTTAAAGGAGATATGTTCTATAAAGGAGATTCCGTCTATCTGTATATTGTTGACTTTGGCTCCGAATTCAACGGATTTGGTTTCCTTGCCTCTGATAATGGGGCGAAGGTAATGCCGGTCGATACTCACGATACGGTTGGACACTTTTTTGCCTGCAAATAAATTTTTCCCTTGCTCAAGGACTGTCTGTATGACCGAGAAACGTCTTTGGTAATCAGAGGATAGTGTAAGCCTGTTCCTGTAGGATGAATGAAGCTGCTCCAGCTGGTCAAGTAACTTTTCCAATAACTGAAGTAACCTTCGTGTAATCATACGAGTCTGTGATTTCTTGCGTTTACGCAGTTTGCTATAAGCAAGATAGGCACGGCGTACATCAAGATACTTGTTACGGGGACGTTGTATGTGCAAGGTCTGGCAATGTTTGCACAGATGACGATGAAGCCATACAATACCTTCCCATAAGAGTTTGGTATCAGTAGGAAAACGCAGATGACTTTCATAACAGGTGGCATCGGTCATACAGACATGAAGGTTCTCAAGATAAGGTTTCCAATGATCGGCAAGAATGAGCTGGAGGGACTCAATATCAAGGCGATCCGCTAGTTCCTGACGAATTGCACTGACGATTTTAGGATTGGTCAGTGGATGAAGCGGATCAATCTGAACACCACAAAATAACTGGTAATGAATATTACCGTTTAAATGCTCAATCAGTTGTGCATCGGAAAAGTTGGTATAGGACTTCAAGACCATCAAGGCTATTTTACCTTCGGGAGAAAAATAACTTTTACGACCCAAAGGAGAGGACTTCAAATGCATTTGTCGGGCCAGTTCCGAGAAAGGAAACAGAGCATGGAGGCGACCTAATTCACTCGTTGCAAAACTTTGACGATATTTTTTAGCATATCGAACTCAGTAAAACCCAAACGAGGTTCGATTTCTGAGATTTTTTGTATCTTTACCATGTGTTTTTAGTTTAGATTACCCCCGTTTTGGCCGTCAAACCGTTTTTTGGGGGAATGCTTAAAGAGACAAAAAGGCAACCAACTCGCAATGAATTAGTTGCCTTAAATTTCCTTATTTTAGGAATATCCCCAATTAAAGACCTATTCAAATAAGAAAAGCTATACGGAGGTTGTGTCAACGTTTTGACGCAACCTCCGCATTTTAATCATCCTGCGGCAATTTACCAATTCCCCATTGCTTATTAGGCTTATCACCCAAATGCAATTCAAGAACACCACCGTTAGCAAAATCTTCATGATAGAACCAACACCTATCCCAGGGTTTTCCATCAAACGTAGCCCGTTGGATATACATATTTTTGTCGGAATTGCCCGTAGTTACAATTTGGAAAGTCTTTCCCGGATAGTACCTATTGTCAAGATGTATGGTCACTTTATCAAATATAGGAGAGGTTATCTCATAATAAGGCTTTACAGCGCAGCCTCCGTCCACTTCAAACAGTCCCATCGCCATTAAAACGCCCAAAGCTCCCATCTGCCCTTGGTCTTCATCATCACGATACCCACCATACGGGGTAACATCAGCATAAGCCGCTTTGACCTTACGCACCCATTTTTGTGTCAGCCATGGTGCCCGAGCATGATTGAAAAGATGAGCCATGCCCGTGCCTGGTTGGTTACCGTAATCAGTCCAATTACCAGATTTGGTATCTTTTGAACGGAAAAAACCATAAGGCTCACTCTTGACAAAGTTCTCATTCAAACGCTCGGCATATTTCTTATGACCACCATAAAGTGCTATTAAACCTTGCATATCGTGGGGAACATAATGAGAATATATAGCCGAATTGCTTTCACAAAAACCACCTTTCTCCGTCAACTCAAGTGGATCGAAATCAGGTAACCATTCTCCATCCGTCCCTTTAGGTTGCATGAATCCTGATGCTTTATTCCAAAGGTTCTTATAATTTTTTGAGCGTTCAAAGAACAATTCATAATCAGCTTGCTTGCCCATTGCCTTGGCCATTTGGGCAAGACACCAGTCTTGATATGCGTACTCCAAGGTCATAGATGCACCTGTAGTATGCATACCTACCACATTCGCACGTCCATCAGGCACATATCCCATTTTAATATAATATTCCATTCCACCTGAATGAGCATCCTTACTATGTTCGTAACCGGCATGGTCACGAATACCTCCAGGAAATGCATTCTTGCGTAGCCCTTCATAGGCCAAATCAGCATCATAATTACGAATACCTTTGTTATAAGCAGTTGCAAAGAAAGACACAGCAGGATCACCTATCATTACATAGGTATAATTCCCCCCCGAAGGTCCGCGAGGAATAAGTCCCCCATTACGATACATATCCAACATTGTATTGCAAAAATCATCCATCAGATGCGGATAAGCCATAGACCAAAGAATATCAAGCGACCAATGGCTCCCCCACCACGCATCAAAATTATGATGATTGTAGAGAGGTTTACCACTTGCAGACAAAGGAATACGGCAAATACGGGGAAAGTCAGACGTTTGGTCAAGATAACACCCATCAACATCACTCACTACCTTACGTCCCAATAATGCGTGCCAAAGATCTGTATAGAACTTTATCTGTTGCTCACGGCTACCGCCCTCCACTTCTATCTTACCAAGCCAAGTATTCCACTCATCAAACGAAGCATGTTTTACCTCTTCAAAATTCCATGATTCCAGTTCCGCATAAAGATTCTTACGAGCCTGCTCTACACTAACGTATGAAATGGCAACCTTCAGTAGTACTTTTTCATTGGCCTTGGTACGAAACTTCACAGCCAATCCCACATTCTTTCCTGAAATTCGCTCAGGTTTGGTATTAGGCACTATTTTCCCTTCACGCCAAGTCACTATCTGCTCCACCGGCTTGCTCAACTGTGCATAAAAATAGACAGGTGTATCCTTAGGACGACGCCCTGTACGCTCCATTATTTCCCAACCAGCTATTTCCGTATCACTAATCTTCCAGACTTCCGAATAAGCGGTAGGACTGTGAGCCAAAAAAGCGCCAGTATCAAAAAGGACATAGCTCGAATCGCTTTGGGGGAACGTATAACGATGGAAGCCTACCCGCATTGTCGACGTTAATTCAGCAGTCACATCATAATTTGTAAGTTTCACCTTATGAAACCCAGGTTTGGCAATCTCACCCTCATGAGTAAATTCAGACTGATAGGAGTCCATGCCCAAATGCCCTTTAAATGGACCAACCGTAGGCATTACAGCAACACCGGACATCTGCCAATTATGAATATGGCTAAAACATCGTATATACTTAGAGCCATACATATAACCCGATCCCCATGAATGTTCCGTATCTGTATCAGGACTCAGACTGACCATACCAAATGGGCGACAAGCAGAACTAAAAAAGAACCAACGAGAACGATGGCTGTCCACGAATGGATTTACCAGTTCTACATACTTCCAATTTGTTTCGGGCTCATTAGAATAAACCTTTAACGACATTAACAATGATGACAGAAATACTAAAGCCAATAAACACTTCTTCTTATCACATTTCATCATACTGGATTTTAAAAATTAAATCTTTATAATTTCTGCTTCCTATAGTTGCGAACATTTCGGTTATCACCTGTATCAAGCACCAACCGAATAGCGGCACCACCGGAAGCACGAAGAGAGAAACGAAGCACCGACTGGGCATTCACAAGATACCGCTGACATCGCACACGAGTACGGGTTTTTACTGATTTATCTCCATCTGTATAAATCTCAGCTATATAAGACTTTCCTTGCGGCAAAAAATCGAGACTAATCTCCTGTTCGCGAGCATCATTATTGGTTATGGCACCAACAAACCACTCTTCACCTTTGCGGCGAGCTATGGTAACGAATTCGCCTATCTTACCTTGAAGCACCTGCGTATCATCCCAAGTAGTATAAACATCATCAAAGAATTTCAATTCAGGTTCATCTTGTGAATCAGAGGGTTTATCATACCAATACATATACTGAAGAGGGCTGTAATAGATTACAGAAAGAGCCAATTGATGAGCAGGAGTTGTTTGAATAGTACGAGAACGAGGTACCCCATAACTATCTTTATCCGTATGCAAACGCCCGAAGTCCTGACGATAATAACAGATAGTATAGTCTGCGGCACCTGCAACAAAACGCGTAAAGGGAAGAATGGTATTATGAGTCGCATCAGGGAATTCTTCATTTCCTCGAATACCTTCTTGGGTCATCAGATTGGGATAAGTACGACTAAAACCCGTTGGACGATATTCATCATGAATGTCCACCATAAGGCCATATTGCGCACATTTCTTCACCGCTTCGTGCATCCACCTTGTCCATATTTGAGAGCCGACCTGTACAAAACCGAACTTAATACCCGCTATACCCCATGATTTGTAAAGAGGAAGTATCTCGTCCAGTTGTTGTTGAAGAGCACGTTGATTTACATAAAGGATAACACCTATTCCTTTCGACTTGGCATAACTAATCACTTCTTGCAGATTAAGCGCATCAATCTGCTCATTGCGCCGTGGGTCGAGCGTTACGGTAGTAGCATCAGAAGACTTGTCATATTCAAAACCATACCAACCTGCATCAAAATGAATATACTGCAAGCGGCGCTTCACTGCAAAATCCACTAAAGCCTTACCACCTTCAGTGGTAAGTGTAACCTCCCGCATTACCTTCCCCGGTTTAATCCAGGATGTATCAGCGATTTTACAATCAGGATTCAGATTAAGCAACAAGTCATTGTTAGCGAGAATATCTCCTGGCCGGGAAGCGCACATCACAATTCTCCAAGGCGTATGATATGGAGCTATATCCTCCACTATTCCATACATTGAAGTAAGCAAAGTATAAGGTTTCTCATCCGAAAGTTTAAATTTGGTACGCACATAATCCACGACCTGAGCCTCGGCAAGACAAGCATATTGGCCTTCTGGCAATTGAAGCATCAACGGACGATCCGACTCATTTTCCCACCCTTCGAGTGGCAAAAGATTATAAGGGGTCTGTGCCCGTTCGGTATGCCAAGCAAGAGTGCCTTTAGGAAGTGTAAATTGGGTAAACTCATTTTCAATCTTCAAATATTCACCTCCTACAAAACGATAACGGAATGCAACGCCTTCGTTATAAGCTCGCACATCCAGCACCATTCTCTTCCGCGAACCAGTTTTAGCCAACTCTATCTCGCAAGCATTATATAATTCCTTCACAACGGCACGTTCACCGTAGACAGGTTTCCAATTCTTATCTATCCGGCTGTTACGCGAAGTGACTATTCGGATTCCATCATACCAATTTTCGTTCCATTCGATTCCTAACCGAGAAGGTTCTATCACCTCTTTCTGTTGATAGAAAAGCGAATAGCTCAATTGTCCGTCATCGCTCACCGTAAACTCATATTCGCCTGTCTCTTATACACATCTCCGAGCCCACGAGACGGAGCTACATCTCGTA
>OWJH01000592.1_pt1 | contig 14640 bp, 7 predicted proteins | sample 1732621 | NCBI WGS metagenome assembly OWJH01 (sample SAMN05065735, study PRJEB22554) | human gut metagenome | biome: ENVO:2100002; feature: ENVO:00000062; material: ENVO:00002003 | host: Homo sapiens | place: USA
GATCTACACTTCTAGCTTCGTCGGCAGCGTCAGATGTGTATAAGAGACAGAGCATATTCTTTATGAATTATGCAGGTGTCACTCTATATGCGCAGAACTCTTCGAAAAGAGTTGCCGATGTGGAGACTAACCAAAGTAAGAAAAGTGTATTATGGTATAATGAACCTGCGCCTAACAGTGGTTCCGTGAGTCGTGTTAAGAGCAGGGGCTTTCCTTACGATGAAGATTGGGAGCGTTGGAGTCTACCTATCGGAAACGGATATATGGGAGCGTCGGTTTTCGGACGTACGGATACTGAACGCATCCAACTGACCGAGAAAACACTTGGAAACAAAGGGCCTTATAACAGGGGAGGCCTTACCAGTTTTGCGGATATTTACTTGGATATCCATCATCAGGTTCCCATGAACTATCGTCGTGTGCTGTCTCTTGACGATGCTATCTCTACGGTCAGTTACGAGTACGATGGTGTAAATTATACGCGGGAGTATTTCGCTAATTATCCCAGTAATGTCATTGTTGTCAAACTGAAAGCGGACAAACCAGGAAAGGTGACTTTTCTTCTTCGGTCGGTTCTTCCCTATTTGCGTGAATATAATGACGAGAAGAACGGGCGGACGGGACGTGTGTCTGCGCAAGGCGATTTGATTACCATGACCGGGGAAGTCCAGTTCTTCCGTCTTCCGTACGAAGCCCAAATCAAGGTGTTGCCAAGTGGTGGTAGGATGAGTGCTTTTAATGATGCAGACGGAGACCACGGGATGATTCAGGTGAACAATGCGGATAGTGTCGTTCTGCTGATTGCTGCCGGGACTTCTTACCAGTTGAACGAGACCTTGTTCACGCTTGCACCGGAAAATAAGTTTACTGGCAATGAACATCCTCATGCAGCTGTGACCCGGCGCATCGCACAAGCTATACAAAAGGGAGAAGCTGCGCTAAGGATGGAGCATCTGAAGGATTATAGAGAGTTGTATGGCCGCGTCGAGCTGTCTCTGACAAATAAACAGTCGAATATTCCCACCGACCGGTTGTTGCTGGATTATAAGAATGGCAAGGAGAAAAGGTATCTGGAAGAGTTGCTTTTCCAGTATGGACGCTATCTGCTGATTGCTTCCTCGCGGAAGGGGGCGTTACCACCCAATTTGCAAGGAGTATGGAGTCAGTACGATTATTCGCCATGGTCAGGAGGGTATTGGCATAATATCAACATTCAGATGAACTATTGGCCGGTATTCAATACAAACCTTGCGGAACTGTTCGAGTCATATGTGGATTATAACGAGGCGTTCCGCAAGGAGGCGAATCAAAAGGCCATTGCCTATCTTAAGAAGTATAACCCTTCTGCTTTGGCTGCCGATCCGGAAGAGAACGGATGGACTATTGGTACGGGAGCCAATGCGTTCGCCATCCCCGGTCCCGGCGGACACTCCGGACCGGGAACGGGCGGATTCACCACGAAACTGTTTTGGGATTATTATGACTTTACGCGCGACGAGAAAATCCTGCGTGAACATACTTATCCCGCCATTTTGGGGATGTCGAAATTCTTGAGCAAGACGTTGAGGCTTTCACCCGACGGCTTTTTACTGGCAGAGCCGTCCGCTTCGCCCGAACAGCGTCATCAGGGAGAATATTATCAGACTAAAGGATGCACGTTCGACCAAAGCATGATTTACGAGAATCATAATGATGTGTTGAAGGCTGCACATATCTTGAAAATCAAAGACCCGTTTCTCCGGCTTGTCAAGGAGCAAATCGGCAAATTGGATGCTATCCATATTGGAGAATCCGGACAAATCAAGGAATATCGGGAAGAAAAGAAGTACAGTGATATCGGCGACCCACATCATCGTCATATCTCCCACTTATGTGCACTCTATCCGGGAACTCTTATCAATGGTACTACTCCTGAATGGATGAAGGCTTCCATTGTCACGTTGGACAATCGTGGAGATAAATCGACAGGTTGGGCAATGGCACACCGGTTGAACCTATGGGCTCGTACGAAGGATGGAAACAGGGCTTTTAAATTGTATCAGCAATTGTTGAAAACCGGCATACTGGAGAATTTATGGGATGTGCATCCGCCTTTCCAGATAGATGGTAATTTCGGGGCAACAGCCGGAGTGGCGGAAATGCTTCTTCAAAGTCACGAAGGATATATCGAACCTCTTCCGGCCTTGCCGGATGCATGGTCAAGCGGCTCTTATAAGGGGCTGGTGGCTCGTGGGAACTTTGTTTGTTCCGTGAAGTGGAGCAACAAGCAAATCACCCGTATGCAGATTTTATCAAGAAGTGGCGGCGAATGTATTTTGAAATGTAACCATGCAGGAACGGTAGCAGTCAATGCGGAAGACGGACGGAAAGTGAAAGTAAAGGTTCTGGGAGAACATCTCATCAGTTTTGCCACAAAAGCGGGCGGGACTTATGACATTCGGAATTTATAGAAATGTAGGCAGTATTGTTTGCAGCCTTTTACTTATATCTATTATCTATGCTTTATCTTTCAATGTAGATTGTAAAGTTCATTTAAAGATATGACATCCTTTAATTGTAAAATTCAATCAAAACATATTTTTACAATTATCTGGCTTATATCTGTAATTCATTGTTCTATAAGTCACATACTTTCGTGTAATCAACAATTAGAACCTTGTATTTAATACTTGAAAGTATGAAACAGACACTCTTTTGGGCGGGTATACTGATAATTGTCATGTCCTGCCGTCCCTATCCGAGAGAAGTAGAAGAAGTATTGGCGTTGTCCGGTGATAATCGTAATGAGTTGGAACGCGTACTCAATCATTTCAGGCAGAAGGATATGCAGGAGTTTGAGGCGGCATGTTTCCTGATTGCCAATATGCAGTATCATCAAAGTAAAGAAGAAATCATTCCGGATGCTGCCTATTACGACCATTTCCGGAAAACAGATTCACTTTATGAAGTTGTTTTTTCTCATCTTCCCATTTCTGAAATGCGTTTTGTCAGATATGGGAAATATGATTCGGTGATACATGCTATGTCCGAAAACTTCGATCGGCTTCCCGAGGTTACTAAGAAAACTATTATAAAAAGTGACCTTGAATGTATAAAGGCGGACTATCTGTAATGTTTCGTCCCATGCAAGATGAACATATTGATGATAATTTTGAGAACTGGATTGCCAAAGATTTGGATGAGAACAATAAATTGATTGATAAAGACTGTAAATAAATGTATTATGAAAACAATAAAAATTATTTTATTACTGTTAGTTGTTACGACTAGTAGCCTTATGGGACAAAAAAGCGTATCTCCAACAAAGAATCTGGATGCTTATGTCGGTACTTGGGTTTATCAAAATAGCGATACTATTTTCAAGATAAGATTACAAAAAGGGCAGAAAATCGGGAGGTCTGACATATATAACGGACTTTATGGCGGCTATTATCTTTCCGTAAAAGGAAAAATAATAGAAAATTATTGGGGTGACCTTCCAGAGTACTGGGATTCTTCGAAAGAACCTCGTCCTGATAATCTGTATATATGGGCTTCTAATCCTTCGTATACTTTAGATGAGATTGATCCCAATTATGTAGGTGTCTGGTTTTATGACCAACGTAAAAAACATTTTGGCGGCAAGGGTATTAGAGGCGGGCATATCCATCTATTATCACCTACAAAGATTCATTGGAAGCTGAATGAGGCACTTGGTATTTGGTATGAGACTGAAGGTGACGAATCTATCACTGATGCTGAGCGTCAACCTATTGGCTTTTCTGTTCCGGATGATGTAATCATGATGAAAGAATAGAGAGTAGTAATGTTATAAGATTATTTTTAATGCCTCATGAATTTATGGTTGATGATGCATGATTTTATTCGTCTGACAGCTGTTTCTTTTTCGTCTGACTATAGTTAGACGAAAGAATAACCGTTGTCAGACGAAAGTTCAACTATAGTCAGACGAATAAAGTTATGTATAACGAGTATTAAATCATTGCATACTACCAATTAGGTTTTAGGAAAACTAAGATTAGTTCATTTCCATACCGGTTATGAATTTATTTCCCTTCCTGCTTATTCTTGAACTCAGTAGGTGACATTCCGTACAACGCCTTGAAACAATTCGAGAAATACGCCAAGCTATTATAGCCAACGGCGCAATATACTTCCGTAATCGTCATATCGGTCTCTTTTAGCATTTTCGCGGCAGTTTCCAATCGGAAATTGCGGATGAACTCATTTGGTGAGTAACCGGTGATCTGCTTGATTTTGCGATAAAGGTTTGATTTACTCAGTCCAAGCTCTTTACAGAACGCATCAAGATTCAGATCGGAATTGGAAATGTTCTGTTGCAGAGTGGCATATAACTTTTGCATGAATTTCTCGTCGACGGAAGTTACATCTACGCCCAGCGATTCGAGGGAGAAGTTCTTGCTGTAAAGGTCTTTCAACTTCTCGCGACTTTGAATAAGATTATCCACTCTTATTTTCAGAATAGAGGCATCAAAAGGCTTTGTGATGTACTCATCAGCTCCTGCGGCATACCCTTCCTTGATATCATCCGTACCGGTTTTGGCAGTTACCATAATAATAGGAATATGACTGGTATTCATATCTTTCTTCAGTCTTTGGATAAGTTCGATGCCATTCATCTTGGGCATCATCAGGTCGGTGATGATCAGGTTAGGAAGAAGGTTGACGGCTTTGGAAAGGGCGTCCTCACCGTTGGTGACACCCACTACATTGTATTTATCCGCGAGGCAGGAACAGATGTAATTGTTCAGGTCGCGATTATCTTCTACCACAAGAATAGTCGATTGCTTCTTTCCCGAATTCTCAGGTTCGAAAGCTGTGTCAGGAAGTTCCACATTGAATGATACAGACGCATTATCAGTGGATTCTACAATTGCTTCGGGAGCAAAACAGCTCTTATCAATGGGTAGAACAAACCTGAAAATCGCTCCTGAACCGATTGCGTTTTCCGCCCATACTATTCCATGATGCATTTCTATGATTGCTTTGCTCAAGCTCAGTCCGATGCCTGTTCCCGATTTGGAATGTTCGTTCTGCGCTACTTGGTAGAAAGGACGGAAAATCTTTTCCAATTCATCGGGAGAGATGCCTACACCGTTATCTTGAATAGATACGGTGAGATATCTTATTTCGTCATTCTTATATCTATTCAACTTGGCGGGTACAAAAATACTCAGTTCGGAAAGAGGTTTTATGTCCATCTCTACCAGTACGGAGCCGCCGTCCGGCACATTCTTGAAAGCGTTGGAGAGGAAGTTGAAATACACTTTCTCCAACATATTCCAGTCGAACCACAGCGGTTGCCGATCAACGGAATGCTTGAATTTCAGATGGATGTTCCGATATAATGCCAGATCCTGGAAGGAAGCTACTGCTTCATGGGTGAACTTAACGATGTCATTCTCCGAAACTTGCAGTTTCATTGTTCCGCTTTCATTCTTCTGCAAGTCCATCAGATTATTGACAATGCGCAACAGGCGTTGGGCATTGCGTAACATCAACTGAATCTTATAATGGATATCTTCAGCCAGATCCGTACGTTTGACAAATTCTTCCAGAGGAGCGATAATCAATGTCAGCGGTGTGCGAAGCTCATGAGAGAAGTTGGTGAAAAGACGATTACGTTCCTGGTAATATTCCTCGTGTACTTCCGCTTCCATTTGTTTCAATCGGATATTATTCTGTAAACGTCTTTTCTCGGTAAAGTAGCGGATGATAAAGGCAATCAAGGCGATGGCAATAGTGCTGTAAAACAAATAAGCCCACCAAGTTTTCCATAATGGCGGCAGGACGATAATCTCCAGAGCTGTTCCTTGTTCATTCCAGATACCGTCATTATTGGAGCCTTTCACCACGAAATGATAAGTGCCTGCCGGAATGTTGGTGTAATAGGCAGTACGGCGGCTTCCTACTTCATTCCAATCGGAATCGAATCCATCCAGCTTATAAGCATATTGGTTTTTATTGTTAAAGATATAATTCAGCGCACAATATTCAATCATTATATTCGTCTGATTATATTTCAGTACAATCTTTTTCTGGGTGGAAATACTTTCTTTGAGAATACCCGCCTTATCGTTCGGTTGTATCAAAGTGTTGTTGATGTACAGTTTATCCAGAATGATGGGGGGAATATTAGGGTTAGTGATTATATCACTTGGATTGAAGAGCGTAAAACCATTGTTGCCTGCAAAGAATATCCGGTTGTCCGAAAGGCGGATACCTGCGCAAGGCGAGAATTCCTGTACCTGTATGCCGCTTTCCTGTCCGTAATTGATGATGTTCCGCGTACGGAGATCAAGGTTAGAAATCCCATTCAAGGTAGTGAGCCACAATGTATTGTCATTTCCTTCCACCACTTTGCACACCTGGTTGTTCAACAGGCCGTTATTTTCGTTGTAGGTAGTGAATTTCCCGGTGGAAAGAGAGAGCTCGCTTAGTCCCCCGTCGACGCTGCTAATCCAAATCCTTCCCGAACGGTCTTTCAGAATGCTGCTGATAGATGTTGCTGCCAGTCCGTTTGTGCGGTCGTAAGCAATGAGCGTACGGTTGATTTTGTCATAGCAGAATAGCCCGTCGCTTTTCGTTCCGATAAGGTAAACATCGTTATCCACTTCGCAGACGCAGATCACGTGTGAAAAATGGACGTTGCCCTTACCTTTGACCGGAAACTCGGTTTGTATGGTGTGTGTTCCGTCATTGGAGAGAAATACAAGCCCCTCGCCCATGCTGATACCACCGATAATAATATGTCCCGACCGGCTTCGGCTGATGTGATAGATAGGCCTGCGGTCTGTTGTCTGATAAAATAAGGAGAATTGCTGGGAATGCAGGTTGAATTCGTACACTTCTCCCTGACCGGTTCCACATAAGATACGGTTTCCGTCCAAATAGATGGTTTTGAATATACTTTGGGGGGAAGTTCCGGTATGTTGTGGTAACTTATATTGGTGGAAAGTCTGTTGTTCCAGATCGAAAGCAATTAAACCGCCACCTTCGGAGCTGATATACAGTGTTCCGTTGTATTCAATGGATGGGCCTAAGATACCAGGATTGGTATTTAAGGCAACTCCCGGATTATAAAAGTCAAACAGATGTCCGTAAGGATTGTAATAGTCGGCTCCTCCGGCATAAGTCCCGATCCAGATGGTCTGCATTCTGTCGAAAAGGATACTATACACAGAGTGATGACTCAGTGTTCCCTGTTCGCCATATTTGTATGTCAAGATTCGGCTTGTCACCGGATTGACGATGTTGAGTCCGTCGAAAGTCCCTATCCACATTTCGCCCGAAGGAGATTCTTTGATACAACGGATATTATTGTTGGATAATCCGTTTGAGGTATTATAATGCACTATTTCCGACAAATCGTGTTTAATGACGCATACACCGTCCTTATAAGTCCCCAGCCATATATTATCTTTCTTGTCGATATAGATATCCTTGAGGTAATTGGAACTGATGGGCAGGGTTTTGGAATCTGTCCGGAAAGAACGGGCTACCCGTTTTTTCTGTTTGTCGTAAATCAGGAGTCCGTTTCTGCTGGAAGCGAGATACAGTTCGTTGTCCTTTTCCAGAATGGCACTGATGGAATTATCAACCAACTCTTTAATGGGAACCGCTTTCAGATTGTCCGATTCGGGTTCGTATATGAAGAGACCTGAAAGAGTTCCTACCCATAATATATTCTCTTTATCAAGGTAAAGCGATAGGATTTTATTATTCATTGAATCGGTCTTGTGCGTAAGATAGTACCGTTTGAAACTATTCCTGCTTTTGTCGAGTTTGTTTAAGCCGTTTTCCGTACCGATCCATAAGTTGGCTTCTGCATCTTCGGTGATGCAGGCGATAGTGTTACTGCTGATACTATGAGGGTCGTCGGCGTGATTCCAAAAGATCTCGAAAGAGTTCCCATTGAATTTATTCAGCCCGTTGCGTGTGCCGAACCACATATATCCCTGTTTGTCTTGGTATATGCAGGTGACGTTCAACTGCGATAGCCCGTCTTTGACGGATAAATTGGAGAAATGATATCTTGGAGCCGCAAAAATGACTTGCGAAAGTATAGAAACGACTAAAATACATAGTAGCTTTTTCATAAATGAATTATATTTGGGGTGCCTAATTACGATGAAGCAAAAATAATAAAAAAATGGGTAATAGTCTTTGCTAATAGGCTTATTTTACGTTGTATACCCGTCTCTGGGCTATTTTTACAAGAATTGGGAGGAATATTGCAAGCGTGGAACCTTCTCTACAACTCTTTGGAAGATTCTATAAATCACGTCAATGGACTATTCCCTATTTTTGTAACTGGAAGAATGAAGCAAAACTTTCTCTGGCCAAGAAGGGATTGATTTGATTCTCCGCAAACATTTATATGAAAAACATTGTAATATGAAAAGAATTCCTATCTTTCTAATAAGTACTATATTAATGGTATTTATATTTGGAACTTCCGCCTTAGCTTCTTCGCCGGGAAGTGAAGGTGTTCAGCAATCGGTGACAGTGAAGGGTACGGTTGTCGATAGCAATAACGATCCGTTAGTCGGTGTATCGGTTTTTGTGGTCGGTGCTTCTTCCGGTGCTGTCACCGACATAGATGGTCATTTTTCCATCAGTATGCCTGCTAATAAGACTACTTTGAAGTTTTCTTATGTTGGGTTTTCAACACAAACGGTTTCTGTGAAGAATAAAAAGAATATTCGCGTGGTGTTGCATGAGGACTTGCAACAACTCGACGAGGTAGTCGTTGTGGGTTATGGCGTACAACAAAAATCCCATTTGACCGGAGGTATTACTAAAGTAAATACGGAAGGCATTGAAGATATGCCCGTCTCCCGTTTGGACCAGGCGCTGATGGGTAAAGCTGCCGGTGTTCAGATTCTGAATCTTACTTCAGAAGTAGGAGCGGAACCGGATATTATGGTGCGTGGTACTTCTTCATTTAGTGCAAGCAGTGCTCCGTTGGTTGTCGTAGACGGTTTCCCGATGGATGACGGCATTGACGCTATCAATCCGAGTGATGTAAGGAGTATTGAGATTCTGAAGGATGCAGCTTCTGCTGCTATCTATGGTTCGCGTGCGGCAAATGGCGTTATTATGATTACTACTAAGAGCGGTACGGCAAACAAACCCAAATACTCCTTGAAATTGAAATGGGGTATGAGGGAAGAATACAAACGTTATCCGATGTTGGATGCAAAAGAGTATATACAGCAACGGATAGCAGATTATGAGTTGACCGGACAATCTCTTTCTTCCGGTGACATTGCTCAGTATATTATTGCGGAGAACAGTGATGTAAACTGGCAGGATGAAGCATTCCGCAGTAATCCGTTCTTTTTCAGTGCCGATTTTTCCGTTAGTGGCGGAGCTAAAGGATTGCGATATTTCGTGTCCGGAGCTTATACGGATGATAAAGGTATGTTGAAAAAGAACTACTTTCAACGTTATAACTTCAGGGCGCGTATTGACGCTGATCTTTCCAAGCGAGTAACGGTAGGAGTGAATATAGCCCCTACTTACACGGAGTCGGAACGTCCGGGAGCTAATTATATGGGATTTGTGCGTACTCCATCGTGGATGCCTGCACGCCACAACGAATACACGGCAGCACTTACCGGTAGAAAGGTAGGCGAGTATACTAAAGGTGCGCATTTTAGCAATATGCTTTATTCCGGCATCAATCCGCAGACAGGAGAAGAGGTTACGGATTTGAGGGCTACTCCTTGGAACTCGAACAACAATAATCCCCTTGCCACATTGGAAAGTATCTCGCAACCGTCCGAGCAATATCGTATGCAGTTGCAGGGATATATTGAGATTAAGTTGCTGAAAGGATTAAAATTCCGTTCTTCCAATAGCTACAATTTGAATTATTCTGAGTCGACTGTTTACCGGAAAGAAGGTGCGGTGAATGATTCGGATCCTAGTCGTGGATATTATTCCAATAATAAGACTGTTCGTTTATCTTCGGAAAATACGTTGAATTATAGCACAAAAATTAAGAAGATACATTCTATTGATGCTTTGTTGGGTGCTTCTGTCTATCTGAATACGACCACAAAGGCAGGTATTCTCGGGTTTGATTTTATGACGGATGATATCTATTCATTGAGTGCTGCCGGACGAATCGATCAGTATGAAGGTACTTCTTTACGTACCGGAACATGGAAAAGTGATGATGCGATGGTATCTTATTTCGGCCGTATAAACTATGCGTTGAAAGACCGTTATCTGTTCTCGGCTACTATTCGTACGGATGGTAGTTCAAAGTTCGGTAAAGATAATCGCTGGGGATGGTTCCCTTCCGTATCAGGTGGCTGGCGGGTTTCAGAAGAGCCTTTCATCAAGGCAAACGTTCCTTGGCTGAATCAGTTGAAGATTAGAGGTAGTTACGGTATCACAGGAACGAATGCCATCGTTAATTATGCGAATACCAATCTGCTCGATCCTGCTCCTTATGTGCTGGGTGCCGGAAGTGGTTCCGTCATAGTGGGCTTTGCCAATAATTCTAAAACATTAGGTAATTCGGCATTGCAATGGGAGCAGACCGGAGAATACAATCTCGGATTGGATATTGCGCTTTTCAAAAATCGTATTGGTATTACATTCGATTATTATTATGCGATTACTAAGAGTTTGCTTTACGAGAAAACGGTTAACAGTGTTTCCGGATACAATAAGGCATGGACTAATGAAGGAAAATTGAGAAACAAGGGCTTTGAAGTGGAACTGACTACATATAATTTCAACGGTCGTAAATTCAAATGGAATACTTCATTTAATATATCTATGACGCGCAACCGTTTACTCGATTTAGGCGGACCGGCAGAACAGATTACTGCGGGAAACTACAAACAGTATTATATTGCGAGAGTGGGTGAACCGTTGATTCAGTTTTATGGATACAAAACGGTTGGTGTATGGAAGACGCAGGAAGAAATAAACAACAACCCGCATCATGTGTCTGACCGTCCGGGAGGATTGCGCGTAGCCAATACTAATGGAGATGGTGTAATCAATGATGACGATCGCGTGCCTTTAGGCTCTCCTTATCCTGATTTTATTTGGGGGATGACTAACTCTTTGAAATATAAAGATTTTGATTTGTCATTTGTCATTCAAGGACAAGTGGGCGGAAAGGTGTTCAACGCCAACGGAAATTATAATGAATTTAATGACCGTTCACCAAAGTATATGTCCGGAAGATGGTTGAGTGAGGAACATCCGGGAAATGGGAAAGTGCCGTACCGTGATTTCGGTATCTCTCACTTCCTTACTGATTATCTGATTGAAGATGCCGGGTTTATGGCATTGCGTGATGTGACTGTCGGATATACTTTTCCGAAAAAGATGTTGCGCAAAATGGGACTTTCTGGGTTGCGTGTGTATGCTACGGGGCAGAATCTGCTTTATCTGATGTCAAGCAACTATCGGGGGGTAAACCCGGAAGCACGTTCCGGAAGTCGTGCCGCAATGGTGAAGAATAGTGCACAGGCAGGAGCATTCCCTATTATGAGAACGTATAATGTAGGACTTAACATTAACTTTTAAAATGGCAAGCGATGAAAAGAGTATTTAGATATTTACCAATTCTGTTGGTCTTTTGGGGATGTGACAGCTTTCTGGATAGGGAGTCGTATGATAAAATGGATAGCGATGGTTTCTATAATAGCACCACAGCATTGAACTCGGCTGTAATTGCTTGTTACAATGGTATTCAAGATGCGTTGGATAGGGAGTTTTTTGTAACAGAGGTGCGTTCGGACAACTCGCGCAACCGTAATCAGGCTCCTACGGGTAGTACGGATTTGGAGATTACTCACCTGGATATTTATAAGGTGGAAACGTCTAATGCGTTGAACAACGCATATTGGGAAGCGGTGTATCACAATATAGCCAATTGCAATACTGTGTTGCAGCATTTGGACGGTGCGGACGATCCTCAGATGAGAATACAGTTTGAAGCGGAAGCACGTTTCATCCGGGCTTATCACTACTTCAATCTGGTCCGTCTTTATGGTCCTGTATTTTTGGTGAGTGAGCGGATTTCTCCGGAGGTTGCCAAGCAGGCGGAACGTAGTTCGAGAGATGAGATATATGCTTTTATTGAGGAAGACTTGAAGTTTGCAGCTAAAGAGCTACCGGAAAAGTATGATGATGAAAATTTGGGACGTGCCGACCAGTGGGCAGCGAAAACGTTGCTGGCTAAGGTATATCTGACACTTTCCAATAATGGGAAAATCACAAAGATGCTCGAACAGGCAAAAATATTGTTGGAAGATGTTAAGGAGAATAGCGGATATGAACTGTTGCTTGATAGCGGACTGACGGGCAGTGCTTATGCAAATCTGTTCAGTACGGCCAATGAGATGAATAAGGAGATGATATTCGTATGCCGTTATCTTGCCGGTGGTAAGGGCTTGGGCTCTCCGTTTGCCAATTATTTCGCTCCATCGTCTAGTGAAGACGCGGTAATCTATGGGAGTGGAAGTAGTTATAATTGTCCGACAGAAGATTTGATTGATGCGTATAAATCGGAGACAGGTGACCAACGTATGGAAGTGGTTTTGAGTGAAACCTGGACGAGCAAACTGGGAGTTCTTCAGCATGTAGGCTGGGTGAGGAAGTATTATTCTCAGGTGACTGTACGTTATGATGCGGAAAATGACTGGCCGATTCTTCGTTTTGCCGATGTGTTGCTGATGTTGGGAGAGATTGAGAATGAACTGAACGGACCGACGGATATAGCGAACGGGTATTTGAATGATATCCGTGAGCGTGCCGGACTGGATGCGATAACCCCTGCCAATCGTGTGGAGTATCGTGCGGCGATGGCGAGAGAAAGAAGACTGGAATTTGCTATGGAGAACCAAAGATTCTTTGATTTGGTGCGTACGAACCAGTTTATCGAAGTAATGGAAAACCATTTACGTACGGAAAAGGTAAGAAATCAAAGTAGTGGTAGTAAGAGCGACTATTATGGCAATGAAAAATATAATACGTATGTACCGAATCCTAAATTGGAGAACTGGCAGTTGCTGTTGCCCATTCCTTATAATGTGATGATTTCGGCTCCGAATGCGACACAGAATGTCGGTTATTAAAGCAGTTGTGTAAATTAAAAGACTTGAAAGACATGATGAATATAAATAAAATAATAATAGGGTGGGTTTCTGTTATAGCGAGCGTATTAGTGCTTGTTACGGCTTGCCATGAAACCTTGAACGTAGATCCTTTGGATACCACCCCACCCGAAATTACAGGGTTTACTCCTAAAATCGGACAAATTGGAACGATGGTCAGCATTACGGGTACTCATTTGAGAGATGTTACTTCCATTAAAATCGGTGGAGTTGAAGCAAATGTCACTCGTGTGAACCGCACATTGGTAATGGCGGAGATTACTAAAGATAATCTTTCTGGTAAGATAGAAGTAACCAGTCCTTATGGAACAGCTATCGCTGAAGAAGATTTTGTGATTGAGTATCTTAGACCGGAAGTGACGGAATGGTCTAAGGAAACGGGAGTCTTCGCTGCAATGGTGATTAAAGGTAAGAATCTGGAGTTGGTAAATGAAATCAGCTTTGGGACAAAGGCGTCTGTTTTGAAAAGTGATTTTGAGCTACAGTCGGATGAAAAGATAGAGATTATTGTTCCTTATTATGAGTCTGATGGAGCGGTAGATCTTGTGCTGAAGTATAATTATGGCGTAGATCCGACGGAATTGGTGATTGAAAATGCATTCACATTGGATGCAACTGCTCCGTCTGTTACTTCAATTTCCGAAAAGGCATTTATTGGAGCTACATTTGATATTATAGGTAGTAATTTGAATGTGGTTGAGAAAATTTTGTTGGAAGGTCGTGAATTGGCTGTTGAGCTAGCTACATCGGAGAAATTAACTTGTTTGATACCGACTGATTTTGAAGTTAATGATAATGCCAAGATTGAATTTGTTTATTTTGGTGGAAAAATGCAGACATCAGTTGGTAATATCGCTCTGAAAGAATCTCCTTGTTATGTATGGAAGAGGATAACGCTGTATGGACCTACACACCCGAATGTGAATTTCTTTAGTGGAATTACAGGTTTGTCATATACACCTTGTGAATTTGAAGCGAATGCAGGTAAGATTCATTTGGCGTTATATCCTGGTGCTAACGGCTTGAACTTTGGTTCACTTTATCCGAAAGACGGTGGTTTGTTGGATAAACGATGGACTTGTAATGGAAATCAGATTTCGGGAGCAAACGGGGTGCCACTGCGATTCCGTAAGCTCAAAGAGAGCAATGAAGCAGATGCCAAATTCATTAAAATGATCAATGAGGGTACGTTGGAGTATTTTGATGCAGAGAAGGCAGCTGAGGCAGGTTTGTCATATAGCACAAAGAAACAGGTTATTCGTTATAAGGCGGAAGATGATATGAGTGGTGGAACTGGTGGTTTGCCATATAACGAAAGTAATGATGAAGGTATTACGATTGGTGGTATTAATTTGTTGATGGTTACGGACAAGAACTATAAGGAAGTTCTTCAGATAGGTTTTGTGAAGTTGATAAGTGTGAGCCTGTCTCTTATACACATCTGACGCTGCCGACGAAGCTAGAAGTG
>OWJH01000597.1_pt1 | contig 14581 bp, 8 predicted proteins | sample 1732621 | NCBI WGS metagenome assembly OWJH01 (sample SAMN05065735, study PRJEB22554) | human gut metagenome | biome: ENVO:2100002; feature: ENVO:00000062; material: ENVO:00002003 | host: Homo sapiens | place: USA
GTATCTCCTATCCAAAATAGGAATATCCGGGGAGTATTTGTTTAACAACCTCAATCAACAAGTCATTTGGTAGCCTCGAGGGGAATCGAACCCCTATCTAAAGTTTAGGAAAGTCTTGTTCTAACTCTAATAATCAGTGGATTACAACGGATATTGTGATTTTTGTAGAATATTTGTAGAACTATTTACTGCAAAAGTACCTCACTTATGCGGATTATGCGGTAACACGATCACTACCAAAATCTGTCATTTTGTACCCCCGATGGGAATCGAACCCATATTTTCGGTTTAGGAAACCGACGTTCTATCCGTTGAACTACAAGGGCTTATGCAGATTTGCACAAATTTTCAAAGAACTATTGCCTATCATTCAAAGGATAGATTGGGCTGAAAAATCGGTTACTCTTTAGGAAATTCTTGTTCTATCCATTGAACTACAGAGCCTCAACTGATAATCAGCGGAATATGCAGAATATCCGTAGGGTCTCCACGCCATTCCTGCACGATGCAGACTGATTGCGGATGCAAAGATAATGTATTCTGCCGATTTTCCGAAAAAAGTTTTGTTAATCCGATTAACTTTCCGAAATTTGCTGCCTATGTAAACGGAATAGTAATCCTCAAATAATCTATAGTAATTCGTAAGTTATGGCAAACGACATGATGGTCAAAGAACTGGAGCAAGTGGTAGTCCGCTTCTCCGGAGACTCCGGCGATGGAATGCAGCTCGCCGGCAACATCTTTTCAACAGTTTCGGCTACCGTGGGCAATGATATCAGTACATTCCCCGACTATCCGGCAGATATCCGCGCCCCGCAAGGCTCACTCACCGGTGTTTCCGGTTTTCAGGTACATATCGGTGCAGAGAAAGTCTATACCCCAGGTGACAAATGCGACGTATTGGTAGCGATGAACGCCGCCGCACTGAAAACCCAATATAAGTTTGCTAAATCCACTGCTTGTATCATCATCGATACAGATGCTTTCCAGAAGTCAGACTTGGAAAAGGCCGCTTTCAAGACCGATAATCCGATAGAGGAAATGGGTATTAAGCAGGATGTCATCGCCGCCCCCATCTCGAAGATGGTGAAAGACTGCCTTGCCGACACCGGAATGGACAACAAGTCCATGCTGAAATGCCGCAATATGTTTGCAGTAGGCCTGGTATGCTGGCTGTTCAACCGCGATCTGAAAATAGCCGAAGATTTCATCCGCGAGAAATTCGCCAAAAAGCCCGAAATTGCCGGGGCAAATATCAAGGTCATCCATGCAGGATATGACTACGGACACAACACCCATGCTTCCGTAGCCCATACATATAAGATTGAAAGTAAGACTACCGTTCCCGGCAGATACATGGATATCACGGGGAACAAAGCAACTGCTTACGGTTTCATCGCCGCAGCTGAAAAGGCTGGCTTGAAGCTGTTCCTCGGCTCCTATCCCATTACTCCGGCAACCGATGTACTGCACGAACTCTCCAAGCACAAGTCTCTGGGCGTGATGACCGTGCAATGCGAAGACGAGATTTCCGGTTGCGCCACTTCTATCGGCGCCGCTTTTGCAGGTGCGCTGGCTGTGACCTCCACTTCCGGTCCCGGTGTCTGCCTGAAATCGGAAGCTATGAACCTGGCAGTCATTACAGAACTTCCGCTGGTTGTGCTCGACGTGCAACGTGGCGGTCCTTCTACCGGTCTGCCCACCAAGTCAGAGCAGACAGACTTGTTGCAGGCATTGTTCGGCCGCAACGGTGAAAGCCCAATGCCCGTCATCGCCGCCTCTTCACCCACAAGCTGTTTCGACGCAGCCTACATGGCAAGCAAAATTGCACTGGAGCACATGACCCCGGTCGTATTGCTGACCGACGGCTTTGTTGCCAATGGCTCCGGCGCCTGGAAGCTGCCCAAACTGGCAGACTATCCCGCCATCACCCCTCCCTACGTGACTTCCGAAATGAAGGACAACTATACTCCGTACAAACGCAATCCCGAAACAGGTGTCCGCTATTGGGCCATCCCCGGACAAGAAGGCTATATGCACATCCTCGGCGGTCTGGAGAAAGACAGCAATACCGGTGCCATCTCCACCGATCCCGAAAACCATGACTTGATGTGCCACCTGCGTGCCGAGAAGGTTGCCAAAATCCCCGTACCTGATGTAGAAGTGCAAGGCTGTGCAGACGATGCCGATTTGCTGATTGTCGGTTTCGGCGGTACATACGGCCACTTGTATTCGGCCATGGAAGAGATGAACAAGGCAGACAAGAAGGTTGCCCTCGCCCACTTCACTTATCTGAATCCGCTCCCCAAGAACACGGAAACCGTTCTGAAGAAGTACAAGAAGGTGGTAGTTGCCGAACAGAATCTCGGACAATTTGCAGGTTATCTACGTATGAAGATAGACAACTTCACCCCGTACCAGTTCAACGAAGTCAAAGGACAACCGTTCGTCGTTGCCGAGCTGGTCGCAGCGTTCAATAAATTAATTGATAATTGACAGTTGACAATTGATAATAACCATGCGTAATATGCGGATTATCAATGACCAGCCACCAATTATCAACTATCAATTATCAACTATCAATTAAAAAAGATTATGTGCGAATATACAGCAAAAGACTATAAAAAAGGACAACCCCGTTGGTGTCCGGGTTGTGGTGACCACTTCTTTCTGGCTTCACTGCACAAAGCAATGGCAGAAATCGGCAAAGCTCCTTGGGAGAATGCCGTCATCTCAGGTATCGGCTGCTCCAGCCGTCTGCCCTATTACATGAATACGTATGCGATGCAGACCATCCACGGACGTGCTGCTGCCATCTCTACAGGTGCCAAGGTTGCCAATCCCAACCTGACGGTATGGCAAATCTCCGGCGACGGTGACGGTCTGGCCATCGGCGGTAATCACTTCATCCACGCCGTACGCCGTAACATCGACCTGAACATGATTCTGCTGAACAACCGCATCTACGGTCTGACCAAAGGTCAATATTCTCCGACCTCTCCACGTGGTTTCGTCAGCAAGTCGTCTCCCTATGGTACGGTAGAAGATCCATTCCACCCGGCAGAGCTTTGCTTCGGTGCCCGCGGCCGTTTCTTTGCCCGCGCGGTAGCTACCGATGCTCCGGGGACAGTGGAAATATTGAAGGCAGCCATGGCTCACAAAGGGGCTTCCGTTTGCGAGATTCTGCAAAACTGCGTTATCTTCAATAACGGTACGCATGACTCCGTAGCCAAAAAGGAAGACCGCGCCAAGAATGCCATCTACTTGAAACACGGCGAACCGATGCTCTTCGGCGAGAACAACGAATACGGACTGATGCAGGAAGGCTTTGGTCTAAAAGTCGTGAAACTCGGTGAGAACGGCATTACAGAGAAGGATATCCTCATCCACGATGCCCACTGCATGGACAACACCCTGCAACTGAAGCTTGCCCTGATGGAAGGTCCCGACTTCCCGATTGCACTCGGTGTTATCCGCGATGTGGAAGCTCCTACTTACGACGATGCTGTTCATGAACAAATCGAAGAGGTGTCTGCCAAGAAGAAGTATCACAACTTCGAGGAGTTATTGATGACGAATGATACGTGGGAAGTAAAATAAACCACTAAGATTTATTAATATCATGTTTGCACGAAACAAATAAGGTGCAAACATGATATTAATTTCCTAAAAGTAAGAGTACCTCCCTATCCTTTCTCTCCCAAACATAGATACTTATTACGCCAAACATGCAGTTCTTCCATCAAGAATAACTATATTTGCCACAGTAACCATAGTAGTCACATTTTGAAAGTAATTCTCTGATTTATACTGGCTTAATATCAATCTCACAAACCGCAGGCTGATAGCTCTTTCGTTCGAGTAATCCTTCCCGGATAAAGGTCAAAAACACTCCCACCCTGAAAAGAAAATGCAACCACTGCAACTGCACCAGATTTTATTGTAGTGATAGAGCATACCTCCGATGAACAAGGCTACCAATAAGGGTCGACAACAAGACTTCAAGGGAAGAGAGGGAAATTGTGGAATACCTACTGTGGATTTTTTCCACATCTCCACACCACAAACACCCGAACTTCCCTTTTTCCCGATAGAAAATAAGCAATTGATTATCAACATTATTCATCCTTAAAAGGATAGTCTGCCTTTCGTTTGGCATACCTCTTGCTAAAATATCCGCCGAAAGGACGTAACATTTATAATAAGATAAATCAATTATTTTTCAGTAGTATGAAAATCAGGATGAGAAAACGGTGTGACATTCCACATTCAGCGTCGCACTTCCAAAAAAGTTTGATTATTGCAAGTTGGTTATTAACATTTCTTTTCACCGGAACAGCCTTTGCACAAGAGAACCGAACCATTACAGGCATTGTAAGAGATGTAACGGGAGAACCGCTTATCGGTGCCAGCGTCATACAGAAAGGCACCAACAACGGCGTCATTACCGATGTGGACGGCAACTTCACACTGACCGTTCCTGCAGATGCAACACTCTCTATCGCTTACATGGGCTATGCTACCCGGGAGATAAACCTGGCAAAACGAAAAAAGCAAGGCGACCTGAAGATTACACTCAGCGAAGATACCCAGCAACTGAAAGAAGTCGTAGTAACAGCAATGGGTATCAAAAAAGACACGAAACGTGTCGGCTATGCCATCAGTACCATCAGTGCAGACGAATTGGTAAAGGCAGGAGCACCCAACTTTGCCTCTGCCATGTACGGTAAAGCACCGGGAGTCCGCATCACACAGACACAAGGCGGTTCTGCCGGAGCTGTCTCCATCAACGTACGCGGACTGACTTCCATCACTGGAAATAACCAGCCACTCATCATTCTGGACGGTGTACCCATCCGCAACGGCGGCACGGGTAAAAGCACGGACTTCGCCGAATTTGGCAACGACGGACAAATCCGTTCCAATGGTCTGGTAGACATCAACCCAGAGGACATCGAGAGCCTCAGTATTCTGAAAGGAGCTTCCGCCACAGCTCTCTACGGCTCGGAGGCTGCAAACGGTGCGGTAGTCATCACTAGCAAGCGCGCCAAAAGCGGCAAGCTGACGGTGGACTTCAATGCCCAAGTCATGGCAAACTTACCGGCTTATCTACCAAAAGTACAGACCGTATACGGGCCGGGAACCTACAACACCGCATACAGCGATTATGAGAAACAGACGGGAGGCTTCTATCAGAGAACCCTAAACGGACAAAGCTACAAAAGCCTCCGTTCCACCACCTTGTCCTTCGGCCCGAAATACGACGGCAGCGAGGTACTTTACTGGGACGGGAAGATGCGCCCCTACCAGGCACTGACCGACAACCCGTGGAAAGAGTTGTTTCGCACCGGCTGGACCCAGACTTACAATCTCGCCATCTCACAAGGGACGGAAACCACCAGCAACCGCTTCTCCTACACATTCATGGACGAGATTCCCAATGCCCTGACCGGAAGCTTCACCAAACACAACTTCAAGCTGACCGGTTCGTATCAACTGGCGAAACCGCTGAAACTGGAATACTCCCTTAACTACATCGTACAGAATGTAGAAGACCGCCCGCAAACCTCGCTCAACCTATACAGCGGTTTCGGCAACATGTTCTCCACCTTCCTGGACATTCCCTATCTGAAACAAAGTTACGTCACCAGTCTGGGATACCGTAATACCTTTGTCGGAGGAAACGCCACGCTGACTCCTGAGGAATCATGGGCCTACGACCCCAGTTACGCCACCGGAGTGAACAACATGCTGTGGAATATGTACCATCACCATAGCGACGAGACAGAGAACCGGCTCATCGGTATGATTCGCCCCACCTGGCAGATAACCAACTGGCTGAGTCTGCGCGCCCAGGTTTCAACTGATATCACAGATGTGAAGCAAACACTGAAATATGAAAGCGAACAACCCAATTCCCTATACGACCCCAACGGTAGCTTCCAGTCCATCAACCGCCGTTACGACATTGTCTATGGAGATGTTATGTTGAACTTCAACTATAATATCAACCGCTTCGACATTGCCGCCACCGTAGGCTGGACCGGACGCTACGAAAATATGAACAATATGAGGGTCTCCACCAATGGCGGGCTTGTCACGGAAAACTGGTTCGACCTCAATGCCAGCCGCTACACGCCAAGCAGTACCCTGCAACGTATGGAACTACTGAAAACCGGATATATGGGTACACTGAGCCTGGGATGGGACAACTATCTATTCCTTGAACTGACCGGACGCCAGGAACGATCGTCTACCCTAAAAGACCAGAGTTTTTTCTATCCTTCCGCTAATCTGAGTTTTCTCTTCACCCAAGCCTTCCACATGCCGTCATGGTGGAACTATGGAAAACTGCGCCTCTCATACGGTATCGTAGGAAATGCTCCTGAAACCTATACCGCCAATATCGTCTACGAGCAAGGTTCGGACAACGGATTCACCTGGAACACCATTCCCTCTTCATGGGGGAATGCAGATATCCGTCCGGAAAAGAAATACGAATACGAGATAGGTCTGGAAAGCAAGTTTTTAAACAACCGGTTGGGTATAGATATATCCTACTACAACAACCGTGTAAAGGACCAGATACTCTCCACGCCGCAACCTTCCACATCAGGCGTAAAGAATGTGTTGATGAATGTGGGTGAGGTAGCCAACCGCGGCTGGGATATATCAATCAGTGCCACTCCCATACTGACCAGAGATTTCCGCTGGGACCTGACAGCCAACTATGGTGTATATAAGAACAAAGTGGTGAAACTGGCCGATGGAGTGCCCTATCTGGAAATACTCAACTCCGGAGGCAGCGGAATAAAAATACAAGCTGTGGAAGGCCAGCCAATGGGTGACATCTATGCACAGGTTCCCCAGGTGAACGAAAACGGTGAGTACCTCGTTTCCGATAAAGGTCTTTACCTCAACCAAACTGAATTGCAGAAAGTCGGCAACATCAATCCGGCAGGCGTAGGAGGTCTATTCAACTCTTTCTCCTACAAGAATGTATTCCTCGATTTCAGTATCGACTTCCGCATCGGAGGGGATGTCATCAACGAAATGAACCAATATGCCACCGCAGTGGGTCTGACACCCGAATCCCTGAAGTACCGTGATACGGAACACGGCGGACTATCCTATTACTATCCGGGCGACAACAATTCCAGCGGAATTCCGGTACAAGTAGACCCTTCCACGGGTGCCGGCCCCAACGGAGAGATAATCTACCACGACGGCATCATTCTTCCGGGTGTAGTGGCCTCCACTGGCGAAAGAAACACACGTATCATTCCGGCAGGCTATTACTACAACACCACCTATAATTGGGGAACGGAGGCCGAACAGCTGACATACCGCCATTCGGTATTCGACAATTCTTATGTCAAACTGCGTGAATTGACCATCGGCTACCAATTTCCCGAAAAGATGATCTCCAAACTGGGACTGGGCCGGCTGAGTGTGTCGGTCTTCGGACGTAATCTCTTCTACTTCTACAAAGCACTGAAAAACTACGATGCGGAGTCGTCCGTCGGAACATCCTGGGCCAACCAGGCTACCGTGGGAAGTTCTACCACAGCTACCCGCAGTTTCGGTGTTTCACTTCGTGCAAGTTTCTGACAAAACAACCATCCAAAAAACAAAAAAGAGTATGAAAAAGACAAAGATATTATCTCTTGTTTCATTGGGAGCATTCCTCCTGACAACATCAGGCTGTACGGATTATGACTTCGACAGCAAATACGAAGACCCCTCCAAAGTAACCCAAGTCACCATCAGTAATCTGATGGTAGGAGTCTTCCAAAAAGTAAAGGACTATGATGTTTACGAATACAACCGGTTCTTCGGATTCGATTCACAGTTTACAGGCAAGTATGCACAAACCTTCGGCTACTCCAACACTACAGATATGTATACCCCCGGCTATATACCCGCCATTGACGGACAGTGGGACAATGTGTATTCGGCACTGGCCCAGTTCCGCAAGCTGGAATCTCTCTACAAAGAAGAAAGCGCGGCAGAGCAAGCACAGGATGAGGCATTCTATCTTGCCGCCAAAGTACAGCTGTACGATTTTTTCGCCGCCACAGTGGACATTTTCGGGGATATGCCTTTTTCGGAAGCTTGCACACTGCCGCTTACCAACGATGTAGGTAAATCGTATGCTCACTATGACAAGGCCGAGAATATATATAAAACCATTCTTGACGAGCTCAAAGAAATTGCTCCGCGGTTCCGCTCCATCCCCACACCGAGGAACTTCAATACACAAGACTTTATCAACAACGGGGACATGGACAAATGGGAACGCTATGCAAACTCCTTGCGACTGCGCCTTGCCATGCGCGTAGCCGCGCAAGGAGACTTGCAGGCGGAAGGCCGTACCGCCATCAAGGAAATCCTGGAAAATCCGTCAGCCTATCCGTTGATAGAGGAACAAGAAAACAACATTCTCATTGTCAACCAGAAGTCTGGGCAACTGAACTTCACCGCAGGCCACGGACTGGGTGACTGGGTAACCAACCGACTTGCTTCGGGCGCCATCATCGACCGCATGCTGGGCCATGGCAACTATGATATGACCAGCAATGACCCACTGAGCGGCGTTTATGTGAAAGGAGAAGACGACCCGCGCATCCTGCTCAACTTCAATCCCGTGAAGATTACCAACCAAAACACCGGTCAATTGGACGAGCACCGTTATCTGGGTACAGACCTTACCGTGGCGGATGAGCTGACGGAATATTACAACTCGCAGGCACAAGACGAAGTCAATACCAGCAACACCGGTTTCTCACAAATCACGCAGAAAGGTTTCTTTTGGGAAAACGATAAATTCGACATGCTGATAATGGCCTCACCCGAAATCCATTTCCTGAAAGCGGAAGCCTATGAAATGGGGTATGGAGTGGCAAAGAATGAAGCGAAAGCGGAAGAAGAGTTCAAAAAGGCTGTCAGCCAGTCCATCACGCTTTACTACTATTACGATTCGGTAAGTACGGGTGAAAACGCACGCCGGTATGATGCCCCTACCGCCGAAGAAACCGCCTCTTTCGCCGCTGCCAAATGGAACAGCACGAAATATACAGACAAGATGGATGCCATCATTACCCAAAAGTGGCTGCATTTCGGTTTCCTAGCCAGTCGTGAGGCATGGAGTGATATCCGACGTACCGGCTATCCGTCCGGCCTGGCCTTCCCCGAAGTGGCCGGTACCATCACAAATGTGCCGAACCGCTGGAGATACCCGAATACGGAAGTCAACTACAATCCCTACTATAAAGAGGTGTCAGCCGAAGACACTTACTACCACAAACTGTTCTGGGCAAAATAAGGACTTTGTTCGCAAACCCATTTTGCCCGAAGAGTATATCATACTCACCACAGAATAACACGGATTAACACAGATTGCCTTAGGAGTTCTGATAATAAAGAGCTTTTAGCAGTGTTAATCCGTGTTATCCTGTGGTGAGTATGTATTTGCCCCCTCTGTTTCTTTTATTCCGAACAGTATCCCTCCTTTTTTAGAAATCTTAAGGATTTCCCGGTAGGGAGATTGCGGGAAACCACTGTCTTTAATGAACGACGGACAAACATCGCTTCCGCAAAAACTGAACTATAACATAACGGACTAAATGAAAAAGTATCCAAATGACTTGATTGGCGACATCATGAAAGCCTTCGGCAAATATGCCGACCGACCGGCATTCGTCATCGAAGACACTGCCTGCACTTATGGAGAGCTGGCAACTTGCGTACAGAAAATATCCTCCCTATTCAAGGACAGAGAAGACAAAATTATCGGTATCGTCGCAGAAAACAGACTGGAAACATACGCATCCATACTATCTGCACTGATTTGCGGAAAGACATACGTCATCCTCCATCCTTCCTACCCCAAACATAGGAACGACAGAATTGCCGACTCGGCAGGCATCCGCCTCGTGCTGCATACCGAGAATATCCATGTCTTGAACCTCGACACCCGGAATCTGGAACTGATATGTACCTCCGAAATAGAGCAGGCAGAGAACTCCGCCACGTTCCATGCCGCAGAAGACATCCTCCATACGGCAGAAGAGGAAAATGCCTACATCATCTTTACCTCCGGAAGCACAGGCGAACCCAAAGGAGTACCCATCTCCCGCCGTAACCTGAATGCTTTCTATACCGCCTACCACCGCCTCGACTGGCAACTGGACGAGAACGACCGGATGCTGCAGATGTTCGAACTCACTTTCGACGTTTCCATCGTATCCTTTCTATATCCGCTGACGCTGGGTGCTTGCATATACACCGTTTCTCCGGAAGGCGTGAAATACATCAACGTAATTGAAACTCTGGAAAAATACGACCTGACCTTCGCTGCCGTGGCCCCTTCACTGCTCCAGCTGCTACGTCCCTATTTTCCGGAGATACACCTCCCCGCACTTAGATATCTAGTGGTTACTGCCGAGGCTTCTGACGCGGAGCTGTTGGATGCTTTCAGAAAATGTGTCCCCAATGCCTCTTTCATAAACCTATACGGACCGACAGAGGGAACCATCTACTGCACTGCCTACCGGATACCCGTCACCTCCTGCAAGCATCACAACGGCATGACCGCTATCGGAAGGCCTTTCGAAGGCATCGATGCCCTAATTATGGATAACGACGGTCGCCCGCTGCCTACCGGAGAAACCGGCGAACTATGGATTAGCGGCAATCAAGTGATGGGTGGATACTGGAATGCTCCCGAAAAAAACGGGGAATGCCTCGTAGAGACCGCCAATGGAAAAGTATACTACAAGACGGGAGACCTCTGCCGGATGGATGCCGACGGTGACATCATCTATTGCGGACGAAAAGACTCACAGATAAAGATACAAGGATTTCGCATCGAGCTGAGCGAGATTGAACATGTGGCAAAAAACTTTTTCAACGGTGAATGCCGTGTAGTCATCATTCCCAAATACGACAACGGCAATCAGTGCGAACTACATCTCGTCGTAGAGAAGAAACAGCTCGACAAACAGCAGATGGAGGAATATCTGTATAGCAGGCTTCCCTACTACATGATTCCCAAGCATATGCATTGCCTGGAACAGTTTCCGCTGAACACCAGTAGCAAAACAGACAGAAAGAAAATACAAGAACTAATTTAAACTTGACAATGGATACACAGACTATTTTGAATGAAATGAGCCTCATCTTTCGGGAGGTACTGAAAAGAGAGAACATTGTACTTGACAATGAGACCACCGCCCAGGATGTGGAAGGATGGGATTCACTGACCAACATGCAACTGATAAACAAGATAGAGAAGAAATTCAATGTACGCTTCACCTTCAGAGATATTGTAAAACTCAAAAACGTGGGAGACATCTGCCATGCCATTTTAACCAAAACCAACTAGGAAATGTCATTCATATCCCTGAACTTCGTCGTACTGTTTGCGTGTACTTTCATTCTATACCATACGCTTCCTTCACGATTCAGAAAAGCGACCTTACTGACAGCCAGCTGCCTCTTCATAGGCTTCTACCACCTCACTTTTCTGATAACGGCCCTCATCCTCACGCTTACCACCTTCTACCTTGGCAAATGGATAGGACAGACCAAGCGGGAAAGCAGCATGAAGGGAATTTATTTTTCAGGTGTGTGTTTTCTGGTCGTGAGCTGGTTGGCATTCCGGTATGCCGACCGGCTTACAGACTGCCACATCCTTTTTCCGCTGGGAATCTCTTTCTATACTTTCCAGGCCATTTCGTACCTGACAGAAATCTATTGGCAAGAAGAAGAACCGGAAAAGAGCCTGCCCGACTTCATGATATACATGCTCTTCTTCATGAAGTTCCTTTCCGGTCCCATAGAAAGAGCAAGTGACATGCTCCCCCAACTGAAGTCCTGCAAAGCTACGGACTATACATCCATGGTCTACGGAATGAGACTGATTGTCGTGGGACTAATAAAGAAACTGATACTGGCCGACTCCATCGCCCCATACATAGACGGTGTCTTCGGGTCGGTATACACAGCCTCGGGCGTGCAATTACTGATGGCATGCCTCCTATATCCGATAGAGCTGTATGCCGACTTCTCCGGATATACCGACATCGCATTGGGAGGAGCGCGCATGCTGGGATTCAAGCTCAGCCCAAACTTCAACCGGCCGTTCATTGCACAGACCACTGCCGACTTCTGGCGCCGATGGCACATGTCGCTTTCATTCTGGGTACGCGACTATCTGTACCTCCCGTTGTCCTCGAGCCTGCGTGGATGGGGACAATGGGGCGTATTTCTAAGTCTGGCGCTGACCTTCACGGGACTGGGTATCTGGCATGGTGCCGGATGGAACTTCGCTGTCTACGGACTAATTCAAGGTGTCATCATCTTCTACGAGATGAAGACCACGACATTTCACCGCAGACTGAAAGCCCAATTGGGAAGCCGCTTATATGCCACACTATCCGTCGTAAGGACCTACCTACTTTTTGCCGTATCTCTGATATTCTTCCGGGCAAGTTCTATGGCCGAAGCGTTCCACTACATCAGCCACCTCTCCTTCGGCGTACATTACAGTTGGAAGGAAATGAACATCGGAATGCCGGACCACAACAGCATTGTGGCAGGAAGCGCACTCGTACTGATATTGGTTTACGAATATTTCATGTCCAAGCATGATTTGCTGGAAGCCTTCGGACGACAGCCGGCAGCCGTAAGATGGAGTATCTATTATCTGCTCGCCATAATACTTTTCACACTGGGACAGTTCAACTCGGACAGCTTCATATATTTACAATTTTGACAATAAAGACACATGATGAAGAAAAACAGCGAACGGAACGCAGCCATACGTTTCATGAAAAAGCTCTTTATCCTTTTTATCCCTTTTATAGCCCTACTGGCAGTCTATTTCCTGGACGACCCTTTCATGGTCCTGAAGAACTATGAACGATACGACCAAACCCCGGTTGTACTAAACGAAGGGCACGTGGGGTGGCAGATGTATCTGAACAACCGGGATACTATCCCCATCGACTCCTATATCATGGGAAACTCCTGCACTATGGCTTATCAATGCCATGAATGGGAGAAATACCTCCACGGCGGAAGAGCCGTACGGCTATTCGGAAATGCCGAAAGCCTTGCCGCCGTCTGCCTGAAGCTGAAGGCACTGGACAAGGCAGGTGCAACAATCAAGAACCTACTGCTGATTATCGACAAGGAATCATTGCACAACGACCGTTGCCTCACCGGACATTCCAACATTCTGCCGCCCGCCATATCGGGAATAAGCAGCTTCAAGTTTCAGAAGGAATTCTGCCAAGCCTTCTTCTACCCGAACTTTCTCTTCCCCTATCTGGACTACAAGCTGTTCCATACCTATCGCCCTTACATGAAAGGGGTTATAAACCCCTATGGCTCCACCCGAAACCCGGTAACCAATGACGTGTTAAATCCCAGAGAGAAAATGATAAAGGAAGAGGGAGATAAGTACTGGGAAAACCGGAAAGGAGAATTCACCAAAGAGAAAATGAAGAATTATAGAGACGGGAAATACCGGGAAGCCCCCCAAGTGCTCAGGGAAAAGCAAATCAATCTGTTGCAGGAAATAAAGTGGATTTGCCGGAAACATGATACCGATGTAAAAATCATTATCAGTCCCGACTACCTGCAAGTCAACATAAACCCTGCCGACGTAAAGACACTGAAGCGCTTCTTCGGAAAACGGAATGTATTTGATTTCACCGGTATCAACGAATACACGGAAGACATCCACAATTATTATGAACCGGGTCATTATAGGCCCGCACTTGGGAAAAGGCTGATGGAAAAGATATATGAACCTTATATCTTGTCACCGAACGCCAAATCTCCGGCATCTCCCAGCCCGGGAACGATATAGGAATGCTCGTTCATCTCCGGGTCGATTGCTGCACACCACAAGGTCACTTCATCTCCAGGGAACAGCTTTTCCAGATGCTCTACGCCCTGCTGGCTGGCTATGACACAAGCTATCTGCAACTTGGCCGGCATCCCCTTGGTGACGAAGGCCTTCCAGGCCAATTCCATACTTTCTCCCGTGGCAAGCATCGGGTCTACAATCAATAATGTCTTCTTGGACAAATCCGGAGTAGCGATGTATTCGATGTGTACATCCACCGTACGGCATTCCTTATCCTTATAATAACGGTAAGCGGAAACAAAAGCGTTCCCGGCATGGTCGAACATATTCAAGAATCCAGTATGCAAAGGCAATCCGGCACGGAAAACAGTGGCAATCACCACCTCGTCATCGGGTGTGCTGACCGACGCCACCCCCAAGGGAGTCTGTACCTGCTTGACAGAATACGTCAGTTCCTTACTCATTTCATACGCCATTATCTCTCCAATGCGTTCAATATTACGGCGGAAACGCATACGGTCGCCCTGGACTGCTACATCACGAATTTCTGCCACGTATTGGTTCAAGACAGAATTTGTCTCGGCAAAGTTGATAACCTTCATAATTATAGAATGTTTTGATGTGCAAAGTAAACGAATTTCACCCAATTTGCAACATTCAGTTAGCAGATATTGCTGTCTCTTATACACATCTGACGCTGCC
>OWJH01000640.1_pt1 | contig 13908 bp, 7 predicted proteins | sample 1732621 | NCBI WGS metagenome assembly OWJH01 (sample SAMN05065735, study PRJEB22554) | human gut metagenome | biome: ENVO:2100002; feature: ENVO:00000062; material: ENVO:00002003 | host: Homo sapiens | place: USA
AGATGTAGCTCCGTCTCGTGGGCTCGGAGATGTGTATAAGAGACAGATGGAAAGAAGATGTTGAAATATTGTTTTTTCTAGAGATACTACTCTCAAAGTACTAAATAACAAAAAATACGAAGCGAAAAACAAATATTACACATAGCTATATTTACATTCATATACTTTTGTAGCGATAAATAAACACAGAAAAAGAAAGTGATACAAGTAAATCAAATTAATAACTATTTATAAACATGCAAAGAATGTCTAACAAAGTGGAAAACATGCGTACCTTGCTGTTAATGCTATTTGCAGCAATATCGCTCAGCGTATCTGCACAAACAATTACTGTAAAAGGTAATGTGAAAGATACCAGTGGAGAGCCCGTTATTGGCGCTTCCGTTGTTGAAAAAGGTAATACGACCAACGGTACGATTACAGATCTGGATGGCAACTTTTCCATCAAGATTGATGGGAAGAAAACATTGGTTATTTCATACATAGGTATGAAAACTCAAGAAATTGCAATTCAAGGTAAAAAAGTAATTAACGTACAGATGACCGATGATTCTAAAGCATTGGATGAAGTAGTCGTAATCGGTTATGGAACAGTTAACAAAAGAGATTTAACAGGATCGGTAGCTTCTGTCAATTCCAAGGACCTGGCAGTTGTTCCGGTATCCAGTGCCACCGAAGCCCTTACTGGAAAACTTGCAGGTGTAAGTATTACAACAACCGAAGGAGCTCCTGATGCAGACGTAAAAATTCGTGTTCGCGGTGGTGGTTCTTTATCCCAAGATAATTCACCTTTATATATTGTAGACGGTTTTCCGGTTTCAAGTATCAGTGACATTGCCCCATCCGAAATACAAAGTATTGATGTTTTAAAAGATGCATCATCCACTGCTATTTATGGTGCCCGTGGTGCAAACGGTGTTATTATCATTACTACAAAAAGTGGCAAAGAAGGGAAAGTACAAGTTGATTTCGGTGCTTCCTATGGTTTCAAAAAGGTTACTAAACTCAATAAAGTTATGAGCCCATACGACTATGTGGCTTATCAATATGAAACCGGAAGAACGGAAGAATACGGTCTTTTTGAAGATATGGATATTTGGAAAACAATGGAAGGAACTGATTATCAGGATGAGATATTCGGACGTACCGGCAACCAAGCCCAATATAATCTGAATGTCAGTGGCGGCAGCAAGCAATTAAAATATAACATCAGCTATGCTCACAATGACGAAAAGAGTATAATGTTAGGGTCAGGTTTCAATAAAGACAATGTGAATGCTAAGATCAATTCAGAATTAAACAAGTGGCTTTCTTTAGATTTCAACGTACGTATGAGCTACAGTACACTAGATGGTCTGAGTGGAGGTGCTGACACGAACGAATCAAATGCGGCTAATTCCATTGTAGCCAATGCCACCCGTTTCCGCCCGGTCAATCCAATGGCGTATGACGCAAGTGATGACGAAGCAAATAATGCCTATACCACAAAGAATCCATTAGAACGCCTATTAGGAGTATATAAGAAAAAGACTACTTTCAATCAGAATTATAATGCAGGCGTCAACTGGAAACCATTCAAAAACTTCACATTCCGTTCTGAATTCGGTTACGGATGGAAGTATGAAGATACTGATCAGGTTTGGAATGCCGATGGTGCACAAAATTCAAAGTTAGGCTATAACGGACAACCGCAAGCTGTATTCACTAGAGTTACTACTAAAAACTGGCGTAATGCAAATACATTGACATACGATAACAAAAAGCTGTTTGGAGGACGTGATAGAATCAATGTACTTTTAGGACACGAAGTAAGTAGTAACGAAAAAAAGACATTGGAGAATACTTCTGTCGCATTTCCTACCAGCATGAGCATTGAAGAAGTTTTGTCTACTGCCGGTGCAGGAACAGCATTACCCAATCAAACAACACTTGCTGCCAAAGAAAATCTGCTTTCTTTTTTCGGTCGAGCCAACTATACATTAATGGACAAATATCTTCTCACCGTAACCGTTCGTGCAGATGGTTCCAGTAAATTCGCCAAAGGCAATCAATGGGGAGTATTCCCATCAGCTGCATTGGCATGGCGTATATCTGATGAACAATTCATGCAAAACACGCGCAATTGGCTTTCTAGTCTGAAATTACGTTTAAGCTATGGTACTGCAGGTAATAATCGTATCAATTCAGGACTGACATATACAGCATATTCACTGTCAAGCAATACTGCCCGTGCTCCTTTCTTCAATGGTGATCGCACCAGCATGATGGAATTGGGCAGTTATCTATACAATCCGAAATTAAAATGGGAAACAACCGTCACAAGAAACTTTGGTATCGACTACGGATTCTGGAATAATCGTTTATCCGGTTCTATTGACCTTTATTGGAATACAACCAACGACTTGCTCATGAAAACGGAAATACCGGCTAATGCCGGCTACAACTACCAATACCAAAATTTCGGAAGTACCTCCAATAAAGGTGTAGAACTATCTATGAATGCGATCATCGCTGACAAGAAGAAGTTTGGACTGAATTTTAATTTCAATATTTCCTACAACCGTAACAGGATTGAAAAACTAAATACGGACAATCCGTGGCAAAGTAGCGGTTGGGGCGGAAGTACCATCGCAAAATATGAGGATTTCCGTGTAGAAGAAGGCGGACGGCTTGGAGAAATTTGGGGATACAAAACCAACGGGTTCTATACAGCCTATGACCCTGTAACAAATCCGGAAGGCGAACTAATCCTAAACGGAACAAACTGGGTATTGAAGGACGGTCTGAAAGACAATAGCGTAAACATTACAGGCGGAAGTTATTTCCCCGGAGGATTAAAAGTAGAATGTGATGAGAATGGAGAACCGATCAAACAAAAGCTAGGTAACACAGTAGCTCCGGTTTATGGTGGTTTTGGCTTCAATGGTCGCGCCGGTAACTTTGATTTCACTCTCTTCTTCAATTTCTCTATTGGAAATAAGATTGTTAATGCTACCAAACTAGCTACCTCATTCTTTGCCGGAACTTCATACGGTTACAACCTGAATGAAGACTTCAGTTCTGGAAAACGCTACACTTGGATTGATCCGACAACTGGCTATAATTTAGGCAAATCTATAAGTTCAGACGCACTTGCTTACTATGGTGGTGAAGCAGGAATCATATCACGTTTGAATCAAATCAATGCAAATGCCAGCATTTACAATCCGGTAGCCGTCACTCAAATGCAGTTGACAGACTATGCTGTTGAAAATGCCTCTTTTTTACGTGTGAACAACATTACCATCGGTTATTCACTTCCTAAGTCATGGATTCGCAAATGTTATATGCAAAACGTACGAATCTACGTAACCGGGTATAATCTTTTCTGCCTGACTAACTACTCCGGCACCGATCCGGAAGTTGATACCAGCAGCAAACGAAATCCGATGACTCCAGGTATTGACTATGCTGCTTATCCGAAAAGCCGTTCATTTGTCGGTGGTATTAACGTAACATTCTAATTCTAACACAAAGGAGATTATTTTATGAAAAAGATAGCAAAGATATTATTCCTGTCCGCCAGCCTTTTCTGTACTACAGCTTGTTCGGACTTCCTAGACCAGACAGCACCATCCGAACAACCCGGAGAAAATGTATTTGAATCTACTTTCTTCACGGAACTGGCAGTCAATAAGCTTTATGGACTTATGACACAAGATGCCACGTACTCTCGTGACATACCTATCGTTATGAGTACAAATTCAGATTGTGAACTGGTTGATGGTCTAGGAACTGATGCCAACAATACAACTCACGAACGTGGTGCAATGAATTACAATGTAAGTCCGGGATGGTCAAAACTGTCCAATGTATGGGATGCTATGTATTCAATTATTGAAAATGCAAATCTGATTGTTGAAGGAATTGATAAGAGCTCCTTATTAACTTCAGGTGACAGTGACCAACGGGCGATGGAACGTTTCAAAGGTGAAGCGTTGACAATACGTGCTATGGCCTACTTTGACTTAATCCGCCTTTTTGGCGATATACCTTATAAAAGCGAGTCTTCCAACCCGGATTTGAGCAATGTTTACTTAGGAAAAAGTGATCGGGATGTTATCATGGATGAGCTGATTAAAGATTTGGAAACAGCAATTACCCTATTACCATGGGCAGGAGAAGTTTCTGCATACACTACAGAACGGGTGACTAAAGGATATGCCCATTCCCTATTGGCAAATATCGCTTTGTCAAGAGCCGGATGGAGTATTCGTGAAGAACAGAAGAACGGCTATGTTACCGCAGACAAAAACTCGGATCCGGTTTATCCGACCCAACGTTGCGATGACGCTACCCGCACCAAGATGTACGAATTGGCACTGAAACATCTGGCTGCTGTCATAGACAATGGTACCCACCAGTTAAATCCATCATTCGCCAATGAATGGTATTTGATCAACCAACGCCAATTGGATGAAACTTATCGTGAAAACATCTTCGAAATACCGATGGGATTAGGAGTCAGTGGAGAACTGGGCTACACAGTCGGCGTACGAATGAACGGTTTTAGTACCTTATACGGTGAACAAGGAAACTCCTCCGGTAAACTTAAGATGACAGCTCCATACTTCTGGTCTTTCCAGGATGGCGACCAACGTCGTGACATTACTTGCTGTAACCTGCAATTAAAAACAGAGAACAATGTTTTAAAAGAAAAAATGCTCGGTAATACACCATTTGCCATTTACTGTGGAAAATGGGACATTCGCCAAATGAATGAAGAATGGCGTCAAGTTGCCATCGCTACAGGTAAAGCCAAATGGATGTCCGGCATCAACTGCATTCGGATGCGCTATTCCCAAGTATTATTAATGTATGCCGAAACCCTAAACGAATTGGCCAATGGTCCTGACGGGACCTACACCGGAGCTTCTACCCGTATTAGTACCGCTAGAAAAGCATTGGAATTGGTACATACACGTGCATTTGCAGATGCAAACAAATCTGAAGCCGAAAATTATATTGCTGCTATCAATGGAAAGGAAGAGTTTTTTGAAGCAATCGTAGACGAGAATGCTTGGGAATTGGCTGGAGAAGGTTTCCGCAAATATGACCTGATTCGCTGGAATTTATTGATTGATAAAATCAAACAGTTTAAAAGCGATTACGAAAGCCAACTGTTTTCTAGTAAGAACTCATATCCAGAAAAAATTTATTTCAACTATTCCAATGACGACAAGACGAGCATAGACATCAGCAGCGTCACTTGGCATGGTATTCCTAGTGGAAAAAGTAGCAGCGATTATGATGACAACAACAATTTTTGGGGAAAGGAACGGACAGATACCAAAGGACAAGCTCAGTTGACAGTCAATTTACCTTCCATTTCCAGTGGACTAGTAGGAGATAATGTAGCAGTTATCAACCGTTACTTCCTGCCAATCGCATCTACTACGATCTCCGCTTCTAACGGAATGTTACATAATTCATACGGATTTTCAGACTAATACCTAATCAATAAGCAATCATGAAGAAATTAACACATATTATAAAAATAGGAGCCTTCGCACTCCTCACTTCTCTAAGTGTTGCCGCTTGCATAGACGGTAACGACTGGGAAACCATTAGTGGCAACCGACTGTTCGGTACTACAAGCTTCTCTGTGGAACCGGCTGCAATAACAGCTGAAGCTAAATGGGACGCAACCCCCAATACCGAATATTACATCATCGAAGCAAGCAGGGAACAAATGGATGATAATATGCCAATGGGCAGTGCTTCAGGTAGTATCGTATACGGTGAAGACCAATCAATCAAAAAATCGCCTTATACCCTGGCCGGTCTGTTAGGTGAAACGACCTATTATCTACGCATCAAATCCGTAGCAAGTGGAAAAGAATCCCGTTGGGTATATTTGGAAGATGGAACATTCGAAACTTTGAAAGAAGAAATATTAGGTACCATTCCAAGCGAAAACATTACGGAAGAAACCATTTTAATTACTTGGGAAGCCGGTCTGGAAGTAACGCATTTCATCATCAAAGCAGGAATAGATGCTCCTATAACAAAAGAAATAACTTCGGAAGAAGTCGCTGCCGGACAGAAACTGATTGAAGGATTACTGCCGGGAACAGAATATACATTCTCCATCTATAATGGAGAAATTAAGCGTGGCGAAACTACAGCGATGACAGTAATGCCCGAAATGGTAGATTTCACAAGTGTTACGCCTACCAAAACATCTGTCAGCCTTGTTTGGGATCCCGAAGCTATCCAAACCGGTTCCACGACAGTTTCTCATTATGCATGGTGCGAAGGAGACAGAACACCAAGCGTCAGTGATCATTATACTGCATTAACAGCTGAACAAATCAGTCAAGGACAATTGAATTTTGATGGACTTGAACCTAGCACAACTTATACAGTAGCTTTAATGAGAGGAACGTACGTTCGTGCACTGACCACCTTTACAACAGCTAAAGGCATTCCTAGTGAATATACCAGAGTTGTTGTAACCAACAAAGAAGAATGGAATACAGCTATAAGCAGTAACACCGGGAAAGTAGCCATGTTAATACCTAGTGGAACAACACTAGATATAACTAGTGCAACAGCAATTATCCCCAATACAATCACATCATTATTGATTTGGGGAGCTGACGAAAGTGAAGAGAAGGCAGCAATCCAGCCGGATATCAGACTTAAAGGACTCAGCTTCGCTGATGGAGGAGGATATGAAACAATCGAATTCTACAATTTATATCTCCATCATGATAATAATGAAAACAATTTTGTTGTATACCACCAAAACAATAATGCAACCATCCAAAATTTAATATTAGAGTCATGTAAAGTCGACAAGATTCGTGGTATTTTCAGATTCAAAAATGCAACAGGCTCTTGTAAAAATTGTATTATCAACAACTGTTTGATTGAGAACATTGGCAGTTATGGTCTTTTTGCGACAGCAGAAGCAAAGGGAACGTGGATATTCAATAATGTCGTACTTACTAACTCTACAATAAATGAATCCGGCATTGACTTATCACAAAAAGGTCCATTATTGAAAACACAACAAGACCAATCTATCTCATTTGAAATAAACCAATGTACAATATATGGATTGGCATATACAATAATCAATTCTGGTAGTAAACCATTGACTTTGAATATTTCAAACACATTGTTTGGTGGATTCCAATCCGGACAAGCAGTAAAAGGATACGAGGATGGAACTACAGTTAACTCTTCAGAGAATGTATATACAGTTTCCGACTCACCTTTCCAAAGTAATGCATTAGGAGAATGTTTGACCATAACAGGTGCAGACTTATTCAATGCACCAGCTACAACAGACGGTGACTTCACCGTAAAAATAGACACCTATAAAACTTACGGCGACCAACGTTGGAATAAATAACAATAAAAAGAAAACTTATGAATACAAAGTATATTTATAAAATAAGCAATTACCTATTCATTTGTATGCTGGCATTAGCTGTTTTTGCATGCAAAGACGATGATAATTCAGAAGACACGAGCGCATTGACGCTCGTATCTTCCAACATTACAGAAGGTGCCACACTGGAAAGTAACAGTGGCTATGTAGAACTGACTTTCAACAAGAAAGTTCGCCAGGCCCCCAATACATCCATCACATTCAATGATGCCGATATACGAATTATCATTCTTAATAATGTGGTGCGCTATAAATACAGCACATCAGACAATACAGACTGTACCTTTAAAATACCTTCCGGAGCATTGCTCGATTATAGCGGAAACCCATATCAGGGACTGACTCTGAATTTCAAGATCATGGAAGAAGCGATCACCCCAAAACTGTTCGACGTTATAGTCGATCCTAATGGAAAAGGTGACTATACCAGTATTCAGGATGCCATTGATGCTGTTCCAAGTAACCGTACGGAACCTTATCTCATTTTTGTTGCGAATGGGACTTATGAAGAATTCATCAATGTTCCCAAAATCAAGCCTTTCATACATTTGATCGGACAGGACAAAGAAAAGACAATCATCGCACGTAAGTTAACCAGTGCCAGCAATGCTACCGGTGACGGCGGAGAAGAAGCATGGCAGTATTCGTGGAGAAACGAAGCTAACCAAAGCCAAAGATTCCAAGAAGCCGTAACTATGATCTATGCTACCGATTTCTATGCAGAAAATATATCTTTTGTGAATACATGGGGAACAGAAAAACTGATCGGTCCTATGGCGGAAGCAATGTACACAGCTAATGACAGAATTGCTTTCTACAATTGTAAATTCAGATCTTTCCAAGATACATGGCAAACCAAAGTACAGTCTTCATCTGAGAATGGTATCAATGCCAGACATTATGCCAGTGATTGCTGGATAGAAGGCGCCGTTGACTATTTCTATGGAAACGGAAACGTATTGATAGAAAACACGACCTTATACAATGTACGCTACGGAAGTGTTATAACTGCTGCTAATCATACTACCGGCACAAATTGGGGATATGTATTCAACAATTGCACAGTTGACGGTATCAACAAAGTAGATCCTGACAAATATGGAACAGAAAGCCTCGACTATCAACCGAGTAAAGGAACCGCTCAAACTTTGGGAAGACCCTGGCAGAACAATCCTATCACTGTATTTCTAAACACCAAACTGAAATTCGACATTGATCCTGCCGGATGGAGAGATATGGGCGCCGTACCTGCTTTGTATGCTGAATACAACACGACGGACAAAAAAGGAAAGGCAGTAGATATGAGCCAGCGAAAGACTAAATATACTATCAATGGTACATCATATAATTATGAAGGTAAAACCGAATTAAGTTACTCCGAATACATTAAATATACTTACGAGAACATTGTAAACGGTTCAGACGGCTGGAATCCCAAGAAGTTTATGGAACAATTGGAAACCCCGAAAAATGTATCACTCAACGGAACAACCTTAAGTTGGGACGCCCGTTACAAAGCAATCTGTTACCTGATCTTCAAGGCAGACGGAAGTTTTGAAGGACAAACGACTGACACTTCTTTTACCGTAAGTGATGCAGATGCAACCTACACCGTAAAAGCCGCCAACAAATACGGAGCTCTTAGTGAATAAACAATCAATAAAATATTAAAGTTATGCACAAGTTATTATTCGGAGCATTTCTTTCCGGTTTACTAATTTCATTCGCAGCCTGTTCGGAAGACGAAGCGAAACTCACCAACAGTTATCAGTATTTTCCCGGAAATTCAGATAAGACAGAAGAACCTGATGATGAAGAGTTAATAGACTATCCAACACCTGACCGTACCAAAATAGCAGCCTTTCCCGGAGCATTCGGGGCTGGCCGCTACACAACAGGAGGTGCGGGAGGCAAAGTCTACACAGTAACGTCACTTGCAGACAATGGTGCAGTAGGAACTCTGCGCTGGGCACTCAACCAATCTGAAACTCGCACTATTGTATTTGCAGTCAGTGGAATCATCGACCTACAACAAAACCTGACTATACAAAAAGGAAATGTAACCATCGCCGGACAAACAGCCCCCGGTGACGGTATCTGCCTGAAAAGATATCCGGTTATTCTAGAGGCTGACAATGTTATCATACGTTTCATGCGTTTCCGTCTAGGAGACGAGCAAATCAATAACGAAGAAACCAAAGACGCGGATGCTATTTTCGGCAGGAATCAAAAGAACATCATCATAGACCACTGTTCTATGAGCTGGTGCACAGACGAATGCGCTTCTTTTTATGGTAACACTAATTTCACAATGCAGTGGTGTCTCATTGCCGAAAGTCTTGCCAACAGCATACATCCGAAAGGGGCTCACGGTTACGGTGGCATTTGGGGTGGTTCTCCTGCCACTTTCCACCACAACCTATTAGCTCACCACGTCAGTCGTACTCCCCGTCTATGCGGAAGTCGTTATAGCAACTCGCCCGACAATGAAAAGGTAGACGTACGCAATAACGTCTTTTACAATTGGGGAGCAGGCAACGGAGGCTATGCCGGAGAAGGAGGAAATTACAACTTCGTCAACAATTATTATAAGCCGGGTGCTGCTACCAACACGAAGAAAATTGTCATTAACCGTATTGTCGCTCCAGGTCCCGATGATGGAACCAACAACCAGGAAAAAGGCGTATGGGGAGTATTTCATCTGAAAGGAAACTATTTTGACGACACGTCAGCCGATCTTGACCAAAGCAACAAATCACTTGTTGCAGAAGTCAACAATGACAATTGGGTAGGTTTTCAGCCAAACCAGAAAATCAGTGTCAACGGTGTGGACGAAACCATTCCTTATCCAAACAATGATGAAAATGCATTAAAATCACAAACGGAATTTGTTATTTCAAATGATGTCAGTACCTTTACACAATCAGCGCAAGAGGCTTATGCAGATGTATTGAAATATGCCGGAGCTTCTTATAAACGTGACGCTGTAGATACACGTATCATACAAGAGACACAGGAAGGGAAATACACATACTCAGGAAGCAATGGAAGCAAATTCGGAATCATCGATTCACAACAGGATGTAGGCGGATGGCCTACTTACCAATCAGAAAGTGCTCCGCTAGATACTGACGGCGATGGTATTCCTGACAGCTGGGAGACAGCAAACAAGCTCAATCCCAATGATGCATCCGACGGCGTAAAGTACCAATTGAGTGCTGAATACACAAATTTGGAGGTATACATAAACGACCTAGTCAAGAACTTATATCCGATAAAATAAAAATCATATTATGAACAAAGTATTATTAGGAACACTCTGCATATTATTCATGCTTCCCCTTACTGCAAACGCTGCAATAACAGGGGAAAATTGTCCTAGTCCCATCGACCGCTCCAAAGTCCCCGCCTTTCCCGGAGCCGATGGAGCCGGTAAATACACCACAGGCGGTGCCGGTGGCGCAGTCTACACCGTCACCTCCTTAGCCGATGACGGTTCGAAGGGAACGCTCCGCTGGGCTATCAATCAAAAAGGTCCGCGTACCATTGTTTTCGCGGTCAGCGGGATCATTGAACTCCAGAAATCATTGAAAGTGAATAACGGAGACCTGACTATTGCCGGTCAGACAGCGCCGGGCGATGGTATATGTCTGAAGAACTACACATTCTCCATTCAAGCGGACAACGTGATTGTCCGTTTTATCCGTTCACGTATGGGAGTTGACATCAAGCAAAAAGGCGACGATGCCATGAACGGAACGAAAGCGCATCAGAATATCATCATCGACCACTGCTCCATGAGTTGGAGCACGGACGAATGCGCCACATTCTATGACAACCGCAACTTCACCCTCCAATGGTGTATCATCAGCGAAAGCCTTGCCAACTCCATTCATGAAAAAGGAGCACACGGCTACGGAGGTATATGGGGCGGTCAAGGAGCTTCTTTTCACCACAATCTGCTGGCGCACCACACCAACCGCACACCGCGACTCTGCGGAAGCCGCTATACCGGCAAGCCGGAAGAAGAAAAGGTAGACCTGTTCAATAACGTGATATACAATTACGGCAGTGACGGAGCATACGCGGGAGAAGGCGGTTCGTACAACTTCATCAACAACTACTACAAACCGGGTCCTTTCAGCGCCACCAAAGGTTCTTACAAACGCCTGTTCACCGCATACGCCGATGACGGAAAGAACAATAATAAAGCCGGAGTTCACGGAGTGTTCTATTTTGACGGCAACTATATGGATCCTACCTGCTCCAGCCTGACAGACAAACAAAAGGAAGCTCTCTATAAAGTGAACCGGGACAATGCCTACGGACTGGTTATCAAAAAGGAATTCGCACCCGAAGACGAGGTTCTCTCTTCCAAAATATTCGATATAGCCGAACGCGCCTCATTGCAACCTGCCAAGAAAGCGTACAAGGATGTTCTCGAATTTGCCGGAGCTTCTTATCGCCGTGATGCGGTAGACCAACGCATCGTGGAAGAAACAAAGAAAGGGAAGTATACTTACGAAGGTTCTCATGGCAGCACCAACGGAATGATCGACCAACCGAAAGATGTAGGCGGATGGCCAAAATATAAAACAACCGCCGCACCTGCCGACACAGACGGTGACGGTATGCCTGACGAATGGGAGAAAAAGAACGGATTGAATCCGAATGATCCTGCTGACGGGGCGGTTTATGGACTTAGCAAAGAATACACCAATCTGGAAGTCTACATGAACAGCCTGGTCAATCACTTGTTTCCTCAAAAGTAAATTCCGCGATACCACAATCGGATAAAACGCAGGATTAACGCGGATTTTCGCAGATCAGACTCCAGATAAAGAGTTTATCTTTGCGAAAATCCGCATTAATTCACGTTAATCCGCATTTAAACAAATCCTATTTTCCCAGTTTCTTATCTCTATATTCAGTCGGTGTCATCCCCACTTGCGCTTTGAAACACTTGCTGAAATATCGCGGATCATTAATACCCACCATATACGAAATCTGCGTCATATTAAACTCACCCGTCTCTATCAACTGCACGGCACGCTTCATACGCATTTCCTTTATAAACTCAATAGGCGCCAGTCCTGTCAAGGTCTTCAGTTTCTTAAAGAATACCGAACGGCTGACTGCCAGTTCACTGACCAGATCGTCGACAACCAACTCTCCGTTATCCATATTCTTTTCCATCAGTTCGACCAACTTATCCATAAACTTACGATCGTTGGGAGACATCACCGGAACCTGTCCGTCCACATCGTTCTTTTGTGCTTCGGAGGTACCCCCGACAACCGTTTCGGACGTTGTGGATACACCGGACAAACTACCGTTCGAGTCCACAACCGGTATATTCAGCAAATTCTCCCGATAGAAACTCTGCAACTTCTTTCGCTGCGACAACAAGTTCTCCACACGCGCCTGCAAATAAGTCGCACTGAAAGGCTTCGTTATGTAATCATCCGCGCCATATTCCAACCCCTCCAGTTTACTCTCGATCGTAGTCTTGGCCGTCAACAAGATAATAGGTATATGGCTGGTCGTCATATCCGCCCGGAGTTCACGCGTCATCTCGATACCATCCTTCTCCGGCATCATGACATCACTGATAATAATATCCGGTACATACTTCAACGCCTTGCTCCATCCTTCCATACCATCGGCAGCCTCCACCACCCGATAATTCGAAGCGAATATGCTACGCAAAAATACCCGCAACTCTTGATTATCCTCCACTAATAACATCAGTTCCTTAGCGTTTCCCTCTTCCGTTACCTGTTCTTCTTCCACAGAAGAAGCGATCCCCACCTCCTCCGCGTCCGCAACCAACCTTTCGGACTGAATGGAGGAATTGGCCAAATCCACCACCTGCCCCATTTCCATCGGAGCGTCGGTATCTTCGAGGATAAACTCAACCTCTTTATCGTAATGTTCTTTCCCTTTCAGGAAATCCACTTTGAAACAACTGCCCTCTCCCAAACGGCTATCAACACTGATAGTAGCCTGATGCATCTCTACGAGTTCCTTCACCAGCGAGAGCCCGATACCCGTGCTCGCCTGATTGAAAAGATTCTTATCCACCAGATTCTCAAAACGGACAAACAGCGATTTCTTCTTGTTCTCGGCTATACCGATACCTTGATCCTGTACACCGATGGAAACGATTTCTTCATCCTCACGGATAAAAATCGTAATCATCTTCCCGTTCGGCGTATATTTAAAAGCATTGGAAAGTAAGTTAAACACAACCTTCTCCAGCTTATCCGCATCCACCCAAAGATAAAGATGTTCCTTTTCCGTCTCAAACAAGAAATCAATCCGGTGCTCTTCGGCGACAGCCTCGAAGTTATCCATCACCTTACGGACGAACGGCACGACATCCACACGCTGCACCTGCATCTTCATCTTCTTGTTCTGAATCTGTCTCTTATACACATCTCCGAGCCCCACGAGACGGAGCTACA
>OWJH01000652.1_pt1 | contig 13707 bp, 9 predicted proteins | sample 1732621 | NCBI WGS metagenome assembly OWJH01 (sample SAMN05065735, study PRJEB22554) | human gut metagenome | biome: ENVO:2100002; feature: ENVO:00000062; material: ENVO:00002003 | host: Homo sapiens | place: USA
CACTTCTAGCTTCGTCGGCAGCGTCAGATGTGTATAAGAGACAGCGTTTGATGTAAGGAGTGTTGGCGTCACGATCCTCAATGCTGAATTGTCCCTGATAGGCTCTTTTTATCTTACCAAGTTCGCTGTCCGAGTCCTTGGCGAATTTAACGGCTGCCGCCCGTGCGTTTTTAGTTGCTTCCTCTATCATTTGAGGCTTGATGTCGTTTAAACCGGTGTAGTCATATTGCACATTGTAACGATAATCTCCACCCGTAATAGCGATACCTTGCTTTAAGAGTTCGCTTTGTTCGCTGATCATCTTTCTCACCAGATCTACTTTAGTTGAAGTAACCGTGATGACAGAGGTCACATTATAGCGGAAGGGAACTGAATTATTATTATAACGTTCGGCTTGCATGTCTATAATTTCCGGTGCATTGATACTGATTTCGTTTTCAGTGATTCCTTTCTGTTTCAAAAAACCGACAATTGCTTGGTTAGTTGCATTTATTTTGTTATATAAGGTCGGGAGGTCATTTCCCAGGTCTTTATACATCAAAGGCCAAGTTACTTTATTAGCCGGCACCTCCATTTCTGCCAGACCTTTCACATTCACTACTCTGTCTTTACCAGAGAAAGTATCCAATCCCTGTTTGATAAAATACCCCATCACCAACATGCCTATAGCAAGGATGATGGCTTCCAGTTTCCAACTTTTCATACTTCAGTTGTTTTTAGTGATACAATTATTTGTTTTGTAAGCGTCAAATGCCTTTTTAACAGAGCCCTGTTCTTGCAGCAATTGTTTTGCTTCTGCTTTATTAATATGTAATTCGTCAATTAGCATTTGTACTCCTCGGTCTACTAGTTTTTGATTGCTGAGTTGCATGTTTACCATCCGGTTTCCTTTTACTCTGCCCAGTTTTATCATGACGGTGGTACTTATCATATTCAGTATCATTTTTTGCCCTGTGCCGCTCTTCATGCGCGAGCTGCCTGTGATAAATTCCGGACCTACTATCATTTCGATGGGTATATCTGCCACACTCGAGAGTGGAGAGCCCGGATTGCTGCTGATGCTTGCTGTTAATATTCCGTGTTCTCTTGCTTTTTGCAGTGCTCCTATTACATAAGGAGTTGTTCCCGATGCCGCTATGCCTATCAGAATGTCTTTATTTGTGATGTGATGGTCTTGCAGTTCCATCCAGCCTTTTTGACTATCATCTTCAGCATTTTCTACGGGACGTCTCAAAGCCTGTTCGCCACCGGCTATAATACCTATGACACAGGTATCAGGCATACCGAAAGTGGGTGGAATTTCAGAAGCGTCCAATACTCCTAGGCGTCCACTGGTTCCGGCTCCCAAATAGAATATGCGTCCTCCTTGATGCATACGTTCTACTATTTCATTTACTAGTTTTTCAATTTGTGGTATGCAGGCATGAACGGCTGAGGCTACTTTCCGGTCTTCTTCGTTGATACCTTCCAGTAACTCTCTGACGGATTTTTGTTCCAAATCCTCATATATGGACGGTTGTTCGGTTATTTTTATAAAATTCATACTTCGAAATGATAATCCTTTAATCCTTCCAGTGGACTTTTTAAAACTTTTCCGATGGACACATTCAGTCTTAGAGCTGCTTCTTTTACTTCTTCTTGAAAGAAAAATGCAATAGAACCTGTGAAATGTACAAGAATATCATGATATTCGTATTGCATAACATTACGGGTGAAGAAATCAGTGAAGCAGGAAATTAATAGATTCCGTATCTCTGGTCTGTGCTTGTGGGCGAAAAGAAAAGGAGTCAGACCCGCCAGAAAGCGGTTGGCTAAAGGCTGTCGGTATACTTTATCTAAAATCAGTGCCGGGGTCAAATCGTATTCTTTAAGGAAATCTTGGCAAAGGTCATCGGGAAGTTGGTGTTTCAGTAAATCACCTACCAGACGTTTCCCTAATACGGCTCCGCTACCTTCATCTCCTAAAATATACCCTAACGGAGAAATATTAGCTGTTATTTTTTCCCCGTCATAAAAGCAAGAGTTGGATCCGGTTCCTAAAATACATGCAATTCCTGCCGTTTTACCACATAGGGCGTGGGCGGCACCTAACAAGTCACTTTCGACAAGGATATTCGCTTTGGGGAAGTTCTGCGCCAAAGCTGTTTTCACTATATTCGTCTTTTCGGGAATACATCCTGCACCATAGAAATAAATAGTTGTAAATTCAGTGGTGTCTCCCAACTGGGGAGTTAGTGTGGAGGCAATCACTTCTTTTATTTCATCAACTGATTGGTGGAAGGGGTTGATACCTCCTGTTCGAACTGTCCTGCTGTTTGTCTTGGTGTTACCCAGACACCAGTCTGTTTTGGTAGAACCACTATCTGCTATTACTATCATATCGGATAATAAGATGATTATTAGTCTTACAAAAATAGTATAAATTTATCCGATATCCATTGTTTTCCGTATTTATTTGTCGGGCTCTTATATTATTTTAGTAACTCTGTTTCTATATTTAATTTGATGTACAAATAGTTATAATTTTAGTCTGGTGTTCGATTTCTACCCAATTTTGACCAATTTTTCAATAAAGTGTATCTGTTTTGCTGCTATTTTTGTGTATTCGAATTTTTAGGTATGAAACTATGAAACACAATTTATGCCGGACACTTCTGCTTTTTGCCGGAGTATTCCTCTTTGCAACTATAGATGCACATTTTAAGACTACTCCTCAGTCACCTGTTCATATTACTGAAACCGACGAACTGGTTTATAAATCGTATCCTAACGGCGATCGGATACCTGATTTTTCTTTTTGTGGTTATCGCCAATCTGAGTATCCCATTCCTTGGGTGGATGCAAAAGTATATGTTCCTGTCGTGGATGGAGATGCAACCGGTCTTATTCAGCAGGCCTTGAATTATGTAGCCTCTCTTCCTATGGAACCGGATGGTTTCAGAGGTGCAGTTCAGTTAGCTCCCGGTAACTATGAATTGAAAGGTAAACTTTTGATGCGGGCTGACGGAGTGGTTCTCCGTGGTAGCGGATGCCATAAAAATGGAGGAACGGTTTTACGTGCATTGGGACCGATGAAAGATGAATTGATTCGTGTTTTGGGTTATAATAATGCGAAAACGGAAGACACTATTCATATTGCCGGGCAGTATGTACCTGTAAATGCTACGGTTATTCCTTTGAAACAAACTGCAACATTGAAGGTGGGAGATAAAATACGCATTGTCCGTCCATCAACAGCCGGATGGCTTTCGGTGCTTGGTACGGATAGATTGGGCAATGAACAGGAATATAATTTCTCGAAATGGACTCCCGGTCGTCATGATATGGTGTGGGAGCGTACTGTGGTTGCTGTTACCTCTGAAAGTATTACCATAGATGTACCATTGACCATGAGCCTTGATCCCAAGTATGGTGGTGGGTATATTTTACCTCTTTCATGGACTGGGAGGATTAATAATGTCGGAATAGAGAATTTGTGTTGCGATTCTGAATATGATCATACTAATTTGAAAGATGAGAACCATCGTTGGCAGGCAATTACCTTCAATCATGTGAAAGATGGATGGGTACGAAGAGTGGAGGCTCATCATTTTGCAGGTTCGGCGGTAATGGTATTGGAGGGAGCGATGCAGGTGACTGTGGAGGATTGTAAATTTCTGTATCCCGTGTCCGAGATAGCCAACCATAGGCGTTATGCTTTTCATACTTTGGGACAATTAACTCTTTTTCAGCGTTGTTATTCTGAAGAGGGGTACCGTGATTTTACAGTTGGGGTTGCCGTACCTGGACCTAATGCTTTTGTACAATGTCATTCCGAACGGCCTTATAGTTTCAGTGGATCTACTGGTGGCTTCTCTAATGGTATTTTGATGGATAAAATAACGGTGTCAGGAGGAATTATTCAATTGGGTTATCGGGATATGGCAGATCAGGGAGCCGGTTGGGTGGCGGCTAACTCTATGTGCTGGCAGGGACGAGCTTCACAGACTCATTGTGTTACTCCTCCTACAGCTCATAATTGGGCTTATGGAATGTGGACGCAACCTTTTGGTAATGGCCATTATGAATTGTCGCATACTTTTGTCAAGCCGGAAAGTTTTTTTTATGCTCAACTGGCGGCTCGTATGGGTAAATCTTCAATGGAAGAAAAGAAAATATTTGTGTACACTACTGATGAAACTACGAAGCCAACTCCCGAGTACGCTCATTGGATGTCTGTACAGTCATTAAAACCGGATATGCGAATGGATGTATGGATAGACAGTATGATAGTGAAATATCCTTTGGAGATAACCCAGAATAATGCTCCTCTTTTAAACGAAGTGAACTGGCGGCCTGAAAAAGAGAAGCATGTGGTCATGGCAGAACCTTTACAAGTGAAAAATGGCTGGATTGTGCGGGGAAATCATATTCTCATTAACGGAACTTATTTTCGCAAGAATATTCCCGGTACTACAGGATGGCAGGGCAAAGGATCACTCAGTCAGTTTGTTCCGGGACGCACCGGTACGGGATATACCGAAGAGCCAGATAGTGTTGCGCAAGTATTATTGCTTTCGGGAGCACATGTGCTTCATCATCGTACAGGATTGTGGTATGAGCGTCGTCGTAATGATCATGAGCGGAATATGCATGCTGATGCTGAAGTTTGGGCTCCTTTTAATGAAATGCCTTATAGCCGTAGCGGGCAGGGGGAAGCTCAGGATCGCTTAAGCAAATATGATCTGAATAAATTCAATCCTTGGTATTGGAATCGTTTGAAGCGATTTGTAGATGTGGCGGATCGAGACGGACTGGTTTTGTTACATGATCATTATAACCAGCACAATATCATAGAAGAAGGAGCACACTGGTGTGATTATCCTTGGCGCTCTGCTAATAATATAAATCAGTTGGGATTTGCGGAAAAGACTGTTTTTTCGGGGGACAAGAGAGTGTATATGGCAGAACAGTTCTATGATATTACTCGTCCGGTTATCCGTGAATATCACAGTAAATTTATTCGTCAGAGTGTAAATGTGTTCCATGACAATAATGGTGTGGTACATAGCATTGGATTGGAATATACCGGACCATTGAATTTTATGAACTTTTGGTTGGAAGAGGTCAATGCGTGTGATAACCATCAGTTAGTGGCGTTGACAGCAACAAAAGATGTGCAGGATTCTGTCTTGAAAGATAAAAAACATACTTCAATGGTTGATGTGATTGATATCCGTCAGTGGCATTATCGCGCAGATGGAACTTTATACGAACCTCAGGGAGGGGTAAGTCTGGCTCTTCGCCAGCATGCGCGACTGATTGATCCGGGCACGGTATCTTGTGCCAGTGTTTATCGTGCGGTACGTGAATATCGCTGTAAGTATCCTGATAAAGCTGTGGTTTATAATGGTAGTACAATTAGAGTTCCTCGTAATGCTATGAATTGGGCTATATTTATGGCGGGTGGCTCTTTTGCCAAAATTCCGCCGATTGATGAATTACCGGTTTATGAGAAGGCTTCTTCTTTTTCTCCTATAGATAGACAGACCGATATGGATACTCAGTGGGTAATGGGGGCTGTCGGAAAGGGATACCTTGGGTACTGTGTGAAGAATGAGATTAATTTGGATTTGATGGGAGATAGAGAAACGTATAAAGTCTTTTGGATTGATCCGGATAAAGGAACGGTTATAAAAGAAGATGGTAGCGTGAGAGGAGGTGGAAAAGTAATTTTAAAGGCTCCTGCTGAAAGTTCTATTTGTTTTTTACAATTGTGATTGCAAAGCTTTTGTAAAACTGTTGGTTGAGTAATAGGAACGGATTCCAATCTTGTTCCTATTACTTATAAGTTAGTGCTTTTTTATATAAACAGACTTTTTTAATAATTGAGCCAAAGCTTCATTGCAGCTATCTTTTCTCTGCTTACAGTAATTTTATCTTTAAATGGCGGTTTTACCTGTACTATTATTTTTCCTAAAAAATAGTTTTCTATTTTCTGTATGGCATGTACACTGACCAATGTTTGCCGGTTGGTGCGGAAAAAAATATCGGGGTTTAGTTGTTCGGACAGTTTGTCGAGCGATAAATCTATGATATGCTCTTTTCCTTCTTTTGTGACGGCAAAGGTAATTTTGTTTTCAGAATAGAAATAAGCTATATCTTCTACTTGCAAGGTATACAGCTTTTCGTCTCCTGATATCAGGAAGCGGGTACGGTATTTTTTTTCCGGATTACTTATATTTTTCAGTAGGTTCAGTAATTCATTGGATGAGTTCGATAGGGTGGTATTGCCATATCTGGCAGTTAATCTTTCAAACTTTTCGATGGCTTCGGCCAATCTTTCCCTGTTTATTGGCTTCAGCAGATAGTCTATGCTGTTTACAGTAAAAGCACGTATGGCATATTCGTCGTAAGCGGTGGTAAAAATAATCATACTTTCGGGTTGGGCCTGTTCTATGAAAGCGAAAGAAATGCCATCGGTCAGTTGGATATCCAGAAAGATTATATCCGGGTGTGGATGCTCCTGAAACCATTTTACAGATCCCTCTATGCTGCCGGGCAATACAACTATATCCCAGTCTGGCCTTAATCCTGACAACATTTTATGTAGCAGGCGTCCTGCAGGAATTTCATCTTCTATAATAGCGGCTTTTATCTTATTCATTCAGTAAAGGTATTTTTACGGTGAAATATTCAGAATCGTCAATAATTGTGATATGCAAGTTGCAAATCAGCAGATAGCGGGCAGATAAGTTCTTCAGTCCCATTCCTGATTTTGCAACATCCTTTTTTAATTTGATCTTGTTTCTTACGGAAAGAGTTTGATCTTTGTCAGAATAATCCAAATGGATGACCATTGGATTTTCCATATTGATGATGTTATGTTTTATCACATTTTCGATAAGCAACTGTAGAGTTAATGAAGGAATTTTCTTGTTCAATAACGTGGGGGGTATTTTGTTTTCCAGTTGAATACATTTTCCCAGACGCACTTGATGCAGATAGATATATGAATCCAGAAATTCCAGTTCATTACGTAAAGTAACAAGTCCTTGTTCCTGACTTTTTAGGATATAACGATAAACATCCGATAGCTTTTGTGTAAAAACTACTGCGTTTTCCGGATTGTATTCTATTTCGGATATTAAAGTATTCAAACTATTGAACAGGAAATGTGGATTTAATTGATTTTGTAAAGCCGTGTATTGTGCTTTGATGGAACTTTCTTCCAGTTTCATTGTTTTTTCATGCAGAATAACCAGCTGCCTGTAAAAAGCGTTCATGATACTTAGGCTCACAATCACAATTTCTACCAACCATATAATCATGATCAAGCGCAGGCCCGGACTGCTTAGTACAAATGGGAAGGGCAGTTCCAGCAATACTTTACAGATGGTCAGAGTAGCGTAATTCATGAAGAAAAGAATAGCTGCAATCAAAATGCAATTGATGATCAGTTTGTTTCTCTTCTTGATAAAGAATAGATAGCTTTTTTTCAGCCATCGGTTGATGAATATCAGACTAAAGCCTACCAGATTGAATATGAATACCACAGAAATAAATCCCAGAAAGGAGATTAATATTTTCTGATGTTGAGGCGTAAGGTCGGTATATAGTACCAGCGAAAGGTATGAGAAACATGCCAGCCCTGAAAACAGGAAAAAGTTGAAGAATTGATTGTATTTATTTTGCATAGCCATTCCGCTGCTGAAAATGATTTGGGTTATTTTACAAAACTATGAAAAAAAGAGGAAATTCAGAAAAAAATAGAATACTTTCCAAATCTCCTCTTTTATGAGCAAACGCTTAGTATGGATTAAAAACAAACTCCTACACGTACACCCATGCTATTCCTTCCATCTTCAGAATAAGTCAGGATATCGGTTTTATTGGTTGCGTAGCTATAATATACGGCTACATGAAATCCCAGACGTTGATAAGGCACCGGATGAATATCCATTCCCAGTTCGGGTGAAACATAGAATCCCCACGGGCGTTCATACCATTGTACCAGATTGTTGTAAATGGAGTTTTGGGAATACATGGCACCCGATTTGACTCCGAAGTAAGGTTTTACATACCTGTTATCCGGTAACTTGTAGGATACAGATATTCCGAAGGGTAGTTGGAACGCTGATTGTTGCTGGTCTGTTGTCAATGAAGCCGTTGGGGTGAGGGGGATGGTCCGGCGGTCCACATATCGGTGATTGGTATGAAAATTAAGGAAAGCTCCTATAGCCCAATAGGGCGTCAGATCATATTTTCCTTCAAAGTTCATTCCCCACCCGCTGAATTTATCGGCAAAGTTGCTGTTCAACGGCACATTCATCTGCCAGTCTACGTTAAAATGTATATTTTCCCAGGTCTGTGCTTTACTTGTGAAACAAAAGAGAACTAGTAACATTCCGATGAGGATACGTTTGGGAACTCTGTGTTTTAATATTTTCGTTTTCATGATTTTCCGGTTTTATTGTTTGTTTGACAGATAAGGAGATTGTGCAAATGCCTGATTGACGGCATTTAATGTCAACTGCATATTGAAATGGGAGTTTCCGTATAGCAGTCCTGACGCATAGGCATGCCAGATGACAGGCAGTTTGTTCTGGTTGGACTTATCGGCAGGTTGTCTTAAATCAACCATCTCCATAATCAGGGTTCCTGTGTCATAGCTGTAAGTTACCGGATAAGGATAATACCATCCTCCTCCCCAGTAGGGCCCCCAGAATCCGGCATCCCACCAGCCGCCATACCATCCTCCTGTGGTCATTTGTATTCTTTGTTGGGCGTATGACAACTGAATGCCTACATTGGCTTTTTCTTTATCTTCCGTCCGTACATAGCCTTTCTGTTCCATTTCATGGGCCACTGCACTGATAATGTTTTGGGCATTTTCATCTTTCCAATAATTGGCTTTCAGGCTGTTGTCCGGAACCAGAATGCTATCTGGCAGGTAATAGGTGGAAAACTCATTGAAATGTACACTGTTGTCATAATCAGTGTAAACGCTGTAGTCACTATCCAGTTTATTCATATCCGGATCTTTCTCGCACGAGGTAACTATCATGGCAAGCATGAATAGTGGAAATAGTAGCTTCTTCATATTCCTATAATTTTAGTTAAGTAGTTTATAGTGAGCGTCCTTTAAACACATTGGCTTTCTTTAGTGGCAATATTTGACCGGATAAAGTCATGTGGCTGGAATTAAAGTTCGGAAGAATATCTACAGTCGCATTGTTGCTTCCATAAGGTATGTCAATGTTTACTTGGGCTGAGATTCCGATTCCCATCACGTTCATACTGACATGAATATTACCTTTTTTGTCGGTTTTTACTTTATAGTTCGAAGCATTCCCGTCTACGGTAATACCTCCTAGTCCGTTCGGACCGCTGAAAGGTACATTGAATGCTACTTGCACCACGGCCTTGTCACCGTCCAGTCCTACAAAGTTGGTGTTGGATGAAACGAAAGCGGAGGTTCCGTATTTAAAGTAAACTCTGTCCGCTTCCAGTACAAAGGTTTGGTTGTCTATTGCCTCTTTGGCTTCCTGAAATAACATTTTGTCCAAAGCTTCCTGAGCTGCTTTTTTTTCCTGACGTGTCATTTCCTTTTCTGTTGTTTGTGCCTGTGAGTATTCTACGCAGGTAAACAAGGTTACTAATGTTAATATTACAACTTTTCTCATAATACCTACTTTTTTATTTTATGTTGTTTTCCTATTGAAATCCGGTATAAATATAATAAGCTTTGTCATAAACAGGTAGTAATTTATTACTGAAACGGAAAAACCGGTTGCTGAAGTGTGTTTTGGAGGAGCTGAAATTAAAGGTGTGAAGAGGAATGAATGAGAAAAGAACAGCCCTGGAAATCTGCTTTAACAAAATTTCCGGGGCTTATTTTCTATGAACTATAAAGAAGTGATTAGAAAGACCTTCCTTTAAATATATTTGACTTGTCAAGCGGTAGTATTTCACCGGATAAAGTCAGACGGTTGGAATTGAAGTTGGGGCGTATATCTACGGTGGCATTGTTGCTTCCATAAGGTAATGTTATACTTACCTGAGCAGATATACCTACACCCATTACGCTCATTGTCAGATATATGCTTCCTTTCTTGTCGGTTTTGATCTTGTAACCGGAAACATTGCCGTCTACAGTGACACCTCCTAATCCGTTAGGGCCGCTGGCAGGAATGTTAAACGCTACCTGTACGGATGCTCTATCGTCGTCTACCATTACAAAATTGGTATTAGAAGAAACAAAGGCATTTCTTCCTCTTTTAAATATAACCCGGTCAGCTTCCAGTGTGAAAGCTTTGTTTTCTATAGCTTGTCTGGCTTCTTCGAACAAGGCTTGTTCCATGGCTTTTTGCGCCTCTTTCTTTTCTGTTGTTTGTGCTTGTGAGTAGTCTATGCAGCAAAACAAGGTGACGAATACTAATAAAATAATCTTTTTCATATATGTATCTTTTATGTTATTGTTTGAATATGAAACAAATATAATAACTGTTTTGTTGAGAGGACTTTATCTTATTTTTTAGGTTAAAACTCTTCCTTGTCATATTCTTTCTAGTCTGTTTTATTTGGCTTGAGTTTGCAAGTATAGCATTATTTTCTGTCTTTCTATTTTTTAAAAAAGATTTTTTCTTCCGGGGGCTATGTGAACTTCTATTTATTTTTTTCTCTATAGAGTTTCTTTTCTACTGCCACTGCTGCCACCTTTTGTCTGGAATGCTCATAAATAAAGGCTTTGAGGGGTGATGGCAGCAGAATATTTGAAGGGATGGAAAATGTTACTGCCACCATTTTAGGATATTCTTTTTGATAATAGTAATTGCAGGAAGATTGTCAACCCGGCAAAGAAATAACTCTTGAAAGAGTCAACTGATATTATAACTAAGTATTATCTCTGTCAACCATCCGTACAAGTAAGATGAAAGAGTAGTCAACCTAAAGCGTTAAACTACACTGCATTCATTCTACATGCCGAGTTGTTCCAGACTGTTCCATTAAGTTGAAACCGAAACATCATGCGGTTGAATGTATCAGAAGATAAGCATGTATTGTTCGGAAGTTCCTTATCTTTTTTCAAAAGGAGCGGAAGAATTCCTCTAAATATATGTTCCTTTTTGTGGGAATAATTCGAGTCTTGATGAGAAAAGTATTATAAGAGGTGGTGGCAGCCTTTTGGGTATCTAAAAAATACTGCTGCCACCACCTCTATAAGATGCTTATATCTAGATTGTTACTTCTGATAAAAGCTCAGTAGTGGTAGCAGAAATGAAAAACTCTGTTGGAGAAAGAGGGCAAAGTCTCAGTTTGTAGATGTATTCTTCATCATCGGCATCAATCTTTTTTTTTGCCGAATTCCGGATCAATCTTTAATAGTGCCGTCACCCCAAAGGTTACAGCGCAACATATCATAATCCAGATAAAGAAATGGTTGTATCCCATCTGGTCCTGAAGCCAACCGGCGGCCATTCCGGGAATCATCATGCCTAATGCCATAAATGCGGTACAAATGGCATAATGTGCCGTTTTATGTTCTCCGTCCGCAAAATAAATAAGATAAAGCATATAAGCTGTGAAACCGAATCCGTAACCGAATTGCTCTATAAAAATGCAAATATTGATAAGGTATAGGGAATCGGGTTGGACATAACTGAGGTAAACATAGACTAAATCAGGTAAGGAAATAGCCCATACCATCGGCCACAACCATTGTTTTAAACCGTTACGGGCTACGGCTATTCCTCCTAAAATACCTCCAAGGGTAAGCCCGATGATGCCGACTGTTCCTTGTACGAAACCTATCTCCTCAGTGGTGAGCCCCAAACCACCTTCTTCAATAGGATCTATAAAGAAAGGAATACACATTTTTGCCAGTTGTGCTTCCGGTAAACGGTAGAGTAACATAAAGAGAATAGCAATACTTGCCTGCTTTTTCTGAAAGAAACTGGCAAAAGTGCCAAAAAATTCTTTGAGTAGGGTAGAAGCGGAAACTTCTTTGGCTGCATGGTCTGAATCCGGATGGGGAAGAATAAACTTATGATAGATCCACACTCCCAGGAAAAGCCCGGCCAATACAAAAAAGGTGATGGACCAGGCGTAAGGTATATTGTCTGTTACAATTTCCAGTCTTCCTGCAAGCATGATAAGCAACCCTTGTCCTGCAATAGTCGCAATGCGATAGAAAGTACTGCGGATTCCTACAAATAAAGCTTGCTGGTGCGAGTCCAGTGCCAGCATGTAAAAACCATCGGCAGCAATGTCATGCGTGGCAGAGCTGAATGCCAACAACCAGAAAATTGCCAACGTAAGTTGGAAAAAGTGTTCGGTGGGGATGGTGAAGGCTATGCCTGCCAGTCCCGCACCCATTAAGAGTTGCATAGTGACGATCCACCAGCGTTTCGTTTTGATAAGGTCTATGAAAGGACTCCACAAAGGTTTGATAACCCAGGGCAGATTAAGCCAGCCGGTATAAAAAGCCAGTTCGGTATTGCTGATTCCTAATCTTTTATACATAATGACTGAAATAGTCATCACTGCCACGTAGGGCAGCCCTTGTGCAAAGTATAGCGTGGGTATCCATGCCCACGGTGAAGTATGTTTGTTTTTCATTATTCCTTTTTCATTTTAAAGATTCCGGATGGAAATCCTATCCGGCGCATGGCTTGGTGGATCGGTTAATAGAAACGGCGGATATCTGCACCTTTATAATAATGCAATAGAATTTCGTCGTAGGTATATCCCCGTTCCCCCATTACGGCAGCCCCGATTTGGCACAGGCCTACTCCATGTCCCCAACCGGCACCCGTTAGCAGAAACCATTCGGGGACGCCGTTTTTCAATTCTCCCTTATCTACTACAAAGGCTGAACTGAATAGGTGGGACGAAGACAGGGTACGACGTATCTCCAATTCTTTTCCGATAGTCAATGTTTTCAAAGAACCTACAATTTTCAGTTTGCAGATACGTCCGGACTTGCCACGTTGGATGGGAATCAGGTCGATGATGTCTCCATAATCTGATTTTGTATTTTGACGGATCAGTTCGGCTAGCTCTGACTGGGAATAACGCACTTTCCAACGATAGAAATCTGTGGTTTCCTGATCGTAATTGTTCAGTATTTGTGAAATTACTTTTTTATCGTGGGTATCACAGAACGAAACGGGAGAAGTACGTATCCAACGTTCTGCCTCTTCTTCTTTAGTCAGATCGGGTAACGGACGGTTTTCTTCTTCTTCCGTATCACGGATGGTAGACAAATAGGGATAATTCTTATCTTCCCAGCAATAGCCGAATTCCTCACTTGCACCTCCGCAACATTTAGAGAAACGAGCATCGCAGATGCCGCGTTCATACATTAGTAATTGCCCTCGGGTTGCCTGTACTGCTTCAGTTACGGCAGCACTGGATGCCTTGGTTATTCCCTGATAACGTTGGCAATGATCATCTGCACAAACGTCGAATATGGTGTGGTCTTCCCGGTCGTACCAACGGATATATTCGGTATCGGTCTTGATAAAGGAAAAGAAACCTTCATTTTTGCCACTTAAAGCTTTGCGTTTCTCTATTTGAGCAAACAGCCAGCTGCGTGATACCACGGCATGTGCTTTCAGAAACTCTAAAGAGGAGGTGGCGTTCATCTCCGAAGAGATGACGCTTATCAAATAGTCTTCGGCGGGAAGAATATTGATAGCGGTGATTTTGCCTTCGTCCACCACT
>OWJH01000662.1_pt1 | contig 13578 bp, 8 predicted proteins | sample 1732621 | NCBI WGS metagenome assembly OWJH01 (sample SAMN05065735, study PRJEB22554) | human gut metagenome | biome: ENVO:2100002; feature: ENVO:00000062; material: ENVO:00002003 | host: Homo sapiens | place: USA
ATCGAGCAGGGAACATTCTCTTTCGCCGACTTCATCCCCTTTTACCCCAAATCAGTTCAAAACCATGTACTTGAAGAGCTACCGACGTTAGCTGCCGAAGCGCGGTTCAGCGGAAACCTCAAACAAATCCAGATAGACCAGTTCGCACTTTACACTCCCGACCGGAGCATGGTGCTCGAAGCCCCATTGACTATCCGTCACCTCGAAAATCCGGCCCAACGAACGATAAAAGCCGACATCCGGAACCTGCAAATCACCTCGGCCGGCCTCAAGCAACTGTCTGAATGGACTTCAAACGACAAGATTTCCATTTTACCTTATTTACAGGCTATCGGTAGATTAGAAGCCACAGGCGACCTGTCCTATCGTTCCCAGTACCTCAAAAGCCATCTTAATTTACATACCGATTTAGGTTCCATGACCCTGTCCGGCTCTTTCGCCAAAGGAAACGAAATCGAAGCGGAAGTGCACACTCCCGGATTCCAACTCGGCAAACTGACGGGACGGGAAGAGCAATTCGGCGAAACGGCTTTCGACTTATCGGGCAAGGGACTCCTGCGCTCCGGTGCCTATCCCGTCCTTTCGCTTCAAGGGACCATCGGTCGCCTGTCTTATAACCATTACGATTACCACGACATCACAGTCGACGTGGATTACCGAAAAGGAGGATTCGCCGGCAATGTAAACATCAACGACCCTCACCTTGCGCTTACGACGAAAGGAGAAGTCAACTTACATTCATCCACACCTTATATTAAAGCGGAAGCTTCCGTCCGCCATTTCGCCCCGCACGCTCTCGCCCTCACACCCCGATATGCCGGAACGGTGTTCCAAGGCGACATACAGGCCGACTTCAGGGGCAACAACATTGAAAATATGGAAGGGCTCGTCTGCCTGAATGGTTTCCGCATGTCTACATCGGAGGAAGACTATACCACGGGACCGATATGTTTTAAGGCAACCTACGGACAAGGCAAGCGCAATCTCTCGCTCCACAGCGATTTCCTGCGTGCAGAAATGGAGGGAGATTTCAGGCTCGGCACGTTAATCGCTCACAGCCGGAAACTGCTCCATGCCTATATCCCGTCTTTCGTCAAAGCACCTCGACTTAAAAAAGACACGCCGGACGAAGTAGCCTTGTACATGCACATCGACCATACGGAGCCTATTGAAAAGATTTTCGGCATCCCTTTGCAAATCCCGAAAGCCGGACACATCAACGGTTATTTCAACAGCCGTACCGAGGAACTGGACTTCAATGCGTCCATCCCGTCGTTCAACTACAACGGGCAGCAATTGGACGACATACGGATTCTGGCCGGCCGTGTCAACGATTCCCTCACCTGTACCGTCGATTTCAAAAAGCAAATCGGCAAAGCCCCCGTGGACTTCAGACTGTTGGCCCGCGCCGCCCATGACAATGTCTACACAGGACTGAATTGGACCAACCACGCCGAAAAAATCTATCAAGGTTCCATCTCGGCTGATACCCGGTTTACCCGAAACGAAGAAAAGAAGATGCTCACCGACATCGAATTTCATCCCTCGCAAATCATCGTCAACGACTCGGTCTGGAACGTACATGCCTCCAGCGTACATGCCGCGCCGGGCTTGGTCAACATCAACGGATTCGCCATCGAACAAGGTGACCGCCACCTGATTCTCAACGGTAACGTATCGGGCAATCCGGGCGATTCCTTGACAGTCGATCTGAAAGACATCAATCTGGAATACATCTTCAACATCATTAATTTTCACACCGTGGATTTTGCCGGACAAGCCACCGGACGGGCCTACGCAGCCAACCTTATGAAAAGCCCCGAAGTGGATGCCCATCTCCATGTGCGGAACTTCACTTTCAACCAAGCTTATTTGGGCAAAATGAACTTGCACGGCGGTTGGGAGAAGGAGAAAAATGCAATTTTCCTGCACGCACGCATGGCAGACCCGGCCCACAGCAGCATGACCAGTGTGGACGGAGACATCCGAATCGGTGCCGCCCCCAAGGGAGGCCTCGACCTGATGATTCGTACCGAAAACATAGACCTGTCTTTTCTGAACCACTACACAGACGGCATATTCACCGGTTTGCACGGACGAGCGTCGGGGTGGACCCGCGTATTCGGTCCGTTCAAAGGTATCAATCTGGAAGGCGACATGCTGGTTAGCGAGGGAGGAATGAAAGTCAACGCAACCGAAGTGGACTACCGCCTCGTCAACGACTCCGTCATTCTGCGCCCGGACAACATTTATTTCCGTAATGCCATGGTTTACGACCGGCAAGGCACTCCCGGCAAAGACGAGCACTATGCCGTAGTCAACGGTGTGCTCCAACATTCCAACCTCTCCCACATGCGTTTCGATTTCGACATCGACGCCTACAACATTCTGGGGTATGACGTCAAGGATTTCGGAGACGAAGTGTTCTGCGGAACGGCATACGCCACCGGAAAAATCGGGTTCAACGGACAGCCGGGCAACCTGAACATCAACATCGATGCCCGCCCCGAAGAAAACACCATGTTCGTCTACAACCTGTCCTCTCCTACGACTTTGACAGACAACCAGTTTATCACCTACAAGACCCATCAGGACAGTATCGACGGACATTCCCATACCCCAGGCGGCACCCCCCTTCCGGAGCCGGAATCGGACATGCGTATCAATTTCCGCCTCAACCTGACACCGGAAGCTACCATGAAGATTCTTATGGATCCGAAAGCCGGTGACTACATCGCCCTGAACGGACACGGAAACATCCGCGCCAACTATTATAATAAAGGAGACTTCACCATGTATGGCACGTACACCATAGACCATGGCATTTATAAGCTCTCGTTGCAGGACGTCATTCGCAAGGACTTTATTTTCAACCCCGGCGGCACCATCGTATTCGGTGGTCCGCCCGTCCAAGCCGACCTCAACCTGCAAGCCGTCTACACCGTACCCTCCGTATCGCTGAACGACCTGAGCGCACGCTCTACCTTCAGCCAAAACAACGTACGCGTGAACTGCCTGATGAACCTCGGCGGAAAGGCACAGTCTCCTCAGATCAGTTTCGACTTCGACCTGCCCAACGTCAATGAAGACGAGAAACAGATGGTGCGCAGCCTCATCAGCACGGAAGAAGAAAAAAACATGCAGGTGATTTACCTCCTCGGTATCGGGCGTTTCTACACTTACGATTACAGCAACACGGAACAAAGCCAATCCTCCGTGGCCATGAAGTCATTGTTGTCCTCTACTCTGAGCGGGCAACTCAACCAAATGCTTTCCACGCTGCTCGGCAACAACAGCAACTGGAACATCGGGACGAACCTCAGCACGGGCGAAACGGGATGGAGCGACATGGACGTAGAAGGACTGCTCTCCGGACGGCTGCTCAACAACCGCCTGCTCATCAACGGAAATTTCGGTTACCGGGACAACAGCACCAATCCGAACGGTAACTTCATCGGCGACTTCGACCTGCAGTGGCTGCTGACCCCAAGCGGAAACGTAAGCCTGAAAGCATACAGCAAAACCAACGACCGCTACTTCACCAAATCGTCGCTGACCACTCAAGGTGTCGGAATCGGACTGAAACGGGACTTCAACACGTGGCGGGACGTATTTCGGGTATTCATTCCCAAAAAGCGGAGGAAGAACCCGTAAATACCGTTCCTCTCTTTTCACTCACAACATACTAAAAACAAAGCGTATGGGAAACAAAGAATTTATGCGCAAAGCCATTGAGCTTTCAGTAGAAAACGTAAAAAACGGCGGAGGCCCGTTCGGCGCCGTCATCGTAAAAGGAGATGAAATCGTCGCAACCGGAGTAAACCGGGTGACTGCCCACAACGACCCGACGGCTCATGCGGAAGTCAGCGCCATTCGCGAAGCCTGCCGCCGACTAGGCACCTTCGACCTTAGCGGTTGCGAAATATACACATCCTGCGAGCCTTGCCCGATGTGTCTCGGTGCCATATACTGGGCGCACCTCGACAAAATATACTACGGTAACAATAAGGACGACGCAGCCGACATCGGATTCGACGATTCCTTTATCTACGAAGAACTGGCTCTCCCCCGTCAAAACCGCAAGAAAGCCATGGAAGAACTGCTGCCCGAAGAAGCCATCGCAGCTTTCGACCTATGGCGCAACACGGCAGACAAGACTGAATATTAAACCTCTATCATTTCAGTCCATTGCCGCAGGTCATCCCCCTCCTGTGGAAAATCCAAAGTTCCCTGTAACGGCCTTTGGATTTTTCACTATTTTTATCCGCATAAAAAATTTCCTTATCTTTTTCATCCTATTAGAGAAAAAATGTTTAATTTTGCCGATGTGATGTAGACCGGAGCGTCGGGACGCATCCTCTTTGTGGATACAAAATTGCATTTACTGCATATTCTTATCAATGTTGAAACCTGAGAAATTTCAAAAACAAGTCTGATGAGAAAGTGCGGGTGGATGCCTGTGTTATGCGCAGGCTTCCATTCCCGTTTTTCCAGACTTAGGGTTTTCTCAGGACCTCAACATTAGAAAAACGGGATGGAAGCTGCGCAATATTTATATCAAGTATTGCCTTCTACTCTTAATCCCTTTTTCTCCACAAATATATAACGGGCAATAAATGATGGAATATAAATCAAATCAGCATAGACAAATGGTTAAAGTCAAAAACATCCTTTCACAAATATTCTTTCCCAAAAGGCTAGAATCATCCTCTCACGAATCGTATTCCGGTTCATGCGGAGATCATGCTCAATGGAACCTGAATCCGGAAAACGGAGAACTCCGCATCACCGGCACAGGCCCCCTTTACGATTTCTTCGGCGAAAAAGAAGTTCCGTGGGAAAGCCATCTGAACCATATCCGGAAAGTGGTCGTCGCCCACGGTATCACTTACATCGGCTTCCAGGCCTTCAGTTACTGCAAGTCGCTGTCGAGCGTCCAACTTCCGGACACACTGACAGGCATAGGACAGCACGCCTTCGCCTATTGTAAAAGTCTGCCCTCCGTTCTTCTGCCCGAAGGAGTGAAACACATCAAGGACTACGCTTTTGCGCATTGTTACCACTTGCAGGAACTCACCTTGCCCACCACACTCAAAAGTATAGGTAAAGCCGCTTTCTGTTCTTGCCACGGCCTTAACCGCATATCCATACCCGACAATGCCATCCTGCTGGGAAGCCAAGTGTTTGCCGATTGCAAAAGCCTGACGGAAGTAAAGCTCCCCGAGGGACTGCTGCAACTCAAAAGCAACAGTTTTACCGGCTGTATTTCCCTCCCTTCTGTCTCGCTGCCCTCTTCCGTGGTCTATCTCGGCAATTCCGCATTCGAAGGATGCAACAGCTTTACACGTATCGACATTCCGGACAAAATCGTCCATATCGGCGACCGCGTTTTCGCCGACTGCCATGCGTTGGAACAAATAACCATTCCTCCTTCCGTACATCATTTAGGCAAACACATATTCTCAGGCTGCCGCTCGCTAAAGACTCTGACCGTCCCTTTTCCGGCCTGCGGCACTCCGGCCACCTTCTCCAACTTCGGCGAACTCTTCGGGACTACCCCCGACATCGAGATGCGGAAAATAAGCCAGGATAACGAAACGGGAAAGGAAACAAACTATTACCTTCCCCACAGCCTTTCCGTCCTGCGTATATTGGAGGGATGCGAAGTCATTCCGTCCAAATGCCTCATGAATTGCTTCGTACTGAAAGAACTCCACCTTCCGTCTTCACTTTATATGATGGGCGAAAAAGCCGTTTACGGCTGTGCCGGTCTGAAAACCGTTTATTGCCAAGCTGCGGAACCGGCTTCCATCCGTGCCGACACCTTCGGAGGCATCAGGTTCAACGTTTGCCGGCTCCACGTCCCGCAAGGTTCCACAGAGAAATACAAACAAGACAAGCACTGGAAATACTTCTCACAAATAGAAGAATACGGAACAACCTTACAGGCGATGAACCGGAGTTGAATCTGTGTCTATCTTTTTCCTTTCGTCCAGACCCGTAAAAAGGAGAAATACAGGCCATCTTTCATACTCCTGATTTTCAATCAAATAACAACATAAAATTTGCCTCAGCAGAACAGAAAATATTTCTGCGCCGAATGAAAAATCATTTGGCTGAGATTGAAAAGTCAATCTCAGCCAAACGTTTTTACGACCTCCAGACGTTCGTACGGGAACCTCTTGCGTCCTGTTTTTTGTAAAGAATTAGACTATCATGCAGTTTTTTCCGTTCCGCAAAGTAGCAAGCCTCGCATATTTTCCTTACTTTTGCACGAAATAGGCTGTATTCCGGCAATCTGAAGCCAGCTTCACGGCATTCGGTTTGCCCTGTTTTTGCCTGTAAATAGCAAGAGAAAATGAAAAAGCAAGAACTCTATGACCGCGTCATTGCTTATTTTGAACAAGCAATCCCCGTGGCTGAAACCGAACTGCACTACCACGACCCGTTCCAACTGTTGGTAGCAGTCATACTTTCCGCCCAATGTACGGACAAACGGGTCAACATGATTACCCCTCCGCTCTTCCGCGACTACCCCACTCCGGAAGCCATGGCCGCCGCCACGCCGGAAACCATTTATGAATATATCCGTAGCGTGAGTTATCCCAACAACAAAGCCAAGCATCTGGTAGGGATGGCGCGCATGCTGGTGGAAAACTACCACAGCGAGGTTCCTTCCGATTTGGATGAGTTGGTCAAGCTGCCCGGCGTAGGACGTAAGACGGCCAATGTCATCCAAGCCGTCGTGTTTGAAAAAGCCGCCATGGCCGTAGACACTCATGTGTTCCGCGTGAGCCACCGCATCGGACTCGTCCCGGACACTTGTACCACGCCTTACAGCGTGGAAAAGCAACTGGTACGCTATTTTCCCGATCCCATTATCCCCAAAGCCCACCACTGGCTCATCCTGCACGGACGCTATACCTGCACGGCACGTACGCCCAAATGCGAGGTCTGCGGACTGAAAATGATATGCCGACATTACCTGCGTACCCACGGAGCGGCACGCCCTTCCGCCCAACCGTAAACAACCCGTGGCATGACGGGCGGAAACACCGCGTGAAAACGTAACCCGTCCTCTGCAAATAAAGGGTCTGCTTTCTTGCAAATATGGACGGAAAAGTATAATTTTGCAGTGCTGTAAAAGCATTATATTAAGAAGGAAACGACAGAAAACCTTTAAATAAAGATTTAAAATTATGACTATTGACAATTACAAGTTTGCCGGCAAGAAGGCAATCGTACGTGTGGACTTCAATGTCCCCTTGGATGAGAACGGTAAGATTACAGACGATACCCGTATTCGCGGAGCATTGCCTACGCTGAAGAAAATCCTCGCCGACGGCGGTGCGCTCATCATCATGAGCCACATGGGCAAGCCGAAAGGCACAGTGAACCCGAAGTTTTCTTTGAGCCAGATTGTAAACGCCGTTTCAGAAAAATTGGGCGTAGCCGTAAAATTCGCTCCCGATTGCGCCAAGGCCGCTGACGCTGCCGCAGCATTGAAACCGGGCGAAGTGCTGTTGTTGGAAAACCTCCGCTTCTATCCTGAAGAAGAAGGCAAACCTGTAGGCATCGACAAGGAAGACCCTGCTTACGAAGATGCCAAAAAGGCCATGAAGGCTTCTCAGAAAGAGTTTGCCAAGACATTGGCTTCATACGCAGACTGCTACGTAAACGACGCGTTCGGAACGGCTCACCGCAAACATGCCTCTACGGCTGTCATCGCCGACTATTTCGATGCCGACAACAAGATGCTCGGCTATCTGATGGAGAAAGAAGTGAACGCTGTAGACAACGTATTGAGCAACATCAAACGTCCGTTCACGGCCATCATGGGCGGCTCTAAGGTTTCTACCAAAATCGGTATCATCGAAAACCTGATGGACAAGGTGGACAACCTGATTCTGTGCGGCGGTATGACTTATACTTTTGCCAAAGCCCAGGGCGGCAAGATCGGTAACTCTATCTGCGAAGACGACAAATTGCAGTTGGCTCTCGATATCATCGAAAAGGCGAAGGCCAAAGGCGTAAACCTCGTATTGGGTACGGACTGCGTGGCTGCCGATGCTTTTGCCAATGACGCACACACACAAGTGGTTCCGGCTAACGACATTCCTGAAGGATGGGAAGGTCTGGACGCAGGTCCGGCTACTCAGAAAGCTTTTGCCGAAGCCATCAAGGGAGCCAAGACGATTCTGTGGAACGGTCCTGCCGGCGTATTCGAATTCGATAACTTCACAGCCGGTTCGCGCGCCATTGCCGAAGCTATTGCCGAAGCTACCAAAAACGGTGCATTCTCACTCATCGGTGGTGGTGATTCCGTAGCATGTATCAACAAATTCGGCATGGCCGACCAGGTTTCTTACATTTCTACGGGCGGCGGTGCTCTGCTCGAAGCCATCGAAGGCAAGATCCTTCCGGGTATCGCAGCCATCAAAGGTTAATCCGTCCCGGCGGACATTCTGAAATACGAAGGGCGACTTGTGCATACGGGTTGCCCTTCTTCATTCCAAAACTCCATGAAGAAGTTAATTCCCCTACTCCTCTTGTTAGGTATCGTGTGCGGATGCCATTCCGGACAGAACGATACGGCTACCTCGCAGACCGGGAAAACGCGTCAAGATTCCTTAGCCCTTAAGGTGGCCTTGATGCCGACCTTGGACTGCCTGCCGTTCTACTATGCCCAGCGGTGCGGACTGTTCAAAGAATTAGGCCTGGACATCCGCCTGCAAACTTTCAATGCCCAAATGGACTGTGATACGGCTTTCGCCCGCAGACACGTGGACGTGTCCTACACGGATCTGATTCGTGCGGCATGGATGCAAAGCAAAGGCACCGGCCTGTACGTATTCATGCAGGCGGACGGACATCATGAATTGTTGACGGCCAAAAGCAGACGCATACGACAGATCAAGCATCTAAAGGAACGGATGGTGGCCATGGCCCGCCACTCGGTGACAGACCTGTTGTTAGACACGGTCATCGGGCAGGCACGTCTGGAACCGTCCACGGTCTACCATCCCCAAATCAACGACATCCGGCTCCGGTACGACATGCTGAACAATGCCACGATAGATGCGGCTTTCCTTCCCGAACCGTATGTCACACAAGCCAAGCTGAAAGGCCATAGGAGCATCTACGACAGCCGGAGGCCACACATGCGGCTCATGGCTTTCATGGTATCGTCCGACGCCGTGACCGACAAAAGGAAATCGGAACAAATGCGCTTGCTGCTGCAAGGCTACAACAAAGCCGTGGAACAAATCAACCGTAAGGAACAAACGGACAGCATACGGAACATCCTGCTCGGCTACCCTGTAGAACCGGAAACGATAGATTCCCTGAAAATACCGGCTTATCCTCAAGCCCAAAAGGCGGAAAAAGGCAACGTGGCCACAGCTCTCCGTTTCTTGACTTACCGACATTTGATTACGCCTGAATATACGGGCGACACGCTCATCCACACACCATTCATCCCTTAAACTTATGGATAGGAAAAGCTTTGAACTTCTTTATCAAGATGCCGTAGAGGCACTCACCTCACGCCGCATGCACGACGCCCTGAACTGTATCCGGGGGATTTTGTTCAATACCGAGAATCCGGAACTGAACCGTGAACTGGAATCCGTACAACAGGACTATGGCATGATGCTCACGTTCATATCACAGGGAGGCACGGACCCTCAACAGGCCCTTGTCCACCGCAACCTGACCCACCGAGCGTTCACGTTGCTCGACAAGTCCGCACGGCTCTACCATGTCCGTTACGAAAACGACCTGTACGCGGAAACGTACAATCGCTGTGACGCCGACCAGACGGCCTCTTTCGACCAATGGCTCGAAACGGCTGATTTATTACGGGAAAAATTGTCAGAGAACCAAGGAAATACCTCTACGGGAGAAGCTGAGGAAAACAGTTTCTACAACGTATACGACAGGCTGTTCGAGTATATCTGGACCGCTCCTCTTTTCCATGTAGCCGACGCGGAAAAACTGAAAAATTTCATAGAGAAGCAGGAAACCGACGAACAAGCCTTGCTCGTCAGTGCCGTCATGCTGAACATACAACGATATTTCGACCCGCAAAAATACCGCCTCTTGCTTCATTTCTGCCGGACGGAACATACAAAAGTCCGCGCACGGGCCATGACGGCCGCCGTGTGGACCTACATGCAATACGAAAAGCGCTTTGTCTACTATCCCGACCTCTCGGACGGACTATCATTGCTGGCACAGGACGAACACCTCAAAGGGGAACTCATCCTCCTGCAACAGCAATTCCTGCTCAGTCTGGAAACGGCTAAGGCCGAAAGGAAATTGCAAAATGAAATCTTTCCCGATTTGCTCAGAAGCCGGAACTACCAACGCAATAAAATGGGATTCGAGCAAATGGAGGAAGATTTGGCGAAGGCCTTGCGTGGAGAACCGAATGCGGAATGGGAAAAGATGCGGGGCAACAAACAGTTGGCCGACAACATGAAAGAAATCATTGCCATGGGTAAGGAAGGGATAGACATCAACTTGGGAACCTTCTCCGCGCTCAAAGGCTTCTCGTTCTTCCAATCCGTCGCACACTGGTTCACACCATTCAACAAACGGCGGCCGGAAGTGAAAAGCATCTTCCCCCCGGGTATACGGCACAATCCGATACAGATGCTTATGGAGGCCGGTAACTTCTGCGAATCGGACAAATATTCGCTTTGCATGATGCTCAACCAAATAGCCCCTTCGCAACGGGATATGATGATTTCCCAAATCGGTTCACAGATAGAAGGCAACGAAGAAGGTCTCCGGGATGTAGCCAAGAAAAGCATGAACATCGGTTCCGTCTACCGTAGCTATTTGCAGGATTTGTACCGTTTCTTTAAACTTCATCCGCGTAAGGCACAGTTCGACGACCCGTTCAAAAGAGACCAGTTGTTCACCCGTTATACGGTATTGGAAAGCATGTTGAAAACACCGGCTTACTTGCGCGAGATGGCCTCATTCCTTATGAAAAGGGAATATTACCAGGATGCCATTGCCTACATGGAAGAGGCGCTCAAACACGAAACGGCAGATGCCGAAACGCTACAAAAAGTGGCCTTTTGCTATCAGCACACCGACCGGCCGAGCAAGGCCATATACTATTATCAACAAGCCGACCTGTTGAGTCCGGACAATGAATGGATTCTGAAACAAATGTTTCTGTGTTATTCCGCCTTGGGACGCTATGAGCAGGAACTCGACTGCCTGAAGGGCTTGGAAGAGATGAACCCGGGCGACACCCGCCTGATTTCAGAAATCGGATTATGCCTGATGCAGCTCGAACGCTACGAAGAAGCCGCCCAACGTTTTTATGAATTGGAATACAAAGGGGAAAGGGTGGTACCGTCGTGGAGAGCCATCGCCTGGTGCAACTTCAAGATGGGACGTCTGGAACAGGCAGACAAGTACTACCGGAAAATACTGCAACAAGATAAGGTGACATGGGAAGACTATCTCAATGCCGGACATACGGCATGGTGCCTGAAACAAACGACGGAAGCCATCGCCTATTACCGGAACTACCTCCAACTCTACCGCAGCAAAAGGAAGGATACGACACAGCCTTTGCTATCCCCCTTTGACGAAGACCGGAAAGAATTGCTCCTACACGGATTGAACGATTTGGAAATCAGCCTGATGCGGGACATTCTCCAACCGGAACCGGAAAGCTGAATGTAAAAATCAAATCAGGGGAATGAGAAGATGGTAGAACCATCCCATAAAGCGGCGTCCGAAAGAGCGCCGCTTTTTCCAATTCTCCGGAGTGAGTAACGTAGAATGATGTTTGTCTGCTTCGAAAATAGACTGTAATTCGCGAGTCGTACAGGAATCGACGATAAAAGCGTTCACTTCATAGTCGAACTTCAAGCTCCTGCTATTCAGATTAGCCGACCCCACCGTACAAAACGTACTGTCCACCATCATGACTTTCGAGTGGTGGAACCCGTCTTCATAATAATAAATGTCGGCCCCTCGCTTCATCAACCTTTTGGCATGGTAGGCCGCCACATCGGGCATGACGGGAACGTCACATTTGGTAGACAACATGACCTCAAGCTTCACTCCGCGCTTCAACGCACGATATAAGGCCTTCTTCACACTGGGCACCAAAGTAAAATAGGGGTTTACAATCTGTATCCGTTTTTGCGCATTGTCGATTGCGTCTATATAACTCCTGCGGATAATGGCCGGACTCCTCTTCGGCTCACGATTAGCCACGCCCAAAAGAACGCCGGAAGAATCCGCGCAGGCCGTCTCTTTCAATCCCCGGAATCCGGTCTGGAAGGCCAGGCTGTCCGTCTGGTATTCCAAACTGTCTATCTTGTCGCCAGTACAACGCTCCCACATCTCACAGAATATACGTCGGTAAAGAGGTACACAATCACCTTCCAGACGCATGTGCATATCTCTCCATTTACCGAACTCCGGACGGCCATGGATATAATAGTCGGCCACATTCATTCCTCCGGTGTACACCACCTTATCGTCGATAACCACAATTTTGCGATGGTCACGATGCAAGGCATGGTTCACCCAAGGAAACACGATGGGATCGAATACGACTACTTCAAAATGACGGCTCTTTAATTGCCTTAGATGTCTTTTCCGCAAGGGACGGTCGTTGCTGACATTACCAAAATCATCGTAAATCACCCTGACTTTAACCCCTTCGCGTACTTTTTTATCCAATAAGGTAAACAACGCTTTTCCGATAGAATCACTACGGAAATTGAAATATTCCAGATAGATATAATGACGAGACTGCTCTATGGCTTTGAACATGTCTTCAAACTTTTCCGCACCGCTCGGTAACAACGTCACGCGGTTGTGGGGCGTAAACAACACACCGTTTTCCTTTAAATCCTCTACCGTAAGAGAATCGCTCAGGCTTGCCTGTGCCATAGACACAAGCCCCATCGACAGCAAAACGCCACAGAATATGACACGCCATTTACTCATTATCGCTTCCCCACCTCGACCCGGGCCGAGGCATTCTATCCTTTTTTTATGAAATTCATACCGTTACCCGCCCGTCAGAACATACAACTGAAGTGGTCTACCACCCCCAACAAATGCCGGTCTTCATCCACAACCAAAACCGTATGTATCTTGTTATTGTGCATAATATCTTGAATCTTGGCAATCTTGGTATCCGGCGACACACATTTCGGCGTACGCGTCATCACCTGCTCCACCGGGACGTTAAAGAACTTATCCTGCAAACTTTCCATAGCACGCCGCACATCGCCGTCCGTTATCAATCCGACAACCTTACCATCCACTTGCGCCACACATAATCCCAACTTTCCCTTGCTCACATGGATAATGGCCTCGCCCAACTTCATTCCGGGAGGTATGACCGGCAAGTCGTTGCTGCGCATCACGTCATGCGCCGTGGTCAAGAGACGCTTGCCCAACGTCCCGCCGGGATGGAACTGTGCAAAATCCTTAGCCTGAAAATGACGCATCTCGATGAGCGCACAGGCCAAAGCATCACCCCTGTCTCTTATACACATCTCCGAGCCCACGAGACGGAGCTACATCTCG
>OWJH01000678.1_pt1 | contig 13421 bp, 8 predicted proteins | sample 1732621 | NCBI WGS metagenome assembly OWJH01 (sample SAMN05065735, study PRJEB22554) | human gut metagenome | biome: ENVO:2100002; feature: ENVO:00000062; material: ENVO:00002003 | host: Homo sapiens | place: USA
CTTCTAGCTTCGTCGGCAGCGTCAGATGTGTATAAGAGACAGTTACAATACTTTCCTTATGACACATCAAATAATCTAAAAGCAAGCAAATAATCCATATAACATTTCAAAACCCCATATCAATACCGAAATTCACTTTCAATATGACAGCATTTAGTTAAAAACACATTACTTTTCTTAGATTATTATAATTTGTGTTATCTTTGCAGCCTGTTAGAGAGAAATGATGTGTTTTTAGGTTAAATTTAAGAGAGAATTTATGAAAAGAAAATTGATGTTCTTCATGACCTTCCTATTTATAGGCATAGGTCTGGCGACAGCGCAGACATCCAAAGTGACCGGATTGGTAACATCCGAAGAAGATGGACAGCCTGTCGTAGGTGCTTCAGTATTAGTCAATGGCACCACTCTTGGTACAATCACCGATATTGACGGTAAATTTACAATCAGCAACGTACCAAGCTCCTCCAAAACTTTACGCGTTTCTTATGTGGGAATGATCCCCCAGGAAGTGACAATCAAGGAAGGGATTTTAAACATCGTGCTGCGTTCGGACGCGAAGGCGCTGGACGAGGTGGTCGTTACCGCCTTAGGTATCAAAAGAAGCGAGAAAATACTGGGTTATGCCGCTTCTACAGTGAAAAATGACGATTTGGTCGCAGCCAAGTCAGGTTCCGTGATGTCCGGACTTTCCGGAAAAATAGCCGGTGTAAACATTTCCAGCTCCGGAACGGCCGGTAGCTCACAGAAAGTAATCGTGCGCGGTTACTCCTCTTTCTCCAGCAACCAGCCGCTATACGTCATCGACGGCGTGCCGATGTCCAACAACACCAGCCTCTCCAACGACCAGGGCAACGGTGTCATCGCGGCCGGCGACGCTATCGACTTCGGTAACGGGGCAAACGACATCAACCCCGACGACGTGGAATCCGTCACCGTACTGAAAGGCGCCTCAGCCACCGCTCTCTACGGCTCGCGTGCCGCCAACGGTGTAGTGATGATCACCACCAAACGCGCCAAACAAGAGAAACTGACCGTTTCGTACGACGGTTCTTTCATGGCTTCCAACGTGCTCCGCGTGCCGCAGGAACAGGACAAGTTCGGACAAGGCTGGGGAACGTGGGACAGAAGCGAGAACGGATCGTGGGGACCTGCATTGGACGGCCGGCTCAACGAATGGGGCTCCAGCAAACTGACTACCCCGATGAAAAAGCACTACTCGTTCGTGAAAGACAATCTCCGCAACTTCTACACCACCGGATTCGAGATGAACAACAACATCAGCGTCCGCACCGGCAACGAAAAGATGGGCTTGATGCTTTCTTACGGCAACACCTCCTCTAACGGCGTGCTGCCCAACAATGCCGACAAATACGAACGTAACACCCTGTCATTCCGCGGCAACATGAAATTCGGCAAGTTCGCCGCCGACGTCAGCATCACGTATATCCGCAAAGACATGACGAAAGCCGCCGCCGGACAAGGAAACGCGGGAGCCACCATGCAGCAGGAACTGATACAGCACCCGGTGGACATCGACTATTCCGTCATGAAGGATTTCAACGACGAACGGTTCAACGGAGACAACTATTACACGTGGTACGCGCAGAACCCTTACTGGGTACTCGCCAACAATAAGAACAACTATCAGGACGACCGCATCTACGGTAAGCTGGAATTGTCTTACGAGGTCATTCCCGGTCTGAAGGCCGTAGGACGTCTCGGAGGTGACTTCACCAACTCCCGCCAGAAGCTGCGCACGGCGAAACTGACGTACGCCGACAATTCGTACAGCAGCATCGGAGGCAAATCCGAAGAAAAGGGTACTTATACCGAACGTACCGACAATTACGACCAGATCGACGCGACCCTCTTCCTGAGCGCCAACTACAATATCGGCACGGACATCACTCTCGGAGGTACGGCGGGATGGAACCTCAACCAACGGAAATCGTCTTATCTGAAGTCGTTTCTCGAAGGGCTGTTCATGGAAGGATGGTACAATCTGCAGAACGGGACCGACAAGCCGGTCAGCACCAATTACAGCGATTTGCGCAGAACAATCGGAGCCTTCGCACAGGTGGAATTCGGGTACAAGAATTTCTGGTTTGTCAACCTTTCCGGACGCAACGACTGGTCATCTACATTGCCCATCCACCACAACAGTTTCTTCTACGGAGGAATCAACACGTCCGTCATCCTGACCGATATGTTCCCCTCGCTGAAAAACAACGTGATAGACTTCCTGAAAGTGCGCGCCGCATGGGGACAGACGGGTAACGACGCCGACGTGTACAGAACGCTGGCATACTACATCCCCGATCATATTTCATCCGGCTACGGCTATCTGGACACTCCGCTGAACGGGGCGCTGGGACTGACCGAATACAACCGCCAGCCCAACAACAACCTGAAACCGGAGAAGACTTCCGAATGGGAATTGGGCTTGACCGCCAACTTCCTCAGCAACCGCATCGGCATTGACTTCGCCTACTACGACAAGCTGACCAAAAACCAGATCATCGCGGCAGACGTCGCCCCGGAAACACGCTACACCAGTGCCGTGCGCAACGTTGGCGAAATTTCCAACAAAGGTATCGAAATCGCCCTCAACCTGACTCCGATCCGCACCAAAGAGGTGGAATGGGACTTGGGAGTCACCTTCAGCAAGAACTGGAGCAAGGTGAACAAGTTGTGGAACGAGGGGGACAAGCCTGTGACCGAATACGTATTGAAAACGGCTTACAGCGCTAACTTCGTTGCCAAAGTCGGCGAACCGCTCGGAATCTTCCAAGTGCCCGCCCTCGCTACCGTACAGGACGAGAACAGCCCTTACTACGGCAAAGTGATTGTCGACGCCAACGGTATCCCGACTACCAGCAACAGCGAAATGAAGACGATCGGTTCGTCCGCTCCCGACTTCAATATGGGTTTCAACACCCGCGTGAGCTACAAAGGATTCACCCTTTCCGCTGTGGCCGACTGGCGTAAAGGCGGTTATATGTACTCCTACACCGCACAGCTGATGCACTTCGTCGGCAACACTACCCGCTCGCTGTTCAACAACCGCGAACCGTTCGTCGTACCCAACTCCGTAATCGCCCTCAAGGACGGAGGCTACGCCGAAAACAACCGTCCCGTGACCAGCGACAACATGAGCAGTTATTACAGCGACTCTTACTCGGACAGCCAGTTCGAGAACTTCATCATCCCGAAAGGTTATGTGAAACTGAGGGAACTGGTCTTGTCTTACTCATTCCCGAAAGCATGGATTTCCAAACTGGGTATCCAGCAGCTAGACCTGAGCCTGATCGGACGCAACCTCTTTATGTGGACTCCGAAAGCTAACAATTACGTAGACCCGGAAACCACAACTTTCGGTAACGATATCGCTTCCGAACTGGGAGAATTTGCCGCCTTGCCTTCTACGCGCAATATAGGTGGAGGTATTAAAGTTGTATTCTAAAAAAAACGATCGAAGATGAAAAAATTCAAGTATTTATATATAGGTGTATTAAGCGCCATCCTGTCCGGCACGTTCACCTCTTGCGAGGACTATCTGGACGTCAACAAGAATCCGAATTATCCGGACGAATCACAAGTGACGGTAACGACGTTACTGCCGTCCGCATTCACCGGCTCGGCTGCCGTAATGGGGTATTTGTACCAACTCTACGGTTCTATGTGGTCACAGCACTACACGCAGAATCCGTCATCCAGCCAATATATCACGCTGGTCAACTATGCGATGACTTCTTCCAGCGACCTCCGTCTGTGGAGAATTCCGTACGCGGACGTTTTGCCTGATCTCAATCTCGTCATCAAGAAAGCGGAAGAGGAAGGTGCGTGGAACTATTGGGTGGTCGGAAAAATCATGACCGCGTTTACCTATCACGTGCTCACCGACGCTTATGGAGATATTCCTTTCACCGAAGCTCTGAAAGGTCAGAACTGCAAATACGATGATAGTAAAACGGTGGTTTATCCCGGCATTATCAAAATGCTGGACGACGCTATCGACAAGGAAGCCGAAGCCTCTGCCAAAGGTCTGAAAACCATGAACGTGGAAGATTATATCTATGACGGGGATATCGCGAAATGGATCAGATTTGCCAAGACTTTAAAGTTGAAGTTGCTCATGAGAGACTTTGACACGAATAAGGCGGAGATACAAACAATGCTCGCTGCCGGTGATTTCCTGGAAGACGACGCAACGGTACACTGCTTCGAGGACGTCGTAAATAAGTCCAATCCGTTCTATGAGAATGACCGCCGACAGTTGAATACGACAAATAATGTACGCGCTTGTACGACGTTGTATAATTATCTAGCCGAATATGACGATCCGCGCATCGGAGACTTTTACGAAATGACTGCCGCATCGGATAGAACCGAATACAGAGCGATTCCTTATGGGAACAGAACTTCCAGTACATATAGCATTTCAGCAACTTCGCGTGCCGTAATCGGTGCTACCGATCCTGTTTATTATATGTCAGCGGCTGAAGCCAAATACCTGTTGGCGGAATGCTATGCACGGTTGGGAGACAAAGATAATGCAAAGACTCACTATGACGATGCTGTTGAACTCTCTTTCGCTAGATGGAACCATGACAATGAAATCGATGAATTTATTGCAGTTGGAAAACCTTACGAATTCCAAGACGCCGACGAAGAAAGTATGCTGAAATGTATCCTTACCCAGAAATGGATTGCCAGCACCCGTTGCCAGGCTTGGGATGCATGGTTCGATATCAATCGCACCGGTATTCCGGAAGTCAGCGAGTACACAACAGACGGTGATCCGGATGATTACGTTTTGGGTACACTGGCATATAACCCCAACAGTTCGTTAGCTAAGGGGCAGTTTGCTCACCGCTTCATCTACTCAAAAGAGTCGTTGGACTATAATACGAATGCGCCTACGAAAGTTCCGGCAATTACCGAACCGCTGTGGTGGCATAAAAAATAATAAGGATATTGAACAATAGAAAGAAAGGATATATACATGAAACCTATTAATTATTTATTAGTCCTGATGTTCGCAATGGTCACTTTCGTGTCATGCGACACTTATGGAGACTATGAGCAGGAGTTTGCCCCTATATACCCGCTGAGCGGACAATATTACGTCAAAGTGCTGGACGAGAACAATGAGGAACTGGTTATGAGCACAATAGAGGACGATGACGAATCATACAACGTCTACGGAACTTATATGTATCTGTACAATACAGCGGATAATGATAAGGACAAGTTGTGGATCAAGTTGCCGAATACAAGCCTTTTCAAACAAGGTATTCTAGGCAAAATCAGTTGTAATGTGGAAGAACTCACCTTTAACGGAACAGCAGGCAATATGGTTGCCGACGGAACGACTCCCGTAGGGGAATTTACAGTCACTTCCGGAAAAGTCACTTTAGAAAGCGTTACGACTCCGACAAACGGAAAAGCGGACGGCATCGAAGTGAAATATACGCTGGAAGGCAAAACGTACACCATCAAAGGCTTCCGCCGCACCGGATGGGATGACGATGAAACGTGGGTTGAACCTATTACTACTGACGATGATGCATCCGGCTCTCAACCATAAGAACTAATTTCTCCCCCCTCAAAAAAAGGGGGGGATATATCAAAACGCAGATTAACGCAAGTTAGCATAGATTATTTAAACAGACTCCAAGTCTTGACTAATTCATTTCAATTGATATTCAATTGATATTCAATTGACATATTAATCAATGACTTATAGAATCTTTTCTATGATAATTTGCGTTAATCTGCGTTTTATTATTCATTTACCACTGCAAATCGGGCAGATATTTACTCAGTGTACCGCGAAGAACCCCTAGCGTAATCGGCTTCACCAGCACTTCCGTAGCTCCCGCCTTCATCGCATTTTCCTTATCCGAACTGAAAGCGTAGGCAGTCTGCATGATAATGGGAATCGTAGTGTTGGACTCACGAATAATTTTCGTCGCTTCCAGCCCATTCATCAGCGGCATTTTAATGTCCATCAACATCGCTTTGGCATCTTCCCCGTGTGTTTGAAATAAATTTACCATTTCTTCTCCGTTCCGTGCCCACATGATATCACATTTTTTACCTATGATCGCTTTAATCAGTTTAAAGTTACTGTCGTCGTCTTCAGCCACAAGTATAAGCGGTCTGAATTCATATGTTTGCGTACCTTCCATATTGTTTAGTATATTATTTTCCATCTATATCTTTTTAAGCCAACATCCTATTTCAACAAGCTTATATCCTGTCTCAACAAGTTAATATCCTATTTCAGCCCGCAAGATATAAAAAATATTCATATATTTCGCTATCTTTGCGCCTCAATTTAAAAGAATAATATGATTTCTGTAGACGGACTGGCCGTAGAATTTGGCGGCACAACTTTATTTAGTGATATCTCTTTCGTTATTAATGAAAAAGACCGCATCGCCCTGATGGGGAAAAACGGAGCGGGAAAAAGTACCTTACTCAAGATTCTGGCAGGAGTCAGACAGCCTACCCGTGGCAAGGTTTCGGCCCCCAAGGATTGCGTAGTAGCCTATCTCCCACAGCATTTGATGACGGAAGACGGCAGAACCGTGTTTGCCGAAACGGCACAGGCTTTCGCGCATCTGCACGAGATGGAAGCGCAAATCGAGAAACTGAACAAGGAGTTGGAAACACGGACGGACTACGAAAGCGACAGTTATATGGCTCTGATCGAGGAAGTGTCCTCCCTAAGCGAGAAGTATTATTCAATCGACGCCACGAACTACGAGGAGGATGTAGAGAAAGCGTTGCTCGGACTCGGTTTCCGCCGGGAAGACTTCGGACGTCAGACGAGTGATTTCAGTGGCGGATGGCGGATGCGCATCGAGTTGGCGAAGTTGTTGTTGCAGAAACCGGACGTGCTGCTGCTCGACGAACCGACGAACCATCTCGACATCGAGTCTATCCAATGGCTGGAAGATTTCCTGATCAATAACGGCAAGGCGGTGATTGTCATCAGCCACGACCGCAAGTTTGTCGACAACATCACGACCCGCACCATCGAAGTGACGATGGGGCGCATCTACGACTACAAAGTAAACTACTCACAATATCTCCAACTGCGTAAGGAACGCCGCGAACAGCAACAGAAGGCGTACGATGAGCAGCAGAAGTTCATCGCCGAGACGAAGGAGTTCATCGAACGTTTCAAGGGGACGTACTCGAAGACCTTGCAGGTACAGAGCCGTGTGAAAATGCTGGAGAAACTGGAACTGCTGGAGGTGGACGAAGAGGACACTTCCGCTTTGCGTCTGAAATTCCCGCCTTCTCCCCGTTCGGGCAGTTATCCGGTCATCATGGAGAATGTTGGGAAAACGTATGGAGAGAAGGTGGTGTTCAAGGGCGCTAATCTGACGATTGAGCGCGGAGACAAGGTGGCGTTCGTCGGCAAGAACGGCGAGGGTAAGTCTACGCTTGTCAAATGTATCATGCGGGAAATAGAGCACGATGGCACGCTAACGCTGGGACATAATGTACAAATCGGGTATTTTGCACAGAATCAGGCTTCACTGATGGACGAGAATCTGACTGTGTTCCAGACGATTGACGACGTAGCGAAAGGGGAAATCCGAAACAAGATCCGCGACTTGCTGGGTGCTTTCATGTTTGGCGGTCCGGAGGAGTCGATGAAGAAAGTGAAAGTGCTTTCGGGTGGAGAACGTACCCGCCTGGCAATGATCAAGCTATTGCTGGAGCCGGTCAACCTTCTCATTCTGGACGAGCCGACGAATCACCTCGACATGAAAACAAAGGACATCCTGAAACAGGCGTTGCTCGATTTTGACGGCACGCTGATTGTCGTTTCGCACGACCGTGATTTCCTCGACGGACTGGTATCAAAGGTTTATGAGTTTGGCAATCAGAAGGTGACGGAACACCTCTGCGGTATCTATGAATTCCTCGAAAAGAAAAAGATGGATTCGTTGCAAGAGCTGGAAAAGAAATAATAAATAATAAAAAGAAGGGGTCGGCTTCCGGGAGAAGATAAAGAATTTGTATCTTTGCGCAGGATGAAAGGGAAAAAAAGAATCATAGTAACTCTGCTGTTTTTTATCAACATTATCATGTTGGTAGCAGCCGTTATTCCCCATCATCACCACCCTAACGGAATGATTTGCATGAAGCAGGACTTGCCCGTAGAGCAACAATGCCCCAAGCATCATCATCATCCGGGGAGCGACACCTGTTGCAACAGCGAGTGTCTGACACGCTTTCAGTCGTCCATCCCATCCATACACAGCTATAGCAGTCCGGATTATGTATTTATCGCTACGCTGTTCACCGATGTCATTATCGAACATTTACTACGCCCGCAGGAGAAACGGGTAAAGAACTATTACGTCTTCCGAGACTCTCTGCATGGTACGGATTTCTATCGTGCCACCTCGCTTCGCGCACCTCCCTACTCTGTTTTCGCTTAAAAACGCTCTTGCAAGTCAGTTGCAAAGGCGTTGTAGCTAATCTTTGCAAGTCAGTTGCAAGAACCTTGCCGTATTTTTGCAGTATGAATCTGCAACAACAAAAAGAAAACAAAAAACTTAAGTAGGAAATATCATTTATGAAGAAACTTATTTTTTTCGGAGTGCTGGGTTTATTTATCCTTGCCTCTTGTAATAGTACCGTCACACATACACACAACGAGCATGATCATGGGGCGGAAGGACATAATCATGCCACAGAAGATCACGACCACAGCGCCCACGGGGATGAATCCGGTGAAGGGCACAGTCACGAAACAGCAGACAGCCACCTCGAAACGGCCGAAGCGCATAGTGACGAGATCATCCTTCCGAAAGTGAAAGCCGAAGCAGCCGGAGTAAAGGCTAGTATCATCGAGCCCGCTCCTTTCCAACAGGTCATTAAAACCAGCGGACAAGTACTTGCTGCTCAGGGGGACGAATCGGTTGCCGTAGCTACCGTAGCCGGCGTTGTTTCTTTTCGTGGAAAAGTGACGGAAGGAATGAGCGTCGGCAGCGGCACACCGTTGGTCACCATTTCTTCAAACAATATAGCCGACGGTGACCCGGTGCAACGTGCCCGCATCGCCTACGAAGTGTCGAAGAAAGAGTACGAACGGATGAAAGCCCTTGTCAAAAACAAAATCGTATCCGACAAGGAATTTGCACAGGCGGAGCAGAATTACGAGAACGCCCGCATCAGCTACGAGGCCCTTTCGAAGAACCATTCGGCTATCGGACAAAATATCACAGCTCCCATCGCAGGCTATGTGAAAAGTATACTGGTGAAAGAGGGGGACTACGTGACCATCGGACAACCACTGGTTAGCGTGACGCAGAACCGCCGTCTGTTCCTCCGCGCCGAAGTGTCGGAAAAGTACTACCCGTACCTCCGCACAATCAGCTCCGCCAATTTCCAGACTCCTTATAATAATAAGGTATACGAACTGCAAGCGCTCAACGGCAAACTCCTGTCTTTCGGGAAAACTGCCGGAGACAATTCTTTCTACGTGCCTGTCACCTTCGAGTTCGATAACAAAGGTGAAGTGATTCCCGGCTCATTCGTAGAGGTTTTCCTGCTCTCGTCGCCAATGGAAAACGTAATTTCCCTTCCACGCACCGCATTGACGGAGGAACAAGGGATCTACTTTGTATATCTGCAACTGGATGAGGAAGGGTACAAGAAACAGGAAGTGACCGTAGGAGCCGACAACGGAAAAAATGTCCAGATCCTATCCGGCGTGAAAGCGGGCGACCGCGTTGTGACCGAAGGAGCGTACCAGGTAAGACTGGCCAGTGCAAGCAATGCCATCCCCGCACACAGCCACGAACACTGATTAAATGAAGAATGAATCTTCATCCTTAATTCCTCATTCATAATTCTTAATTTAAAAAGATGCTTAATAAAATCATACATTATTCCCTGCACAACCGGTTGCTGGTGCTCTGCGCCTCCATTCTTCTGCTCATTGCGGGGAGCTACACTGCCATGCACACGGAAGTAGACGTGTTTCCCGACCTCAACGCGCCTACGGTTGTCATCATGACCGAAGCCAATGGTATGGCCGCCGAAGAGGTTGAACAACTCGTGACTTTCCCTGTGGAAACCGCCGTAAACGGAGCTACCGGTGTACGCCGTGTCCGTTCTTCTTCCACCAATGGTTTTTCTGTTGTCTGGGTGGAATTCGACTGGGGAACAGATATTTATCTTGCCCGACAGATTGTGAGTGAAAAGCTCGCTGTAGTCAGTGAATCGCTTCCGGTCAACGTTGGAAAACCGACACTCGGCCCGCAATCTTCTATTCTGGGCGAAATGCTCATTGTCGGGCTGACGGCCGACTCTACCTCCATGCTCGACCTCCGTACGATTGCCGACTGGACTATCCGCCCGCGTCTGCTGTCTACCGGAGGAGTGGCGCAAGTAGCGGTGCTCGGAGGAGACATCAAAGAGTACCAGATTCAGCTTGATCCCGAGCGGATGCGCCACTACGGTGTTTCGATGGGTGAGGTGATGGCGGTGACGCAAGACATGAACCTGAACGCCAACGGCGGAGTACTTTACGAGTTCGGAAATGAATATATAGTGCGAGGCGTGCTTTCCACCACTCAGACGGAACAGCTCGGCAAGGCGGTGGTAAAGACGGTGAACAACTTTCCGGTCACTCTGGAAGATATAGCAGACGTGGCGATAGGCCCCAAAGCGCCGAAATTGGGTACGGCTTCGGAACGGGGAAAACCTGCCGTCCTGCTGACTGTGACCAAGCAGCCCGCCACCAGTACACTGGAACTGACGGACAAGCTGGAGGCTTCGCTAAAAGACCTTCAGAAGAACCTGCCACCGGATGTAAAAGTTTCTACGGACATTTTCCGCCAAAGCCGCTTCATCGAAAGTTCTATCGGCAACGTGAAGAAATCGCTCTTTGAAGGAGGTATCTTTGTCGTTATCGTTCTGTTCTTGTTTCTGGCAAATGTGCGCACTACGCTTATTTCGCTGGTGACACTGCCTCTCTCACTGCTCGTATCGATCTTGACACTGCATTATATGGGACTGACTATCAACACTATGAGTCTCGGAGGTATGGCAATCGCCATCGGTTCGCTGGTGGACGATGCCATCGTTGACGTGGAGAACGTATACAAGCGCTTGCGTGAAAACCGGCTGAAAGCGGAAGCGGAAAGATTGAGCACGCTCGAAGTGGTGTTCAACGCCTCGAAGGAGGTTCGTATGCCGATTTTGAACTCAACTTTAATTATCGTAGTCAGTTTCGTTCCCTTATTTTTCCTGAGTGGCATGGAAGGCCGAATGCTGGTCCCGCTGGGCATTGCTTTCATCGTGGCGTTATTCGCCTCGACGGTGGTAGCATTGACACTGACTCCGGTGCTCTGCTCTTATCTGTTGGGAAGCAACAAGACGAACAAGGAACTGAAAGAGTCTTTCGTAGCCCGCTGGATGAAAGGGATTTATGAAAAGGCACTGTCTTGGGTGCTGGCGCACAAACGGGTGACACTGGGTGGAACTATCGCTCTCTTCGTCGTGGCGCTCGGTGTGTTCTTCACGCTGGGACGTAGCTTCCTCCCTTCTTTCAACGAAGGTTCGTTCACAATCAATATCAGTTCTCTGCCGGGTATATCGCTGGAAGAGAGCAACAAAATGGGACAGCGCGCGGAAGAGTTGCTGTTGACCATTCCGGAGATACAAACCGTTGCCCGCAAAACGGGACGTGCCGAACTGGATGAGCACGCATTGGGTGTGAACGTGTCCGAAATTGAGGCTCCGTTTGAACTGGGCGACCGCTCGCGCAGCGAACTGGTGGCGGATGTACGTGAAAAGCTGGGCACAATTACAGGAGCAAACATTGAAATCGGACAGCCGATCAGCCACCGGATTGACGCCATGTTGTCCGGTACGAAAGCAAATATTGCCATCAAGCTATTCGGCGACGACCTGAACAAGATGTTTTCCATCGGCAATCAGATCAAAGAGGCGATCGGCGCAATTCCCGGCATTGCCGACCTGAATGTGGAACAGCAAATCGAACGTCCGCAGTTAAAAATACAGCCCAAACGCGAAATGCTGGCCAAGTTCGGAATCACACTGCCGGAGTTTTCCGAGTACGTGAATGTCGCTCTGGCGGGAAAAGTGATCTCGCAGGTGTACGAACAAGGCAAGAGTTTCGACCTGATTGTGAAGGTGAAGAACGACGCCCGTGACGAGATGGAGAAAATCCGCAACTTGATGGTGGACACGAACGACGGACGCAAAGTCCCCCTAAGCTATGTGGCGGAAGTGACATCGGCTATGGGGCCTAACACCATCAACCGTGAGAACGTGAAACGGAAAATCGTGATTTCCGCCAACGTTGCCGACCGCGACTTGCGCAGTGTGGTAAACGACATCCAGAAGCAGATCGACGCATCCGTGCAATTGCCCGAAGGCTACCACATCGAATACGGCGGGCAGTTTGAGAGCGAACAGGCGGCGAGCAGAACATTAGCGCTGACTTCATTTATCAGCATCGTTGTGATTTTTCTATTGCTTTATCATGAGTTCCGCAGCGTCAAGGAGTCGGGAGTTATCCTGCTGAATCTGCCGCTCGCGTTGATCGGTGGCGTTTTCGCATTGGTACTTACAACGGGGGAAGTTAGTATACCCGCTATCATCGGGTTCATCTCTCTGTTCGGAATTGCTACCCGTAACGGTATGCTGCTCATCAGCCATTACAATCATCTCCAGCAAGTGGAGGGGTTGAACGTGTACGACAGCGTGATGCAAGGCTCGCTCGACCGTCTGAACCCGATCCTGATGACGGCTTTGTCTTCTGCTCTGGCATTGATTCCGCTGGCTCTGGGAGGTGATCTTCCGGGCAACGAGATTCAGAGTCCGATGGCAAAAGTGATTTTGGGAGGCTTGTTAACCTCTACTTTCCTGAACGGATTCATCGTCCCGATTGTTTATCTGATGATGCACCGCAAGAAGGCTTCAGCAAGTCTGTAATTGCAATTTACAACCAATAAAGAAGATGAAAATGAAACAAATCATAACTATCGGCGCGGCACTTCTGCTCCTGACCGCAGGCAGTGCGCAAGCCCAGAACAGCATTGAGCAGGTTTTGAGAAATATCGAAACGAACAACAAGGAGTTGCAGGCTAACAAGCAGCTGATTCAGTCGCAAAAGCTGGAGGCTAGAACGGACAACAATCTGCCCGATCCCACGCTTTCCTATGCACACCTCTGGGGCTCGAAAGATAAAAGTGAAACAATCGGTGAGCTGGTGGTTTCGCAGAGCTTCGACTTCCCCAGCTTATATGCCACGCGCTACAAGCTGAACCGTCTGAAAATCGGAGCTTACGACAGCCAGGCGGATGTTTTTCGGCAGGAGAAGTTATTGCAGGCAAAGGAACTTTGCCTGGACA
>OWJH01000694.1_pt1 | contig 13171 bp, 10 predicted proteins | sample 1732621 | NCBI WGS metagenome assembly OWJH01 (sample SAMN05065735, study PRJEB22554) | human gut metagenome | biome: ENVO:2100002; feature: ENVO:00000062; material: ENVO:00002003 | host: Homo sapiens | place: USA
ATCTACACTTCTAGCTTCGTCGGCAGCGTCAGATGTGTATAAGAGACAGTAGTAATACAATCGCTATACCAAACTTAATGGCCTCGATTCCATTCATTCTTGAATCAAACTGTGTCGTACCAATCGGAAGAGTTCCTTTTCAGCGATTTTTCTCACACTTTGGAATTGTCGCTATTCCACTAATAAATTATCATCATAACCCTCTGAATATAAGCATCGTTTGGCATCATCGATTTCATGCCGACACTACAGAGCAATGGTTCAGAGCCATTGTCGTATCGGCCATTAAAGAAACATTGTCAATGTTTTAACAAAGATATTGACAATTAATTTCGTCTTATAAATTCAAATATGTAAAACTTCTTCTATGAGATTTGGCAACATCTATTCTTCGTTGTAGTTGAAAACCTCACCAAATTCTTACCCAAAAAAAGAACTGCAATATAGTTGATGATTCTGACTCTCACATCACGCACGGAGCCGCCGCATGCGACGCATCTTCGAGCAGCTTCCCTACTTTCTGCCGGCCGAACCCGCTCCTTTCGCACGGCTTTTCCTCACCGAAGGCATTCGCCGCGAGGTTGCCAAAGGCGAACTTCTCAAACGCGGCGGCGAATCCCAGCGTCTTTTCTTTTTGGAGTCGGGTCTTTGTGCTTATTACGCAGCGGAAGCGGAAAATCACCGTCCGACGATCCTCTCTGTTTTGCTCCCCGGCCGCGCGATGGGTGACCTTACAGCCAGCGTGGGCACACGCTGCAATGTATTCACGCGGGCGCTTGAAAAAAGCGTCGTGCGCGTCGTGCCGCCCGCGGTGCTCACCGCCGCACTGATGAAGGATCCGGCGCTCGCTCAGCTTGCAATCCGCTCCGTCATTGCCAAAGAGGAATCCATTCTGGAAGGCATGACGGCGAACTTCATTCGACCGCCGGCCGAACGGATTGTGATCTGTGCCAAAGCCCTCTGCCGAGCAGAAAATGTGTCGCCCAGCGGCGGCTGGCACAGACTGCCGCTCACGATTTCTGCCGAGCGCATCGGCGAGATTGTCAACCTCAACCGCGTGAGCGTTGCCCGACAGCTGTCCTCCTGGATGAAAGCAGATCTGGTTCGCCGAGACGGGCGAAAACTGCTTTTTTCCGACCGGCTCTTTGCCGCCGTTGACGACTGGATTGAGAATCCCGTGCCGAAATGCCCGCTGCCGGCCCAAACGTCAAACGGCTCCGAGGTCATGAGACCCAGAAGCCGTTTGAGCTTAGCCGAATGAAGATCGAATGGCTTCGATCTGCTAGCAGTGCCGTTACTTCAGCGTGCGGATGTATTCGGCCGCAGAATCCACTGCGATGCGCCCCGAATTAACGGCGAAGCCTACCGTCGAGCCCGCCATTAAAAGATCATACGAGTCGCCGTACATGCCGCCCACATCGTTTCCTGCCGCGTAAAGCCCCGGAATCGGGTCCTCTTCGGGCGTAACGACTTCAAAGCGTTCATTGGCCTTAATGCCGCCCAAGGTCCCTAGAGAGCTCGCCACGGACTTGATGGCATAGAAAGGACCGGTCTTCACTTCGCGCAGATATTTCGGATCCTTGGCAAATTCCGCATCGTGACGAACGTCACAGTAGCCGTTATATTCCGCCACTGTCATCTTGAGCTTATCGGCATTCATGCCGGTCGCTTTCGCAAGACCCTCGAGCGTATCTGCCTTAAACGCCCAGCCAGCCTGCACCGCCCCGTCCCAGTCCTTCTGGAAGTCGGAGAGCTTAGTGCCGACCGGCACCATTACGCCGACCCCGAGGTCAATGCCCTGATCCTTCTCCATATGATCAAGCGTCTTCTGGTCATAGACCACGAACATCGTTCCGCCGATGCGTTCCAGGGCGTTGCCGGCAAACGGCCATTCGAGCATGATTTCTTCGTTGCAGAACCGCTCGCCCTTAGGCGACAGCCAGAGATGCGGCTGCTTGGCGGTAGCGCTCACCTGATTGGTTGTGGATACGCCTCGGGGACCCGGACGATAAGAGGCCTGCACCTCCGTGCCTTCCTTCCCGCCGCCGACGGCCCAGGCCATCTGGATGCCGTCGCCGGTCTTGCCCGTCTGCGCGAGGCCGTCCGCATCGGCAAAGTGGAGATATTTCTCACGCATGGTCTTGTTGTCAAAGAAGCCGCCCGTCGCAATGATGGTCGCCTTGGAACGGATGGTGATCTTGTCGCCCGCTTTATTCGTCGCTTCAACGCCGACCACGCGGCCGTTTTCGGTAATGAGCTTTTGTCCCCAAGTGTTCGTCAAAAGCGTCTGCCCGGCTTTCTTATACTTGTCGATAAAGAGGTTGATCCAGCCCGCACCGCGGCCCTCATAAATGTGCCAGGTGTACAGACCGTTGGGGTAGTTGGAAAAGAGCTTATCGAACTTCACGCCGTTCTTGATCATCCAGTCAATGGTGTCGGCGGAGCGGTCAACGAAGGCCCGGACCATGCGCGCATTGCCGCGCCAGTGACCGTAATTCATGATTTTCATGAATGCTTCGTCTTTGGTGAGACCGTAGTTCCAGCTGCGCTGCATAGCGCTCTCAACGGCAAAGATGCCTTCGGAATATTTGCCGGTGCCGCCCGGAAGACCAGACTTTTCAAGCGTGATGACCTTCATGCCCTTTTCGGCGGCTGCCCAGGCAGCTGCGGTGCCGGACGCACCCGCGCCGATCACGCAGAGGTCGGCTTCATAAGCCGCATCCGCAGAAAATGCAGGATTCATCATCATGACTGCTGCCGCGGCAGCCGCCGTCATCGCGAATTCTTTCATTCTTGCTCTCCTTTGAATCAGCGGGCGTCCCTAGAGACGCGGGCTCTTTTTCAAGGGAAGAGTGTTGATCAGCAAGACAAATTTCGTCTGTAGCACAAACTACAAAATGAGCTTAGGAAAAACGCGCAGACCGCAAACGGATACACGCATCCTTCACCGTCTGCGCCGAAAATGAGCATATGCAGGCTCCCTACTGCCTGGGGCCATTCAAAAGGAGAATGACATGCCGAAGAACCTCTCTCGGCGCAAGTGGCTTAAAACCGCGGCGCTCACCACAACACTCTTTGCCGGCGCATCTTCCGCATCTGCCAAAGCTTTGGATCCGATGCCCGAAAAGTGGGATGAAACCTTCGATGTTGTCGTCATCGGTTCCGGGTTTGCCGGTCTTGCCGCCGCTATTGAAGCTCGGCTGGCCGGCGCTTCGGTCTGCGTATTGGAGAAGATGCGCGTCATCGGGGGCAATTCCATCATCAACGGCGGCATCATGGGCGTTCCGGGAACACCCATGCAGAAAAAAGAAGGCCTCGAAGACTCGCCGGAACTCATGGCCAAAGACATGATGACCGAAGGGGGCGGACTCAACCAGCCCGAAAAAGTGAGGCACCTCTGCGAAGAGGCGCTCCCAATCTGGGAGTGGACCATCCAAACGCTCGGCGTTGAATGGGTCGAGGAGCGCGTGGCGCAGGAAGGCGGCCATTCCGTGCCGCGCTGCGCCATTGTTAAAAACGGCTCCGGTTCGGGCATTGTCCTCAAGGAAGCTGCCAAGCTTGAAGCGCTTGGGGTCAAACCGCGCACCCGCACTTATTTGGAGCGCATCATTCGAGATGCCGACGGCCGAGTGAAAGGCGTTCAAGTTCGTGAGGGCTACAGCTTCCCGAAGGCCGATTCGGGGAAGGTGAAGTTCATCGCCGCCCGCAGAGCCGTTGTGCTCTGCCACGGCGGCTTCGGAGCTGATATCAAATACCGCTCCATTCAGGATCCGAAGCTCACGGAGAAACTCGGCACCACTTGCCAGCCGGGCGCTACCTCTGAAGCCTGGCGCGAGGCTGCCCGCATCGGCTGCCAATTGATTCAAACGGACTGGATCCAGTGTGCGCCTTGGACCTCGCCCGTCGAAAAAGGGATGGGCATTGCGCTTTTCTTTGCTCAGGGCGCTGCGGCCATGTTCGGCGTGTGGGTGCAGGATAAGACCGGAGAACGTTTCGTGGATGAACTTGCCAACCGAAAAGTTCGAGCCGACGCCATCATGACGCTCCTCAATGAAGGTATTCACTGCTACGCGGTAGCGGATGCCAAAGGCGTCGAACCGATGGGCATTTCTCGCCCCGGCCTGCTGCAGAAAATGCTCGAACGAGGCTGCGTGAAGCAGTATGAAACGCTCGAAGCGCTCGCCGCCGGTGAAAAGATCAATATTGCGGGTCTTCGAAAGAGTGTCGAGGAATGGAACAGCGCCGTTAAGAGCGGCACAGATGCGCATTTCAAACGCTATGTCAATAAGAAGGCCCAGCCAATGGGAACCGGACCTTGGTACGTTTCCACAATGGTGCCTAAGGTTCATCACTGCATGGGCGGGATCTATACGGATATGCAGGCGCGGGCGCTCGATATCTCGACCGATGAACCGATCCCTGGTCTTTTTGCCGCCGGCGAAGCGACGGGCGGCGTGCACGGTGCTGTTCGCCTCGGCTCCTGCGCCGTCACAGACTGCTTGGTCTACGGCCGCATTGCGGGCCGCACAGCTGCTCAAAATGAAAGCTGGATGTGAATAAACAGAGTTCTGCCAACGGCTGAATCGAGTTTGGCCTAAGGGCTTTGAAGGCGGTTCGCGCACGGCACGCGGCCGCCTTTGCCGTCAGCGTTCGTCAATCTTAGCAAGCTCCGTTGCAGCGCCCATCTCCATGGAGAAGAAAGCATGCCCGGATTCGTGGAGGAGCGTCGAGCGGTCGGCGTTCTTCCAGCGGGCGATCAGCCGTTTTCGGGGAAGAAATCGCCCTTGGAGCCTTGAGAAAGCTTTCCTTTGTGCTTACTCAAGTCTTTTTTTCCAGTCGGGCGTGCTATCTTTTGCTGCGGCAGGTTGAGGGGTCGATGGGTCGCGCCCTCTCGCAAGCGCAGGGGCGGCGATTGAGCTCTGTGGCCTGCCTTTACTCAACGGCTCCCGATCAAACGCGGTAACAACCCACAAGCCAGAGACGGGTTTCGGCCCTTCGTGAAATTCCTCGTCATTGCAAGACGGTATTTCTTATTGGTGAGAACAACTCGGCCAGCATCTTTTCTTCCATTCTCACCGACCGTCGGCTCAAGCTCCCTCACGTTGGGCCCGTCAAAAAAGGCTTGAATCTTGTCTGCCGCACCCGGGTGCTTGGCGTCAATGTGCGCCAAGCCGTATCCATGCCTGTAGTTGTTATTGGGATCTCCCGCTTTTCCGTACATGATCCCGATATCGCCAAATTCCTTATGGTGGAACAGCGCAGGAACTGCACCTGTTTTCACCTGCCTCAAACGGGCCAAGCCTTCACTTGGCTTCCCGTTGTACTCCGGCATCATGGGGGCCAAACCGTCCGGCGACTCCATAGCCGCTTCGGCTTGTTGAAAACTACTGGCAAACGCCTCTAGCGACTCACCCCGGATCTGGATCTCCCCCGCCTCACTGCGAGTGATGTCTGGTTCCCCAAGGATGCGCGGACCGAACTGCGTCCATATCTGCTTCGGGCTCATGCCGGTCCGTCGAGCCATGGCTGCCGCTGCGGCTTGATAGATCGCTTGAAGCCCAGACGCTTCTTCCTTTGTGATGCTGGAATCTCGCAGCTCCTTGCTGACGATTCGGTCAACCTCCGCCAACTCGGGGCGGAACGTCGAAAGAGCCCCTTGCTTGACTGAAAAAAGCTGAATCGAGTTCGGCCTAAGGGCTTTGATGCGGCCCGCGCATTGAGCGCTGCCGCCTTTGAGGTCAACGTTCGCCGAGGCACTTGCAGTCGGCGACGGGTCAGCCGCGGGCGGCGAATGCTTCAATCGGTCAGGGAGCGACGCATCCCTCGGTAGGCTTAGAGCAATGAATAAGCGCGCAGCTCAGGTTTCGAGCGTTGCACCGCACTCTAAGTCCAAATACTGCAGACACCGTCTGCCGCTTCAAATTCCGCTCCCGAGGAATCCCTTATGCAGCTCACAATCCCTCATGCCGTTGTCCTCATCTCCCGCCCCGTCCCGCAGGCCGAACCGGCCACTGAAATAAACGCACAGACGCTTGCGTCCGAGTTCTTTGGCGACATCCAAAGGAAAATCATGAAGCTTGAGGGCGACCTCGGTCTTCGCCTTTTAAAAATCCTCGACTTTAAAGGCGAGGATGCCATTCACAAACGTTTTCGCTTTGCCGCTGCTTCAAGCGAAAACCCCGGTCTGCGCCGTCGGGCGGCCTTTGCCGGCTCCCTCACGCCCGCGATTTGGGCGAGTCTTGCTCAAGATATTGACTACCGCACTCGTTTTGCTGTTCTTCACGATCCCCGTGCCGTGAACGTTCTTTCAATCCGGTCGCTCGCCGCAGCTGTCAAAGGCGATATCACTGCTGCGCAGATGCTGCTGAAAAGTCTTGCGGCCAACGGCTGCGAGCCTCAGCATATGGAAAAGCTCATGACTGAAGTGGATCTCTCGGGCAACAAGATCTTTCGTCTCCAGCTCAAGCGCCTCCTCTCTAAAAGTCCCTGGGGCAGCAGCTCCTTTACGCTCGACGATGACGTTGAGCGTGATCTTGCGCTCGAAGCGGCCTTTGCTCAAGCATCCAACGCCTTGACAGCAGGCAAAGACACCCGTCCGTTCAAAACCAAGGGCGATACGTCAAACCAGACAAACGAGACAAAGGAAAGGCTGCTCTCGCCGATTGCGTTCGGTCTCATTGACCGCATGGCATTTCTGACGAGCTTCTTCCAAAACGGAGAGCTCACTGAGTTTCTCCGGAAACTGCTCCTCGACGCAGCCGTACTGCCGCTTACCTGCTCCGAAATCGCCGCACTGATACGAGTACTGCCTAAGGACACTCATTTTGATCCGATACTCAACAGCGCTGCCGAGCTTCAGGATCCGGAAATCAACATTGCGCTCTCTGAGCGTCCCCGCCTGCCCAGACTTGCGCTGAAGTATCTGCGCGACGACTGGAGCTATGCCGTGCGGCGCAACCGGCTGGCCAATCCGCAAATGCTTAAGAATGTGGAGCCCATTGACATTAAAAGACAGCTCGATCAAGACCCCACGCTCATCGATGATGCAGTCGAATTCGAGATTGAAGCCGTCGTGTCTGCCGCTCCTCACCTAGTCTCCAGATCCTTTTTCTAGCGGGATACGGGAAAAAAACGAAGCCAATTCCGAATGCATGCTGTGCGCCTGCCCATCCCGAGAAACTGCAGGATTTCAAGGCTTCACGGCACCGAGCAATATGCAATAACCGTTTGCTCACATTTGCGCCTCAGCGCATCGGCTATACTTGCCCGCTATTGCAAAATCGGGTGCGGCCGGCATGCCGCCGCGCCCGGCACCTGCTCCCCGCCTTCGCCGATGTCCGCTGCCCGAAAGTGCGCAGACCCTTCACGGCCCAAACGGCCGTGAAATCCTGATAGCCGTGAAGTCCGGGAGCATGAACCCAACTACATCCGGGAGCTGCACCTTCAGGAGCAATGCGGTGCGCCTCCCTTCGAGGAAAGAACGGACGATGGCCCAATTCAACACGGTGCAGGAAGCTCTAGAAGATCTCAAGAACGGCAAGATCATTCTCGTCACCGACGACCCGGATCGCGAGAACGAAGGCGACTTCGTCTGCGCGGCGGAATTCGCCACCCCTGAAAACGTTAACTTCATGGCTACGCACGGCAAAGGGCTCATCTGCATGCCCATGTCGGCTGAATATGCCAAGAAGCTCGACCTGCACCAGATGGTCGAGAACAATACAGACAATCATTCGACTGCGTTCACGGTCTCCATTGACCATATCGACACGACGACCGGGATTTCTGCCTACGAGCGCTCGGTAACCGCGATGAAGTGCACGGCCGATGACGCTCGTCCCGAAGACTTCCGTCGTCCCGGCCACATGTTCCCGCTGCTCGCGAAGAAAAACGGCGTGCTTGAGCGCAACGGCCACACCGAAGCAACGGTGGATCTCTGCCGACTTGCCGGCCTCAAGGAAGTGGGACTGTGCTGCGAAATCATGCGCGACGACGGCACGATGATGCGCACGCCCGAATTGATTGAGCTTGCTAAAGAGTACAACCTGAAGTTCATTACCATCAAGGATCTTCAGGCCTACCGCAAAATCTACGAGAAGCTCGTCGACCGCGTGGCCGTCGTGAAGATGCCGACGAAGTACGGTGAATTCCGCGCCTACGGCTACGTGAACCGCTTGAACGGCGAGCACCACGTTGCGCTCGTCAAGGGCGAGATCGGCGACGGCAAGGATCTTCTCGTCCGCGTGCATTCCGAATGCTTGACGGGCGACTGCTTTGGGTCGCTGCGCTGCGACTGCGGTCAGCAGTTCGCCGCCGCAATGACGCAGATTGAGAAGGAAGGCCGCGGCATCCTGCTCTATATGCGCCAGGAAGGCCGCGGCATCGGTCTCATCAATAAGCTGCGCGCCTACGAGCTGCAGGAAAAAGGGCTCGACACACTCGAAGCGAACCTTGCGCTCGGCTTTAAGGGCGACGAACGAGAGTACTTTACCGGCGCGCAGATTCTGCGTGACTTGGGCGTCAAGAGCATGCGTCTCCTCACGAACAATCCCGACAAGGTCTATCAGCTCGAAGAATTCGGCATCGTTATTACTGAGCGCGTGCCCATCCAGATGGATGCCACTGCCTACGACCTCTTCTATCTGAAGACCAAGGCCGACCGCATGGGGCACCTCTTCAAGTATTGATGCCCCCGAACGTTCTCTCTGCGGTCTGCGCCGGAGAGAGCGTTTCGTTTCGATGAGAGCCCAAAGCTGCCGCAGCTTCGGGCTCTTTTGTTTTTTTCAGAGAGATCTTGAAATCGTCTCGCTTTGTTTTGCCGCAGAGCAAAATTCGCTTGACCATTGCGCCAGCGGCATACGACAGCGCCCTTAAGGTCGTATGATCAATATCGTATTTCTAAATGGATACGCACTCACCCTCGGAGCTATTTCAATGAGCACCTTCAGCATCATGGGGCCGCACAATACGGATCTGCCGGATCCCTTTGATATTTTCCCAATTGACGATACGGCCGTCTGTTTTATCAAGAATGTTGTTACCTCGCCCAACGTTGAAGTGGGCGAATACACCTATTACGAAGACGACGAGAATCCCACGGAGTTTGACCGCAAAAACGTTCTCTACAACCATCCGGAATTCGGCGACAAGCTCATCATCGGCAGGTTCTGCGCGATCGGTGCGAACACCAAGTTCATCATGGGCGCAGCGAATCACAGCGTATCGACGGTGTCGACCTATCCCTTTAGTCTCTTTGGCGGCAAATGGGCAAAAGCGGCCCGGTCCGCTTACGACCTGACGCCGCATAAAGGCAACACCATCATCGGCAACGACGTCTGGATCGGCCGCCGCTCAGTCATCATGCCGGGCGTAAAGATCGGCGACGGCGCCATCATTGCCGCTTCTGCGGTGGTGACCAAAGACGTTCCGCCCTACACGGTCGTAGGGGGCAACCCGGCTGAATTTATCCGCCGCCGCTTCAACGACCGCCTGACGGCCATGCTCCTTGAGCTCAAATGGTGGGATTTCAAGCCCGAAGATCTCATCAAGGTGCTTCCGGTTCTTACAGATCCTGATCTGGAAAAAGTAGAACGGGAAGTTGAGGCGCTCCTCAAGAGCCGCCGCTGATTTTCGGACCGCTCTCAAAGACCGGCGCTTCGCATACCCCTCGATGCGCCGGTCAGCATTTATAAGGAGACCGACAACCAGTCGATAACGGCATCAATTGTTCGTCGCTTGCGCCCGATTGACCCAAATACGCCTTTTCTCCCATTTTCCGTATTTTGGCCGCAGGTTTTTGCTGTTAACTTGTAAAACATCGAACGATAGAGGCGCGGACGCGAGGAGCCTCGGGCGAGCCGGCAGGCCGGCAGCGACCCCGAGGGGAGGCAGATCCGCCGAATTCGCCGGCATCCTCAGCCTGGGGGCGCGGCGGATGGCCTTGCGGGGGATACCCGCTGGACTGTCTGCCTGCAACATTGACGAAAGTGATTGGTTTTCGTGAATTTGTGAGCAGTTGCGCTATCTTGACCGGTCAAAGCAGCGTGCACTCTGCCGGCACGTTGTTTTTTGCGCCAGCAAAGATAACGCTCTTTGCTGGCGCTTCTTTTATGAATTTGAGGCTGTCGGCGAGGAGCGCTGAACGTGCAGCAGGACAGGTTGCCTGCTCTTGAGATCGATACTGCGATTTTTCAATCCGTTTCAAGCGTCCGCGGATCTCAGGAGTGACCGCACCGCTTCGCCCCTACAATTCCACCCTGCAACCCCAACTACGCACGGTATTCAGCATGTCTCATCCGACAATTCGCGGCTCACTGGTCGCACTTATCACACCTTTCAATGAAGACGGTTCCGTTAATTTCGACAAGCTCGGCGAACTCATTGACTTTCATCTGGCCAACAGCACTGATGCGCTGGTCATCCTCGGCACAACCGGCGAATCTTCAACGATGTCTCACGAAGAAGACAACGCTGTCTGCGAATATACCGTCAAGCGCGTTGCGGGCCGCATTCCCGTTATTGCCGGATCGGGCTCCAACTCTACGCAGACGATGCTCGAAAAGTCGCTCTCCTATGAACGTCTGGGCGCTGACGGTCTGCTCCTCATTACCCCCTATTACAACAAGACCAACGAAGAAGGGATGTACCTTCACTTCAAGACCGTTGCCGACGCCGTGAAGATTCCCTGCATTCTTTACAACGTGCCCGGCCGCACGGGCTGCTCCATATCAGTGGCGAATGTCGCACGCCTCTCGCAGCACCCCAACATTGTGGGCATCAAGGAAGCGAGCGGCAATATGTCTTATGCGGCCAAGGTCGCAAAGTACCTCTCGGACGATTTCGCCATGTATTCGGGCAACGACGACATGATTGTGCCGCTCCTTTCCATCGGTGCCTCGGGCGTCATTTCGGTGCTGGCCAACATTGCTCCGAAGGAGACGCATCAGATGGTTTTCGATTATCTTGAGGGACGCACGGACGACGCACGACGCGCACAGATTGAACTTCTCGATGTGATCAACGATCTCTTCATTGAAGTGAATCCGGTTCCTGTCAAGGAAGCTATGAATCTCCTCGGCATGGATGTCGGCGGCTACCGTCTCCCCCTCACGCAAATGACTCAAGCCCACCGCGAAACGCTGCGTTCGTCGCTCGCTGCCGCGGGCTTTCTGAAGTAAGGAACTCTTCGCTATGAGAATCGCTCTCATCGGTATGGGGCGCATGGGCCGCATGATCCGAGACTGCGCCGCAGACCGCGGCATCGAAGTTGCGGCCGAATTCAATACCGCAACGATCGCTCAGCTCGCCCAGTGCGACCGTATGGATGCCGTCATTGATTTTTCCGCTCCGGCGTCGCTGCCGGCACTGGCGGCCTATGTGCAGCGCACCGGAACGCCCCTCGTTTCCGGCACCACCGGCTATAGCGACGAAGAGGCTGCCCGCGTCAATGCGCTGGGCGACTACGCGCCCGTAGCGGTGAGCGCCAACTTCTCCATCGGCGTTGCGGTCTTAAAGCACCTTGCCGCAGAGGCTGCCGCCCTGCTGCCGGACTTCGACATTGAGATCATCGAAACCCACCATCGCATGAAAAAGGATGCGCCAAGCGGCACGGCGAAGCTCCTTCTTTCAGCCGTCAACCCCGAGGGCACCCATCCGACGGTCTTCGGCCGCGAAGGATTCGCACCCCGCACAGCCGGTGAAATCGGCGTACACGCTGTCCGCGGCGGCACCGTAGCGGGCGTGCATACCGTGTCCTTCTTCGGCGACGAAGAAGAGCTCTCACTCACCCACCGCGCGGAATCCCGCCGGATCTTTGCAATTGGCGCGCTTAAAACCGCCGAAAAGCTCAAGGACGCCCCCGTGGGTCTGCACACCCTTGACGAACTGCTTTTCGCTCGCCGCTGAGTGCTGCACTTCAACTTTCTAACACTGGGGATTGAATCACCATGATGAACGCACAGGAAATCATTCACTACATCGCCACGGCTGAAAAAAAGACGCCCGTGAAGATCACGCTTCGCGAGAAAGCCGGCGAAGCCCCGATCAGCTTCGGTTCGGCAAAGGTCTTCGGCGTCGGCGACAAAGTGATTTTCGGCGACTGGAAGGAACTCGGTCCGATTCTTGAAGCCAACCGCGGCAAGATCGACGATATGGTCATCGAAAACGACTGCCGCAACTCTGCCATTCCGCTTCTTGACCTCAAAGGCATCAACGCCCGCATTGAACCCGGTGCGGTCATTCGCGATCAGGTGACGATCGGCGACGGCGCAGTGGTCATGATGGGCGCCATTATCAATATCGGCGCCGTGATCGGCGAAGGCACCATGATTGATATGGGCGTTGTGATGGGCGGCCGCGCCACTGTCGGACGCCGCTGCCACATTGGGGCAGGCACGGTGCTCGCCGGCGTCGTTGAACCCGCTTCCGCGCAGCCCGTCATCATCGATGACGATGTCTTTATCGGCGCCAATGCCGTCGTGATTGAAGGCATCCATGTGGGCGAAGGCGCCGTCGTTGCCGCAGGCAGCGTCGTCATTGAAGATGTTCCGGCCGGTGCCGTTGTGGCAGGCGTGCCTGCGCGCATCATTAAGGCGCATAAGGACGCCGGCACGTCCACCAAGACGGCCTTGGAAAGTGCTTTGCGTCAGCTCTGATCCGTCAGAGCAGTGAGGATGTACACCATTCCTTGCTGTCATCAGTAAAACAGCCGCATGTGAACTTTTCTCGATGCGGCTGTTGCTTTTTTTATATTTTGATTTTTTGGCATCACTTCAATTATTAATGTTTTCAAAAAGAAAACATACTATCCAGCATCGACGATGATCGCTCAAATTAGGGACTCCATTCACAGAACGGGCGATTTCATCTACTATATTTACAAATTACAGAAGTAAACTTACCCTTTCATCGAATTGTCGGTAAAGAAACATAATAAGGGCCGCAGTACATGCTAACCCCCCCCCCCGTCAATCTCACCTGACATCGCAGCTCTTTCAGCCGCCTATCATATTTCAGCGGCCGGCTATGTTGATTTAGGAGCCGTTAACCGCCGCGCAGTTCTTTTGCGCACGACGCCTTTCTTTCAAACACTTTCCAATGGGGAAGTCGGCAGAAGCCGTTTGGCGGCAGGCTCCCAACTGAACCCGCCTCTCGTCCTGTCTCTTATACACAT
>OWJH01000698.1_pt1 | contig 13112 bp, 12 predicted proteins | sample 1732621 | NCBI WGS metagenome assembly OWJH01 (sample SAMN05065735, study PRJEB22554) | human gut metagenome | biome: ENVO:2100002; feature: ENVO:00000062; material: ENVO:00002003 | host: Homo sapiens | place: USA
GCTCGGAGATGTGTATAAGAGACAGATACCAAGGAGTGCGGCTCTGCCACTGCCGTCAACAAAACGCTGCAGACCGTGGCCTGCGATGCCTTCCTTGAGATGCAGAAAGCCGCTGCCGCCGACGGCGTGACCGTCTGGATGCAGAGCGGCTACCGCAGCGTCAAGTACCAGACCAGCCTCTACGAGCGGAAGACCAAATACTACCTCGACAAGGGCTACGACAACGCCACCGCCAAGGAAAAGGCCGCTGCCGTTGTCAACCCTCCGGGATACTCCGAGCACAACTGCGGCCTCGCCGCCGACCTGAACAGCCCGGAGCATACCGGTCTGGACGAGGGCTTCGAGAAGACCGCCGCCTTCCGCTGGCTCTGTGAGCACGCGGGCGACTACGGCTTCATCCTCCGCTACCCCAAGGACGCCGAGGACAAGACGGAGATCATCTACGAGCCCTGGCACTGGCGGTATGTGGGCGTGGAGAACGCCGCTAAGATCAACGCCAGCGGCCTGTGCTTTGAGGAGTATATTGAGACTCTGCAGAGCATCGCCGCCGAGGGCTGAATCCACTGGTGAAGAAAAGGTTAAAATTTCACGCTTCGTTTGCAATTCTGCCGTCGATATGGTAGACTATCTTGGGGTTTTGGGCCGACAGTTTTTGGGGCGGCCAGGCCTCAGAATTTTAACGACAAAAGAGGGAAATCTTTTATGAATATTCGTCTGAAACTCGTCCTTTCTGCTGCTGCGCTGGCTGCGGGCTGTGTCCTGCTGGCAGGCTGCGGCGGCTCTGCTTCCTCTTCGGCCTCCTCCGCAGCCTCCTCCGGGGCTGCCAGCCAGAGCGCCTCTGAGCCTGCTGCTTCCGTTTCCGCTGAGGAGAACGGCGCTTCCGACGCCGTGGCTTCTGCCGTGGACGCCCTGCTAGAGGCTGACCCCATCTCCAACCAGTTTGAGATAACGGCCATGAACATCGAGTACGACTTTGGCCTGAAAGCCGACGATGTGACCAGCTACAAGGGCCTCAAGAGCAACGACAACGGCGACGCCGGTCTGGTGCTGGCCATCCAGCCCGCCGCTGGCAAGGCACAGGACGTCATGGACACCCTCAAGACCTACCAGCAGGACCAGGTGGCTTTCTACGGCAACTATGCTGAGTTTGCACAGGCACAGTCCAACGTGGAGAACGCCATCATCGACGGCGGCGACGACCTCGTGGTGATGGTCATTGCCTCCAACGACTGCTCTTCCGATTTGACCAGCGCCGTGAAGGACGTTCTGGGCAAATAAACAGACTCTCTCGGGCCGGTGCCGTGGCGGCATCGGCCTTTTTCGGCTTTATCACAATGTTAAAAGGAGGCTGACGCCGTGGTCTTCAGCACCATCATCTTTCTGCTGCGCTTTCTGCCCATCACACTGGCGCTGTACTATCTCGCGCCCCCGAAACTCAAAAATACCGTTCTGTTCCTGTGCAGCCTCGTGTTCTACTGCTGGGGCGAGGTGCGTTTTTTCCCGGTCATGCTGGCGCTCATCCTCATCAACTACCTCTGCGGCCTGGGGCTTGAGCGCTTCGAGCAGAACAAGACCGCCCGTCTCATCCTGCTGCTCATCGCGCTGGCGGGCAGTCTCGGGATGCTCTTCTACTTCAAGTATGCAAATTTCGTGCTCAGCAGCATCAATGCCATCTTCGGCACCGGTTTTGCGCCCATTCAGGGCATCAGCGTACTGCCGCTGGGCATCAGCTTCTACACCTTCCAGACACTTTCCTACACCATCGACGTCTACCGCCGGGATGTGGAAACGGAGCATAACATCATTGATTTCGGTGCTTACGTCGTCATGTTCCCCCAGCTCATCGCCGGCCCCATCGTCAAGTACCGGGACGTCTCCGACCGTCTCCATGTCTACAAAGGCCGCTATGAGCTCAAGCAGATCGAGGACGGCATGACCCTGTTCACCTTCGGCCTGGCAAAGAAAGTCCTGCTGGCCGACGCCATCGGTGCGCTCTGGACAGACATCATCGGCGTAGCGGACAGGCCCTCCGTCTCCTTCGTGGGCCTCGCCAACGCTTCCACCCCGCTGGTCTGGCTGGGCGTCATCGCCTACTCGCTCCAGCTCTATTTCGACTTTTCCGGCTACTCCCTGATGGGCATCGGCATGGGCAAGATGCTGGGCTTCGACTTCCCCCAGAACTTCAACTACCCCTATATCTCCGGGTCCATCACCGAGTTCTGGCGGCGCTGGCACATGACGCTGTCCGGCTGGTTCCGGGAGTATGTGTATATCCCCCTCGGCGGCAACCGCAAGGGCCTCAAGCGACAGATCTTCAACCTGTTCGTCGTCGAACTGCTCACCGGCATCTGGCACGGCGCGAACTGGAACTTCATCTGCTGGGGCCTGTACTATTTCGTGCTGCTGGCTCTGGAAAAGCTCTTCCTCCTGCCCTACCTCAAAAAGGGCAGGGTCTGGCCCCATATCTACACCCTCTTCCTCGTGGTCGTAGGCTGGGCCATGTTCGTGGGCAACGACGCAGGCGTGGAGTTCGGCCTGCTGTTCCGCAAGCTTTTCATCCCTTCCGGCGGCGTGATGCCCCTTTACTTCCTGCGCAACTACGGCGTACTGCTGGCGGTCTCCGTCGTCTGCTGCACCCCGCTCATCGAAAAGCTGTGGAAGCTGCTTTCCCGCAATGCCATCACCAAGGCGCTGACCATTCTGGTGCTGCTGACGGTCTCGATGGCTTACGTCGTGGGCAGCACCAACAGCCCGTTCCTGTATTTCAACTTTTAAGAGGAGGCGTGAACGATGGACAAACATTCAAAGCGCTCCGCTTCGATTTTCCGCTATCCGGTCCTTATCGCATTCACCCTGTTTTTTGCCGGACTGTTCGTGCTGGACCTTGTCACGCCGGACCGGGCCTACAGTGAACTGGAAAACACCACCCTCTCCCAGCGGCCCAGCCTGTCCAGCGTCTCGGCTGATGGGCTGAACAAGTTCTTCACGGCCTACACGAAATACGTCAAAGACCAGGTGGCGGGCCGTGACAACTGGGTCGCCCTGCAGAGCACCGTGGAAACGAAGGTGATGCAGAAGGAGCAGAGCGGCGGCATCCTGCTGGGCAAACAGCAGATGATGTTCCCCCGCACCTACGGCCTCGTTTCCAGCGAGACGCGCACCCTGCCCAAGAACACCGCCGCGCTGGAAGCGCTCTGTCAGCGATACCCGGGCAAGGTCAACGTGATGCTGGTGCCTGCGGCGTCCGCCATCTACCCGGAAAACGTCCCTGCGGGCGCTCCGCTGCTGGACGAGGACCGTTATCTCGACTCGCTTTCCGATGCCGTACAGGCCGCCGGAGGCCGCTTTGTGGACGTGCGGCAGACCCTCACCGACCACAAAGACGAATATATCTACTACCGCACCGACCACCACTGGACGAGCACCGGCGCTTACTACGCCTACAAGCTGCTCTGCGACACCCTGGGCCTTACGCCCTTTGATCCCTCGGCCCACACCGTGCTGACGGCAGACGGCTTCTACGGCACCCACTACTCCAAGGCGCGGACGCCGGACGCAGAACCCGACACCATCACGTATTATGACCTGCCGAACGAACTGACCATCTACTCGGTCAGCGGCCCCGGCCAGCCCGCCGACGGCGAGACGACCGGCCTTTACGACACGGCCAAGCTGGACGTTTACGACAAGTATGCCATGTTCCTCCACGGCAACAACGGCCTGAGCCGCATCAAGGGCGACGGCACCGGGCGGATTCTCGTCATCAAGGACAGCTACGCCAACTGCTTCGTGCCTTACCTGACGGCCAACTACGCCGACATCGACGTGGTGGATTTCCGCAATTATAACTACGGGCTGGACAAGCTCATCGCGGACAACGATTACGACCAGCTCCTCGTGCTCTACAGTTTCGACAGCTTCAAAAGCGACCCCTACCTCTACCGGGCCGGCGTTGCGGGCTGATACTGGGAATTATTGCAGTATTTTTCCACAAACTTCCGAGGTGTTTTTCATGCATTTTCCCGGGTTTTTGTGGTTTCTGTCCAAAACCCTTGCACAAAATCCAGCATTGTAGTAGAATGATGCTGTCAGAGAAGTTAGCTCTGCAAGAGGGATCTTTGCAGTGCGGTGCGCCGCCTGCTGATATGAAGGAGTGATTCTTTATGAAGAAATATATGGAGTTGCCTGCTGATTACGCAGTGCTTTCTGACGATGAGATGACCTACACCACCGGCGGCAGCGCTGTTGGCGGCGTCGTCACCATCGTGGGCGTGGCCGTTCTGGCATCCAGCTATGTCTGGGGCATCTCGCAGGCCAGAGACTGGCTGAGCGTTGACAGCAACCGCAGGGGCAATCCTCTCACCGTTATGGGCCGTGCAATGGACGCCATCAGCGACGATATGTCCAAATCGCCTTCCAACTTCCTGCGTGACGTTGTTTCCACCGGTACGGTGGTGGCTCTCGCTCCCCTGAGCGCGCTGCTGCTCATCCTGTAAGTTTCCCCTGCGGCTTTTCGGGAGCTTCTATCTTTCGTCAAACCGGCGCACACCGCGCTGTTTTGGGATATTGTTCGTAAAGGAGTGCTACTATGGAAAACATCATGATGCTGCCCGCTTCCTACTGCGTGATGAACGAAGAGGAAATGACCTATACCACCGGTGGTGCCAGTGCTATTCAGGCTATCGCTGCATGGGTCTTCCCTCCTTATGCATGGCTTGCGGGCGTCACGGCTATCCGTGATTACCGCAAGAAGAACCCTAATACTTGGACTCAGGACGGTCTGGACTATTTCGCAAATGATATGGGGAAGAGTGTATCTAATTTCCTCTATGACCTTGCGTGTGCCAGTTGGGTTCTGGGTACCTCCGCTACCGGAATTGGCCTTGTGATCAACGCAGCTATTGTCCTGCTTTAATAAATCAGGAGACTCCAAAGAACAACAAAGGCGGCGGCTCTTCCCGTAAGGGAAGGGCCGCCGCCCTCTTTTTATTTTAGTGCTGCGGCTGGACACGGGGGACGAATTCCAGCTTCAGCTCCATGCCCATCCCTTCTGCCAGACGCTTGAGCGTCCGCAGCGAGGGATTGGCGGTTCCATTTTCCAACCGGCTGATATTGGCCTGATTGATCCCCGTGACCTGTGCCAGCTGCTCCTGTGTCAGATTGCAGTTCTGCCGTCCTTCCAGAATGGCGTGCATGATCTGCCGTTCCGGCTCCTGCGCTTCCCACTCTGCACGGAATTCCGGGTCTTTCATCTGCTCGTTCAATGTCTCTCTGAAATTCTTTCCCATTGTTCAACTCTCCTCTCTCTGCTGATGATCTGCTCTGTACCGCTTGGCTTTTTCGATCTCTCTCGGGGGTGTCTTCTGGGTCTTTTTCACAAATCCGTTGGTCAGGATGACCTTCTTCCCGACTACAAAGAAGTATAGCACCCGGCTGATGTCTGTTCCCTGTTTTGCCCGCACCTCGAAGATGCCCTCACCCAGCGGTTTGGAAAACGGCTCACGAAGCATCGGCCCTTTCTCTTCCAGAAACTCCAGCGCCATAAATATCTTCGCCTGCATTTTCACGTCCTGCGCCAGAATGAACTCTTCCGCCGGTCTTGAGCCATCGGGAAGCTCATAATATTCTACTTCATAGCTCATCGTATCACCGCATTTTTATTTGTTCTCCGCCCTCATTATATGTTATATAAAGCATATTGTCAAGCCATTTTTCCCAAGCAAAAAGCAGAGGCACCCGAACCGGATGCCTCTGCCTGTTTATGGACGTGCTGATTTAGTTATTGAACATATCCTTCAGCTTTTTGAAAAAGCCCTTGCGCTTTTCGTAGTTATCCTCTTTCAGGGTACCCTCGAACTTTTTCAGAGCCTCACGCTGGATACGGCTGAGCTTCTTCGGGATCTCGACTTCGCACTTGACGTACATATCACCGCGGCCTCTGCCATTCACATACTGGACGCCCTTGCCGCGCAGGCGGAAGGTGGTGCCGCTCTGGGTGCCTTCCGGCACATTGACCTCGACCTTGCCGTCGATGGAAGGCACCGTGATGGTATCGCCCAGGACAGCCTGACTGTAGGTGATGGGGAAGACGACGTAGATGTTGTTCTCGTCGCGCTGGAACACCTCGCTGGGCCGGACAGTCACCGCCACGATGACGTCACCTGCGGGGCCGCCGTTGGTGCCGGCATTGCCCATGCCCGAGAGGCGGAAGCCCTGATCGTCGTCGATGCCCGCAGGGACATTGGCCTCCAGAGTCTTCTTGACCGCGATGGTGCCGCTGCCGTGGCAGCTCTTGCAGGGGTTCTTGATGAGCTTGCCCTTGCCGCCGCAGCGGGAGCAGGGCTGCTGGGTCTGCATGACGCCGAAGGGCGTACGCTGCTGGCGAATGACAAAGCCTCTGCCGCCGCAGTCAGGGCAGGTCTCCGGGCTGGAACCGGCGGCGCAGCCGCTGCCGTGGCACTCGGTACACTCCTGCTGACGGGTGATGGTGATGTTCTTCTTGCAGCCATGCACCGCCTCGTCAAACGTCAGGGTGATGCGCACCCGGATGTCCTGGCCCTTGCGGGGGGCGTTGGGGTTCGCCGAACGGCTCGAGCCGCCAAAACCGCCGAAGCCGCCGCCAAAGATGTCGCCGAAAATATCGCCAAGGTCAACACCGTCGCCGCCAAAACCGCTGAAACCGCCAAAGCCGCCGGGGCCGCCGGGGCCGCCGCCGTTCTGGGCAGCGTAGTTGGGGTCAACACCGGCAAAGCCGTACTGGTCGTAGAGCTGGCGCTTCTTCGGGTCCGAAAGCACCTCGTTTGCCTCGTTGATCTCCTTGAACTTTTCCTCGGCATCCTTGTCGCCGGGGTTATAGTCCGGGTGGTACTTCATGGCCAGCTTGCGGTAAGCCTTTTTGATCTCCGCGTCGGTGGCCGTCTTGGATACACCCAGCACTTCGTAGTAATCACGTTTCTCCTGTGCCATAATCCAATCACCTCTCGTATAAGCAGCAACCTCCCCTATATAGCAGCGCACTGCCGCTTCCAGTACAGACAGCCTCAAGCAGATCTGTACAAGCCTGACCGGCCTGCCAATGGCTCCCCTATCAGGGGAGCTGGCGAGCCTCAGCGAGACTGAGAGGTTTTCTCTATAACCAGCAAGAGCCGCTCCGGCAAAACCGGAGCGGCTTTTGCTATTCTACGCGCATATCCGCCGGTTTGGCCGGATACGCACTGCTGTGTCTCAAATCAGACTTCCTTGAAGTCTGCGTCCACAACGCCGTCATCATTGGGCTTCTGCTGGCTGTTTGCGCCAGCATCGGGGCCGGGCTGTGCGCCTGCGGCCTGCTGCTGTGCAGCAGCGGCAGCCTGATACATCTTCTCGAAGACGTGGCTCAGAGCATCCTGCTTTGCCTTGATGTCGTCGATGGAGCCGGACTGGACAGCGGTCTTCAGGTCGGCCAGCTTTGCCTCAGCCTCGCTCTTGACGTCGGCGGGCATCTTGTCGCCGTTCTCCTTCAGCATCTTCTCAGTCTGGAAGACCATCTGGTCGGCGCCGTTGCGGATGTCCACTTCCTCGCGCTTCTTCTTATCGTCGGCAGCAAACTGCTCAGCTTCCTTCACAGCCTTGTCGATGTCGTCCTTGGACATGTTGGTGGAAGCGGTGATGGTGATGTTCTGCTCCTTGCCGGTACCCAAGTCCTTCGCGCTGACCTTCACGATGCCGTTTGCATCAATATCGAAGGTGACTTCGATCTGAGGCACGCCACGGGGAGCCGGAGCGATGCCGTCCAGATGGAAGACGCCGAGGCTCTTGTTGTCGCGGGCAAACTCACGCTCGCCCTGCAGGACATTGATCTCAACAGAGGGCTGGTTATCCGCAGCAGTGGAGAAGACCTGGCTCTTGTGGGTAGGAATGGTGGTGTTGCGCTCAATGATCTTGGTGCAGACGCCGCCCAGAGTCTCAATGCCGAGGCTCAGCGGGGTGACATCCAGCAGCAGCAGACCCTTGACGTCGCCCTGCAGGACGCCGCCCTGGATAGCAGCACCGACAGCCACGCACTCATCGGGGTTGATGCCCTTGAAGGGCTCGCAGTTCAGCTCTTTCTTGACTGCATCGTAGACAGCGGGGATACGGGTGGAACCACCGACCATCAGGACCTTCTTCAGGTCAGATGCGCGCAGGCCGGCATCCTGCAGAGCCTTGCGGACAGGGGTCATGGTGCGGTCAACGAGGTCTGCGGTCAGCTCGTTGAACTTTGCACGGGTCAGGGTCATATCCAGATGCTTGGGGCCGGTAGCGTCAGCCGTGATGAAGGGCAGGTTGATCTGGCTGCTCATAGCGCTGGACAGCTCGATCTTTGCCTTCTCGGCAGCTTCCTTCAAGCGCTGAGCGGCCATCTTATCCTTGCGCAGGTCGATGCCGTTCTCGGTCTGGAAAGCGTCAGCCATCCAGTCGATGATGCGCTGGTCGAAGTCGTCGCCGCCCAGATGGGTGTCGCCGTTGGTGGCCAGAACTTCGGTGACGCCGTCGCCCATCTCGATGATGGAGACATCGAAGGTGCCGCCGCCCAGGTCGTAGACCATGATCTTCTGGTCATCTTCCTTATCGATGCCGTATGCCAGAGAAGCGGCAGTAGGCTCGTTGATGATACGCTTGACGTTCAGGCCTGCAATGGTGCCTGCGTCCTTGGTAGCCTGACGCTGGCTGTCGTTGAAGTATGCAGGAACGGTGATGACGGCCTCGGTGACAGGCTCGCCCAGATAAGCCTCCGCATCAGCCTTCAGCTTCTGCAGGATCATAGCGCTGACCTGCTGGGGAGTGTACTCCTTGCCGTTCAGGGTCACCTTGTGGTCGGTACCCATCTGACGCTTGATGGAAGAAACGGTGTTCTCGGGGTTGGTGATGGCCTGACGCTTTGCGACCTGACCGACCAGACGGTCACCGGTCTTGGTGAAGCCAACAACAGACGGGGTGGTGCGGGCACCCTCGGAGTTTGCGATGACGACAGGCTCGCCGCCCTCCATGACAGCCACGCAGCTATTCGTAGTACCAAGGTCAATACCAATGATTTTGCTCATAAATGAAGTCTCCTCTCAAAAGAACTTGTTTATCTCATGCTTAGATGTGAAGCGGATGTCTGTATTCAAAACCCCTGCGGGTCTTTGCGGATTTACTCGGCCACCACGACGGTCGCGTGGCGGACGATCTTGTCGCCCAGCTTGTAGCCTTTCTGGTACACCGTGATGACGGTGCCGCTCTCCTGCCCGTCCGGGGCGGGGATCTGCTGGACGGCGTTCATGAAGTTGGGGTCAAAAGGCTTGCCCAGCGCCTCGATCTCCTCCACATGGAGGGCATCCAGTGCCTTGGCGGCTTTGTCCAGCGTCATAGTCACGCCCTTTTTGTAGTTCTCGTCGGTGGTGGGGGCGTTGGCTGCCATTTCCAGCGTGTCCAGGATGGGGATGATCTGGTTCACGGCGAAGGACACGCCATCGTTGAACTTCTGGTCAGCCTCGCGGGTGGAGCGCTTGCGGTAGTTCTCGTACTCCGCTGCCATCCGGAGCAGCTGGTCTTTGGCCTGTGCGGCGTTCTTCTCGGCTGCGTCGAGCTTTGCCTTTACGGCGTCCATCTCGCGTGCCTTCTTGTTGAACCAGCCATCTTTCTTCTTGGCGTCTGCGGGTTCTGCCTCGGCCTCCTTCTCGGGGGCTGCGGCGGTCTCGGGCGCTTCCTGAGGTGCGGCTTCGTTCTCCTTTGCTTCCTGCTCGGGAGCTTCTGCCGTCTTCTTGGTCTCTTCGCTCATTCCAGATCCTCCTTATATATCACAGTCCGCCGGGGTGCGGCCATCTGCGGGGTGTCTTTTCGTTTGCCGCTCATGCCCTCGCCAAGCTCGTCGGCGAAGAGGTGGAGCAGCGGCATCAGCTTCTGGAAGGGCATCCGGGTCGGCCCGATCAGGGCCACCGTACCCCACAGCCCGCCGCCTACCAGGTAGCGGTCGCTGACGATGCACAAGCCGGGGATCTGAGGTTCCAGATCCTCGCCCAGCAGCACGCTCTCACTGCGGTCTGCCGGGGGTGCGATGATGTGGGCCGCCTGCTCTTCGTCGTTCAGCAGGGTGAGGATGTCGCCCACCCTGCCCTCCAGCTGCGGCCAGTTGAGCAGGTACTGCTCACCGCCCAGAAATACGTGGGGCTGTGCGGAATCCTGCAAAATCGCAGCAGCTGCGCTGATGACCGGAACCAGCTCCGGGTCGATTTGGCTGCACAGCTCTGCCAGCAGCCGGTTGGACAGGTCCACCGGCGCAACGAAGGTCAGGTTGCGGTTGAGCAGCGCGGCCAGCGCAGCGGCGTTCTCGCGGGAGAGGCCGGTGCGGACCCGCGCCACACGGGTGCGGACATAGCCTGCCGTCGTGACGGCCAGCACAGCCGCCGCGCTGCGGCCCACCTGAACGACTTCGTAGTGGGCGACGCAGAGGTCTTCGGCACAGGGGGTGCTGACGGCTGCGGTGCAGCCGCTGATGGCGGCCAACGCCTTTGCAGCGCCCTGTGCGAGCTTTTCCGGCTCATGGTCGAGGCTGGCGAAAACGGCTTCGACGCGGGCGCGGGTCACGCGATCCAGCGGCTGGTCGTCCGTCAGCAGATTGTCGAGATAATAACGGTAGCCCTTGGCACTGGGGACACGGCCCGCGCTGGTGTGGGGCTGCTCCAGCAGACCCAGCTTGGTCAGCGCCGCCATTTCGTTGCGCAGCGTGGCGCTGGACACGGCCATATCAAAATAGTTTGCCAGCACACTGCTGCCCACAGGCTCGCCCTCGAGGCCATACAGCGCCACGATCGCCTGCAAGACTCGCTGCTTGCGTGCATCCATCGTCATAGCGCCTGCCTCCTTTTTGCGTTCGCTTTGTTTGTTTAGCACTCCTTGTTCCTGAGTGCTAAGACCATTATAGCCAATTTTCCGGTGCTGTCAAGCCCCTTGGAAAAATGTTTTAAAAGATTCATAATTCTGTCATAAAGGGGGTGTGCCCCCTCTCAGGCGGGGCGGGGCTGAATCCTCTCAGTCACGCCTGACGGCGTGCCAGATTCCCCCTTTTGTCGCTGCGCGACATCTTCCCCCCGGAGCGGGGGAAGTCTTTCCTCTCAGGGGGAGCTTTATCCTAATAGGTACTACTTTCCCCCATTTTTCAGCCATTCGCGCAGTTTCGGCCCCCATTCGTGCAGAATTTCTTTTGCTTTTACCCAATTTGTGGTATATTTATAATAATGATACCCCCGTAAAAACACACGAAAGGAGCGAAAACAATGAAAGCAAAACGTATCCTGAGCATCCTGCTGACCGGCAGTATGCTGCTGTCCCTGCTGCCGGTGTCTGCACTGGCCGCCGCCCCGGTGTTCGATGCACCCGCCCAGACCACGGCCAAAAAGGCTGCACCCCTTGTACAGGAGGCCAACGCCTCCCGCAGCACCGAGGAGGAAGCCGCCACCCGCAGCAGCCGTGATCTGGACGCGGAGAACGGCACCGCCGATAGTTTTACCATCCAGCTGAACGCCGATGGCACGCCCGCAGGCTATGGTGACGGTGAACATTGGTACTACAGCACTGCCTCCGGCTGCCAGCTGGACACTGGCGTTTTTGCCCTGCAGCCCTCCTCGGAGCCCGAGGCAGAAAGCGCATTGAAGGCACGCCTTTTCCGCATTGGAGATAACGCCGAGCTAGTCCGCGGCACCGTCGGCTGTGAAACCATCAATTATGGCACCATCTTCGACGGCATCTTCCAAGGGAAGGTGACTAACTTCCGAACCATCTCCGGCGGCACCTTCCAAGGGGAGGTGAACAACTGGTTCACCATCTCCAACGGTACCTTCCAAAGGGAGGTGGACAACTGCGGCACCATCTCCGGCGGCATCTTCCAAGGGAAGGTGGCTAACTTCCGAACCATCTCCGGCGGCACCTTTGAGGAAGTTGTCGAGATGAACGAGTCCACCGAAGGGGTCACAATTAAGGGTGGAACCTTTAAAAAGGGTATAAAGCTCAATGCTGGTGCGTGCTACCCCACCATCACCGACGGCCTGTTTGACGGAAAGGTTTCTGCCGCAGAAGGTTACTCCGGCACGCTTAGCATCAGCGGCGGCTACTTTGTGAACAAACCCTCTCTGCCGGTAGGCAGCGACACCCGCTTTACCACGGTGAGCGATCAGTCATACAGAACCTTCCAAGTGCCTGTAAATGGAGACTGGTCTGAAAACAACTACAACGAACTTTATGTTCCCAGCGGATCGTCTGAGCAGCCCAACACCATTACCGTAAAGACCGCTGCCCCACTGACCGACTGCCTTGCAGGCGACGTATCCATTATGGATAGCGTACAGGAAAACGCGGACGGCAGCTACGCCATTGACGTGTATTCCCCGGCGCCCATCGTGCTGGTGACCGAAGAACCCGCGCCGCCCACACCGGGCGAACCCGGCGGCGAGCTTGACCCGGAGTTCTCCTCCGGCGCAGCCGCGCTCGGCATCGTGCTGGGCACTGCAGGTCTGGGTTATGTCACCTATGTCTGCGGTTCTTCCCTGTACCTGCACTATGTTTTGCCGGACGGCTTTATCCCCTCCACCCGGCAGGAGCTGGCCACCCTCCTGTGGACGACTGCCAGTAAGCCCGACCCCGTAAGCACCGCCCTGTATACCGATATCCCCGCTGACGCTATCGAGCAGCAGAAAGCCGCCCGCTGGTGTGCAGAGCAGGGTCTGCTCTCCGACCACGGCGCGACCTTCGGCCCGGACACCAAGGTGACCAATGCACGCATCATCCGCGCATGGAACAGCCTGAAAAAAGTGCCCGTGACCATCAAATAATCATCCTCACATTCATCCTTTCATGTACACCGCCGCCCGGCTTGCTTCCACAGGCCGGGCGGCGGTGTTTTCACTCTTCCATCTGCCTTGCCAGAAATGCCGCTGCCACATTCACGGCCTTGAGCTGGGCGGCATCTGGCGTGGCCGTGCGGTCTTCGGTCAGCAGGGCCACCACGCCGGTCACATCGCCCGCCGCAATGATGGGTGCGGCGCACAGCAGCGCCCGGGGCGAGCCTTCGCAGGGCAGGATGCACTTTTCGGCAATGCCCTCGCTCTGGTACAGCC
>OWJH01000735.1_pt1 | contig 12736 bp, 9 predicted proteins | sample 1732621 | NCBI WGS metagenome assembly OWJH01 (sample SAMN05065735, study PRJEB22554) | human gut metagenome | biome: ENVO:2100002; feature: ENVO:00000062; material: ENVO:00002003 | host: Homo sapiens | place: USA
GAGATGTAGCTCCGTCTCGTGGGCTCGGAGATGTGTATAAGAGACAGCTTCTATATATCATCCGTATGCAACACCCATGCCGAAAGCTATGCTCACGATACGCTCGTCAACGTGTTGCGCAACGAAGTACAATTCTATTTTGACAAACTAAAGAACAAGGAGACTCCGGCATACTTCATATCGCTCAGGGTCGTCGACAATAAACGGCTTTTCCTAAGCAGCGATTTCGGACTGTCTTCAATGGACGAGAACCATACGCGCATCCTCACGCCGCAAGTAAGGGTAGGAAGCCCGGACTTGGACAACTTTGCCTATCTGGCTCAAAACAGACCCAATAGCAGGTTTCCATACGAACGTCCGTCAACAAGCTTACCTTTGGACTGCAATGCCATACCGGTCATCAAAGAAGTGGTTTGGAACGGGATATTGGAACGTTACGAAACAGCCGTGAAAACCTACCAACAAATGAAGGCAAGCCAAAAGACAAACGTCACGGAACTGGATTCCGTGCCGACATTTGCCCCGGCGGCTGTGGAAACTTACTACGAAAGACCATACTCTGAGGCGGAAACCGACATAGACAAGGAAAGGTTTCAAGAATATATCAATGATGCCAGCCGGTTATTCAAAGACTACGAATTGACTTCGGGCAAGGTCTTTTTAGACTATTCCCTCCAACGTACCACCATCGTAAATACGGAAGGAACCGTGATAGCACAGAACCGTAAAGCCTATCGGCTGATATTGGAAGCGGTAGCAGAAGCGGACGACGGGACACCCTGTCCGCTATATGAAGACATCTTTGCCTATTCAGAGAAAGACTTGCCGACTCCGACCGAATTGGAAGACAAGGTACGGGACCTGGCCATACGTGCCGAAGCTCTGAGCAAGGCTCCCATGGCAGAAGCCTATACCGGGCCGGCCATTCTTTCCGGCAAAGCCAGTGCCGTATTCTTCCACGAAGTGCTCGGGCATCGTCTGGAAGGCAAACGCAGGGAATCGGTCAACAACGAAATCAGCGGAATGCTGAACCAACGCATCTTGCCTGCTTCTTTCCAACTGTATCTGGATCCTACGTTAACCACATACCAAGGAAAAGCATTGAGCGGCCATTACCTTTACGACGACGAGGGAGTAAAAGGGCAGCGTGTGGACTGCGTGAAAGACGGTTATCTCCGGCAATACCTGATGAGCCGAACCCCCGTAAAAGAATTCACAGGAAGCAACGGGCACGGCCGTGCGGCCAACGACCGTGACCCGAATCCCCGCCAATCCAATCTCATCGTAGAAACGACCGAACCTTATTCCGAAACACAACTGAGAAACCTACTGATAGAGGAGTTAAAACGTCAAGGCAAAGAATACGGCTATTACTTCCGCACGGTAAAAGGAGGATTTACGACCCGCGGAAAGGCCAATGCCATCAATGCGTTCAATGTCAGTCCGATTGAAGTCTACCGGGTGTTTGCCGACGGACGGGACGACCAACTGGTACGGGGTGTCTCGCTGATAGGCACCCCCTTGTCCATGTTCTCGCAAATCAAGGCGGAAGGAGGAGAAAGCGAGCTGTTCACCGGGTTCTGCGGTTCCGAATCCGGCTCCATCCCCGTCTCGGGCACATCGCCCATGGTCTATGTGTCCCAAATCGAGACCCAAGGACAGAAAGCCATCATAAAAAGCAAACAAGACCTTATAAGCCCGCCGAAGACGACAGAGGCTGAAAACACGGGAGCCATGGCTGACAGTTCCCTCATCTTCAAGGCCATGGAGGACGAGATGGCACATGTATGCCATGAACTGGCAACCCGACACAACACCGTCCCCCTGTTTGTCAACTATGTTTTGGAACGAAAACACACATCCGGAACGGAATCGTCCGGAGGCGTATGCGTCAACAAAAGAAAAGGAAATGTCAAGAACAGTATCTCCGTACATATTTTTTTGGGCGATTCGCTTGTGACAAACGACACTGGCGTAGAGCATCACCCGCAAAACATTCCCGACGAAATCGGATATGACAGAATCCGCGATGCCTTTCGGTCAAAAAGCGAAATAGCTTATCAGGGTGCCGTCCAAAGGCTTGACAACAAGAGGACGCACCTGAAACAAAACCCTAAACCGGCGGACAATGCGGTTGTGCCGGAGTTCAAGAGAATGCCTCCTGCCGTGTGGATAGGCCCTTCCGCACTCACGATTCCCTGTCCCGTGACGGATATGGAGCAACTGTCCAACCGGCTGTCAAAGGTGTTTTCAGACTATCCGGAACTGTTCAACCATTGTGTCAAAGTTTACCAGAAGCGTGTGGACTATTACCGTCTCACGTCTGAGGGGCAAAAAATACTGCAACCCGACACCGTATTCCACATTACCGCACGTGCCAGCATAAAAACAGACGGCAATGAGGTAAAGACCGAGTATTACAGGTTGCACGTAGGTGGCATCAACGACCTTCCGTCCGAAGACGCGCTCATAGGCGAGCTGCACAGATTTGCTGAATACATGCAACAGAAAAGCCAGGCCAAGGCTGTGGAAGATTTGTACATAGGCCCGGTTTTATACGAAGACGATGCCGCCATGGAGCTGTTGGCGGAGAAGATTGCCGATTACTCCCATTCATACTGGATCTCTATCCGGAACCAATCAGACCGGAAACACCGCTATCTGGGTAAACAGGTCTTTCCCCCGGCCTTATCGGTATGCCAGTTGGGCAACGATTCCGTTTATAATGGTGTGAAGCTGTTGGGCTACCGTCAAGTGGACGCGGACGGGACGAAACCGAAAACTTTGCCCATTATAGAAAAAGGAATACTGAAGCACATGCTGACGGGCAGGACACCTTCCTTGGGCTGTCCGGCTTCAACCGGCAACGAACATTTCGACGGATTAAGCCGGACCTTGGAAACACGTTACACAGCCGGTGTTTTCCGTGTCACGTCCAACCGCCCCGTCCCTTATAGCAAACTTTACAAACGTTTTCTTAAAGCGGCCAAAAAAGCGGGCTTGGAACACACCTACATCATAAGAAAGAACAGGACATCGCCCTACGCGTTGATTCGCGTAGACTTGAGCACCGGCAAGGAAGAACTTGTAGAAGGAAACTACAACTCTCCTTCACGCGAACAATTCAAGCGCATGCATGCCATTTCAAAAGAAGAGAACGTCTATAACCTTGATCCCGCAGGAGGAAAAGGTCTTGGTATCATTTCGCCTAAAGCTATCCTTTTGGAGGATATGGAGTTAGACATCACTCCCAACCGCGCCCGTCACATAGACGAGGCTTTTTATGAATTGCGCCATTAAACGGAAATATACAAGATGACATCTACTCTGGAAAGGAGAATTTTGTTTCGTCTCCTTTCCTTTTTATATAAATAGTTTTAGTAACTTTGCCTCGGAATACATCCTGCAAACATGAAACCATCCCCCGAAATAGCCATAATAGACGCCAATACACTGACCTGCATGGGGCTGCGGGGACTTATCGAACGGATGATGCCCATGGCTACCGTCCGCACGTTCAACAGCTTCGAGCAGTTGGTCCGCGACACACCGGACATGTATTTCCACTATTTTATCTCGGCCCAAACCCTTTTGGAACATAGCGCATTCTTCATTGAGCGAAAAGAAAAGACCATCGTGCTGACTAACGGGGCGGCCGGTACCCCTCAAACCTCGCATTTCCACACATTGAACATCTACCAAAGCGAAGACAGCATGGTACGTGCTTTGCTACAACTGCAACAGCATGCGCACGCACATGGCCGCCACCTCCCGCAAAATATGAACCGCCCTCATCTGGCAAGTACTTCTCTGGGCGACCCCAACGGCCTTTCCACCCGTGAAATCGAGGTACTCACGCTCATCGTGCGCGGATTGACCAACAAAGAAATTGCCGACCGCCTGTGCATCAGTACTACAACTGTCATCTCCCACCGCAAGAACATTATGGAGAAACTCAATGTCCGTTCCGTATCGGGTCTCACCATCTATGCGGTCATGAACGGGTACATCGAAGCGGACCGTATCTGAAAGGAGTGAAGCAAGAAGCTTATTTCAATGGGATGTTATATCCCTTGTGGAAATCCTCGCTCTGATAAGCCTTATGCTCATCCCAATATACCAAAGAGCCTCCGCAAGAACCATACAGACGACCGTTCGCCGAGTCATAACCGACAGTATGGGAACCATTCACTTCGATGGCCTGCCCTGCTTTCTGCATATCTTCTTTTATGACCTGCACGCTGTTTTTGGCTTTGTCGTACACACACCACACAATCACTTTCACTTGGGCTTCGGGATAGTCCTTTGAATGGAACACGACTCCTTCAATCTTCCGGAAAGACAGATTTTCATCTATTTTCACGTAACTGCACGTATTCCACACGATCGTAGAATCTATTGGTGCAGGTAGCGCAAAAGTGAGCATTTCATCCACCCCTTCCTGCTTCCCGCAAACTTCCATCTTTTCACAGGCTTCCTCCAGACTTTCATAAAGCCTGCGTTTCTGGTCTTTGGACAAGTCTTTTTGCAATACGGAATAATCCACTTGGTAATATCGGGATGCCTTTTTCCACAATTCGTATTCTTTTTGGGTTGTTTTTTCTTTTACCCAATCCGGTATCGAATCAAGGGGACAGAAAGAAGAACCGGTCTCCTTGTCCAATGACTCCCCGGACTTTGAAACAGCCCCACCCTGAGCCAAACACATTTGCCCCCAAAGCATAAACAATAATAATACAACTTTTCTCATGACTGCTACAATATAAGAACCTTTACACTTTTATTGAAATCAGAAGACAGGTTACCGTGTCCCACAGTATAAACCAAAGTACCTGCACAGTTTACAGTCACTCCCCGCCCTTCAATATTTACAGAAGATGAACAACTCAAATCCCTTGCTGCAGGTCCATCCTTATAAACTTTGGCAGAAGCCCTCAGTATTTTCGTTTTACTTTGATTCACCGTATAACTCACCGTCGCTTTGACCGAAGCTTCACCCGCACCATTTACTTTATATATTACAATAGGCCCCTTTTCTCCATGAACCTCTTTACCTGTTTCAGAATTCTGCCGAGTCTCTATTCTTTTAAACACAGATTGGGCGGCAACCGTAAAATATCCCAAAGACCTTTGCCCCACACTATCTTGAGACTGAATCCACAACGTATCAATATATTGATACAACTCATTTTTTTGCTCATCTGTAAGCGTCTGAGTCAAGATTGAATAATCAATCTCATATCGGGAACTTAAACGCACCCATGCCTCATATTCTTTTCCTGACACTCTGTCTTTAACCCATTCGGGTACTGTATTCAACGGCATAAATTCAATAGCCGATGCGGCTTTTTCCAAATTCAGGAAATCATTTTTTTCAGCAATCAAGGCACTTTCTTCATCTTGGATACAACCCACAACCAAGACAAAACCTGCCACTACAGCCATGATCATTGACATGGCAACTTTAAATTTTACTTTTTTCATTGTTTTAATTTTTTAGTTTTGAAAAATCTGTTTGCTCTATACTCTACCATTACATTCATGTATCATTCCATAGGCAATACTTTTATTCATGTTCGACATATATTTAATTCTCACATCGCAAAGTTAAGCATGCTTTTGAGCAAATTCCAAATATTTGAGTTTGCATTTTGGGATATTGAAAATTCGTTATCTAACTGGATATGTACAAGTTATGATTTTCTCGCCAAAAAAAGAATTTGCATTGTATTTTGAAAGCCGATTTTTTGGCGTTTATTTTAGCTTTAAGACCACTTTTCATAAACAAGTACTATACTCAAGCAAAACATTAAACAAACTTTCATGTCACCATCTCTTTGTCCCCACACAACCTTACCCGAGATTCGCGTATTTCCGCCCCAAACCCAGCACGGCGGAACCGGCGCGATTCTCACGCGCCGGACGCAAAACACATTGTATCCCTTTCGCTTCCGCACACCTGCAATCTGTACGGTCCGGGCAGATTTCGTCCGCAAGGTGTGCTGCCATGTGTCAGCCTTCGGCACGTTCTGCTGACAAAATGACATTCGTTTTTTGTATCCCATTCTCCATCAATTAGAAGAAAAATCGGGGTTTTCAGCACATTTTTATCCCGTTTGGCTCCCAAACGTTCCGCTTCATGCGGAGAAAAATCAGGATTTCTGCGGAGAAAAAAAATGTTTTCTCAGCCGAATGAAAAATTTTCTTCTTCATAAAAATCGGAGAAAGGGAGGAAAATGCACACAAAGCGGAGTTTGTTTTAAAGTTGGAAACAAAAATATAATCTTATTAACAGCTATTTGAGACTAAAAAACAAGAATAAACAGGGGTATCTTGGCTCATAGTGTAAAGAAAAGAACATACAAACATGGCTTTATTCTCTCCCACGGAGAGACCATGCCCTGACGGAAAATCCTAATAAATAAGGATTGCCCCACCCGACGATTCATCGTAACTTTGCATTCCGAAACAAAAACCACGGATGGACAGATTGAGTATCATATCAGCAGTATTATTCCTCTCGGGCGTACCCTCATACGCGCTCCCCATCGAGGAAACGGCAGAAGACAGCGCACGAGTAAAAGACATCGAAGAGGTGGTCATCGTATATTCTCCCAAAGAAACCGGCAAGCTACGACAGGCTCCCATCGCCGTTTCCCTTTTCGACCGGACGGCATTAGACGACCAACATACTGCTTCGCTGAAGGAACTTTCGGCTTTCGTACCGAACTTCTACATGCCGGATTACGGCAGCAGTCTGACCTCGGCGGCTTACATCCGCGGCATCGGTTCGCGCATCAACACCCCGGCCGTAGGATTGTACGTAGACAACGTGGGATATGCCGACAAAAGTGCCTACGACATTGAATTGCTGGACGTGGAACGCGTGGACGTGTTGCGCGGCCCGCAGGCCACACTGTACGGACGGAATGCCATGGGCGGCCTGCTTCGCGTGTTTACCCGCAACCCGTTCCATTATCAAGGCACGAACATCCGCTTGGGGACTTCGGTAAAAGACAAGGGTTACCAGTTGTCGGCATCGCATTACCAAAAGACAAGTCACAGGATGGCATACGCCTTGAGTGGATTTTATAAGCATTCGGAAGGGTTTTTCGAAAATGTCACCCGGCATGAGACGGTAGGAGGAAGCGAAACGGGAGGCGGACGCGTACGTGTCATTTACCTTCCGGCAGAGGCCTGGAAACTGGACTTCTCTACCGATTATTCGTATCGTGAAGATCGCGGTTATCCCTACCGCTATTTAGGTGTCACCGAAGGAGAAGAGCCTCGTCCCGACCGTATAGGACGTATCCTCTACAACCGTCCTTCATTCTACCGCCGAAGCCTGCTGAACAGCAGCCTCAACGCACAATATACCGCTAACAAGTTTATCCTGTCGTCCGTCACGGCCTACCAAAACCTGAACGACAACATGACGCTCGATCAGGATTTCACGGACGCGGACTATTTCAGCCTGACCCAAAAGCAACGCATCAACTCCTGGAGCGAAGAACTGACTTTCAAAAGCCGCGACAACCGCCGTTGGGAATGGACCGGCGGAATCTACGCCATGCACCAGGCTTTACGTACGAAAAGTCCGGTATCCCTGACCCGTGAGTTCATGAACACCGTGTTCGACAAGGCCAACGCAGCCATCAGCCCGATGGGAATGGGACTTACATTGAACATGCCCGTCTCTCCCTACGTGGCCGATGGGGCTTTCGACACCCCGACCACCGACCTTGCCGCTTTCCACCAAAGCACGTTCAACGACCTGTTCGGGGCGGAAGGGCTGAGCCTTGTAGCCGGCCTGCGTGTGGAATATGAAAAGATGAGATTAGACTACGATTACGGCGGCCGCATGGACTACGGTGTAGAGCTTACTTCTCCCATGATGCCGCTCGTCCTCGAAGGCCTGTCGGACGACAGCCGTTTCCGGGGCAGTTTAAAACACGATTACGTGCAGTGGTTACCCAAAGTGGCTTTGCAATATCACTTTTCGGCGCAAAACAACGTGTACGTAAGCTGGAGCAAGGGTTATCGCAGCGGAGGGTACAACGTACAGATGTTCAGCGACCTGGTACAAGGCGATTTGAAAAGCCGGATGATGCGCTCCGTCAAGAACAAGACGGCGGAAACGTTGGACGGGCCGATGTACGACCACATGCCGGAAGCCGTGAAACAGATGATTGTCCACCAAATTCCACAGGAGGAGTTTTCCGGAACGCCGGCACAAACTCGCTTCAAACCGGAATACAGTTATAATTATGAGGCGGGCGGACACTTCTCGTTCTCGGACGGCAAGATACAACTGGATGCCGCCGTGTTCTACATGGACGTGTACGACCAACAGATTTCCAAATTCGTAAGCAGCGGATTGGGGCGTGTCATGGTCAACGCCGGACGGGGACGGAGTTGCGGTACGGAAATCGGACTGCGTGGCGGATGGTTGGACAACCGCCTGACGTGGCATGCGTCATACGGCTACACGCACTCCGTATTCAAACGCTATGAAGCGCAGGAAGCCCGGACGGAAACAGCGCAAGAGGCGGTGAATTATGAAGGAAACCATGTGCCTTTTGTCCCCATGCACACGCTCGCGGCAGGTGTGGAATACGAACAACCTTTGGAACACCATAAAATAAAAAGCTATTTCTTCGGCGTGAATACCACGGGAGCCGGAAAAATCTATTGGAGCGAAGACAACGCTTTCCACCAGCCGTTTTACGCACTGTTGAACGCCCATGCCGGTTTGGATTTCGGCTCCGTACGCATTGATATCTGGGGCAAAAACCTAACGGATACGGACTACGACGCTTTCTTTTTTACTTCGGCCGCTACCACCCGCAACCTGAAATTCGGACAACGGGGCAATCCGTTACAGTTCGGAGTGGATGTCAGCCTGCATTTCTAACCCCCTCCGGATAAGGCATACCGGTCATTCATTCCATGCACCGCAACGCGGGCAACGCCCCTTGCTGTGAAGCTTGGCCCCGCAACGTCCGCAAACGTAAGGACAACGGGCATAACGGAAATAACGCTGTAACGCCCAACCGACGTAAAACAAGAAAAAAGGATAGCCGAGATAATACAACGTAGTGAGCGAAAAGAAGAGATAACACCCTGCACATACGCCTAATAAGGCAAACAAGTACAGCATGGCCTCCTGAAAGGGAAGTTGTCGGCAAACGTCTTCCACCGACGCTATGGCCAGAATGACAATCAGCCACACGGAAGCCACGAACAAGCCCAAAATAAACGGCAATCCGAAAGGATTGAGCGTCGGGTGGAAATAAAACTCCGTCCACGTATCAGGCACAAAATTCTGCATACTGGCATAAAGCGTAGCAGCGCCGGACAAGGTCAGGCAAAGCAAGGTAGGATAACAACTTCCGATATCGTCGAAATGCACGATATGGAAACGCTTGCGACGCATGCGGCGTACTAACCATAACACTGACAGCACGCCTAAAACGGACAGGAAATATATCAGGTGCGTATTGCTGAAGGCATGGATAAACCGCGAAATGGAATCATCCGGAACGACCCGCGCCAGTAAATCCTGCTCATGCACCCACCCCATGGTAGACTGGTCGCGGGCTACTTTCACCCAAACCGAATCCACCGAGTCCTCCGGTACAATCATGACTTCAGCCACGACGAGGCGGTCGTCCGCAAATACAGCCACGGTGTCTTCCGGCACACCGGCATGCACAGGATTATGGACGGGATGGACGGTTTGCAGGCACAACGAATCTCCCACCACCACGAAATTATAATTCCGGTTATAATGATGGGAAGCCTCAAAATCAAGTGAATCCTTCCGTTTCTCCGTCAAATCCCATTCGTCGGAATAATCGGGCTTCTGGTAATAACAACCGGCCGACAACAAACTGCCTAATAACAGGCAAATCAGAAAAAAGCTACTCTTCCGCATCGGCATAGACTTTCATTTGGCAGGCTTTACAGTCGAAAGACAAACGGAAACGACGTCCGTCGGACGAGACCAAATAATACGGTTCCCGGAAGGGGGACTTCCCTCTTCCATAGCGCGGACACCACCCCATGCTGTAACGCAGGCAATGGCGGCAAAACATCAGTACGGCACCGGCAGGTTCCCGTTCCTCAAAAGCCGGAGCGATGCGCACAGCTCCTTGCCGGTGGTAGAAATCCTCCGCCTTACGGTTCATCACATTGGCCAGATACGTCACCTCTTCCGGAACCCACCGCACCGGAGCCTTCCCTTGCTTTTCATCCCGGCTACGTGTAAAGGCCGTCGGAAGGAGGCGCACCTCTCGCGGCTCATTCATCTTACGTGCCGACAACAACCGCCCAACCAACGTCCTGCGCCAATCGGCCAATACGGAAGAAGGGATAAACCAGTCTGAACGAAGACGAATCTCTACTCCGCCCGCCTCGAACGGCGTATTTCCCAACTTGGACAACTGTGCCTTGATGTTTTCAGCCTGCGAGCTGCGTGCCTTCTCTTTGGGATAGGGAAAAGCCACGGCGACCGACACCTCGTCCTCGTCACGCACCTCCAACGTGAAACCCTCGGCATACTCGCCCAACGTCCATTCCACCCGGATTTTGCGGACAGCGGACGGACGGGACAGCACGTCCTCGAACGCCTTGTCGAAATTGCGGTACAGACGGGCGTGAGGACGGACACGCGGCATTTCCGCCGGATAAATCTTATTGGCTTCCACACGGTTCACGCGAAATCCCTGCAAGTTGCCCTGCTCGTCCAAAAAGCACAGTCCGTCACCGTTGGCAAACGGCTTGACTCCGGACACGACGATATATTTCCCACGGACGTCTTTCACCGTCCCCACTTCTTCACCCAACGATTTGGGCGTATGGAACGAAAAAATATCAGGTGTACGGCCATCCAGAAAATAACGGGTGAATCCTCGGTTGAAACTTTTCTCCAAACAGGGTGTGAACGCCAAAGAGACCTGCCCCGATGAAGCCCGGCGGTACTCCGGACGGCGTTTGAAGATTTCGTCCAAACGGCTGCGGTACCACGCAGTCACGTTTTTCACGTATGCCACGTCCTTCAGACGTCCTTCGATTTTCAGCGAAGTCACGCCCGCATCCAACAAACGTTCCAAATCCGCCCCTCGGTTCATGTCTTTCAAAGAAAGCAAGTGGCGGCCTTGTTCTATCATACGCCCGTCGCTGTCTACCATATCGAACTTCAACCGGCAGAACTGGGCGCACTCTCCCCGATTGGCACTCCGCCCGAAGCAATGCTGCGACACGTAGCACTGTCCACTGTAACTGACACAGAGCGCCCCGTGTACAAAGACCTCCAACGGCACGTCGCAAGCCTCATGCACGGCCTGAATCTCGGCCAAAGACAGTTCACGCGCCAACACCACTTGGCTGAACCCCAAACCGTGGAGGAACTTCACCTTCTCCGGTGTACGGTTGTCCATCTGCGTGCTGGCATGCAAAGGGATGGGCGGAAGGTCGAGTTCCAGCAAAGCCATGTCCTGCACGATGAGCGCGTCCACTCCAACGCGATACAACGCCCACACCAACCTTTCCGTCTCGGGCAGTTCCTCGTCCTTCAATATCGTATTGACCGTGACGTACACTTTGACACGGAACGTATGGGCATACTCCACCAGACGGGCGATGTCCTCCACGGAATTGCCCGCCGATGCCCTTGCCCCGAAACGGGGAGCACCGATATACACGGCATCTGCCCCGTGGTCCACTGCCGCCATGGCACATTCCACGTTGCGGGCCGGAGCCAGAAGCTCCACAGGTCTTTGTCTGATCATCGGATACTATTAATATCGTAAGGAGTTTCCTGATACACGTAATAATTCAGCCAGTTGGAAAACAACAGGTTTCCATGGGCACGCCATGTCACCAACGGTCCTTCCTCCGGCACATTGTGACAGTAATAGTTCACCGGCATGTCTATCGGCAAACCTTTCTTCAAGTCGCGTCGGTATTCCGTATCCAAGGTATAGGGGGAGTACTCGGCATGTCCCGTGACGTAAATCTCCCGTCCGCCACGCGCCATGACCATGCACACCCCGGACTGAGGAGATTCGGCAATGACCTCAAGGCCGGGCACCCGGAGCACGTCCTCGCGGCGAATCTCCGTATGGCGGCTGTGCGGCATATAAAACTCATCATCGAAACCGCGGAATATCGGTAGCATGGGAGCCAACGGATATTGCTTGAAAACGCCGAACATCTTCCGGTCCAACTTGTATTTGGGTACGCCGTAATAATGGTACAGGCCGGCTTGCGCAGCCCAGCAGATGTAGAGGGTGGAAGTGACATGGGTGCGTGCCCAATCAAAAATTTCCTTGATTTCATCCCAATAATTCACCTCTTCATAGTCAAGATGTTCCACAGGCGCACCGGTAATAATCATACCATCGAACTTCTCCTCCTTCATCAGCTCGAAATCACGGTAGAAAGCTTTCATGTGCTCCACCGGCGTATTCTTCGACGTGTGCCCCTTCACTTTCATGAAAGAGACCTCGACCTGCAAAGGCGTGTTGGACAACAGTCGGACGAGGTCGGTCTCTGTCGTAATTTTCAACGGCATGAGGTTCAATATGACAATGCGCAACGGACGGATGTCCTGCGAAGAGGCTCGCGAACTGTCGATGACAAAGATGTTTTCTTTCTTCAACAACTCGATGGCCGGAAGCCTGTCTGGTAAATTTAATGGCATGTATCTGTCTCTTATACACATCTGACGCTG